>Ga0114977_10000160_pt1 | contig 43599 bp, 48 predicted proteins | sample S_130805_MF_Meta_FD_87026 | JGI IMG/M metagenome (GOLD analysis project Ga0114977, IMG submission 87026) | Freshwater microbial communities from Lake Simoncouche, Canada to study carbon cycling - S_130805_MF_MetaG | ecosystem: Environmental > Aquatic > Freshwater > Lake | place: Lake...
CATGTTGTGCACGACGTGGTGCACGCCATCCGGGTACAGCTCACTCGCTTTCATTGAACTCGAAGTGGCAGATCAGGTTTGCCAGGCGAGCGTATCCGGGCGACTCATTGACCATGCGGACGCCGATATGGCTACCCATTCCGGTTGCCTGGATGCGTCCAAGCGTAAAAGTTGGCTGGCTTACGGTGGCTACGATATCGCGGGCATTCGGAGAAATAGGATCCATTCCAATCTCCACGGTCCATTCACCCTGGCATGTCATATCTAGACCCATGAGTGTCTTAGTATGGGCCGGCTTTCCACCGTCCAGGTATGGCATGATAACCTCTACCGGAGAGCTATCGTATAGGTTTCCGGATAATCCTCCATACACATAAACGCTATTACCTTCCTTGGCATAGACTTTACCATCCTTGGTAGTAAAATCGGTAAAGGAGTGACCCGGGTAATAAGTCGACCAGGCGGCTATCTGACTGCCTGGGAAGTATGAATAGACGTAAATCTTATTTCCAACGGCAAGCCAGTAACGTCCGTCATTCGGCTCAATAACGGATGCACATGCGACCTTCTGCGCTTCAGTCATCCCGGCCAGGTCTGCAAGCACAAGATTATCGATGGGCGTACCAACGTCGTTTACGACCGCAGAGTTAGACGCATCGCGTGCACGGATAGATCGTACGCCAGAGTCAGAGAGGTAGAAAACGTCGATGTCTCCCACTGAGATAACGCTCTTCTGACCTAGCGCACCGGTGTTTGATAGAACCTGCCCTTGTTTGTTATTTGCAGGATCAGTATCAATGCTCCACATTTGAACCGTTCTGCGAGAAAATGAAGCAACATTGCTTTGATATAAACCTAAGGCAGTAAGTATTTCATTACCACCGGAGTTATTGGACATGTTGATGAATCCTGCTCCGACTCCGTCTTGTCCCCATTTCGTAGGTTGATTAACTCCAGAGAAGAACAAGCTAGACGATGAACCAATGTGCGCCTTAGTTTTGTGAGTTAATGCTGCAATGGCCTTTGAATTAGTAACACGCGTTGCACCCCAATAGATTGGATTAGCTGAATCTAGTTTATTTGTAGCAATGAGAGTTACATTCTGATCTGGATAGAAGTATGCTCCACCAATAGTATAACGAACAACTTTTCGTGTTGCTATATGTTCATCAACTCCACCAGACATTAAAAAGATAGAACTAACAACTAGAGTACCAGTAGTAGCAACCCTTACTACCTTTCCATTTAGAGACGAACCACTTCCAGCCGTAGCCGTTAGGGTCAATTTACCGGATGCAACTGATGCTGTAAAATCAACAGAACCTGTATAATTATTTATCTTAGATGCTACATCGATCATTGTGTCTGTATTAGATACAGCCCAACGCACAGTAGAACCAAGAGCTTCTACTCCATCAACAGTTACTGATGTTATTGAATTATCAAATCCTCCCGTAAGCGTTCCTCCACCAAAGTTTCCAATGTATCTGGTTGGAATTGGAGACGTGTCGTAAGGACTGATAACATTATCTGTCGTTAAGTAATCGGTTGGGTTTTCACCAGGATCAGAAAGGTATTCAAATTGTATGGTCTTACCATTCATAGTAGATCCAAGTTTAGGGTCTGCTAAAATAGTTAAAGTAGCCGCATCTGCACCGCTCCATTTATGATAATTATACGTTGCTGAATAACCGTGATTCGCAGTACCGGCATTGATTAACGAACAAAGCGTCCAAGCAAGACGAGGCGCTGGATCGCCATGACCAGGTCCATATTCCGGAACAGTAGTTCCATAGATAGGAGAACCAGTTCCAAGTCCAAATATTTCTACACCATCAATATACAATCCGGTTATTCCAGGAAGCCCTGCAATGGAATAACCTCCCATATATTTATTAGCAGATGCGCTTCCGCTTGATCCACTAGTTATTGAAAATCCACCTTTAGCAAGAACCTCTGTGACTGGTGCAACGTATTCCTGTAATACGGAAGTAGTAACATAAGGACTAAACGCCGTCACCTCTGGACCGATTGAATAAGATGGGTCGAAATCAACACCAAGTGGAGCAGTAACATCAATATAACCATATGAATTAGATGTTCCATTTGATGAGGTAGCAGACCATTCAGCAGTTGATGTTGGTGCAGAAAATGTTTTTCCATTTATTTGCCATAGGATTGTGGAGCAAAACCTATCCCAAGGCGTAGCCGGATAAGTAGTTCCTTCTTGCATCCAACTTCTAGTAGTTCCTAAATAAAAATCTGAAATAAACTCACCATCAAGATATGGAATAATATCTCCATTGTCCCATTTAGTTATAATAAATGTTTTGCCTCCATATAACGTGCTGTAAGGTACTCCAACTAATTGTGGCGCAGGTTGATATGGGAAAAAAGTCTGTCTTGGGTGGCTAAGATATTGTACATAAAGACCATTGTTTCCATATGCACCAGATCCACCTCCGCTGGCAAAAGTATAGATTTTATCGGACGTGGCCTGTAGTCCATAAAGCGGACTACTAAAAATATTTGGATTTGGTGAATTGATTAACTCAAATGCTTTACGTTTTTCAATCTCTCCACCGCGTGAGATATGTGCATTATTAAGGGTCTGTAACGTACCAGGCTTAGCGGTCAACGGATGACGACGCGTATCGAGGCCGGCGCTGAAGTTCTCGACGACAAGGTATGCCATAGAATTAGACTCGGTCGCTAGGAAGGATCCGCGCGCCGTTCATGGTGCGATCCTCAAATGAGGGGATGCCTCCACCAAGAGAGAACACGTCGGTTTTGACGCCCTGCCCCTTGAGCTTGGTGTAGTGGGCCTGCGCGGCCTGGAGCTTCCCGCCGGCATCGGCGGACTTGGCTTTGGCCAGGAGCTCGGACGCGGCGAAGAGGACGATCAGGTTATCGTCGAGGAGCGCGACGTCGGCGCCGGCCAGCATCTTAGGAAGGCGCTTGATCGCCTTGAAGCGAAGCGTGCACTCGTTGCTTGCCGGCATCGGCCAGACCTCGAACTGATTACCTTCGTAGTGGCGCCAGTGAGTGGGAGGATCCTGCTTGTCGCCGACCGCCGGGTCGGAGGAGTTGTACTGTTCGACGCCAATGCCGTACACCAGGGGACGCCAGGTTGCGCTGTAGCGAACATGGGTACTGGTGATGCGATTGAAGTCGATGTCGTTATCAAAACCATAATAACGCTCTCCGTTAAGGAGAGGTTCATCTCGCTCGACGAAAGCAAACGGCCAGTCAAAATCATTCCACAGGCGCTCCTGGGTTCGGTTCAGGATGTGATGCAACGCCGGCAGGGAGTTGACTCCCATACCTACGTTGGTGGATGCACCGATCTCGGCCCGGAGGGCGTCGACCAGCGCGGAGAGCTGGGTGCCTCGGGCCATCGGTTACTTTTTCTTCGAGGTTTCTTCCGGCAGATTCACACCAACCTCGGCGAGGCTGGTCGGGAGTTTGCTGACGGCGCCCGGGAAGAGCTTCTCCATCACGGGTACGGTGTAAGCGTACTCCAGGCGATCGCGCTCAGCCTTGGCGTCAACCTGGGCGGTGCGGGTTTTCTTGATATTGACCAGTGCGTCATGGCCGTGAAGGGCCTTAAGCACAAGGATCTCGGGGGAGCTGACTTCCTTGATAACAGTGTTTTCAAGAGAGCCGGCGAGTCGGATTTCAACGTTGGCGTATTCCATAGGTGTTCCGAACATCGTGCCCCCCACGGGCGCTGTTGCAAGCAAAAGGGGGTGGTCTCCGTTAGGAAACCACCCCCTGGGTGAGTCTATTGACTACCGATTAGTCGGTGATTTCGTAGACGCCGGAGCCGTTGAACTGGGTGCCGACGAGACCGCCGGTCCAGGTCATGGCGCGGTACAGCACGTACTGGTCGTGCGGGCGGGCCGGGCTGTGGGTCTTGTTCTCCTCGCCGTCCATGACGTAGAGGTTGATCTTCGACTCGTCGATGAAGTACGCGCGGTTGGTGTAACCGAGGTCATCGAGGGTAGGATCGTAGACGAACTCACCGACGCCCTGCATGGTGATGCCGGCCAGACCGATGTCGGTCATGCCCTTGGCAAATCCCTGCTGGGTGAACGTACCCTTCGAGGTGATCTCGAGGTCGAGCTTCTCGAGGAAGCCGGAACCGCAGAGAACCAGGGAGGGCTTGCCACCGAAGCGGGTCAGCTGGCGGATCTCCTTGCGGAGGTACTCGCTGATCTTCTGCTGGCCGGAGACATAGACGATCGCGTCAGCTCCGACTGCCGAGCGGTTGCGCCACTTGGCGTTGGTCGCGCGGTCGATACCACCGACGGTGCCCGTGGTGGGGTCGTCCGTGATCAGGGAGAGGAGGCCTGGGACCTGCTTGGCGTCCTGGGTGCCGTCCTTCCAGAGCATGTCGTTGAACGAGCGGGACCAGCCTTCGTTCATGTCCTTGAGTTTCTCGTCGAGCAGGCCGGTCAGGACGGTGACGTCGCGCTCGGAGTGCTTGGAGGTGGACTCGCCGGACGTGCTGTCGACAACGGACAGGCCGTCGTGCTTGAGCTCGGTGAGGGTAAGGCTGATACCAGCGTGGATTTCCTTCCAGGGGAAGGAAGCGCGCTTGGTGTTAGCCGGATTGGCGTAGGAGACGGTGTCGTTGTGCGTGAAGCCAGCGATAGCCGTGGTGTAGTCGAAGACGACTGGCACCGTGATGGAGCCCTTGCCGCCCGGGAAAGACTTCTTCTTCTTGGACAGAGCCTTGAGAAGGGGTTTTTCCTGGATGGACTGAGCGAGCGCGCCACCCTTGATGTTGTAATCAAGAGCGGAGGCCGTGATATTAGCGAGTTCAGCGTTAGTGAATGCCATGGTATTTTTTTCTGTTTTTTTGAGGTGCTTGTTAGCGGGATGCCAGCATGCCACGCATTACCGCTTCTTTAAGCGATTGAGGCATGACAGTGGCGTTAGCGGACGACGTAGAGCTGGCGACGTTGGACACAGGTTGGCGCCGAGGCGCGAACCGAGACAGACGTTCCCTTACTGTGGAGTGGGCGCGCTCGACGAGCGCAAGAGCCTCCTCCGGGGTAGACGGTTGTTCGGCTGAAAGCATCAGCCTGACCTGGTCTGTCACCATCTCTTGTTTTGCAGACCAATCGGGATCCTTAATCTTCATCTGCTGTTCCCAACCTACCACGGCGGAATGGATACCTTGGCGTGCCTGATCGGCATGCTGTTGGATCGCCTGCGCCTGGCGCTCTTCTCCCAGACGTTGCTGGGCCTTGAGCGCGGCGAGCTCTTTCGCGGTGTCCTGGTCAATGAAGCCATCGCGGACCTTTTCGGAAAGGTCCTCTGGCAACACTTCCCCGACTAGTGCGTCGAGCCGTGCCTTATAGTCGCTGATCCTCTTATGAGCTTCGACCGGGTTGGTCTTCATCAGGGCCATAATATGGAACCCCTCTGCGACCTCCTCGGTGTTAAGCCCATGCGAAGACATGAAAGTAGTGATCTTCCGGTATTCACCGGAGTCCGAACGGAATGCATCCCGCTCGTTGACCACTTCTTTCCAGCGTGGGTGGTTATGGAACGGCAACTTCTGATCGGCATCAGCGCTCGTCTTATCCTTGGCCTTGTCGTCCAGACTGGGCTGAGGGGACTGGGCATCCGATGCGGAAGCTCCGTTGTTCTCCACGGTGGACGATGCCGCGTCAGCCGCGGTCTTCCGCACGGCGCTTTTTACGGCGTCGAGTAGAGACGTTGGCTTCTTGTTAGCGTCCTGGTCGCCCGCCCCCGACGAAATGGGCGTGCTATCTTGTTTAGCGTCGGCAACCTCAGGCGTAGCCTGGGTCGAAATGGGTTCGCTCGCCGGCGCGGAGGCCTGCGGCGTTTCGGAGATCGCTTCGGGTGCGACCTGTTCGTTAGTGTCGGTATCTGACATCGGTTGTTATTGTATGTTAGGTGTTACGGAAAATCAAACGTTTGCTCCAGGCACGCCGTTCGCGCGGATTTGGGAGGGGGAAGGAGCCGGCGTAGGACCGTCGGTTCCGGGCGGAATCATCGGGGCCGGAGCATTCATGGCGCCGGCGCCACCTTGCATCGAAGGATCTGTGGCGGGATCTCCCATGCCGGACTGAGCTACGCTCTTCGCGGAGTTCATGGCGACGATCGACTGGAGGCCGGAGCCGATCGCGTCCTTAACGTCCATGCCGTCGTCCAGGCGCTTGATCGCCTCGCGGGCAAGCCACTCCGGCGAGATGCCGGGGATCTGGAGGAGGGTGGGCGCCAGTCGCTCAAAGTTCTGGATCTGGATCGCCTTGTTCGGTCGACCGTTCGAGCCGGCCTCGACCTCCAGGAATAGCTCCTGGGCGATATCGCTTCCGGTAAGCTGTGGCCATACGGCTCCAGGGCCGGCGATCTTCTTGACGGTTGTCTCGTCCATCTCGAGGAGAAGTACCTGGCCGGTCGCGCGCGCGAGCTCGGATAGGAAGTCTTCGATGTCGTCGACATTCGACGAAAGGCTGGACATGCGTGAGCCCTCGGCCACGGAGACCTCGGTCGCGGTAGATCCGCCGGTGCCGCCGAGGTTAGCCTCCTGGGATCCGACTAGGCGCATCATGTCGTCCAATAGCATGGACGTGTCGTAGAGCGCGGCGTCGATCGGGGAGTGCTGGATTGGCTGGAGTATCGAGTTGACCGCCTGGCCTGGGTTCAAGTTGTTAAGCTTGATGACCGCGTTGGCCGGGTGGGACTGGAGATTGATAATGTCCTTCTCGGACAGTGCGCCGTCGTACGTTGCGTAGGCAGGTCGGTTCGCGAAGCGGTGCTCGCGCAAGGACTGACGCGCGCGGTTGTACTCGCGCTGTACCGGAGTCAGAAGGCGGACGTCAGAAAGGGGATAGATGTCCTTGTCGGACTCGACCTCATTGAAGACCAGCGTAAAGAATGGCCAGAAGCGCTCGAGGTCAAGGACCGGTCGAGCCGGCTCCTTGAGGAAGTCGTAGTAGCCGTCGGCGACGACGTAGACCAGGCCGTCCTTCTTGGAGTAGATCTCCCAGACGACAACGCTCTTGCGATCATCGTCACCGGATCCGCCGTTTGGATCCTGGTACGCGGTGAAGGCCTTGCCGATGTCGACCTTGTAGATCTCCTTAACTTCGTCTGCGTCCAGGATAAACTCCTGGGCGATCCAATCAGCGCCGACAAAGCCGGCGAGCTGGCGACACTTAGGGTCCGGAATGATCGTGGGCGAAAGTGGGAAGTCGAAGGCAATGCCCTCGCGGACGATCACGTCCTGCTTGGACTGGAGGTCCTTGAGCATGAGGCGGAGCTGTTCGAGCTTCTTGTCTTCTTCGGTGAAAATATTGTCCTGCTTGTCTGCAACGAGGCGTTCAAGCATGGTCATCTGCTCAGTGATGTCTGTGATCTTCTCGACGTCTTCTGGCCGTTTTTCCATGACGCGATTATATCCGAGCTTGAGAAAGCCGACTCCGGTCACGCACGTGCGTCGTACCAGCTGTTTCATCTGTCCCTTAAAGACGGGTTGCTGTTCCTGGATCTGATGCTGAGCGACGATCTCCATGGTCTTTGCGACCTTGTCGAGCATCAGGCGCTTGTCGTAGCCCTGCTTGATATCTTCTACTAACTGCAAAACAAGAGGATCGGGAGGCATGCCGGTCTGCTCTGAGGCCTGCATGGATGTTTGAACGCTTTGCACGCTGGACATTTCACCGTCCCAGATCGAAAAATCTAAAGTGTTCCGGCGCTTCGCGGTGAACTTAGGGTTCTTCGCGTACATCTGCGAGACGCGCTGTGCGACGTGGCGCTGGACGATATTGGCTACATAGCGGTCGTCCGTGTCGGAGCTTGACCACTGCTTGCCCATGTAAAAGTCCATGTCTTCGCGCATGCGATCAAAGGGCTTCTTCCAATGTTTCTTGGCGCGGAGGACCTTGTCGGCCCAGTCTTTGACCAGGGCGGATCGGGATGGGCCGGGACGCTCGGAGTCACGTTTGATAGTGGGACCTTGCTCGACGGGCATGCCCATCGGGGGCTCAGTCATCGGATTCATGCCGGCAAAGTCGCTTTCCATTTCAGTCTTTTTTGTTCAGAAGCCACCCATCCGCAAGAGATTGCGCTGGGTCTCCTCCCACTTGGAGGAGAGTTTGACCCATCCGAGAGTGCCACTCTTGGGCATAGTAGGCTCCTTGACGGTAACCTGGGATGCGCCCAGGGCACGGCCGAGACCCATGCCCACGTGGGCCAGGGCGTCGACAAAGTCGTCGTGCCGTGCTGACGGGAACTTGAGGAGCTCGGCTTCGGCTTCGCCCCACCAGGGTGCGAACTTGGGGAAATAGACCTTGCCCATGGCCATGCGTCCGCGGATCGCCTGGGCGCGCGTCTGCTTGTCCTTGACCGGTGTGACCTCCTCGACCGCGGTATAGACGCCACGCTCCTGCTGTACCTTGCGAAGGAAGGGGCCGATAGACTTTGAGATATGGCCACGTTCGGCCCACCAGATCGTGGGGCGCCGGCGCTCCATGAGCTCGATCATGCCCTCGATGACCTGGTCGGTCTCGGCCTTTCGCCACCAGACGTCCGGCAGGACCCAGATATTGTCATTCTCGTCCAGGCCGATCGGGAGCAGGCACGTCTTGTCCGCCTGCTGTGAGGTAGAGACGGCGTGGTCGCTCGCGACGTAGATCCGCAGGTTCTTGGGTAGCTGGTCCGGCTGGTAGAACTTGAGCCACTCGCGTTTAAAGAAGTCGCCGTCGTCCGGAGTAGGATTGCCCTGGTAGAGCGCGGAGAAGCCGGTCGGATCCTGGAGCTTGGCTTCGTTCAGGAAGTCCAGGCTGAAACGTTCAGGCCACAGGGCCTCACCTGGCTGTCGACCCATGGGGTCGTCGTTCACCGCGATCGCCGGCAGGGAGAGCACGCGCCACTTCTTGGCGATCTCCTCGCGGTAGCAGGGGTTGCTCGGGTCCGTAAGCCGGCCGATCAGGTCATCCTCGTGCCAGCGTGTCATGATAATGACGACGCGTCCTCCGGGCATGAGTCGGGAGAAGGCCTCCTGGGTGAACCATGTCCAAAGCTTTTCGCGCGCCGACTGAGAGTCTGCTTCCTCGCGGCCCTTGACCGGGTCGTCAATGATCATGAGATCTGCGCCCTTACCGGTGAGACCACCGCCGACGCCGACGAACTGGCCGAGGCCACCTTCCTCAGTCTCGATGCGGTTCGCGGACGCGGAGCCCAGGCGGAGCTTGCAGTTGGGGAAGACCTGGGTGAAAGACGGAAGGCGCATGATCTCGCGCACCTTTCGACCGAAGCTCTCGGCGAGCTCGGCGTTGTACGTCGCGAACAACACCTGGCGGTAAGGATCTCGCCCCAGGAACCAGGCCGGGAAACGGCGAGAGGCGAGTTCTGACTTACCGTGGCGCGGAGGCATCGAGATGATCAGGCGCTGATAGTGCCCCTTCTCGACCTCTTCGAGCGCCGCGCAGATCGTCTCGTGATGTCGCACCGGCTCGTACATCGAGAGCGTCGGATCGTCCGGATCCTTCGGGTCCGGCATGGTCACCGAAGTGAAGCCGAGCATAGACTCGCGCGCCTTGCGGATCGCGAGCAGGCGCCGCGCCGCGGTCAGCATGCGCTCCTGCTCGGCGAGATCTGCTTGCTCCGTCGTCGGTTTTTTAGCCATTACGCCTTGGGAGCGATAGGCTTAGCGGGAGCGTTTGGATCAACATAATCCGTGATGCCATCGTCCGTGGTCAAGATGGGCAACTTGGTGGCGATGGCTACTCGGTCATCTGCTTGGGAATACAAAATGCCACGCACTCCGTCTTTAACTTTGTCGCCCTTTGGGTTTGGTTGGAATAGGTAACGCATATAATAAATTATTATTCTTCGGGTGGTGGTGGTGGAGGTATTTCTTCGTTATAATAAACATTCCATCCAAGCTCATCGACCAGATAAAGTAACGATGAGTTGTCTGCCAAAATCTGTCCGTTTGACCCGCCAGAGATATCCAAAAATCCGGTATCTACTCCGTTGCTGATAATTGCATCTATTACATCAACAACATTTGAAATGCTATTACCCCCTAAATAAACAAATTGTAACATTGGACAGGTTGAAAGAATACCTCCACCGGGGAAAGAAGGTAACGCATTGTTTTCCATATTTACTTCTGAAAGGTGCGGAGATTGATAGATGGAAGGCCATGTGGATAATCCTCCTTTTATTCTTAAGTATTCTAATTTTGGAAAGTAATCAGAAGCATCATAATAAAACTGAGTTATGCTTGGATCTTCAATGTCTAATGAAACAAGATTGGGGGCTGAACTATACACTCCGATATAGGAACCAGAACCAAAATTGTGGGCATATATTGTTTCAGCGTATTGCGAGTTTAATACTCCAACCTTTGTCCCGCTTTGCATAATGAAACATTTTTCAATAGGTGTTACGTCCAAAACCATAGAGCCACCACCTATTCCTTCAAATTGCAAAACCGTAAACGGAAGTGATGCCGCCGTGGTTTGCACCGTAGCGTCCGGGAAAGTGATGCCGCCAGCTCGCATCTGAGTCATTCCAGTCTCATCCTGCACCGTAATCACGTCATGCTCGATCCACGCGGAGTGAGGCGTCGCACCCATATCTTCAAAGCCGATATACTCGTTGGTGAAGTAGGCCGTCTGGTCGGGAGTGTCGATGTGCTGGATCGTGACGGAGTCGTGGGCAATAGACACGCCCAGCTCATTGGTAGACTCAAAGACCTTAACCAGATCAGGGGATACGTTGACGTAGTACGGCGTAGCGTTGGCGACATTGATGCCGGTATGGGCAACCTCGACGCCGTTGTCGGTGGAGCTGTCCCAGGCGCGAAGCGTCGTACCAGCCAGAGAGTCGAGGTAGAGCGGACGAGGGGTGGAGCTACCTTGATTGGTAGTCGTCAGCCAGCCTGCTTGCCAGTTAAACTCGTAGCCGATGGAGCAGACTAAACTGATGCCGTAGTTGCCACCGCGAGACGTGTCGAACTGACCCTTGCCAATGAACTGTCCGGACGTTCCATCGAAGGTGATGTTGCCAGTCATCGTGCCGCCTGCCAAGGGAAGGTATGATCCACCGCCGCCACCGCCTGTGTAAGCCGTGGTCTGGATTGAACCGTCATTAAAGGAGATGCTTGCAACGGTTTGTAATCCATCTGCTGTAACGAAAAGTTCGTTACCAGAAGTGATACTATTAAAGTAAAGTTGGTTTGAATTAAGTGTTAATATGTTTCCATTTACACTTATTCCCAGTGACTCAGCATCAAACCACGAGTTTGTGCCTGTATTGGTAAACGAAATACCATACTCTGTGTGACTTGATGTGGATGCACCTCCGCTGTTTATGTCGATTGCCCCAGTCACCGTCCCGCCAGTCAGCGGAAGGAAAGAACCTCCGCTACCAACCACTTCCCATACTCCGTCCTTGCGGCCATAGGAAGATCCGTCCGAAGGTGCGTCTGTAAGGTATCCTTGGGTCGTGACACTATTTGCCGCGTCCTGCGCCACCTGGGCGTGCACGATAGCGGAGTTTTTGGCCTGGAGCGCGGCGTTTGCGTAGCCTTGAGCCGTGCCGGCGTAGCCGTTCGCCAGGACCGCAGAAGATGCCGCGACGTCCGCCGAGGTATCGGCCGCGGAAGCGGCGCCGAGCGCGTCGATCGCATTCTGAGACGTTAAAACCGCCTCAAGTTCAGCCACCTTTGCGTCGCCGGAGGCGACAATCAAGCCAATCTGCTGAGCTCCAGCGTCCTCGATAGCCTGGATCGGTGCGTCCGTGAGCAATGGCTCGACGGCTTCGGCGATTACCTGAATATTGAGGGCACTTGTGCGGATCTTTCCGTCGTCTGCCTGGATCTCGCCTAGGCGAACCTGCGAGGAATTGAGGGCGGCACGTACCGCGTTGAGCTCCTGGTCGACCTTCTGGCCCGGTAGGGGCGCAGTGGGGTTTGCAGTCTGGTAATCTGTGAAATTGTACTGCCGGTCGTACGGCGCAGGAGGCTGACTCATGCGATCTGTTGTGTCTAATAAATGCAAACGCGCAAGAGAACGAGATGTAGGGAAAACTTTTTCAGACCACAGATTTTTCCGAGAGGGGGGAGATGATTAAGAGCTCGCGCGCGCGAGGGCCCCCGGGGGGGCCGGCCGGCCGGCCGATCGGCATCGAGCGTAGCGCGATCTAATCGCGCGCCCATGGCGCGATCTAACCGCGCGCGCGGAGTTAGCATGGCATCGCCTTGGGGAGGCAGTAACAGCCTCATCCGATCAACGACTTACGCATCGATCAGGTGCCGATCTGCGTGCCTGGTCCTCTAACGCGCACGCGCGGTTAGATCCGCGCGCCGGCCGGGCGGTTAGATCCGAGGCTTCAACCGGCCCGCCGATCCGGCGCCGATCTCGGCCGGCTGGAGCGCGCGCGAGGTGGCAGGTGATCGGGGGGAATTGAGACGGTTTTGAGACAGCGATCGCCGGCCCGATCCGTCGCCGATCCGTCGCGCCGTCGGCAAGTTGGCACGGCCCCTGCTTACGGTCGGTCATTCTGACTTGGCACGGCCCCTGCTTACGGCGTCGCCCTGGTGCCGATCCTGAGCTCCTGGCGCCTGGTGCAGATCGGCCGATCGGCGGAGGATCTACGCGAAGTTCTGAGATTTTTTTGCTGTTGGATTTCATTGCCAGACAACGACTTACAGATCCGACTGAAAAATGTCGTTGAACATTTCGGATCGCTTGACCAGTGTGCCGTCGTCGCTGATGCCTACGGGCCGACCCCACGGGGTTCAGATCGCCGACCGACACCCGGAAAGACGGGACCCGTTTTTTGACATTCAGCAGATCCCCTCACGCCGGCAATCGAACCGGAGAGCCTGCTGTGCCCACCCCAACAGGGCGAAACGCCCCCAGCCCACAAGGCCGGGCGTAGCACCGGTAAAGCCGGTGCCTGATGAGCCCAGTAGGTTCAACCAACCAACAACACCATGAAAAACTACAGCATGACCGCAATGATCAAACACGCATCCAATGAAGCCCAGGCTTGGTTACTCCACCCGTTCGTCTGCTACTCCGACACGAACAAGGGTTACGACCAAGCGGTGCAGGCCCATCGGGACCTGATGGACTTCGAGCTCGGATCCGACGAGCACCCGGATGTCCAGCAGGCCCTCGTCGACCGGCGCTGGGAAATGGCCGAGTACTACCAGCGCCTGCGTGGCTGGGATGTCCGGTGCTAACAGATCGAAACGCCCCACGGGGCGTCGCAGGGTAAGGCCCTGCCTGATGAGATCAACCAACAACCCAACCCAAAACCCAACCCAACATGACCAAAAAAACCAACGATGAAAAAGGCAACCTGATGCAAACCGCCAGCAAGATCCGCGAACTCCGGCGCGACGCCGAGGCCAAGGGCGACAAGCTCCTGGCCCTGGCGCTCAACACCGCCGACAACGCTCTGATGTCGATGGCCTGCTCGAAGGCCGAGCACCGCGTGACCCTCAGGGACGGCGCGATCCGCGACGCCGGCCGGTACGTCGAGCTCTGGCACAGCTCCGGCACGGCCGAGCGCGAGACGAACGCGTGGATCGCCAGCCTGACGCCGGCCGACATCGAGCGGATCGAGAAGATCAGCCCGGACTTCAAGATCCCCCGCGCGGTGTAAGATCGAAACGACCGGCAAGGGCCGGCGTCGTGACGTTACGCGTCACCTGACGAGATCGTAAAACCCAACAAAACCCAACCCAAAATGACCCAACCCAAATACACTGAAAACCCCATGGCCTGCCTCCGCTCGATCGTCGCCAACGCGACTTACGTCCGGATCAGCAGGCTCAACAAAAAGGCCGAAGAGGCTAAGCGCACGGCGGAGATCGCCCAGAGCGAGCTCGACAGCGCCCTGGCCGAAGCCGAGGCCGGCACGTTCAACGACATCGATTGCATCGCGATCTGCACCGGCGACAGCGACTGCTGGGCCGAGGTTTGCCGGCGTGTCAAGGTGCTCGACAACGGCGAGTCCTGGGGCCCGATGTACCAGCGCGTGAGCTCTCACCCGGCCGACCGCGAAGACTACGACGTGGCCCTGCTGGCGAAGATCTTCCCCGACTTCAACCCGGCCCCCGGGATCATGGAAGGCCTGGGGATCTACAAGGCCAACAAGTAATAGATCGAAACGCCGTGAGGCGTCTCCGGGTAATGCCCGGACTGATGAGATCCAACCCAAACCCAAACCCAACAAAATGCACATCGAACACAACGTCGCCGTCAACGTCATGACGGAAGAGAAAACCAAGATCCTGCGCGGGATCAACGCGGTCCACCGGACCCTCCGGGACATGGAGGCCGACGCGGAGTACCTCAAGCTCACCCCCGAGCAGACCACCGCGATCCGCGTGGCCAGCGAGCTGGTGATGTCGGCGCTCGTCAACATGGACCCCGACTCGAGCCGGCGCGGGGCCGACGAGCACTACCACATCGCTCTTTACCAGGCGATCGGGGCCAAGTACTAGCAGATCGAAACGCGACCGGAGGCCGGCGCGTCGCACCGTTACGCGGTGCCTGACGAGATCGTAAACAACCAACCCCAAACCCAACACCAACACCCATGAAAGACCGAGACAACCACAACCAACGCACCGGCGCCTCGCTGGTGCTTCAGGCCCGCGACGCATCGCTGGGCTACGACGCCATGATCCGCAACCTCAGGATCCTCGCCAGGACCGCCGAGAACTTCGGCGTCATCCTGGACTACAACGAGGGCACCGTGACGGCCACCGGCGTCGACGCGTGCCTCGTCGTCGAATACGAGCGCGCCCGGGCGCGCGGTCGACGCGACGCGAGCTACCAGTGCTTCCGCGATCAAACCCAAGCCGGCTCATTCCTCGAAAGCAAGCTCGACCTGCTCGCCAGTGTCGCCGACGCCATGGGCGTTGACCTCGTCCAGTGGGGCACTTACCACGAGACCCTCTAACCCCAACCCAACCATGAACAACAAGCACAAGCACAAGCTGTCGGACCTTCGCAAGTTCGCCGGCACCCTCGGCCTCGAGATCGCCAAGTACAGCCCCGGCGACGGGCGCACGCGGTACAAGCTGGTCCGGATCGGCCAGCAGTACTTCGAGACGGACGGCTATTACCGTCCGGCAACCCTGAGCGAAGCCCACGCCTTCCTGGCCGGGCTCGCCTTCAGGAACCACGCCTTGGAGGGGGGTCAGGTATGACCCTCAAGATCGGCGTCGCGGTCGACGGCAAGCTGATGATCACCCTTGAGGGCGATCCCCTCAGCCTGCTGGTCTTCCTGCGCGACGAGGTCGTCGATTACGGCGACCGCGAGATCACCCTGTCCTTCGGGCCGGGCCAGCTGGAGATCCCGGCCGGCCAGTCCCTCGACGACGCGATCCGGGGCGCCCACGAGGAGCTCCAGGATCCCGACCTGGTCTTCGATGATCCGGCCGAAGAGGCCAGGACCCGTCTGGTCGTGCGCAACCTGTACCTCGCGCTCATGCTCGATACCACCGACCTGGTCGTCGAGCAGATCGAGGAGATCGAGGCCGGCGACCACTCCGAGGACGCCGGCGCCCGGTACGACCGGTACGACGAGCTCAAGGAGGGCGAGAGTTACAACTGACCATGATCCGCTTCATCACGCGGTACAACCTGGTCGACGTCAACGATGGCACCCAGGATCCCGAGGTCTGGGACATGGTGCCGGCCAAGCGCGGGGTCTACGTCGAGTACGACGACTACATGGTCGTCGTCCGCGAGCTCAAGCGCGAGATCGCCCACCTGAAGGGCGAACACTCCGGCGAGGATCCTCCCGCTTCCCCTCAGATGCCGGACGGCTACTGACCTAGACAGACAACCCACCCTTCGCGGGGTGGGTTTTTTTGTGCCTAGTCGATCCAGCTGGGGGCCGTCCGGGACGAGCGCCGGTCCTCGTTCAGGTAGATCAGGACGCCGGGCTTAGCGCCGTAGCTCTTCTTGATCAGTAGTTGGGACACAATTGCGTCGTCGCCGATCATGCCGGCGCGCATGAGGCAGTCCAGTATCAGCTTGGCCAGGTTGTCGGCGTCGGGCCTGGCGGTGTGCGCTTCGCCATCCTGGTGGGCTTTGCCGGCCGGGAAGGTAAAGTTTAGGCCCACGAACAGTCCCCCCTTCAGCGGGGCATCCTGATGCCTTAGCTCGCGCGCCTTGGCCTCGACCGCGGAGATCCACCGCTTCGCGTTGGCATCGGCGCAAGAGATCACCCTGCCCCGGACAAACCTGGGTCGGGGCTGGGGCCTGGGGATCCCGTCGACAAAGAGCATGATGGGTTGCACCATTGAACCGTAAAACCCAACCCAATTCCGCGCAAGAGATCTGGGGATGTGGTTTGGTTGTATGGTATCATGCGGATCGGCACCCCTAGGGGCGTGCCCCGAGGACGCTAGTACATACTAGTATACTGCCTCGGCGTCCTCGAGCTCCGAAAATGAGAGTTAAGTACCGTGCTATCAGTGACTTAACTCGAGGACGTTTGGATCAAAAAAAGACGCGTCCTCGCGTCCTCGTTTTAAAAACCTCACTTAACCCACTGTCATTGCGTCACTTACAGAAACGTCCCCGCGTCCTCAAACCGCCGAGGACGCGCGAGGACGCGACGAGGACGCGATCCGCGTCCTCAATCCAGGTCTGACAGATCGATCCCTTCGGCGTGCTCCATGATCTCGTCGAGCAGGCCGGGCACCTCGTCGACGTCTACCTCGTCCTCGGTAGACTCGGTGATCTCGTAGGCCACGATCTGCGTCTCGTCCCAGTCAATCTCCCAGTGACCGCACTCCTCGGTCTGGCGCCGGCCTCCGCCGTCGTGGTCGAAGGAGTCGTCCTCCCACTGGCCCTCGATCTCCAGCTCGACGCTGTAGTATGCGCCGGCGTGCTCGATGTTGAATTGTTTGGTGATACTCATGGTAGAATTGGGGTGGGTTGCAACTTGTTGCGGGCCAGGAGATCCTTCCAGCGTTCGCGGTCCTTCGCGGTCATGCGCTTGATCGGCGCCGACTCGAAGGGGGTGAGTAGCTTGAGGCCTGGCGTGGCCCGGGCTTCCTGGGGTGTCTTCGCGGTCTTCATGTTACTTGCGGACACTGATCAGGAGCGCGATCCCCCCGACGGCGTAGGCGAACCACATGACGGCCAGGACCGGCCGGCCCATGAACAGGCACGCGACGCCGGCGGAGAGGTAGGCGGCTGAGGCAATGCCGGGCACGACCAGGGTGGTGAACACGTCCAGGCTCATCGGTTGCCCTCCTGGTCCCGGATCCCAAACGTGTCGTTCCGGACCAGCTTGAATTGGTCGGTGGTCATGTGCCGGATCACGCCGTCCTCGTCGAGCACGATCGCGAACACGTCGTTCGAGAAGGCGCCCCCGTCACGGACGTAGATCAGCATCCCATACCCGAGCGGTGTCTCGACCGGCATGGGGTTGCGGAACTCGTGGATCATGGCACGACCCTGGCGTCGGGGGTGAGGGCCTGGCCGGCCGTGATGGCGTCGGTCAGCCTCTCGACCTCGGCCTTGAGCCGGGCGTTCTCCTGCCTCAGGTCGTCGCGCTCGACGAGCTGGCAACCGAGCGTGTCTGACACGTGCCTCTCGATCGCGACCATGGACATGCTGATCGCGTGCTTCACGATCCTCATGACGTCGGCCTTCAGGGCCTTCTCAAACGCGTCGCGCTGGAGCTCTGCCTGGTGCAGTTGCAGGCGGAGCATGGTGATGTCGTCGTAGTCGCCGGGATGGGACTCGGGTTGTAGGTTACTCATTGGTGTTGGGTTCAGGGGGTACGTCGATGACCGGGAGACCATTGATCTCCTGAGACTTCTCGTGCCCGCGCACGACAGTCTTCACGGTGGTCTTAACTGACTCGAAGGTGGCCTGGCCCTGTCGGATCAGCTCCTCGAGCTCGTGGATAGACATGTTGGAAAGGTCCTTCTTGGATCGCTGGAGCCCGAGCTGTAGTCCAGCCGCGACGGCCGAGAGACCATGGCCGGAGGCCTCGAGCACCCATCGGGCGGCTTGGAACCTGGCCTGAGCCGGCGCCGAGGGATCGTTGAGCATGTTGTACATGGTCTGCCAGGCGCGCGTCGCGCCGTCGGTCTTGATCCTCATGTCGCGTAGCTGTTCGACGGCCAGGCGGATCTTCGGGCGCTCCAGGTTCTGCTGTGCCTGTACGCGGGCGCAGTCCTGGGAGTAGCCGGCGGTGATCGCGGCCTGGGTACCGTTGCCCCCGTTCTCAACGTAGGCCTCGACGAACTTGGCCTGCATCTCGGTGAGGGTCATGGTCGCCACGATCCTGCCGGTGTCGGCGTCGTTCACTGTGACTCCGCCCTTCCAGGCGGATCCTTGTCCTGCTGATGGGTTCATTTGATCTTAGATAGGTAGGCGATGTTCTTCTGGGTATGCTTCGGCATCCGGTAGAGCTTGAAGCCTAGCCGGCGAAAGCCGGTGAGCCCTCGGTTGTAGCAGGCCCAGGTCTCGGCCAGGGTGGCCGGCCGGCCGAGCTCGAGAGAGACACCGCGCTGGCACATGGCGATCCAGGTGCGCGCGTACTCCTTCGAGATCACCGGGTCGGTGGCCTTGCTGTAGGGGTGCACGTCCTGTCCGTGCTTCGCGCGGATCTTCGAGCACTCTATCCATGCCACCTCCCAAAATTGATAGCGCCCTTTCGCACGGCCGGCGTCGCCGACCGCGTTGTCCGGATCCTTCTCACCGCCGGTCTCGACGTGGCCGATGGCGTCGACCCAGGTGTCGGGTACGGTGGGTGCCCCTTGAAGGAGCGCGATCATGAGCAGGCTGTTCATACCTTGATCCCTTTCATGGCGCGCTTGCGCGCGCGGACCTGGCGCATGTAGACCTTGTGCTGTTCGCGCTTCATGATGGGGCCGACGAGATCATGCATCTCTTCGGCGTCGGAGACGCGGAGCATGACGAAGCTGTGCCCGGACCGCTTCGCGGTACCGAGGGCGGTACCGAGAGCGGAGAGGCCGGTGCGCTTGCGGTCGTGCAGTGTGACGAACTCAGCCACGGCGGGTCTTGGGCTTGCGTCCGCGAACGGAACACTTGAACGACAGGCCCTGCATGGACGCGACGGTCCGGACGGAGGCCTTGTTCATGTTGTACTTCTTGCACGCCTCGTCAATGGTTAGTCCTTCGGCGCAGGCTTTGCGGACCAGGTCCTTAATCTGCGTGGCGTACTGCCGGCCGTTGACCTTGTCCTCGGCTTCGCAGAGCTCGCCTTCGAGGACGTCGTAGCTCTGCTCCAGGCTGTCGAGGCGGGCCCTGGTCTCGGCGTGCAGGACCAGCTCGTCGGCCAGCTTGCGCACGAGGTTGTCGTGCTTCTCGCAGGCCTCGAGTAGCTTCACGGAAAGCTGTTCGGCGGCGCCGATCAGGTAGCGGGCGTGAGCCCACGGGTTGACCCACCAGAAGGTGGGCAGTTGGTATTTATTAGTCTTCATGTTGGGGGGAAGGTCTTTACTTTTTGCCCTTCGGCTTGGGTTTGGCAACCCTCTTCTTCGCTTTATTTTTATGCGACCTGCCGGTACCTGAGATCGCGGTCATGTCCCCATATTTGATAAAGAATGGGGCGTATTTGTCGATCAGCCGGGCGCACCTCTCGTATGCCGAGAGGTTGTCGCCGAAGCTTTCGGGTCTTAGTGGTTGTTTCATTTGCGTGCAATTTGCTTGGTGACCTCGTCGAACTGGTACCGTTCCCACTCGTCGGGCTGGTAGGCGCCGGCGTTGAGCTCAGCACCGGCCGAGTCTGTCGCGATCGGTCCGTTCGGTACGTCGAGCCAGGTCTTAGACTTGGATCCCTTCGACGCCGCGACGACGACCGCCTTGTTCATCAATAGCTCTTCGACGATGCCGGCGAACTCGTGTGCGCCGGTCTGCCTCAGGATGTTCGGGAGCTCGGCGCGACGGCGGTACAGTCCGCTCTTCGCGTTCTTACCCTCGTTGCTGTAAGGGTGTCCGGCCCGGGCCGCGAGGGTGATCGCGGCGAGTAGCCACGCGTGACGCTCGGACAGGTTGACCAGGGAGTAGGAGTCGTTCGCGGTGACGTCGACGAGCAGGCCGGTGTCGGATCTAAGCAGAGTCTTCTCACCCTCATACATCTCCGGGTTATTAGCCTTGAGCACGCCGAGCTTCCACAGGGATCCGCGCCTGGGCTTCAGTCCCATGGCGGTCATGCGTCGGTCATAGTCGGCGCAAGCCCAGATGCCGAGCACCGCGCGGAACGCGGCCGGCAGGGCGGAGGATCCGCGGATCGCGGCCCTCATCCCGTCGATGCCCCGGATAGGTTCGTCTCCCTGCTTGCGGATGTGGTGGGTGAATATCGTGGCCGATCCAAGCTCGCCGGAGATCTGAGACGCGAACCTGATAAACTCATTGATCACAGTCGCACTGTTCTCTTCGCCGTGCAACACGCTGTTAAGGGTATCGATGACGACGACGTCAGGCTTAACCTGGCGGAGCATGTCCATGAGCTCGATCCATTTGCGGGAGGCCTTAGCCTCGCCGGTCCTGGCGTCGTGCTCTACTACGGCAAAGGATCCGCCGGTATTGATGGTGGGCAGGATGATCAGGTCGTCGCCGGCTTCGCGTCGGCGGGAGCCGTCCGGGTCCAGGTCGTTCAGTCGGATGTGAAGCTCCTCCTGGTCGTCCTCGGTCGTGATGATCACGGCCTTACCCTTGCGGGTGATGGCCTGTCCGCACCAGTCGTCACCCACCTTAGGGCTGGAGATCTTCAGGGCCAGGTCCAGGCACAGGAACGTCTTGCCGGCTCCGCCTTCGGCGACGAGCAGGTGGTGCTTTCCGGCGAGGATCAGCTTCTCCACCAGGAACTGTCGCTTCGGGCTGGCGCCCATGCTCCACCGGTGAGCGGCCCACGCCAGGATCCCGCCGGTCTCGGCCTTGGCAATAGGTGCCTCGGGCTTGGGCATGGGCCCGTGGCCGGAGATGTCCTTGCGTACCAGGCCTTGCCACTCGGAAGCGAACCGGCCTGGAGGCCAGGGCGGATCCATGTGGGCGAGCATCCAGCCTTCGGCCGCGGCCTTCGCCTCGTCGATGGACATGTCGCCCTTGCGCGCGACGTGGATGTAGTGGCCGGCCACGCGGGTGAAGGCGGACCAGCGGGTCTCTCCTCCTTCGGCGCCTGCGGCGACGTCGGTGGTCATGATGTCAGACATGTCCCCGCCCTCCGGGCGGAACATGGCGCCGACCTGGGCGACCTTGTCGGCCAGCGCCCAGGGGCTCGCCGGCATGGAGGTGACGCGTCCGGGCATGGCCGGGTCTACGTGCTGTTCGACCAGGGTCTCGACGCGCACGGGTTTACGTACGCCATTCTTTCCGTGGATAGATCCGGCCAGCCGGATAGGCTGGTGTGCTCGGCCGTAAGGGTTGCCGTCGACGCCGAAGCCGAACTGGATGTCGGCCCCTACCTTGCGCGCGATGGCGTCGCGTAGCGCGACGATCTCTGCGACCGGGATGCCCGGTGCCACTGACCAGTAGGCATGCCTCTTAGACTTGCCGTCCTCGGTAATGCCACCGGACAGCACGACCATGTCGGGCTGACCCAGGTGCTCGGACGCGTACGCGATCTTCGCGTCAGTGTCGCCGGTATCGAAGTCGGCGCACACGGTGCGGAAGACATTGCAATTCTCAGCGGTGCCACGGTCCGCCTTCAGGGTGCAAGGCACGATGAAGCTCGCGACGTCGTGCTGTCCCCAACGGGTCGAGTGATGCAGGACCGAGGCGACGAACGCCGGCCAGCCTAGCACCTGGGGCTCGAGGAAGATGTCCTCACGGAACACGCCCTCTCGAGCAGTCCCCTTTTCCCCGATGCCCCGGAGGCAGACGTAGCCTTCAGCTTCATAGCCGAACAGCAGACGAAGGTGGGCCTCGATCGCTCTCGCGTCGACGGCATTATGTTGGTCCATCAGACGAAGCGGATGAAGAGTGGGGTGCGGGATCCGACATAGGCGCCGGTCACATTGAAGGACATGTGCTCGATCGCGTCCTCCTCTTTCATCTCGTCGCGGACCCGGAGGATATCGACGCACATGTCCCAGTCGTAGACGACGGTCGGTTCACCGCACTCGGTGATGCCGACGATCGCGGCGTCGAAGCCGTCGGCGACGAGCATCTCGCCGTCGCCCAGGTTGTCAGCGAAGTCGTCGACGAGCGCGCGCAGGCGCTTGCCTTCGAGCTCGAAGGGGTCGACGAACTTAATCGCCTTCTTCTTGGTCACTCTTTTTTTAGCCATGATGGGTTGATAGATTGAATGTTGGTGTTGGGTTGGGAAGTAGTCTTCTGCCAGCACCGCGCCTTGTAGTCGCAGAACTTGCAGGTAAAGTCGTCCGCGGATCTGCCGGCCTTGCCGAGCTCTTCCGGGTTGGCCGAACTGACGATGCGCACGGCGCGATCGATGTAGTCCTGGGCGTCTCGCGCCACGAGGGGGATCAGCTCGACGTGAATGTCTCCGGTGTCGCGATTGAGACAGGTGAACATGCATGACTCGAGCTCGTGGTACGCCATGTAGATCTGAACCTGTGCGTAGTACACAGGCTTGCTGGTCTTGATGCCCTTCTTCACCGCGTCGCTCCAGCTCTTGTCGCCGAGCGCCTTGTTCTCCCACAGCATGGGATACTTGAGCTCGGGCACCGGGCCGGCGTGGATCACTCCGTCCAGGTGACCCTTAAACTTTCCGCCGGCGTCGGACATTCCGATCTGCTTGCCGTCGGGCGCGTGCGTCTGAAGCTGGAAGCCGGCGAGAGTCAGGTACTCGGCGACGCGCTCTTCGCCGTCGTGACCCATGTCGAAGATCCGGAGCGTCTTCCCCTTGAAGTCTGCGCCCTCGTCCTTCTCGGCCATGTGGAACTCGTAGCCCAGCGATCTCTCGCAGTGGTGCCCGATCCGGGACGCGCCCAGGTATTGGCGCCTGGTCTGTCCTTTATTTTTGGAGAGCATCGCCGCGTCTATCGACGCAATGATCGCTTGCTCCGTTGTAGTGGCCTCGCGGCCCTCGTTTGGTGAGAAGATCATACGGAAAGAACCTTAGCTCTGATGAGCTTCTCCTTGAAAGTCCACGTCAAAAGGCAGGACGCGCGGTACTTGGTCATGGAAAAATCGTTGAGCTCGGTTGAAAGGTAGCGGAGCTGGTCGTCGCTGGCCGGCTCATTGATCCAGCGCTTGGTCTTCCGGGCCGCGTCCTTGTCGCCGTGCTCCCGGAGGTAGTCATCGGCGGAGGCCAAGGCCTGGAGCCGGTCGGTGGTCTTATGCACCAGGTGCACGACGCGCTCGGCGTCCTTACCGCAGATCACCTGGTAGACGCCGGCATGCTGGATGATCGCGGCCCAGGCCGACATGGCGTTGGCCATGGTGACCACGCCCCAGAAGGTTTCCCACTGGAAGGGGCTGAGCTTCATGATCTCGACCTCGGTCATGACGAAGTCGGCCAGGGCCTCGCGCTCCTTGACCTCCTGGGTCCGGCGCTCGACCGCGTCGAAGATGTGACCGCAGGCCGGGCACGTGCCACAGCCGGCGGGGATCTCCATTTCGCAAGACGGGCAGTCCTTGGTCATGCCCTTGCCCTTGATCGGGTCGAGCACGACGTCGGTCTCTAGGCCACCGTGAGTAAGCAGTGAATAACCGAAGTCCAGGACGACGCAGTCAGTCTTGATCACGCCGGGGTGCTTCTCCGGGTCCACCTTGCGGAGGCCTCGGCCGACCATCTGGATCATGGTAGATTTATAGGAGCAGGGCCTGAGCAGTACGACGCACGCGATCGTCTGGCAGTCGTAACCCTCGGTCGCGATCGCGACGTTGACCAGGACCTGGTACTTGTCCTTCTCGAAGTCGGTCAGGGACCGGCGCCTTTCGGTGTCGGTCATCTCCCCGTGGATCTCGGTCGCTTTTACGCCGGCGTCTGACAGGGCCTGGGTAATATGCCTGGCGTGCTCGATGGTAGAGCAGAAGACGATGGTCTTCCGGTCGCCGGCAAGCCGGCGCCACTCCTCGATCACCTTCTCGGTGACCGCGCTCTTGTCCATGATGGCTTCGACCTCGGCCATATCGAACTCGGAGATCGTGCGCTTCACGCCGGCGAGCTCTTCGCGCAGGCCGATGTCGATCACGTAGGTCTTTGGCCGGACCAGGTGGCCGGCGTCGATGAGCTCCCTGATGGAGATAATATCCGCGACGTTACAAAAGGCGTCCTTTAAGGCGGCTTTGTCACCCCGCTCCGGGGTGGCCGTGACGCCCAGGATCCGGACGTTCTTGTTCAGGGCCCTGGCCCGCTCGAGGATCTTGCGGTAGCTGGACGCGGCGACGTGGTGGGCCTCGTCGATCACGACCAGGTCCATGGCCGGCATGGTGTCCAGGTTGTCCGGACGGCTGAGGGTCTGGACCATGGCGTAGGTCACCCCGTCCGACCACTTCTTGCGGTCGGCGGCGTAGATATCAGAGGCCAGGTCGGGGTCGACGCGTCTGAGCGTGGCCCGGTTCTGGTTGACCAGCTCTTCGCGGTGCTGGATCACGAGCGCGCGGAAGGGCTTGTCCTTCTTGCGCGACTGGGCGATCGCCGAGCTGAGCATGACCGTCTTTCCGGCGCCTGTCGGCGCCACGCCGAGGGTATTCCCCTTGTCGGCGAGCGCGGTCAGTACGCGGGACACGAAGTCCGCCTGGCGTGGCCGGAGCTTCATGAAAAATGGGGGGCGGGGGAGAGAGGCAGACCCAACATCCGCGTCATCCCAGCGCAAGTATTATCGAGGTAATCGCCAACCGACGGTGGCACCTCGATCACTTGCTCCGCCCTTGGATTTAAAAGATCAGGCCGGCCGGCACCGGAGGTGCGTCGAACCCTAAGCCCACACGATGACATGCTTTCTGGAAAAGTCACCATGTTTGTGGGTTAAGGTTCGACGCGTTGGGAATGCCGGTGCCTGGAGCTCCTTAGAAGGGAGCGTTAGACGAGGCGGGAGGAGCGACCGGGGCCTTCACGATCCAGCCCGGACCCTGACCCACGGCGGGAGCCTGGGCGGACGGGGCGAACGCGTTGTTGCGCGCCTGATCGATGGCACCGGATCCGCCGACGAGGTTGTTGAAGTCGCGGAAGCCGGCGCTCTTCGGGTTAGGAGAGAGCCACTCGGAAACCTTATTCTTCTGAGAGTGGGCCGGATCCTTGGGCTCCTCGACCTTGATCTTGATCGCGACGCGAAGGCCGTCGACCGCGTTCATCAGGGCGAGAGTCTCCTTGCCGGCGAACTGGCCGTAGGTCTGGGGGTTGTTAGCCTGGAAGACGCCGCCCGACTCGAAGATGCGGACGATCGAGACCTTGCCCATGTCGCTCCACTTCGGGTTGTTGCGCGGGTCGTTGAAGTCCGGGAGCATGTCGAAGACCTTGCGTCCGGCGTACGGGCCGTCGACGATCGTGAGCGCGACCGGGTAGTACGTGCCGCCGGTGTTGCCGGACTGGCGCGCGGCCTGAACCTGGATGACGGCCCACGCGAGCGTGCCGGTGGGGATGAGCTCAGGCGCCTTGCCGGCGCTGGAGTCGGGGGTGAACATGTTATTCATGGTATTTGGGTGTGGTTCTGGGTGGGTGAAATTAGGCCTTGTCGGGCATGGTGGTGACGAGCGTCGTATCGAGGCGCTTGCCTTCGCGGATCTTCAGCATGAGGGCGCCGAGGTCCGGGGCTTCGAGGAGCTCGAGACGGCCGGAGCGATCCTTCGCGGGGTAGCCCCACGGGTTCTGTTGCTGACAGCAGATACCGCGGTACAGCTGACCGTCCTCGGTCTTGAAGTTCTGGAGGGTCATGACCTGGTCGAAGATACCGGGCAGTTCGCGCGCGGTCTTGGCGCCTTCGATCTGCGGTACCCAGGACACGCGCTTGAGGTCATCCTCTTCGCGGTTCAGGATGCCGACGACGACGATAGACTTATTGCTATGCTGGAGGTGGGTCAGCCAGCGCATCATCTCGCGACCGAGAAGGCCGTAGGCTCCGCGCATGTCGGGCTTGCCGGCGGCGTTGAGCGCGTCGGGCTGTTTCTCCGCCCACTTGAGACAGTCTCGAGACGCGACGGTGATCGAGTCGACGAAGATCGTCTTGTACTTGGCGAGAGGGATTTCCTTGAAGGCCTCGCAGACCTGCTCGTAGACCGGCCGGCTGTAGGCGCCGTTCAGATCAGACGGGTCGTGGCCACCGATGTAGAGGGCCAGGGCGCGAGCGATCTCCCAAGGCTGTTTGCCGAAGGCCTGAGCGGCGGAGCGGACGTCGAGCACGTCACCGCGCCAGTCCTGGATCGCGAGCGTGCCGGCCTCTAGGTCCACGAATAGCGTGGTCTCGGGGTCGAGCGTGCGTGCGAGGGTTGTCTTGCCCACTCCGGACGGGCCGAAGAGTGCGATGTTGACTTTGGGGGCGAGCTTCAGGCGCTCGTCTGCCTTGATGATGCGTAGCATGTTGGGAAATTACTTAGGGAAGGTGACGGTCGGGGCGGAGTACTTGACGGTCCGCGCGTCCATCAGGCGGTCCTTGAGCTCGTCGTCCGGAAGGATGTTGAAGTTCTTCTCGGGCACGGAGAACTCGATCTTCATGATCCGGCGGACCTGCTCCCAAGGGAGCGTGTTCGCGATGGACTCGAGGACACTGCTGTCCCAGTCAACGCGCTGGCCGATCTTGAACGTGAGCTTCACGCCGTCGATCTCGGTCGAGTGCTGGCCGTGGGTCAGGCCGGCCTCGGCCATGTGCTTGTCCAGCAGGGCACCGTGCTCGGCCAGGATGATGGCCTCGACCTCGGCGATGTTCGCCTTGGCGGTGTCGATGAGGGACTTGTTGGCCGCGATCTGATCGCGGAGTTCGGAGAGCGTCGGCTTAGCCGGCGCGGACTTGTTTGTTTTTTTCATGGTCGGTTGGGGAAAGTTTCTTCTCCGCGTTGGGGCGGAGGAGGAAGCCGTAGAGGTCAATGGGATGTCCTTCGGAAATGCCAAGCTCAAAGAGTTGGAGGATCCGCTTGCCGGGAAGGCTGTCGCGGGAGATCCACTTCTCGATCGCCTTCAGGGATACGGTGTAGCCCTTAGCATTCATGCGACGACAGAGCTCGCCCTGCCCACCGAAGCGGGCGACGAGTTTCTTTACGTCGATGTTTGTAGAATTAGTCACGGCGTTGGGTCCGATGTGGATCACTCTGCCCACGCATGTGCTTTGGTCAATGCGAAAAAACACAGACTTGACTTCCCTACATTTTGTAGGGATGTTACTGCCCCAACATGAATAATAACGACGCACGAATTGTTAAGAATAACGCCGGTATCTACGAGATCCGCTTCGGCGGAAAGCGTAGCAAGCGCAAGTCGACCGGCTCCACCGACCTCCGTGAGGCCTACGCATTCTACGGCCGGTGGATGATGCAGACCCAGGCCAATGTCGTGAGCGTGTCGAAGATCCTCGATGACTACATGGCCGAGCACGTCGCACAGCGCGTCGTCTGCACCGAGCGCCAGGCCGATTGCGTCACGGTACTCAAGGCCGGCCTGGGCGAAAAGCTTGTCACCGATCTGGACAGTCAGGTCATGATGAAGTACTGCAACGCTCGCCGCGCCGGCGCGATCAATGGTCGCGAGGTAGGCGACGGCACGTTGCGTCGCGAGCTCAACTGCCTGATCGCCGCGATCAATCACGCCTTGCGCCAGCGACGGATCTCCATGGCCGACGTTCCTCACATCGATCTGCCGGCGGCGCCGGCACCTAAAGACTCGTGGCTTACCGGCGAACAGCTGGACAAGTTGATCGCGACGAGCGTGTCGACGCACGGCGACATGTCCCGCATCCACCGCTTCATCGTGATCGCTTCGGAGACGGCCGCGCGCAAGACGTCTGTCGTCGAGCTCCGCTGGGATCAGGTCGACATGGCCCGGGGTTTGATCAATTTCCAGGACGACGGCAAGGCCCGCACGAAGAAGCGACGCGTGCCGGTGCCAATGTCGTCCAGGCTGAAGGCATTCCTAGAGCGCGCCTGGCTGGCACGCACGCAAGACGAGTGGGTGCTCGATACACCTTACTCAATCCAGCATCACTTCGAGGCGGTCGTGAAAGCGTCCGGCCTGGAGGACGTCACTCCCCACACCTTGCGCCACACATGGGCAACGCTCGCGGCTCAGGCCGGCGTCGAGCTGTTTCAGATCGCCGGCGTGCTGGGAGATTGCCTGGCCACCGTCATGAGGGTCTACGCGCACCACTGCCCCGAGCACCTGCGCGGAGCAGTGAACTTCCGCGACCAGGTTACTTGACGATCGCGTCGCCCTTCTTCCGAACCATGGCGAGCACGTAGAAGAGGACCTCCGGGGACGCGTATGAAAGGCAACCGACGAGCGCGTAACGGAGGTTCTGCTTCTCTACGCCCATGCCTTCTACTGCCCAGCCGGCGAAGACCGCGGTGATGCCGGCCGCGAAGAAACGACCGAGCAGGACCAGCCACGGGTAACGGTCCTTCGACATGGCGTGCCGCGCGAAGTACGCCGCAAGGCCTAGGCCAAAAGATACCAGCGCTTCCTGGATCGGGTTTACGGGTGGAGGTTCCATGTCACTTCTTTCTATAGCCCTGTTTCCATAGGACCTCCGCGATATACTTCGCCCGGAACTTGACCTTGCGTTCGCTGAGTTTCCAATCGGCTAAATGTAAAGCTTCGTGTACATAGACTTCCAAAAGTGAGCGATCACTAGAGATGCCTGGGTCGATCTCAATCGTGTTGTCCGCCTTGCAGGCCAGGCCGCAGATGTCTCCGGGCAGTGGTCGGACGATGACCTTAGGTGGTCGTCTCATTGGGCTTAATCATCCTCCAGGTCTTGACGCCGATCACGACGGCCAGGTTGATCGCGATAAAAGCGAACGTGCAGATCAGGACGTACTCAGACTTTTCGCTTCCGAAGAAGTCAATAAGGGGACGGGCAGTCGAAGCGACTAGCACGCCGGCGCCGATGGTCAGGCCGGCGACCCACTTCTGGATCCCGATCAGGTGGCCGAACAAAAGGGCAAGCACGCCAGCGGCGATCGCGTAGGTGCCGTACCGGGTAAGCTGGCTGGACGACTCGTTCAGGCTGGCCATACGGTCAGACTCCGCCTTGTCGGCCCTGGCCTGTTCGGCGTCAGACTCGGCACGGATCCTGGCGTCGCGCTCCTCAGATACCTTGAGCTCTAGCTCGCTGGTCTTCTTGTCCAGGGCGATCTTGTCGGCGCGCAACGCGTCGAGACGTGCCTGGTCGGGCTTGTCGACATATCCGCGGAACGTGTCGACAGCCTTCGCGGTAGGATCTCCGGACAGGGAAGCAAGCCCCTGTGTCGCGGAGTCGTAAAGGTTTAACGCCGGCGCCGGGCCGGTGATGGATGGGCGGATCGCCTTGAAGATCGCCAGGTCCTCAGATACCTCCTTCTCCCAGACGCCGAGCAGGGTCGTTTGCTGGGTGGTTGGCAGTGGCACCATGGGTAACGGCTTGTCGTCCGGCACGGATGAGCATCCGGCCAGGGCGAGCAAGGCTACCATCCAGGGCTTCACTTGCGGAACTCGTCAGCCAGGGTCTTGGCCTTGGCTTCGAGGACCTGGGCGCGGGCAAAGTTCTTGCGATACGCCAGGGCGCCGACGGTAACGCCGGCCAAAAATGAAAGTGCAATAAAGATCATACCCGTTCAGCCTGTTCAGTATGGCCGGCGGGTCAAACGTTTCAGCCACCTGTAAACCTTGCCGATCTGCTCGAAGCTCGCGTCGTGCTTGATCATGTTGGCCATACGGCTGATGACCACGACGTTTCCTGGCACATACCCCAGGGCAGGGTCGATCCGGTCCAGGCTGGGAGCATGCGGGTGAGGGATGTGGTTCTTGCCTGTCTCGTATGGCACCCCGAGGACCGGACACTTCGTTCCGATCGTGATGTCCTGCTCGGTAATCGAGAAAGGGATGCCAGCCCTCTTGGCCCTCTGGTTGGCAAGCGAAAGCAAGACGCGGGCCGGATGGCTTTTTCGGTATGCCCGGAGCCATTCGGTCCTGTCCTCTCGTTTCTTGGCCAGCTACCTGTCAGCGCCACTTACCGCTCCGGAGGAGCAGGCCGATCACGCCATAGTTAGCGAGATCCGCCCAGGAGTCTTCGACGCTTTCGTGGTTCACGGCCGTGTCGCCCTTAACCTCCTTAGTCAGGAGATTACGGAGACGACTGACCTTGTCCTGCGATCGCACCATGACCCCTAGCTCGCCGTTGAGGGTAATGTTGCTCGACCCGTAGTCCTGCTGTTTGCGGTCCATCAGCTGGGCTAGGGGGAGGATGGCGCGAAGGTACTCGCGACCCATCTCGGTCTTGAGGCCGAGCTCTTCGTGGAGCTTGTCGGCCAGGTCGTCGGTATTGATCATGTTGGGCATGGGAACATCAGCATGCCCCAGGCCCAACATGTGTCAACAGGTTCAGCGCCCGCCGGGCCGGCGCTCTCCTTCTCGTCCCTTGTCACTACCGCCCTCTCTTGCGCCTGGTTGCCCCTGGCTCTTGGGGGCGGCAGGACCGGCAATAAAGTCGGTAGCCATTTCGCGGAAGTCCTTGCTCGCCAGGATTTGGTTCACGATCACAGCCGCCGGCATGGGGATGAGTGCCGCGCTTGCGCCTAGGGCTACCGGTACTGCCCCGCCCCTAATTACCCCACCCGTTACGGCACGCTCTTTTCCGTTCTTCTTATCGTCGTTTCGGTTAAGATCTTTTACCAGGCGGTTACCCTCATCAAGGATCGGTGGCAATTGTCCTCGGCTTGCTCGGCTGGCAAACTCGGACTTTCCTCCAGCCATGCCGGTGTAAGTGAAGCCCTCAAGCAGGTGCTTCCACAGTGGCTTTGCCTTAACGTCGTCCTCGTGCCCAGAAAGCCATGCCCTGACAGCCAGGAACACTGCCGCAGATACCGCCATGGCTGGGATCGAGAAGGCGCGAGCGGCCATTCGTGTGCGTTCGTATCCGCTATAGTGCGTGGACTGTCCACCCTCAGACTCGTAACCGCGGGCGGCAGTCTTGACGTCACGGATCATGGGCTTCCCGATCTGTTGAAGGAACGTGGCCGGGTAGTTGAGGAACGTCATCGCGGCCTTACCTGCAAATGTATCCTGGCTGACGAGAGGGTTCTCCTTGCCACCTGGCTTCATGCCACGGTTGGTGTTCACGGAGGCTCGAGCGCTCTCCATCCGGATCACTTTGCGGGCGAGCTTGGCCATCGGATCGTTGCCCTTGATCGCGGAGTTGAAGTCATTGGCGCGGGCCGTCTCCCACCACTGTGCAAATGCGATCATCTGATTATCAGAAACACCAGCTCGACGTAGTCGCATGCGCGCTTCGTTGCGTAGGGTGAACGGATTGAGGCCCGGGTTAGGGTTGTTCTGTTGAAGCTTGTCCCATGCGCGAGCGAACAGGCCATCACGGAGGAACTCAGACACATGTGCGTCTAGGCGGATGGATGCGTACTTAGCGGCCATTGCCCGCTTTGCATTCTCAGTTGCCTCAATACCAAACGTGCGTGCAAGACCACCGGTTGCATGGGAAGTAACGCGTGCCAACTTATCAGTCTTTGTAGCTCCAGAAAAGTCAGATGCGCTCTCGATATTCCATGCGCTGTTTTCCATCATCTCATGTACTCCGGCGGCATCGATCAACCCGACGGCACGCGCAAGTTCCATAGATCCAGTCTCGCTGGATAGCTCCATTCCGATCAGCTTCTTGAGCTGTGCCTGCTGGCGTGGAGGAAGCTCAGTGACAATCGCCATGAATTGACCGAGCATATTGATGGGCGCGGTGATCGTCTGGCGTAGGTCGCCCGGGATAGCCTGGGCCTGGGCCTCGAGGAAGTTTGTGAGGGCGGTGCTCTTCAGCTTAGCCATATTGCTTAGGCCAAGTACGGAGACGGCGAGCGCGTGACCCTCCGTCGGTGCCACGTTGAGCACGCCGAGCGTGTCTAGCACCATGTTCTTGATCCGGGTGACGTCCTTATTAGACACCTTCTCGATGCGCATCTGCTTGACCATGTCGGTCCACTTGGATCCGTCCCCACCGAAGCGGCGGGAAAACTCGGCGAGCGTGGTCGCGCGCGCGATGTAGCTGTTCCATGCGTGGCGAGGATCGTTGTTGAAGTAGTCGCGTAGGATCCGTCGAGCGGCCGGCTCGAAGATGCGCTCGCGGGTGAAGTCGGCCTTGTTCTGGCCGGTACCCTGGGCCTCCAGTAATAGCCCCTGCGTAGCGTCTCCGCCGGCATTGGAAGTGTCAATGGCACCCAACAGGGCCTGTGCCTGATCGGCCGGCTTGGCGTTCTGAAGCTCATTGATCTCCTTATTCAGCGCATCCGTGCGCTCAACCATATCGGCAGTCATTCCACCCCGAGCCGCGGCCTGGTTCTGGATCTGCTGAATATAGTCCGTCAGGCGCTTGATGCGCATTGGGTTATTAAGATGGTAGGCCCGGGTGGCGTCTGCCACGAATGCCTGATCGTTAGTAATTACCTTCTCTGAGTTAAAACTGTGAGGCATGCCGTAGTCCTTGGCGTAGTTCACCTTCACGCCGGCCTCCCTTAGGTAATCGAAGAGCTCATCAGAGAAGGCCTGGAGGTTTGCAACGACCTGTCCTTCGGCTCCGGTCAGGGTCTTTTCGCCGGCCAGGGCCATAGCGATGTCCTGGTCGAGCGCCTTCAGATCCGCGTCACTGAGGTGGGCCAAGGGCTTAAACGCCTCGACAAGCTTGTTTCGGAAGATGCGGCGGTTGCCGTCGCGCTCCTCGAAGTAGGTTTCCTGGGCGCCCTCTGCTACATTGCCTCCAAGGCGGTTAAACATCTCTGCCACGCTCAGGATCGTCGGAGACTTGGTGTCCCTGGCAAGAAGGTGCATGTTTGCCACGATCGGATTGAGCCCCTGGAGGATACGGTCGTTGCCGGCCAGGCCGATTGCCGCCGCCGCGCTAACCAGGTCCATGTTAGTAACGGCAGACAGGGCGGCGCCTGATCGCGTCGCCGCTTCGGCCACGCTGGGGGTCATGGCCGCGACCGCGGCGAGCAAACCACCCTTCGGGGTGCTGACCTCTGGTAACGCTGGTGGCTGTGGCGCCGTCTCCTCGTCGCGGGCGCTGTAGATCCTGTCACGGCGGATGCCGTATGCGGCGTCGCCGTCTTCGGCGCTTGCGTAGTCGGGGGTCTTTTGTCCGAACACGATGTTAAGCGCGTCCAGCTCGTCGTTGATCTGGATGTCATCAGCGCCTAGCTTTCCTACCAGCTCATTTACGGCGTCCCGTTGGTCCCATCCCTTGAACGGAACAATCACCATGGTGGCGCCGGCCATCTTTGCGCGCTCGACAGCTTCGGCCGCCACAGCTACCTGAGCCCTCGGATTGTCTCCTGAGATCATCTCGACAGTCATGGTCCAGCCTTCATCCAGTTTCGGCTCATTACGCTGGATCTTCCCGTCGAGGTACTTGGGGCGCTTCGTGAAGACGTGGAACCTATCTGCAATAACGTGAGCACTTGCGATTTCATTTCCATCCTTGTCCCGGACGATGATCTCGTGAGCGCTGTGATCATTAGCATCAGGACCAGGACCGCCATAACTGCGATCAAATCCGTACTGATCCTCATCGAGGGGGCCGAACTCCATAGTGGATCCGGCCGGGAGGTTTTTCTTGGCCGTCGGGCTGTAAAGACTTTCGATCGGAGCAGACTCTTCATTGAAGAGCTGTTCCACCGGAACGAACTGGCGTCCTGCCGTCTCCTCGTCACGGGCGCTCAAGGCGACATCTTCTCCAGACGGATTTTTCCCGACGACGAACTCTTCGTAAGCTCCGCGCAGGCCGACATTCAATGCGATGACGTCGTCAATAGGGATAGAGCGACGCTCGATGTTTTTACCGTACTCCTTTGCTCCGGCTTCAGTGGAGTGCCAGTTTTGCGTGGCCTTCTGCATCTGATTACCATGTGCCCGATAGAGCTCGATCGTGTCTCCGAACTGCTGTCGGAGAGCGTCGCGCGTCTTGTTGAAGGCAGAGTATAGGTCAGACGGGGAGATGTTTGCATTATCTCCGTTCATGATCACGTCAACCGCGGTATCTTGATTAAATCTAACTCCAAGTGATGCTTCGGTAAGCGCATCAAAGACAGCACGATTAGAGGCAAGTTCGTCTGCCGCGATCTTTACGATCCCTGAAGGGATTGTGCTTACGCGTTCCCCTTCTGACTTGATCAGCTCAAGCTTCAATCCTCGTCCGGCACGAATGTCAAAACGATGACCCTCAAGCTCCATTCCAAGCTTGGAATAACGAGCCCCCTCTTCTCGGCTTAGACGCACTCTCCCTCCGGTAATCTGAGCGATCTCTTTCTTAATCTCCTCGATCCTTGACTTGCGTTGCTCGGCGGACATGGGTGCCTGAGTAGGCTCCTCGTCGCGGGCGCTGAATGCTTCAGGGCCGGTGAAGGGTCCGGCGTCGGTGAAGTCGTAACCGCGTAGACCAATCGGATCTTCGCCCAGGGCTTCGCCAAGCTTCTCCTTCACGTGTCTCTGCATGTCCGCCTTGATCTCAGGCGTGGACTGGTTCTTCTGGATCAGGGACACGCGGAGCACGTCGCCGGTGGCGTCGATGCGTCCGTGGGCCGGGCCGCTCAGCACGAACTGAGGGACGCCCAGGTCTTTTCCTGTGGTTCGATCAAACTCTCCTGCCAGGTTAGCCCAGTCAAGGTGTGTCGGGATCCGGGTCCACTCGGATAGGCCGTCAGACGGACCTGAGATTACGTCGCCCTGGTCGTTCATACCGGACGCGATCATCTTGTCGTTTAGATCAGAGACAGAAACCACGTGCATTTCACCCCGTCGGTCGATGGACCACAGGAACTGCTTTGTCTGGTCCGCGTCCGGGTCATGGCCAAGGTCGGTCCAGAACTTGATCTGTTTTGGCCCAGGGGCTCCGGCGCCCTTCTTAGCCAGGAAGAAGGCCTCGCGATAGCCGCCTGGGATGGGGGTGTTCTCGCCGTCGTCTCTAGATGAAGGGGTGCGCGGGATCGGCTTGTTGGGCTCCAGATTGTCAATGTTGTCGACGCGTGTCTGGCGCTCGGCGTCAGCCGGGCCCATGCGCCGACCGCGATAGTCAGCGGTTGTAAGGTTATCCTTTACCGGGTTCTGACCTCCGGTTCGATCGTAGCCATGAAGCTCCTCTCTCTTGAAGCCAGGAGAGTATTCTCCGCGTTGGAACTTATCCCAGATCTTCTCGACCTTGTCCTTTCCAAAAATGTCCATGAGTGACTTCTTCACCTGGGCAAAGAATGCTTTCATGCGGGACCATACTCCTGGCATATCCTGAGGGTTGGTGCGAGCGTCATCTCGAGCTGTAGCAATGTCGGCAACCTTGTCCGCAAAGTACTCCGAGAAGTTGGTAAGACGGTAGGTTTCGTCCGTGCGCTTGATGCGCCAGCGTCCGGTGTTGGTATCTCGGATAAAGTACTGCCCGATGAGCGAAACGTCCATGTCGTTTTTCGCCAGGAAGTCATGGATCTGCTCGCGCGTGAAGCTTCGGTCCAGCCAGTTGCCTTCACCGAGGAGCTCGCGGAGACCCTTCTTGTCCTTGAGCCACTTGGCTCGCTCGCGAAGGAACTGCTGGCGCGCCGCTTCGAGATCCTTTGCCGGGACCATGCGCTCAAGGTGGTGTGCTACCTCGTGCGCGAACGTGTACTTGAAGACGCCCGGACGGTTGGTGTTTCGAACGAAGATCTGCACTAGCTCCTTGGCCGGCTGGTAGCCTCCGCGCACGGCTTCGCCAGGATTGGCCTTGCTGACGGACGCGGAAAGGTTGTCAAGGTAGCCGTTCTCAATCAGGCTTTCGACGATACGGAGTGCGGCGGTTGCCTCCTCAATGGATAGGTTGCCGCCCCGGCGTAGCTCATTGACCAGGCGCTGGGCGATCTGCTCGCCTCCGCGTCGTCGGGTCTCTGGATTGGTGTTCCTTTCCTGTGCCTGGGATCGAGCGGCCTGCCGACGATCTAACTCCTGGGCCTTGCGGTCTACTTCAGCCCACTCGGCTTCTGTCCGGACTGTGGCCGGGGACTCGTCTCGGGCAGATCGCGCAGGTCCTGCTTCACTCCCCCCCGCATCAGCTTCAGGATTTGCTGGGCGTAACCCTGCATCTCCTTCAGCGGATCTGCGTTCTGAGTATCCGATGCGATCGCGGTTTCCACCGAAGACGCGGTAGGAGCCGTCGCCGGTGTATTGCTCGGTCGATTTGTCGAGAGCGGGGAAGGTTTGGGGGAAGTCGGTTTTTTCATAGAGTCCTTCTTGGAGCGCGCGGGTAGATGAGTCAAGGCTACTGTGCCCAACGGGCTCATTCTTAATGATATTCCAGCTAAGCCAGTGGATGTCCGAAGCTAATGGGCGCCGGCCAAGGATTGGCTCTAGCCACGAGCGGGCGTCGTCTGCGACCTTCTGTAGTCCAGACTCGATAAGGCTATAGACAGCTTCAGCAGACGACTCCTTGTCCAGGGTGTTGAGACTTGCGTAGGCACGCGTAGTGTCCTCCGGGATGCCGTTCTTATTGTACGAGAATACGCCGTCCGGGCCGGCCGTGAGCTCGAGGTGGGGAAACCATAGGTTCACGAACTGCCAACGGTCACCGATAAACATGTCACGTCGGGCAAGCGTAAGCAGATTGAACGATAACACCTTAAATCCAAAGCCGGAGCCAGATCCGAGGCCGGACTTGTAGATCTCTCGGCGCATTTGGGGGCCGGAAAGCTTAGGATTGTTGATAATGGCTGTGAGCTGGTCCCACTTCCCGTTCCACTTGGTAAGGGTAAGGTGGAAGGCGTTGGCATTAGAGATAGAGTTGTTGCCGGCCTTGAGTTCCGGGCCGAGGCGAATGGCGTCTCCGGTAAGCTTCATCCATTCCTCGCGAGTGAGGTTAAATGTACCGGCTACGGACTGGTCGATAGCACGTAAGATCTCCGGGCTATTGGTAAGCTTGATCCAGCCAGCTTCCTGCTCGAACGGTCCAAGCATCTTGCTTAGCGCACCCCACATGAAGTGAAGCGCAACCATGCGGGTAGGAAGCTGGCCCTTCATGGCAACAGCATGTACCGGGTCGAGCGATCCTAGCCCTGATACGGCAGACCTAATAAGCTCAGGGTTCTTTCCGTTTGCTTCGTCAAAGAATGATTTAAATGCGGCCGGGTCTGTGGCCCACTTGTGAAGGCGTAGCGGTGCCGGAGGAAGATCTCCAGTGCCTCCAGGGATAGAGAGTGAAATTACCTTTGACCAGTTCTCGGAAAGACCAAGATCAGGAAGGGTGAGAGAGTAGGCCCTAGCACGGTCAACGTTATCAAAAAGGTTCTGCCATTTTTCAGGGGTGTCGGGCGTCTGAGTAACTTTCTGGCCAATCTTTGGCGCGTTGCCCTGTAGGCCCACCATTGGGAATTGTGAGACAAGCTTTGCGTCACCCATCTTGTAATCAGTAACGCCATCCTTTACGATCTTGGCTTCGACCTTACGCTTAGCTTCAGCACCACTGTCTGCCTGAACGGACGTTACCTTGGATTGAGGTTTTCCCTTTTCATTCGTGAACTCATACGATACGTCGTAATTAGTAACACTAGACGGCTTAGAGTTTTTATCTGCCTGGCGGAGCTCCTGCTCGGTGTAGCCCTGTTGTCCCGCCGGCTCCGCGTCACGCGCGGACTGTGCGACGTCACCCTTGGGGCTCCATCCGAACTCATGAAGGCTGTTGCCCTCGGTGTAGAGATCGCCCGCCTTGACCTTTTGCTCGATAATATCAAAGCCACCATCAAACCTTTGGCCATGATCGCTGGCGTATGCCTTAGAGGGTGTCACCCAATCACCAGGGTTGATACTAGACGTGGATCCCTTGGGCACGGCACGGAACACGCTGACTTCGGCTTCGGGGTTTCCGCGTACAGACTGGATAAGACGGTGCATCTGGACGTCATCGGATCGACGGGCGCCATAATATTTTGCACCATTGGGACCATAAATATCGTCAGGATAGGTTCGGTCCATGGCATCAAGCGAACCCTCTCCGCTGGTTCCATCGGGGGCCTTGTGCGAACCCCTATAGCCGGCATCATCGCGAGCCGACTCCACCATTCCTTTTGGTCCAAACTGATCGGAGATCTGTTTCGCCTGGGCCTTAGGCACGGACACGAATGTAGACCTTGCTCCAAGCTCTTCAGCCGCCTTGAGGCGGTGGCGCCCGTTTGTGATAGACAGCTTTCCGCTGTCCGAATAGCCAAGCTCGGCGGGCTCAGCCCCACGGTAGTCGCCGGCTTGAATATATTCCTTGGCCCTTTGCGTACGCGTCACACCGCCGCGCGAAAGTTCGTTGCCGGGATTACGCACGCTCTCGCCTGGTGACGATCGCTGGTGCTCGTCGTTGATCAGCTTGGGGTCGACCTCAACAAGTTCAAAGCCGGAGCGGGTCGGCTTTAGCGCCTCGCGCGGAACCGTGTTATTTCCGGAAGATGGCTCATCCCTGGCGCTTAATACTGGCTGATCGTTAGTAGTGCTTGGCTGTTCATTTGTAGACTGAGTGACGCCGCGCGTGTTGGCTTCATGGGTTGACCCGAGAGGAATAAAATCAGGCAACGTTTCTGCTACCGCAGTACCCTCAGCCCGGACGGATGGAGCTCGTGGACCAGCTACTGGCTTCTCTCCTTCCGCCGGCGTAGATGGCTCAACGGTGGCCGTAGGTGCTGGCTGTGCCTGCTCCTGGCCGGCGGACGCGCGGCGCGCGTCTTCTCGAGCGGCAAGGTCAGCAAATGCTTTCTGGACTTTAGCCCTATTGGATTTGATCCAGGTGACTTGCTGTTCGGGGTGAAGGTTCGCCGGCATACCTTGAGCAATAAGGGCTTCAAGTTGCCACTGGTTGAGGGTGCTCGGTCCGCTCGGCTTACCGCCAGAACCTACCTGTGGGCCAGGATCGGATCCAGCGCCCGGTGCTCCGACGTTGGTGCCAGCCATCTTCTCCCTGTAGTATTGAGCGGCTCGACCACCGCCGGCGTGGATCGTACGGAATAGAGCGTCCTGAACGGCAAACATTGTTGCCGTGTCAGCCACACCTTCTCCGAGAGGCTTACCTGACATGTAGTTGGTACCTACCTGCTGGCCGGCACCGATAGTGACGGCGGTACCGAGTCCAGCGATCTGACCAGCGGCCGAAGATGCTAAACCTTGCGCGGCCGGGGTCAGTGCAGACTGAGCTAAGGCCCTTCCGGTTGCCGCCTTGGTGAGCGCTTGGGCGCCGCCAGGCAGGAGACCTAATGCAGTTCCGCCAACGGCGCTGACGGCTCCAATCTTCATAGCAAGGCGATCCCTGTAGGACACGAAATCAGGATCACTCATCGCAATCTTCATCCCCTTCTCACTGGTAATATCAATCCCCTTATCTGCTCCGTATTGTTTTAGGGCCTCGGCCTGAACAACGTTGTAAGCTTGATTACCCATGACTCCACCCGACGCACCAGCCGCCGCAATGTGTAGTGGAATAGTTGCGGGAGCCGCTAGACCTCCCGAAAAGAAATCGACCGCGGATAACCCAAGTTGTGGTGCCAGTGCGTACGCCATTGGCTCTGCCCCCTGGAAGATATGACTTACCATGTTGGGATCACCTGGATCGCGACGGGTATTAGCTTCAATGCCAAGATCTGCTTCCACCATGGATCGCTTGATCTGAAGAAGCTTTTCCGCGCGACGCGCGGATCTGAGTAAGCGATCAACCTTAACTGGCTTGAAGCCCATTCCACCGCTCATACCTCCGGTCATCTTGCCGGTCTCGTACGTGTCATCAATTCCGCCAGCTTCATCAAGAGACGCCTCCTGCGTAACCTTGGCAAGATCGTTCATAGCCCCCTGCTTGACGGTATTCCAGTGTCCTAGCGCGACGGCATCGACCGTGTCTCCACCAAGGCTGAAGCTCTGTGTTGGCTTTACCGGAGATGGCTTGGGGGCGCCCATTGGCTTTGCCTTAGGAAGATTGAGCGGGATCTCGTCAGGCAATACTGCGTTGGCGTCTGCGGAGAATACCGGTTGATTGTTTGCGGATCTAGACCTGGCATGCTCAACCGCTTTTGACACAATAGACTGGTTCTTGCGGGGGTCTCCTCCGGACAATAAATAGCTCTTTTCCTCAGGGGTAAGCGTGGGGACAAGGGTCGGGATCTGTACATCCTTACCGTCAATGTTTACTCCAATCGAGATCTCGGTGGCAACACGATCTGAACCGTCCGTCATCTTGAGGGGGCCGAAGTACCCATTACCTTTCTTGGTTCCGTCCTCGCGGTTACCGTACCCGCCGGCAAAAAGAGACGACAGACCAGCAGGCTGGGGGTCGAGGGGGATAAAGTCGGGAGCGCCTTCGAGTTCGGACATGCTTCTATGACTAATGACGAACCGGACTAAGTCCAGACATCACTGATCACGGCCAATTAAATTGGGCTTACTTGATGCGACTCAGGCCACCAGGCACCTTGCGATACGCAGTGTTACCGATCTGTACGACTGCACCCTCCGGGGCATTAATGACTGGACCATTGGGATCGTTGATCATGCCAAGGTTATCCGGGTGCACTATTACAACCTCCCCAACATCCATGCCGTTTTCATCTACCGACACATCGCCAATAGGCTTAGCTTGGGCTGGGCGTGGGTAGGTAATCTGCTTGTCCGGAGACCATCTATTTTTCTCCGTAAGTACCTCTTTCTTTGGAAGGTATCCTAACACTGCGATAGCACGCTCAACTGCATTCTCGCGTGTAGCCGCCTTTGATGCAATTAGGGCCTGTGCGGTACGCATGATCGGCTGGACCACTTCTTCCTCGCTTGGAGGAACCCACGTTCCGTCTTCCTTGGTCATACCAAATAAGCGAGAAATGTCACCGGCTGGATCGCGGGTTACGAATGGCTGGCTGTTGGGATCTACCTTTCCAGTTCCGGATCCCGAGAGAGCACGGATCTTTGCGACATCATTAGCTCCACTAGCGGCGATCCTGGCGACAGCTTCCTTAGATCCAGCGTCAATGTTTTTACCGGCTACAAGCGACGCAAGCGTGCTATCAGCCTTTGCCTTATTTACGGCATCAGCCCTAGCTGATGTTCCAGAGAAATTAGATCCTCCAGCTGAAGCAAAGTTAAGCCCAATGGCGGCACGACGGATCTCGTCTTCAGTTGCTCCAGGTTTATTCAAAAGACCAAATGCCTGGTTTTTATTACGACCAGCAAAGACGTCTGAAACGCTGTTTGACCTGGTAAAGCGGATAGCGGCACGCTCCATTGGATCGGTGATGCCAGCGGCGATCAGTGCTTCATCTGTGAATGCCTTGTTCTGGTCTTCTGTACCTGCGGCACGTGCAGTGTGGTATCGGGTCTCGGCGTCAAAGTTACGCGTGCGAGCCTGTAGCGCCGATCCTTCGGCCGCTGACTTAGGGTCGAATATAGATAGCAGGTGGCCAAGCCCAGCCTGGATGTTAGGGTCTCCCCCGGTATTAATTTTTTCGGCCATTATCGTAATCTGTAGCCATTGCTGGCCGATTTTTGGAGGATATCCCCAATGCTAAAAGGCTTCGGCATGCTTGCAAGCGGCTGGGTTGTCCAACCAGGAACGTATGGTCCGGCGCCAATCCCAAGACCAGGCACGGATTCACCGGTAGAATTAAAGCCGGCGGCTAGACCAGTTATCGGGCTGGCAGTTATCGGGGTGCCAAACCAGCCAGACCCAACCCCAATGCCTGAAATTGTGCCGGCCGTCGATAGGACCGAGCCCAGGGTGCGAAGGCCCTCGCCCTTGCGGGACGCGGCCTCGAGCTCGACCGGAAGTACGTCGGAGGATCCTTTTGCAAAATTGGCTATGCGTCCAAGATCCTGATTTGTTCGTGCGTTCAAGATCGAGTTATTAAAACCTACGTCATTAAATCCAGCAAGCTTTGCCCTGGCGGCACCCTGTTGAAGCGCGTATCCAAGGCCCTTTGCGGCTTGAGTTGCATTCTCTCCAGCAACGAGTTTTGCGGCAGAACTGTCCCCGGCGAGATTTGCTCCGGTAGCTTCGACTGGCGCCTTGACCTCGGCAACAGCCGCATCGGACGCGGCCTTACGTTCTCCTTCTGCCTTCTTCATTCCGGCATCGGTAGCATCTTTACCAGTACTAGACCGGTTCTCTATGGCACGAGCATCGGCTTCTGATTGAAAGCCTTTCTGACGGATCCGCTCAGCTTCGCGCGCTCCGTCCTGGGCCCTCTGGGCCTTTCGTACGCCGGCGGCGTTGGCCGCGGCACCGGCGGCGGTCAAAGCAAGAGCAATGAGGGGCGTGCACATTGTTAGTAAAAAAGTCCTGGTTTCCTAGAGCTAGATCCACCGAAGCCAAAAGCATCCTTGAAAGGCTTCAGTCCAGGGCCACCGGAGTAATTACCGGCCTGGTTTGCGCCGGCAAGAACCGAAGTGGTGTTCTGGAACAGATTGGCAAGGGGGCTAAATTGGTTCTGCATAGCCAGGATACCTGCCTGACGAAGGGCATTCTGTCCGGCAAGTCCGGCGTCAGAGGTCATATTGACCTGTGAAATTAGGTTATTGCGTTGTTCCTCGACCGCCTGCTTGGCTTTCTGGATCTCAGAGGTTGCTCCCTCGGCGATCAGCTGGCGGGCCGCGGCGTTATCGCGCATAAGGATGCCGCCTTGGCGCGCGGACTCGCTCGACTGACCAAGGCCGGAACGAGCTAGGCTGTAGGCAAGCTGGTCTCCGACCTGTTTGTACTGGTCATTGACCTGTGGGGTTACGAACCCGCGGTAAGCATTGGCGCGATCACCATAGAAACTATCGTCAAATCGTTCAAACTCTTTATTGACGTTGCCGACACCCTCCTTGACACGCGCCTGGCGCTCCATCTCGTCACGACGAGCCTGTCCCGCGCCGCCGTCGCCTCCTCCGCCTCCGAAGCACATTATAGTGTGGCCCTGATGGGCTGTTTATGACCGAGGTTTCGCATCAGTTGGATTATGCGAGTGAAGGTGTCTTTGTCCAGCAATACACCAGGAAGGCCTCCCCGGCCTTTCCGTAGTTAGAGCTCTCTGACTCCTTATAGGCGCCAAGGACCTCAAGCCAACGGTGGGCCACCTCATGAGAAGCCATGCTTCGGCATTCTAGCCGGTGCCAGCCTGCGGCATCTAGGGATGGGAAGAATACCCGCCTGGCAAAACGGTGCACTGAAGTTGATATCTCGTCGAAACGGTCGGTCGCGAACATCCAGATTGACCATACACCCTCCCACATTGGGATGGCGCCACAGCAGACTACGGGCTCCCCGTCGTCTGTATGGAGCACAAAGCCAAAATCCCCGGAGAGTAGCACCTGGCCGCTGAAGGACGTGGGGTCATCAGACCACCGGGTAGAGAAGATCTCCTCACGGTCCTTGGAGCGCATGTTGTGCACGACGTGGTGCACGCCATCCGGGTACAGCTCACTCGCTTTCATTGAACTCGAAGTGGCAGATCAGGTTTGCCAGGCGAGCGTATCCGGGCGACTCATTGACCATGCGGACGC
>Ga0114977_10000167_pt1 | contig 42148 bp, 44 predicted proteins | sample S_130805_MF_Meta_FD_87026 | JGI IMG/M metagenome (GOLD analysis project Ga0114977, IMG submission 87026) | Freshwater microbial communities from Lake Simoncouche, Canada to study carbon cycling - S_130805_MF_MetaG | ecosystem: Environmental > Aquatic > Freshwater > Lake | place: Lake...
CATAAATATACTGCTTATAAAAATTACTAACTACGATATACAAATAAAAAATTTAATAATCCTTTCGTCAGCTATTGTTCTTTTAGGATTTTTGGACGACAAATATAACTTACAAGTACCATTAAGAATATTTTTTCAAGTTGCTTGCATTTTTCTAATTATACAGCAGGGTTTTTTAGTTACCGATCTTGGAAAAATATTTTCTAATCAAGAAATATCTTTGGGAGCTTTTTCGGTAATATTTACAATAATATGTGTAGCGATAATTATAAATGGGTTTAATTATCTTGATGGAATAGATGGTCTTGCATCATCATTATTTATAAATTCTTTGGTGGTAACTGGAATATTTTTATGTTTACAACAAAATTTTTTGCGAGATATAAAGGAAATTTTAATATTTATATCTATACCTGTAATTACATTCTTTTTATTTAATATAAGATTCTTTAAATTACCAAAATTATTCTTGGGAGATAATGGGAGTCTATTAATTGGAATAATGTTATCTTTCCTATTAATCTACATAAGTCAAAGTAAAAAACTAATAGAGCCTGGGTTAATAATCTGGATAGTAGGATTGATTTTTTTTGATTTTTTCTCAACTAACATTTCAAGAATTCTTAAAAAAAGAACCGCATTCACACCCGGGACTGATCATCTTCATTTTTTCTTAAGAAAAAAAATAGGTTTGTATAAAACATTATTTTTATTAAATTTTTTCAATATTTTAATAGCTTTTTATGGGTATGCTATTTGGTATTTTTTTGGAAATTTATTTTCATTAATAAATTTTATTATATTCGCAATTATTTATTTGATTTTGTTAAATAAAATAAATTTTAAAAAAAATTTATTTTAATTTATGAAAAAATAAATCTATAATAAATTTATCGTAAGGCACTATATTCTTAATTTTTATATATTGCTTAAAGTTAAAAAAACGTCCTGTTTTTCCCTCCCCTAAAATAAAATTTTTTTTAAATTCTTTTTTATCTTCAATATTGAATAAAAAAAAGAATCTAGAAAAATTAAATGATTTAATTTTCGAATGAAAATTCATTTTAAAAAAAAAAATTAATTTTTTTTTTTTTATTTTAATTGATGTCTCCTCTTTAAACTCCCTAAGCGCTGCATCGGTAAAAGTTTCGTTTCTATTTTTTGCCCCTCCAAAACACCCCCAAAAGTTTGGGTAAAATATCCCTGATTGATTATTGCGCTGCTGCAAAAATATCTCTTTTTTAGAAAAAGCAATGATAGCTGAAGCGTCAGCTACTTTTTTTCCTATAAACATCCAACTACCATTTAGTAGAATTTGGCATTAATTTTGGATTCGAAACTATGTAATGCCAAACAAGTACCTGCAAACTTTCTGATATAGGTGTTAAATAATTTTTATTATCAATATCTAGTTTTATAACAAGATCGCCATTTTGAGCTAAATATCCATCATGTTTTGCTACAACTCCTAAAACCTTGGAACCAATTTCTTTTGCATAATCAATTGCTTTTATCAAATTAACTGAAACGTTTTTTTCTTTGCTCCCCCCGCCTACTGAAAATATAAAAATTAAATCCTTATTAGATAGTTTGCTAATTTTTAAATACTCTATAAAAATAGTTTCAAATCCTTCATCATTTGTTCTTGCGGTTATTTCTGAGGCATTATCAGTTGGACAATAACATTCTATGTTTAATAATTTTCTAAAATCATTAACTGCATGACTTGCATTTCCGGCACTACCTCCTACGCCGAGGAAAAATATTCTACCATTTTTTTTTTTAAGTTCTAAAATAGCGTCGCAAATCTTGTCTAATGTTATTTTATCTATTAAATTTATTGTTTTAATCGTTTCTAAAAAAAAACTATTATTAAAAGACATTGAATATATAAATGTAGGTTGTAATTAATAATTAATGTTATTATATAACGTTGTAAATGAATATTCCATTTGTTGATTTAAAATCCAGATTTAAAGAAGAACAAAAAGACATAAATAATGTATTAAATAAAATTTTAAAGTCTGGAAATTTAATACTTTCAAAAGATGTTGTGAATTTTGAACAACAAATATGTAAAAAATTAAATGTTAAGTACTGTTTAGGATTAAATTCAGGAACGGATGCTTTAATGTTAGCTCTATGGGGACTGGGTATTAAAAAAAATGATGAGGTCATCACAACTTCTGTATCATTTATTGCAACAGCGGGTTCAATTGCTCATTTAGGAGCAAAGCCTATTTTTGTAGAATGTGGATTAGATTTAAATATTGATCCAAAAAAGATTGAAAATGCTATTACAAAAAAAACTAAAGCTATAATGCCTGTGCACTGGACCGGTAGAATGTCAAATATTAAAGAAATATATAAAATCGCTAAAAAATATAAATTATTTATTATTGAAGATGCTGCGCAAGCAGCTGGTGCTAGCATTGATAATATAAAACCTGGCCAACTTAGCGATGCTGCAGCTTTCTCTGCTCACCCCTTAAAACCACTTAATGCGTTAGGAGATGCTGGATACTTAGTAACAAATAATAAAAAATTATATGAAAAAATAAAACTTTATCGAAACCATGGACTCATTGGTAGAGAAAATACTGAATTTTTTGGAATTAACTCAAGATTAGATGGCATTCATGCCGGAGTTCTGAGTTTAAGACTTAAAAAATTAAATGCAGTTATAACTAAAAGAAAAAAAAATGTTGATCTATATAGAAAAATAATAAAAGCAAAAGAATTCTATATTATCCCTGAAAAAAAAAATGAAGTAAATTCTTATGCTATGTTTGTATCTCTCGCGGAAAGAAGAAATGAATTGAACGATTACTTAAAAAAAAATGGGGTAGAAAGCATTATATATTATGCAAATCCATTACACCTTCATAAATCTTCTAAAAAAACCTTTGGTTATAAAAAAGGTGACCTGCCAATATCTGAAAATATTTGTGATAAAGTAATATCTATACCATTTCATCAAAATATTAAAAAAAATGAAATAATTTATATTTCAAAATTAATAAATCAATTTTATAAACATTGAAAAAGATTAACCTTTTAAATTCTAGTCCGAAAAATCTTAATTTAATTAAATCTAGAAGCTTAAATAAAAGAAGAAACAGATTATTAGCTTTAAAATTTGGAAAAGATTATTTTGATGGCGACAGAGCGAGTGGTTACGGTGGTTATTATTACGATGGTAGATGGATTAAAACTGCCAAAATTATCATCAAAAAATATAAATTAAAGTCAAATTCAAAAATTTTAGACATAGGTTGCGCAAAGGGTTTTTTAATGCACGATATACTTAAAGTTTCAAAAAATAAAATTAAAGTTTATGGAGTTGATATATCTGCTTATGCAAAATCTAAGGCAATGACTAATGTTAAAAATAAAATAACAATTTGCAATTGCAAGAAATTGCCTTTTAAAGATAATTATTTTGATTTGGTGATCTCTTTAAATGCTATTCATAACTTAAAAAAAAATGAATGCATTCAAGCATTGAAAGAAATACAAAGAGTAACAAAAAAGAATGCATTCGTGCAAGTAGATGCCTATAGAAATAAAAATGAAAAAAAAATATTTTTAGATTGGATGTTAACTGCCAAAACTTTCTTAACACCTCAGAAATGGAAGCAATTATTTAAAAAAGCTGGTTATAAAGGGGATTATAACTGGACTATTTTAACACTTAAAAATCAATAATTGTTAATAATGTAACATGATGAAATTTTACCATTTATCCGCATAAAAACTCTCTCTATGAAATGGTATCGCATCCATGTCATGGGATATCTTTTTAGAAATAGGTCTAACGCATCTTAAATATAAAAAAGATTGAACCAATATAGAATCTGTCGACAAATAATTATAAATATTCTTTTTTATTGGTGATAAAATCTTAAAAATAGTGTCATTCTTATTCAAGAATTCTTGATGAACAAAAACTAAGTTTCTATAAGAATCCAGTTTTAAAGTTAAATTTTTATTTGAGTATAAACTTTTTAAAGATGATCTTAAACTTTCTAATACCGAGACCCCCCCCGGTTTTCTATGTTCAATAATTAATAATTGTTTATTTTTATTAATAGACATAAATTAAATTTGATACTTTTTTAATTATAAACTATTTACAAAAAATTACCTACAACAATTTTATGACAAATTATAAAAGTAAAACTTTAGATACATTCGTCTGGATACCTACGAAGGGTAATTTTTCATCTTTTAGTAAAATTATAAAAAACATTAACAAGTTAAACTTAGATAGATTTCTGTACGTTATAGTCTATGAAAATTTTGATTTAAAAGTTTTTAATTTGTTGAGATCAACAGAATATAAAAATTTTTTGTATATTAATAAAAAAATTTTACACATTAAAGATAATATTAATTTCCAAAATATATTAAAAATAAATAAATTCCTGAAAAAGAAATTTAAAATTAATTTTAAATATTTTATGCATACAGGCGATGACGATGAATTTATCAATAGAAATTCTTATCTGAAGAGACTTAAGATGCTAGATTCTAATAGAGACATTACATTCGTTACAAGCCCTATTTCTTTGGCTAACTATAAAAAAAAAAGGGATCTTTTTTTAGAGTCAAAAATTCTATCTGGTAAAGAATATTTGGAGGAATTGGCAAACAATGAGAATGTTCAACATTCCTCGATTAATTCGATCTTTAGAATTGATGATGTGATCAAGTCAGAAGCAACTATTGGTATATCTTTGGATAAAATGAATTTATGGGATGGATTTGGCATGGACTATAATCTTTATTTAAAATTAGCTTTTTTACCTAATAAAAAAATAATATTTTTAAACGAAAAACCCAGCAGAATTGTTATGCAGCATAACAAATCAATGACTGCTTCCAATCCTATTGCATTCAGCTATTGTTACTACTTATATTCTTTGTATCTTAAAAATTTATTAACAAAAAAATATAATTTAAGAACAAACACTTTTGATTCTTTTCTTAAAACAAGATTCAAGGAAATGATAAGATGCTATTTTACAGTCTATCTTTCTAACTCAAAATACTATCCTAGTAATAATAATACTCCTCAAAAGTTTATCGCTTTTTGTTTAAAAAGTGCTTTTTTTGAATTAAAATTTTTTAATTTTATTAAAGTATTTTTATATACAATTGGATATTATAAATTTATTTTTAGATTAAAAATTAAAATATAATAAAATAATTACTCAAATAATGAATATTAAATTATCAAGACAAGATTTTTATAAATTAAGAATTTATACTTATAAGTTAATAATCTTTTTTGTAATTTTTACTTTATTTTTTTACATTATGAAATTAGATAGAATTGTAAACTTGGCAGAAAACATAAATAAAATTTCTTCTGTAATGCACGAAAGTGTAGACCTATTTAATGATATAAAAAATTTAAGTAATTCAGGAAATAGTCTTGTTAAAGAAAATCTCAAGAAAAGAATTAATAGAGAGTTCTTTTTTGACCCAGAAACTTCAAAAATATTAAGAGAAAGTTTAAGAAAGATTAAAATTGAATTAGATATAAAATAATAATTTCTTACAAAAATTACTTCTTGAAAAAAAAATTTGATATTACTCATTATATAGCCTGTTATAATGAAGAAAAGTATATAATTAATACTTTAAAGAAATTAATTTTAGCTTCCAAAATATGTAAAATTAAAAATCAAATAATAATTATAGACGATGCTTCAACTGACCAAAGTTATTCTTTAATTAAAAAATTTATTAAAAAAAAAGGTAACAATGATATTTCTATAATAAAAAGAAAAAAAAATTTAGGTATCAGTAAAAATTATAAATATGCTCTCTTAAAAGCAAAAGGACACTATTTCAGGATGGTTTGTGGTGACGATGTTGAGTATATAAATACACATAAAATTATCTTTAAAGCCTTATATACCTATGATCTAATAATACCTTCTTACAATAAAGTTTTTGGTAAGGGTTTTTTTAGAAGTCTTATCTCAAGAACTTTTACAATTTTAATAAATCTCATTACTAATAATAGTATTGGTTATTATAATGGCTCCATAGCAGTAAAGACTTCGTTAATAAAATATATAGAAATACCTGATGGTTTTGGTTTTCAAAGTTTTATAATAACTAAAATATTAAGAATAATAAAAAAAAATAACTTTAAATATTTAGATTTTAAAACCGTCGCGCTTCATAGAGTAAAAAAAAATAAAGTAATTTTGAAAAATTTTATTCGTGTTATTAAAATAATTGCTTTAATTTTATTAGAAAAGATTAAATAATGAAAAAAATTATTTATTACGAATATAATAAAAAAAAAAATTATTTTCTCATCTTTTTAATTTCCTATTTGCTCTATACGTACATGGATATTATGTATGTAAATCATAATAGCTGGTATAATTCTGAATCTATGTTGGCGTTTATAGCCCAACATGAAAATTTTAAATTTACAAATTTTTCCAATTTTTTTCATCAATTATACATATCTATCTTAGAGGGCGAATATTACGATACAAACACAGCAAGATTCAGACCCTTAAGTCATTTTGCTGAATTAATTGATTACTCTCTAAAAATTCCATTGTTTTACAGTATAAGTATTAATCCAAATCTAAATACGTTTTCAGTTATAATTTGCACTATAGCAATACCATTTATAAGTTTTAAAATTTTTATAAGTCAAAAAATAAAAATCCTGCATTCGATTTTAATAAGTTTATTTATTCTTAGTTTAACATCAGTGCTAAGTACATTTTATTGGTCTTTTAGACCAGCTAAAAGATTATTAATAATATTTTCTTTACTATCTTTTTATTTTTTTTCAAAAAATTTAAATAAGAATAAAAAAAAATACTTACATTACGGCTTCCTATCAAATGTAGCGCTTCTACTATCTGACGAGGAAGGATTTTTTTTATTTTATTTATTTTCTACTTTATTTTTTTTTAGTATTAAAAAAAAAGATATAAATAGTAGAAAAGAATGGATATTAATAAATATTTGCTTATTTTTACTAGTATTATTAAAAATTATTACAAATAATACACCTACTTTTGGTGGAAAAACTTTAGAGTCATCTTTATTATTGAATTTATTTAATATTATAAATTTTCAAAAAATATTTTATATTTCTACAGAAATTTTTTTAAATTTTAACTACGCCACTTTTGGATTAATTGGAAAAGAATCTTTTTTAATATATTTGATATACGCTATTTTTCTTATATTGCCTTACTTTAAAAAAAATAACAATTTAAGATTTCTTTCTATCTTGTTTATAGTTTCTTTTTTTCTTTATATATTGTCTAATTCAATTCTTGCATTAATAGCGGGCATCGATTTTATGAGACCAATTGGATTTTATTACGGGTCATCAAGATTCATATTCGTTTTACTATTTTTATTTTATTTAATAAAGGTTTTTCAAGCATACAATATTAATCTAACTCGTAATAAAATATTTATATTTGAGATTATTATTTCTTCATCTATTTTTTTTATTACGTTATTAAATTTAAATTATTTTAAATATTCTAATATGTTAATTTATAATTATCACTATGAAAAAATTAATCAAAAATATTTTTATGACAATTTACATTTAATTAAAAACAAAAAAGACTGTTCTGTCACTACAGAAATTAAAATAGAAAATTTTACTGATAATAAAAAAGAAATTAATTTTGAAATTTTAAAATATTTACAAATAGATAATAAATTTAATATTGATTTAATTAATAACGCTGAAAATTTAACACCAGTCAGCTCTATCTTAAATTTTTACAAAACAATTGATAAATGTTCATCAATTAAATGATAAGTATACTTACAGCGACTTATAATAGAGCAAATCTTCTGAGAACAAGAATTGCCTCTACTTTAAATCAGACTTACAAAGATTTTGAATTAGTAATTATTGATGATTTTTCAAATGACAATACCGAAGATGTAGTTAAATCATTTAATGATAAAAGAATAAAATATTTTAAAATGCAAAAAAATATTGGCTCTCTTTATGGGGACAGGTATCATATTAATAATTTTATTTATAATATCGCAAAGGGAGAATATTTTATTTACGCCCCTGATGATGATTATTGGCCAGATATTAATTTTCTTGAAAATTGTATTAATCTCTTTGTTAAATATCCAACAATCCAAATGACAATGGGTTCACAAATAACTGAATTTTATGAGAATGAAAATAAATTAAAAATTTTTAATAAAAGTGAAATTAACGAAATTATTAAAAATAAAGATGAAAAATTTTTTTTCTTTGGAAAACTTTTGCCGGAAACAGGATTCTATAATAAAAAAACTTTTATCAAAGAATTTTCACACAAACCCACAACATTCAATATATCGGTCTCTGCAACTATTTTTAAAATGAAGGGCTTAAAAGAAATAAAGTACCTTCAACACAAAAACCCATCTAAATGGCAGGCGGGGTATGAATTAATTCTTCCGAACCTTTTTCTCGGAGATATTTATTTTATTAACGAACCATGCGCTGTTGTAAGGGCACATAAAAATAACGCAAGTTTTACATCTTCTCAAGTTGCTCATTATAAAGACTCGCTTCTTTCTATAAACAATGCATTCTCAATTGCCCCTTATAGTGAATTTAACGATTTAATAAAAATTAAAAAAAGATTTATATCTTCATTGTCTCAAGCCTATTTACATAACTCTATTCAAATTTTTAAAAATAATGAGTTAACTTATTGTTCGAATGACAATATTGCTAATTATGTGACAATTACAAATGTAGTGACGGAATACTTTAAAAATAAAATATTCTTAAATTTAATGGACATCAGATTTATTGCTCAATATATTTTTTATAAAATTTTAAAATACTATCCGAGACTTTTCTTAGAAAAAATTACAAATAAACCTAAGTTAAAATGAATTTTTTATCAAAAATACAGAAATATAAAGAGAAATAAGCAATATATTTTTTATATTGTGTTTTTTTATTACTAAATAATCATTATATATATATTAAAATGACACAATATAATTACAACAAATTGTTTTTACCTTCTCAAAATTTTTTTAACAAATTCTTTTTGGGATCTAAAATTAAGTTCGAAAAAAAACTGTACAATTCAATTGAGAATATCCTAAAACTTCAAAACCCCAAAAAAGAGTTTAAATTAAAATTAACTAAAAAGCATAGCGTGGAAGAAATGGCTTCTCCTCCATTATCATTAAATCTATATAAATTTCTTTGCCATTTTTTTAAACCAAAAAAAATTCTAGAAATAGGAACCTTTATTGGTATATCTGCAATGGTCTTTGCTAAAGCTTCTGGAAAGAAATCAAAGGTTGTTACAATAGAAAAATTTATTGAATTTTACAAAATAGCAAAAAAAAATTTTATTTTAAATAAATTAGATAAAAATATTCATTGTATTCATGGCGACGCTATTGATGTTTTAAAGAAAAAAAAGAGAGAGGCTTATGATTTAATATTTTTAGATGGAGACAAAGGTAAGTATATTGATTTATTTAAAATAATAGAAAAAAAATTCATAAAAAAAGGCAGTATAGTTATTATAGATAACTTTTTTTTTCATGGCGATACTTTAAATAAAAAATGCATAACTCCTAAAGGAGTTGGAGTAAAACGACTTCAAATATATTTAAAAAAATCAAAAAAATATTTCAAAACTATTCTACCAATTTACGATGGTATTGCTTTAGTGCAAAAAATATGAATAAAGCAAATTTATTAAAAATTTATAAGAATATGCTTCTAATAAGAATATTAGAAGAAAAAATATCTCAAAAATATAATGAACAAGAGATGAGGTGCCCTGTTCATCTTTCAATTGGTCAAGAAGCTATAGCTACGGGCATATGCAGTTTATTAAAAAAAAGGGATATTGTATTTAGTAACCACAGAAGTCATGCGCACTATATTGCAAAAAATTGTAATATAGAAAAAATGTTATGTGAATTATATGGAAAAGCCAATGGATGCCTTGGTGGCAGAGGAGGATCTATGCATTTGCAAGAAATAGAAAATGGATTCTTTGCAAGTATACCTATAGTTTCTAGCGCATTAGGTCCTGCTGTAGGTGTTGCTTTAAATCTGAAAAGAAAAAAATCAAAGAATATTTGTGTTGTTTTTGTAGGTGACGGTGCCTTAGAAGAAGGAATATTTCACGAAACAATGAATTTTATTTCTTTAAACAAACTACCATTGCTTATTGTTTGTGAAAACAATCTATTTTCAGTTTATACAAATATTAAAGAAAGACAGATTAATGATAGTTTTTTAAGATATTCAAAGGCCTTTAAAATTAAAGGCGCGAGATTGTCCGGTAACGATGTTATTAAAATAAATTTACAGACAAAAAAAATAATTAACTCAATGAAAAAAAATCACCAACCTTTTTTCATGCAATTAGATACCTATAGATGGCTAGAACATTGCGGTCCAAATTATGATAATCATATTGGTTATAGATCTGTTAAAGAATTTGATAAATGGAAAAAGAAATGTCCTATTAATAAATTAGAAAAGCTTCTTATAAAAAAAAATATTATAGATAAAAATAAAATTTATAATATAAGAACAAATATATCTAATGATTTAGAAAAAAAATTTACTTTTGCTAAAAATTCTAAATTTCCTAATCCTGATACTGCGGGTGATTTTGTTTACAAAAAGATATGAAAAATAACAAACAATATAGTTTCGCTGATAATATTAGAATTTCTATTAGTGAGAACATGAAAAAAAATAAGAATATTATCTTATTTGGAGAAGGCATAGACGATCCTTCTTCGATGTTTGGAACAACAAAGGGACTAAGAAAAAAATATGGCCTTTCCAGAACTATAGAAATGCCAATTTCAGAAAATTGTTTAGTAGGCGCCGCTATTGGTTCTTCTTTGATGGGCGATACAGTAATAATAAATTTGCAAAGAGTTGAATTTGCTTTCCTAGCTTTAGAACAGATAATAAATAATGCTGCAAAAACTCATTACCTAACTAGAGGAAAACATAATGTAAATATAGTTATTAGATTAATTATTGGCAGAGGCTGGGGTCAAGGACCTGAACATTCGCAAAGTTTAGAAAGTCTATTTTCGTACATCCCAGGTTTAAAAGTTTATATGCCCGCATTTCCATTTGAAGCATACCAACTAATGAATCTAGCTATTAAAGATGGCAACCCAATAATCTTTTTAGAAAACAGATGGTGTCATTATGCTATAGATAAATTCAATCCTCAGAAATTAAATCATATGAAAAACAATTCATTTTCAAAATTAAATGATGGAGATCATCTTACATTAATATCTTCATCCTATAACTCTTTAATGAATTATCAATTAGTGATGCTTTTAAAAAAATATTCGATTAATATCGATTTTTTTAATCTAAAAATATTAAAACCTCTAAATACGGATTTAATAATTAACTCAATAAAAAAAACAAAAAAATTAATATGCATCGATACTGGTCCTAAAATTTTAGGAATTGGATCTGAAATTTTATCAAGAATATTAGAATCCGGAATAAAATTGGATCAAAAACCTATAAGACTTGGAACTCCAGATCATCCAACTCCCAGTTCGAGAGCATTTATTGACAAGATTTATTTAGATAAATATCAAGTATTAACTCATATATTTTCTCAATTAGGCACTTCAAAAAAAATTATAAATTTAATTAGAAATGATCTAAAAAAAGAAGATAAAAATCTTCCTAAAGATATACCGGACCCAAAATTTAAAGGACCTTTTTAAGTAATGAGAGTTCAATATAATTATTTAAATTTAGAATTTAAAAATACTAACAGTATTTTTAAAGAATGGAAAAAACTTATCAAAACAACCGATTTTACTCTCGGTGCAAAAATGGTAGAATTTGAAAAAAAATTCTCCAAATATATAGGATCAAAATACTGTGTTAGCACTAATAATGGTACTGACGCATTGATTCTTTGTCTTAAATCATTAGGTGTAAAACATGGAGACGAAATAATTACTGTGTGCAATACTTTTTATGCAACTGTTGGAGCAATAGTAGCATGCGGGGCAAAACCAATCTTGGTAGACTGTGATGACCGTTACCAAATAAATCCAAAAGAAATAAAAAAAAAAATTACATCAAAAACTAAAGTAATTATTCCTGTACATTGGGGTGGAGCATCTCCAGATATGGGTGAAATATTAAAAATAGCAAAAAAAAATAAAATTTTTGTTGTCGAAGATGCTTGTATGGGTATAGGCGCAAAAATTTTTAAAAAATCTCCAGGAACTTTTGGAATAGTTAATGCCTTTAGTATGCACCCATTAAAATCTCTTAATGTTATGGGGGACGGTGGCATAGTCAGTACAAATAATAAAAAAATATATTTCTGGATGAAAAAATATAGAAATCATGGAATGATTAATAGGGACCAAAACGAAATATGGGGAGTAAATATGAGAATGCAACCTTTGCAGGCTATTGTGGCGCTCGAAGGTTTAAAAAAATTAAAAAAAACTATTAAAAAAAGAAATAAAAACGCAAAAATTTTAGACAAAGGTTTAAAAAAACTTTACCCAAATGTAATTATTCCTAGAAGAATAAAGGGACACACAGAAACTTTTGCTTTGTATATGATTTTAGTTGAAAAAAGAGACCTGTTAATTAATTTTCTTAATAAAAAAAAAATAGAGGCAAAAATACACTACAAGATTCCATTAAATAAACAGAAGGCATCAAAAATGTTCAATTTAGATCAAAAAAATTTTACAATAGGTAATATGCAATCTAAAAAGCTAATAACATTACCTGTACATCAATTCTTAAAAGGTGAGCAGCTTAATTATATGATAAAATGTATTGAAGAATTTTATAACTCAAATAACACTTAACAAATTTTTTTTTTAAAATCCTCAGAAGTATAATATCTAAGAGCTTCTTCTGTATTAGAATATTTAACAATATTACCTGAAACTAATATTATAATTTTGTCACAAAAATTTCTTAAAAGTTCCTCACTATGTGAAGCAACAAATAAAATAGGAGAGCTTTTTAATTTTAAATCAATAGTTTTTCTTGCTTTCTCAACAAAAAAACGATCCCCGGCTCCAATACCTTCATCTATTAATAAAATATCAGGACTGGAATATAAAACACCACAGATAGAGACTCTTGCTTTCATGCCCTCAGAGTATGTTATTATTGGCTTATTAATATAATGACCCAAAGATACAAAATCTTCTATATCTTTTTTAATAAAATTTATTTCATCAGAATTTTTTCCATACAATAATAAAGTATTATAAATATGCTCCCATCCCGTAACATAATCATTTAAAAAAATATCTCCAAAATAGCCAATGCAATTACCTCTTGTTTCTAAAATTCCACTAGTAGGCTTGTATATTTGCGCTATTAATCTTAACAAGGTTGATTTACCGGATCCGTTTGGTCCTATAATTCCAATTTTATCTCCATAATTTATTTTAAGATTAATATTATTAAGCAATGCTTTTGAAATTAAATCTTCAGTTTTATTTTTTTTAAAAAATCTAGGCTCGTTAGTCAAATTTTTAATATCTAACGTTACATTTTCAAAATTAACAAATATATTATTTTTTTTTTCCATAATTCTATATCCAAAATGCTTTATTAGAATGATTAGTTTTATAAACAATAAAAGTAATAAATATATTAGCAATAGTAATTAGCAGTACAAAAAAATAACTTGTTAATAATGGAGGATTTCCTAACAAAGGTTCTCTTCCAATGCTAATGAAATGATAAAAGGGATTAAATGAAGCAATAAAAAATTTCTTTTCGGATAATATTTTAGGATCCCAAAAAACAGGTGTAATTAAAAAAATAAGATAGATTGAATTTAAAATAATTTGTCCTAAATCTCTATATCTTAAACTTAAAATTCCAATAGAAAAACTAATAAGGAAAGAATTGATAATATAAAATGGTATAGCAATTAAAAAATAAAAAAAATTTATATTTAATATTTCCGAATTTATAAAAATAACTAAAAAAAAATAAATAAAAAAATTGTGAAATCCTATAATGAGATTTAAAAAAGTTGACTTTAAAGGAAAAAAAAATACTGGGAAATTATAATTTTTTATAGCAATATTGACATAAAGGTTAACGCTATCACTAATTGTTTGAGAAATAAAATTCCATAAAAATAATCCACAGAATACATATGGCAAATAGTCTTTAATTTTTACACCAAATAGATTTGAGAATACAAAACCAAGTGCAAATATTGATATAAACATATTTATTGATATCCATAATGGACCCATTAATGATCTTCTGTATTTTGTTTTAATTTCTGTCTTTGCAAATCTGAAGGCTAATAAAAATAAATTAATGTTAAAATTCTTCATAAATACTAATTAAAAAATAAAATTGTTATTCTTTGTATTTTTTTTTAAAAAAATAATCAACAAATGATTTTAAGCTAAGACATGATAACATTAAAATAAAAGGTAATATAAAATGCTCATACCTACCGTTATAACCAAAGCCAAATGCTGAAGCAGATAACATTAATACAAGGGAGGAAAAAAGAAAAAAACCAAAAGATTTATTTTTTGACAAAGGTATAAACCATATTGTTAAAATAAGTATTGCTCCTGCGGAGTTACGAATGATATTTCTCAATAATTGTGTAAATCTATGGAATTGATTGAAAATCTCTGAGCGGCCACTCTCTTTCCATGCGGGTCTTGCAAAAGTCAATTCTTTGCCCTCTATTTGCCATTGGCTTGCTTTATATCTTGTTGCTAAATTAGTTGATAAATTAGTAACTACGGTTTTGTCGATATCATAGGGCATTGCCTCATACCAATCGTAAACTGTCCATGTAAAATATTTTTTTTCAGGAATATTTACGCCGAAGTATGGTGTAACACTAAGCATAATTAATGGAATCAATTCTGGATTTGCAATTATAGTTTCTATTGTTGCCTTCTTTAGTAATTCATCTCCTCTTAAAATCCCAATTTCATTAATTTTTTTTCCAAAAACTATTATGCTTGCATTATCATCCGATGGATTATTTAAAAAACCAGGAAACATTGATGATATAGTCTGGGAAGCTATTCCATTTTTTTCTTGAACAAATATTACTTCTTTTTTATTTTTCGTCCAACGATCAGTTTCATTTACACTGGGCCTTGAAAAATCCCAATGTACAGCTTCTTTAGAGGCGAAACTATAAACCCTCCAAAACAACTGTCTGCCACTTGCATTATGCAATGAGCCAAAGAGTTCTTTTTGACCAAGAGCTAAAGCTCTAATAGTAGACCATGAATAAATAACTGAAGTAAAAATTACTAAAGAAATTAGCATAGTCTTAAATATATCTTTTGATTTTTTCTTTATTAAAAAATAAAATTGAAAAATAAATACACATAAAGCGATATACATTGCTTCCCACCTAACTAATGTCGCTAATAGTATTGAAAGATTCGCTAAGATCAAAAAAATGGAATTATTATCTGAACTGTATAAAAAACGTGAATAAAAATATGCAAAAAGTATTAAGAAGAAAGAATATAAATGATCATTAGTAAAACCTTTAGTGTAACTAAAATTTACTGTTGATAAAATTAAAACTAAAGATAAATAAAAAGCCCATTTTTGAGATATTGGTTTAAAGGTTTCAAATATTAATATTGGAATTAATATTGCTAATAAAGAATTAAAGAAAATAACTAAATTAAAACTATCTAACCATGTCATTCCTAAAAAATGCAAATATATTGAAAAGCCTGGTGGCCTCCACCACATAAACCAACAATTTTTACTTAATTCGAAACATTTAGCATATAAATAATAACCCGCTCCGTCAGCTTCAATTGATATAGGTAGTAAAAATAAGAAAAAAATTTGAAATAAAATAGATAAAACAATAATTATAATTAAATTTAGATTTAGATTTTTATTAAATAAGAAAAATTTTATCATAGTTAGAATAATTGGTATTAATCAAATTTATTTATAAATTAAAAATTTAAGATTTGATACTTTTAAAGACATAAAAATAGTTCGAACTAAATAAAAATTTAGAGCAAAAAAATTTTTAATTGTATTTTTAAAAAACTTTGATGTAGAAAAATATTTATCTAAAAAAGAGATATCAGGTCGCATTCTAAGTAAAATAGGAAAAAAAATAATAAGTAACGATAAAATAGAGAAAAAGATAAAATGTAATATAAAAAATGTTCTATTCCTGAAATATTCAAAAATATTGAAATACAAAATTTTCGAATTTTTATCTAAATCTTTCTCAAAATTATTAATATTTTTTGAGAAAGAATCAAATTGAGTGCTAATAGAATTTGTATTTTTATTATTAAAAAAAAATGTTTTTTTAATAAGTAACTTTTTTTCTATAGATGAAGATTTTTTTATACTATAAAAGAAAGAAAAAAGTTCTAAAAGTTTTATTTTTTCAAATATTTTATTAAAACTATTGAGACTCTTAACTCTTGATTTAAAAGTAACTGAAAACAATAATAGTTTACTTAAATTATTTTCTACAAAAATATTACTATATTTTATATTTAAATAAGACAAAAATCCATTATCAATACTTTCAAATTTATTTACATCAATAATAGTATTTTTAATTTTACGTAAATTAAAAATAAAAGGGTGATAATGTAAAGTTTTTAATAAAAGAAAATCTTTATCAAAAAAATAGTAAAAACTTTTTCGTGGAGCAAAATTATTTAATTCAAAACTTTTGTGAAAAGAAGTGATTAGCTTATTATCATAAATTGAAGCAAAAGTCTTTTTTAAATTGTTTTTTATAAAAAAAAGAAAAAACTGATTAAATTTTTTTTTAACTAGCAATTCTAATGCAAAAGTTAAAATAATACTTTTATTTTTATTTTTTAATAAATTTAAAGAATTAAATAAAGAATTCTTAGATATAATTAAATCGGCATACAAAAATAAAAAAAAATCATATTTTTTATTCTTTGCTAACTGAAAATGCTCAAGTTGAAATTGAGTTAGAGTTTTATATTTATTTCTAAAATTATTCTCATCCTTTATTTCATAATATACTTTAAAATTTAATTTATTAATTTCACTGAATTTTTTTTTTATTAAAACTGAATCTTTTTCTGAAGTAGTTATGAATAAAATAAAATCATAATTATTATTATTTAAATAATTAATTGAGTTAATGACTGTTTTTAATGAATATTTAAAAAATAAATTAATATATTTAATATTAAATAAAACTAAACTTAAAAAAATTTTCTTTTTACTTTTTTTCAAATTAAAATTATTTAAAAGATATTTTAGACATTACGTTTTTCATATCAAAATCCATCATTTCTTTAACAATCAAATTAAAATTATATTTAGGTTTCCAGTTTAAAATTTTCTTTGCTTTACTATAATCTCCTTTTAGGAAATCCACTTCTTGCAATCTAAAATACTTCTTATTAACCTCGATCCATACTTTGCCACTATCATCTATTACTTTTTCTTTAATTCCAGTTCCACTAAAATAAATCTTTACTCCAATAGTTTTAAAACAACTTTTAATAAAATCTCTTATAGAAAAAGCATTACCTGTTGAAATTACTATATCCAAAGGTCTTTTTAACTGCATAATTTTCCATATAGCATATGCATAATCTTTAGCATGCCCCCAATCTCTAATTGCATTAAGATTACCTAGTAAAATTTTTTTTTGAAGTCCGTGATAAACTCTAGAAATACCCAAAGTAATTTTCTTTGTTACAAAATGTTCTCCTCTAAGAGGGGACTCATGGTTAAATAAAATTCCATTTGATGCATGGATGCTAAACGCCATTCTATAATATTTAACTAAAAAATAAGAATATAGTTTTGATATCCCATATGGAGATACAGGTTCCATCTTAGAATTTTCATCTAAAATTTTTTTTTTAATTGAATTTCCAAAAAGTTCTGAAGTAGATGCCTGATAGTATTTAATTTTTTTTTTATTTTGTAAAGACTTAATAGCTTCTAAAATATTTAAAGTCCCGAGTGAATTTACTTCAGTCGTGTATTTAGGTAACTCAAAGGACACCTGCACATGGGATTGTGCAGCTAAATTATATACTTCGTCTGGTAATGTATTATGAATTATATTCTTGATAGATATATCATCAGTCACATCACCATAATAAAGCCTTAGATCTTTATTAAAGTGTTTTTTGAAATCTATTAAGCTTTCTAAGCGTACTGTATCATAAAAAGTTGATGTTCTTCTTCGCACCCCATAAACTAAATATTTTTTATCTAATAGTATTTTTGCTAAATACGAACCTGTCTGACCAGTAATTCCAAATATTAATGCTTTTTTTTTCATATAATACTGACTTTTGGGAATGGGAAAATAAATCTTGTTCCTTTTCTGATTATATTTTTCTCTCTTTTAAGTATTTCATTTTTAAAATGCCAAGGCAAGACAAAATAATAATCTGGACTCATTAATCTAGACTCTTTTTCACTTATAATTTTTATATTTGATCCAGGGGTATATAAATTACATTTTTCTAAATTACGATCAGCGATATATTCTAAATAATTACCTATATTAAAATATTGTAAAGTAACATTTCCTTTTGTTGAAGCTCCGTATCCATGGACTAACTTTTTATTATTTTTAAAAAATTGTAACTTTTTTTTAAGATTAATTCTAATTTTTTTAATTCTTATTTTGAATTTTTTAAAAGCTAGATTATTAAACATTCCATATCTCCTCTCTCGTTTTATAATTTTTTTAAGAAAAAAATTAAAACATTTGAATTTGTTATTATCATTATGACAAATATAAAATCTCGAACTTCCACCATTAATTTCATTATATTCATGATAAAAGATTTTAAGGCCGTGTTTTTTAATCAGATTTTTAATTACATGTACTGAATAATATTCTAAATGCTCGTGGCAAATTGTATCCACTGAATTATGTTTTAACATTAAATACAAATCAGATTGCTCAATCAAAAATATTCCATCTTTATGAAGTATATTTTTAATATCGTATAAAAATTTATTTGGATCAGGTAAATCATAGAAAACTGATATAGCCGTAATTACTTTAGCTTTAGTCTTTGTTTTGCTAAAATATAATTTCTTATTAAAAAAATTTGCTATTTTATAATCTATATCTAAGTAATATTTTTTAAATTTAATTATTGTTGGATCGATACCAAATTTTTTTATTTTTTTATTTTTGTAGGAATTCAAGAGTGTTCCATCGTTACTAGCAATGTCTAGAACTACATCATTTTTTTTTAACTCAACTAAGGTATTTATCTTTCTTACAATTTTTAATAAATGATTGCGCATTGTATTATTAATACCTGAACGATAACCATAATCTTTTGAATATAAAAATTTTCGAGAAAAATTATGACCCAATTGTACTAATTCGCATTTTTTACACTGAACTAATTCCAGTGGCGCTTTGGGAACCTTTTTATTTTTATTCCAAAATTTACCGGTAAAAGCCAAATAGCCTAAATTGATAACTTTACTTAATGATTTAGAATGACAAATTCTACAATTAGTTATTGTTCTGTATTTTTTTTTTAAAATTATTTTAGTCACTATTTTTATAAATTTCTTATAATGCACTGAGTAAACTGTAAACACATAATAAAAGCTACCTTCCAGCCAAAAAATGACTTGCCATATTTTCTATCTTGAAAAGAGAAAGGTACTTCATAAATATTTATTTTTCTTTTAATTAAAAAAAGCAAATCATCTAGTAAACCTATAGGGCTAGTAAAAATTATTTTTCTAGAAAGTAGTAAAGATAATGTTTTTCTATTATAAAATCTAATACCGGTGCTATAATCAGTAATGTTACTATTAAAAAAAAATTTACATACAGAAGTATAAATTCTACTTAGAAAAGATCTCAATAATGATCTTTTTATTTTTGAGTTTGAAAAATATTTTGTGAGCTTTACGCAGCCAATATTTGGATTATGAACAATTTTATTAAACCCATCAAAAATATTTTTTAAAGAACAAACATTATCAGTATCTAATTGTAAAAAATACTTAATGCTACTATCCTTTAAAAGAGTTTTTAATCCCAAATGATATGCAGAATAAACTTGAGTTTGTCCTATAATTTTTGGTCGTTTAATTAAAGTAATAAACTTATATTTTTTTTTGTACAAATTTATTTTATCTAAAGTTCCGTCAGTACTAGAATCGTCAACAATACATAGTCTAACATTAAATTTATTATTTAATTTAAGTATATTTTTAAAAAAAATATCTATATTGTGATATTCGTTATAACATGGCGCGGATATGCCTATGGTTATTTTTCTCATAAAATATTTTTAATATGATAAATAAATTTTTTTATAAAATAAGAAAGATTAATAATATTTATTTATTCAAATCTACAACACATTTAGATAAAAGAGGAGAAATCTGGTCAATTTTTCTTAAAAATAAGATAAAATTTAATTTTGATAAGTTTACTAGAGCAAAAAAAAATTCGTTAAGGGGTTTTCATGGTGACAACAAAACATGGAAACTTATTACTTGTCTTGATGGAGAGTGTTTAAGTTGCATAGTAGATTTTAATAAAAAATCGAAATTTTACCTTAAAAAATATTATTTCAAATTATCTAAAAAAAATAAATTATCAGTATTGATTCCTCCTAAAATGTTATTAGGTTGGACGGTACTCTCAAATAGCTGTTTATTTTTCTACAAAATGTCTTTTAAAGGCAAATATAATGATGTTAAAAACCAGATTTCATTAAAATGGGATGACAAACTAATCAATGCAAATTGGCCTAAAAAAAAATTTATTATATCAAAAAGAGATTCTTAATTTTTTTCACAATACATATTTTTGACTTCGGCTTGAATTATTTTTGCTCCTTTTGGAGTTGAAATTTCGACGTAATTTTTAATTTCTTTGTTGTTTAAAAAATAATTTAATATCCATATATTTTTTATATTTTTATTATCTTCAGAAAACCAATCTCCGCTGGAACCAGCATCTAGTAAAAATGTTCTATCAGAAAAATTAGTTATTGGAGTAAAATGTATGGGTATTCCTTTGTATGTTGTGTAATGTCGCTCTAAGTTAACTTCTGCTTGTGAAAAAATAAAATCTTTATTATCAGTGATTTTAACATTAACTAAAGGATTATTTGTAGATAGTTTTATTTTTATAAAAGTCAGAATATTATGATCATCATCTTCACTGTTAGAATTATTAATAATATTTATTTTATCATTAAGAATTTCATTTTCAGTATATTTAAAAGTGATTTGTTTTTTTAAATTAGAACATATTTTACTAACTTCAATATTCTTTTGATTTAAATATTTTTCAACTGTAAATGAAATTCTATAAAAGTTTTCATTTTTAACATTATGTATTATTTTACCTCTTTCTAGATCCCAATAAAAATGAAAATCCATTGCTCTTTTAACAAAATTACTTTCGGTAAAAAAATTAATTTGTCGTAAAAAAAAAACTTTGTTTATATTCTCTGGTTTCGAAGCTGATATAAAAGTTTTTGTATTTAAATGATTGATTGCAAGCCTATCAATAAAATTTATATGAAAAAAAAAAGTTTTTTTAATATTCTGAAATAATAATAGAATTACAAATATTATTATAATAATTAAAAAACTATCTTTAAATAATATTTTTTTTAACAAATTCATTTTTTTTTAAAATAGTTGCTATGAAAATACCCAAAAAAATATAACTAATAATGCCGATATGATTCAGATAAAAAAAATGTCTTGGTGCTAAACCATTAATTGCACCGCTACCCTCTATTTCAATTAAATAATTAAAAAAAAATAATTTTTCATCAGGGTATATTGCCCTACTTGTATGAAGACTTGGCGATAAAAAAGTCAATGCGTTGGTAAAAAAAGCTATAATTGGTGCGCTTAATATTATAGTTAATAGGTAAAAATAATTAAACCTTTTATAAAAATTAAATTTTAAAGTTAAAATTAATGATACAAATAGAATTACTAGGTATTTGTAACCCCAAACATAAAGAATTAACCATTCTACAGTTGGTAAGGAATTCTTAGCTCCTTCTATAAAAGAAATAGAATTTGGCCATATTTTTCCTCTGACACTTAAAGATGGTGAAAATAGATTTAATACTGCAGAAAAAATATAGATTATTACGGAACTAATAAATATATTAAATTTATTAAAAGTGAATTTTTTTTTAAATGAATTTTTAATTTGTAAAAAAAACTTTGTAGGAAAAAAAATATAATTTTTTATTTCATTATTAGAAAATAATCCAAAAATAACTAAAAAGGGGACTATTATTAAATGAGTATAACTTGAATTTAAATAAATAAATAAAAATATAAAATAACTAAATATTAATTTATTGTTTAAATTATTATTATAAATTCTTAGTAAACAAATAATAATAATTAAATAATACACGAAGTTAATTCCATATATTGAAAGATCAACACCGTAAACTGCAGTAAAGTTTTCAATAGTGGTAACATTGCAATATAAAAAGAAAAAAAAATTTCCAACTAAAAATGATACCTTTTTAGAAAGTTTAATAAATAAAAACTTTATAAAAAAACATAATGCAGCAATCATAAAAAAAAAAGTTGCAAACCTATATAAATAAAAGCCATATACGTTATTCAAATTAATTAATTTTATAAATTGCATCCATAAATCTATCCATAAAACTCCTCCTGGTCTCCCAATACTGCTTGAGTGCCAATTGTAATAAATAGCCCCTAAAAATGTACCTCTATCTACTGCTAAATATTGAATAATTTCGTCAGGGTATATTGCGTCAATGATTATTGAGAACCAATACATAAGATTAACAAAAAATAAAAAAATTCCTAAAATATAAATTAAATAAAAAGTTTTTTTATATAAATTTAAATACATATATCTACTGATTAAAAATATTATTAAAAATACTTAGAAAAATTATTTTTTATATTAGAAAACTTATAATCACTCAGTTTGTTTTTTAATTTCTTAATTAAAAATCTTCTGTTAGTTACTTTGCTATTATTAAAAACTTTTACAATTTTGATTTCATTATTAGATATTTTTCTTAACATGTTTGCAATATTTATAAATTTATAAGACTTTCCAGTTGCGAGATTAAACATACCATTAATCTTATTTTTTATAAAAAATAATATAATATTTACTACGTCGCTGATATGAATAAAATCTCTAGTGTCTTGACCATGGTTAAATAGATTAATCTGATTTTTCTCTAAAATATCTTTGGCAAATCTATTGGGACCGTAAGAATTATGTGTATCACCCACTCCATAAACCAATGTCATTCTTAGAATTGTCAAATTACTTTCAGGAATATGATTACTACAAATTTTTTCTCTTGTTAAATGCATCAATCCATAGAGATCTCCAGGGTCGACTTGGGTTACTTCATTAATAACTTCATTCTTTAAATTATAAACTGCATCGCTACTTATGTAATAAAAATGAGATATATTTTCTTTTTTAAAAAATTTAAAAAAATTAACAATCATATTTATATTTTTTAAATAACAAAATTCATCTTTGCCCTTGTCGGGTGTAATTGCTGAGCAGAATATAATTGAATATTTTTTTTTAATAGAAGCTAATTTCTTGGCTGACTTTTCTGTTGTAAGATCTATATCATCAGAACCTAAACTTAGAAAACTAATTTTTTTTTTTAAAAAGAATGAAATTAAATGACTAGCTAAAAATCCTTTTTTTCCTAAGATTAAAATTTCGCTAGACATAATTTAATTGGTGCTTTCTTTTGCAGTTAAATTTTTTATCCACCTAATAGGAATAATAATTATATCTTTGAAATATAAGTTTTTATTATAATTATCATCTTCAATTCCAAAATTTAATTTTTTATTTTTATCTGGAGCAACATATGTCAAAAATATTCTGTCCCAAATATTTAAAACCATGCCAAAATTTTTATTATAATGAGCCGGATCATCTGAATGATGTATATGATGGGCCGTGGTACTAATCATAAAACTTTCAGTAAACTTTGGAAACAGATCCACTTTTGAATGTAAAAACAGATTATAAAAACCTTCTAAACTTTTATAAACAAAAATAACTTCTGGTCTAATCCCAAATATCGCTGATGGAATACTAATTAAAATAACATACACAGCAACAACCAAGGGGTGCTCTCTGGACGCGGTAAAGATATTCATTTCATCAGCTGAGTGATGCAACTTATGTAGCTCCCATAATACGGGGTGATGCAGCGCCCGATGGTAAAAGTAATGAATAAAAGTAATTAAAAAAACAGTTAGAATAAATTCAATTATATAATTATTAACTTTAATTAGACTATGATCGCTAATTATTGAAATAAAATAGAAACCAAAACCTAAAAATATTAAATTAAAAATAATGTCAGATAAACCGCTTATTTTTAACCAGATATAGAAAATATCTGTTCTTGCTGATGGTGATGCAAGATTCATTATTGATCTAAAAGAACAATTATTCCAACCAACTAAATAACCCTCAACGGCAAAACAAACGCCGGTTCCTAAAATAAATAACAGTGGTTTCTGCAAATAAACAAAAAAATCTAAAATTGAAAATGAAAAATTAGAAAGAATTTGCTGATACGAGGATAAAGAAATATTAACTATTCTTATTGAAAAAAATGTAGATAAATAAACAAAAAAAGAAAAAAAAATAACTGCAATTAATATGCTTGAGAAAAAAAAAATATTTTTAGTATTCATAAATGCTATTTTGAACTGTAATTGATAATGTCTATAAAATCAATTGGTAGCAAAAGTATTTACTCAATTAAATCAATTCAATTTACTGAAAAATTAACTTTAAAAAAAAGACTAGAAATAGCTAATTTAATTAATAAAATAATTAAAAATTATAAAATTTTAGATGTACTAGACGTTGGAACAACAAAAGAAACAGGCTATTGCGATAATATTATTGTTAAGAATTTACTTAAGGTAAAAAAATTTAAATCTATATCAAATGTTATAATCAAAGATCCCTTTTTTGAAATTATTAGTAAAAATTCAATTACTAACGAACTTTCACAAAAATATATAAATAAATTAAAATCTGATTTGGTAATATCAAACGCTACAATAGAGCATGTCGGGAATCTGCAGCATCAAATTAAAATGATACAGAATATTATAAAACTTACTAAAAAAATATTTATAATATCAACCCCAAATAGATACTTTCCAATTGAGTTTCATACTAAGATTCCACTAATACATTTTTTTCCAAAAAAAATTCACAAATGTTTACTCAAATTATTTGGATTTCATTTCTTTTCAAAAGAAAAAAATTTAAATCTTCTTTCGGAAAAAGATTTATTATTAATAATGAATAAATTTAAAAATGAAATTAAGTATAAAATAAAATCAATAAAACTTTTTAATATAAAATCAAACTTAATTTTGATTGGTAAAAAATAAAAATTTAATTTAATTATAAATTAAAATAATTAGACGCAGTACTAATTTTATTTTTTTTTAAAGAACTATAAGGATCTAGAATTATTTTTATATTGGGATATTTATTAAAATTAATCTTTCTATAAATTTCTAAATTATGAAAAATACAAACTAATGATGATTTTTTGAGTACATCTTCTAATTTTGAAAATTTTAATTTTTTATTTTCTTTTAATTTTTTAAGCTCATCCACACGAATATCATGTAAAAAATAATTAAATCTCACAAGTAATTTCGATGGTGAATTTTTTGAGGATAAAGTATTTTCTTTATATGTGTATCCTAAAATCCCTATCTTGCTTTTATTGTTGCAATTTTGTTTAATAATTCTTAACGGCCATTCTTTATAATAATTGCTATTTTTTAAATATAAATCAGTAAGATTACTATGAAGATCTAAAGATCTTCTTGTATCAGAAATAGTTTTTAGATCTCTTTCAACGTTTCCTCCTGACAATCCTAATCCAGGATTTAAATAGGCAAACTTTCCTATTCTTTTATCTAACTGGAGGGCATTCTTGATTTTTTGCCAATCAGCTCGATACTTCTTTGAAAACTCGTTTAAATAATTAGTAGTTATTACTTGCGATACTAAATATGTATTAATGAAACCTTTGGTTAATTCAGACTCCTCATAATTCATCTCTAATATTGGACAGTAAAATTTTTTTATATAACGACTTAAAACTTTTGGAATTTTAATTTTATTGTTATATTTGCCAAGAATAATTCTTTCAGGGTATATAGCTCTATCTACAGCTTCACCAAATACTAAGGTTTCTACATAGTGAAACTTTAAACTCTTTTTCCAATTTAATTTTCTAGTAAAACCAACGGGTACCTGGCTTTTTATGACTAAAATTTTCTTGTTTCTTAACTGTCTAACTTTCTTCAATAAATCTATAATTTCTTGAGTTTCAATTTTATTTTTTTTACTTGTCTTTAAATCTTTTGCTAAAAAAATTATTTTTGCTGTTTTTAAATAATTAAAATCATGAGTAATTAAAAAATTTTTTCTATTTTTATTTAAGATATTGTTTAATTTAGGTTCATTAACATTAAATTTACCAGAAATATAATTTTCTACATTTTTTTTAAAATCAACAATCGTAACTTTATAGCCTTTAATAAGTGCTGCTGAAGAATAACATAATGATAGATGTGAAAGCCCCAAATATACAATCATTTTATCTAATAGCTTTAACTGCTTTATTAACTAATTCATTCTCATAAAAATTATTTAAACATTTCTTTGAAATTTTATTAAAATATTTTTCTTCTGCTCTCCATGTTGGATCTTTAGATCTAATAACTTTTACAATTTCTTTTGGTTTGCCGCTTGGAAATTTTCGAATTCTTTGGGTTAAAATAGAAGGCCCCCATTTACACAAGCAATTAATATGCAAGCTGCCTTTTGAACCTATAATGTTTGCCTCAAATTTATTTCTCCAGTCTAATACTGAGACTGTAAATAATGCTTTAAATCTTTCTTCGCTCTTAAATATAAAATAATCATAACATTTTAATTCATTGTTCTGTTTAATAACAGAGTGGTATTTTTTTGGTAAAAAATTAAACCAATATAAAAAAGTATCTAACAAATGCACTCCTAAATCATCTATTATCGAATATTTATTTTTTTCACGCCAATTATTTTTCCATAATCTCGCTGTTCCATTCCCATAATACAAATTTACTGAATAAATTTTGCCGATTTCTCCGCTATCCAAAATATCTTTTACTTTTATAATATGAGGTTCAAATCGATGATTATACGCAACATAGAGTGAAGATTTTCGTTTTTTGATTAATTTTCTTATTTGTTGATTTTCTAACCTTGAAAGAGACAACGGTTTTTCAACTAAAACGTTTTTATTATTTTTTAATAGATATTTTATTGTTTGGTATTTCGCAAATTCTGGAGTGCAAACATAAGCTTTATTAAATTTTTCAATATTTTTTACAGAAAAAATATCTTTATATTGAGCATTTTTAATTAATGGATCAATAATAATTGAATTTTTTTTACTTTGTAAAAATTTTAATCTTTTTTTTCCTTGAACTCCGTACCCTATAATTAGGCTGCTCATGCAATAGAATTTAAAGCATTTTCTAATTGAAACAATTTTTTTTCAACATCAGATTTCAGAATTGGAATATTGCCATTAATTAAACTTAATAATCCAGCGCTTACTGATCCTAAAATACTTGCAATTAAAGGATTTTTACTGACATACAAAGAAAGTGCCGCATAAGAAATTAAAGCATCACCACAACCTACTGGATCAATGGCATTCTTTTCAAAGGCATCCATCACAAAAAAAGATCGCATGTCATTTTGGGATATTTTTCTTCTCACAGTCATTAATCCTCGTTCTCCCAATTTAAGCATTAATACTTTACAATTTGATTTTTCAAATAAAACAGATGCCAAAGGTCTGATTGCTGTATCTTGGTCAGCCAATGAAAATCTTACTTCTTTTTCATTTGGAGTAATAAGATCAAAATTTTTAAAGTCTAAAATATTGCCCCATCTGCTTGCAACTTGACTATCTGCAACTTTATAAACTCCTTTATTAATTGCTTTAATAAATGGCTGAATGCTTTTTTGATTAAAGATACCGTGTCTAAAATCACTGAAAATAATAATTCCTTTTTTATGATTTTGAATTTGTTTAACTATATAATTTTGTAAATTTTCGTTAATCGGGGAATTCTCAACTTTATCTACTTTTAACAATCTATCTTCTCCAGATATAAAATATTTCTTCTCTGTTGTTGGTCTAACATTATCAATAATGGTCAGATCTGTAATTTTATTTTTTTTTAATTCTTTTTTAACAAAACTACCTAAAGAATCATTACCAAGAACTGAACAAAATTTTACTTTTGCACCCGCGGCTTTTAAATGCAAAGCTATTATAGCTGCGCCACCAATAAAATTTTCTTCATTAATATATTTTGTAGAAAAAGTAGGAGTTTTTGCATTGTTACCTATGATGCTAGTATTTACATAATTATCAATAATAGTATCGCCTACAACCAAAACTTCGCAATTTTTAAATTTTAAAAGTGTTTCTTTGATATCGCTAAAAGTAACTTTTTCACCCTCCATCAAACTTTTTAATTTAATAATACTTAGATCTGGTTTATCGCTTTCGATAATTTTGGAGGAAGATAACACAAAGTCCCCTGGCGTAAATAAAAATTGACCTCCATAACTTTTTAGTACATTAATTTCTTCTTGTGTTCTTAGACTAGTTTCATTCTTAGCGTATTCATAACCTTTTACAAAAAAATCAGGTTTTATTCTTTTAAGATTTTTAATCGGTGTTTCGTTTTCATCAATAATTACAAAATCTACAAATTCTAAAGCCGCTAAATTTTCAGCTCTTAAAATTTGTGGGACATAAGGTCTAAGCTCTGCTTTTTTAACATGAACATCTGAAGTAATGCTAACGATCAATTTAGATACTTTTTGTTTTGCAAAGACCAAATGACGAATATGACCAGGATGAACAAGATCAAACACTCCATGACACATAGCAACCTTCTCGCTCTTATGCCTGGGGAATTTTCCAATTTTCTTTAGAAGTTGTTCTATACTAATTATTTTTTTTAAATAATCTTTCATTTTAGATATTTAAACCAAAGTTTTGTCTCTTTTGCTATATTGGATTTATTCCACAAAGGAGCATTTCTCCAATACTCAATGTTATTAAGAATCTTGCTAACTCCTTCTTCAAAAGATATTATAGGTTTCCACTTTAAATCTTTTTGTATCTTTTTTATATTAGCGTAAGTAATATTGGGCTCTCCCGGTCTTTTTGGAATAAAAATAACTTTTTTTGGTTTTAGTAGTTGCACTAATTTTTTTACTGACTGTGGATTTCCTGAGCCTAAGTTCCAAATAGAACCTGTTATTTTTGTTGTTGTTGCTAAATAAAAAGCTTCAGCAACATCCGACACATACAAAAAATCTCTACGCTGGGAACCATCACCTACTACTGTTAATGGCTGTTTTGCTATAAGTTGTTTTAAAAAAACTCCAAATACTGCACCGTAAGCCCCTGTTGTTCTTGAACGGGTTCCATATGCATTAAAAATCCTAATAGAGTTAACTGGAAACTTATAAACCTTATGCCAATGTAGTGCGATTTGCTCACCTTGATACTTTGATAAGGCGTAGGGATATAGAGGATTGATATTATGATTCTCATCAGTAGGGGTTTTTGCCTTCCCGTAACAAGATGAAGATGCGGCATAAACAAACTTTTTAATTTTTTTTGGATCTAAAAAATCTAAAACTTTAACAGTTCCAAGAACATTGTTTTCAAAATATTTTTTTGGATATTTAATTGAGGGCACGATATCACCTATTCCTGCGAAATGAACAACATAATCACATTCAGAAATAAATTTTCTAACTTTATCTAAATTTAAAATATCTTGTTTTTCAAATTGAAAATTTTTATTATTTTTTAAATGCTCTATATTTTTTAAGTTACCACCAATTAAATTATCAATAACACGTACTTTAAAACCTTTTTTTAAAAAATTATCTACAGTGTGACTTCCGATAAAACCTGCGCCACCTGTAATTAAAACCCTTTTTTTAAAGGGCATTGGATTCTTTTAATGTAGTTACGTTAATATATTTAGGGTCAGTTAAACTATTTGGAAGTTTATTATTTTTAAAGGCATCACACAATGAGATAACCGCATCATCAATATTATACTCTGGGGAAAAACCTAGTAACTTTTTAATTTTATCTGAATTTACATGGTAAGATCTATTGTCCACTGTCTCATTTTTAATTTCAATTTCAATATTATCATACCCAAAAAAATTCTCGACATTTTTTTTTACAATATATGCTAATTCTATAATTTTCTTATTCTCAAAACTAACATTAAAAATTTCATTATTAATTTTATCAGCTTCAGAATTTAAAAAAAATTCATACGCTCTACACATATCAGCTATATGTAAATTTGGCCTTTTTTGCTGTCCTCCGCCAAGAACCACTATTTTTTTTTTATTAACTGCAAAATTAGTTAGAATATTAACAGATAAATCTAATCTGCATCTCGGTGCATATCCACATATAGTGGCCGGTCTAACAGTTACGCCAACAAATTTTTCATCAGTATATTTCTTCAAAATTGGTTCGCACATACCTTTAAATTTATTATACAAAGTTAGTGGAATCAAAGGATGGTCTTCAGTAACATTATCATTATCGGAAAATCCATAAACGGAGCTACTGGAAGCATAAATAAATCTTTTAACGCCACTTTTTTTAGAAATTTTAACCAAATCCTCAAAACAATCAAAATTTATAGTTTTACTCAACTCTTCATTAAGGGCAAAACTTGGATCATTAGATATACAGGCTAGATGAATAACTGTATCGCAACCATGAACTGCTGATTCAAATTTATTTTTATCTCTTATATCAGCTTCAATTAATTTTAATTTATTTGAAATTTTTATATGATCTTTCCCATAATAACACGTATCATAAATTAAAACTTCATTGCCTAATTTTTCTAGATTAACTGTTAGCAACGACCCTACATAACCAGCTCCGCCTGTAATTAATATTCTAGACATTCAAATATCTAATAAATTTTTACGAGCATCATCATAAAACATTTTTGCGGTTTCAATACTATATTGCTGAAGATCTTTATTTCTTAATTTAATCTTTTCTAAAATCTCAGGAGTTAAAGTAATAATATCAACTTTGCTCCTTTCGGCTTGAAACAAATTAAAAATTTCTCTAACGCTCGCCCAAAGTATTTTGAATTTATTTTTCTTAGTTTGTATTATATAATTCTTAGATTGGAGGACTATTTCTTCTGGGTCTCTTCCTGTGTCTGCAATTCTACCAGCAAAAATAGATAAGATAATTTCAGAACCAGGATTAATGTTGTCAATTATATCTTTAACTTGTTCAAAGGACATAATGGCTGTAATATTAATCTTAATTTTTTCATTAGAAAGCTTGTTTACTAATTTTTTAGTGCTCTCTCCCTTTGTGTTGCAAACAGGAATTTTTACAAAGATTTGATTACTAAAAGAACTGATTTTTTTAGCTTGTGTTTCCATCTCTTGCATTGTGTCTGAAGTAACTTCAAAGGAAACTGGTTTGCCATTTGAAATTAATAAAAAAGTTTTAATAAATTCTTTATAACTTTTAATGCCACTTTTGCTCATCAAGCTTGGGTTTGAAGTGAAGCCTTTAATATTTTCGTGAAAAGAATATTTTTTTATTATGTCTAAATCAGCACTATCAAGATAAACTTGAATATTTAAATCGTCGAGATTACTTAAAATATGTTTCATATGAATACTAACTAATTACAAAATACAAAAAACATTGTAAATAAAGATTAATTTTTCTTGTCATGAATTATGCTGTCAATAACAGATAAAAGCCACACTTGGTGAACATTTTCCACAATATTATACACCCTAGAGTTTACCCAAAAAGAGAGGTTACCTATTTTGCTAACTTTATTATTTTTATCAAATCCTGTAAAAGTTGCTATTAAAGAAAATTTAATATTTTTGTTACTTGCTGCATTTATAATATTTTGCGACATACCTTTTGAAGAAATTAATATTAGGATATCATTATTATCCGCATAATACTCTATCGCTTTTTTAACCCAATTCTGAAAACCAAAGTCATTAGATAAACAGGTAATTAAACTTGGATCTGAAAAATTAATACATCTAATTCCTGCGGCTTTTGTTAGATCGGTAGCAAAATGACTGGCAATTGCCGAACTACCTCCATTACCAAATATTAAAACTTTATTTTTTGATTTTTGACAATTTAAAATTTTTTTTTTTAATAAATCAATTTTTTTTATTATTTTAGAGCCATTATTATTAATATTATCACAAATTAAACTAAAATAATTTTGATAATTAAATTTTTTTAACATTTTTTCTATTTTAAAATATACTGAATAATTCTTTCTAATCTTTCTAATGAAACTTTTTCTTTGTTTCCAACACTTTCAACTAAAATCGATGCAGCTAAAGATCCTAAAAACAAGACTAACTCTGGATGTAATTTATTTTTTAAGGCCAATGAGGAAATGGCCAACATCGCATCGCCTGATCCTACTTTATCAATAGCTTTTGCAGCAAAAGCGGGACATTCGCATAATTCATATTTATTATTTTTAAAACTAACAAGTAATGCACCATACTTCCCTCGAGTAATTATAATATTCTTAATTTTTTTTAGCTTTAAAATTTTTTTAGCAAGAATTTTAATGTCGGTTATACTATCTCTCAATTCATATCTTAATTCATTTTCATTAATAATTATCGATGCAACACCACGATATTTGTCAATACTATGAAATCCAATATTAGAAGAATTAATTTGGGTATTTAAGGATATAAATTTTTTTGATTTAATTATTTTATTAATAATATCTTGGTTAATGAAATAATGTCCATAATCTGAAACTATAATTAAATCTGCATTTTTAATATTTTTACCTAAAGTTTTGTATAAAAGATTTTTTATTGTTAAATTAAATTTCTCTGGAAGGACATAAGATCCAAAGAGTTTATAATTTGATATTGTGTCTATAAATCTGCTTTTTAATATCGTTTTAAAATCTTTATATGGTTTAAAAAAGTAGGTTTTAATATTTTTTGCAAAAGAATTTTTTAAAAAACTTACAAACGACTTTTCAAAACCAAATGGTGAAATGAGATTTGCTACTTTAACAAAAGATGAAATATGACGAGCTATTGCTCCTGATCCTCCTACATAATACTCGGTAAAATTTTCTTTTAAAACTAAATGAGGTTCTTTCCCTGATTTTCCAACAATATCTCCAAAACAATATTTATCAATTATTAATTCGCCAATAATGCAAACGGACAAATTTTTAAATTTATATAATTCTTCAATAATCTGATTATAATTGTATTTTTTTTTTAAATTATTAATAAAAGCTCTTTGCTCGTTATTTAAATTAAGATTATTAGAGTTAATTATTTCTGATGAACTAAAAACTACATCGTCTGTATAAATAATTTTTCCTCCAAACTTTTCAACGGTTTTTCTTTCTAAAATTATTTTTTTTGTCTTATCCAACTTATTGTCTTTGTAGTCTGGGCCTTTCACATAAAAATCTGGCTTTATAAATTCTATAATTTCTACAGCAGATTCTGAATTACTTAAAAAAATATTATCTACAATTTCTAATTCATTTAAAAATTCTAATCTTTGGTTTTCATTGAAAAGAGGTCTTCCTGGACCTTTGTTTACAAATTTATCAGCTGTTACAGACACTATTAAATAATCACCTTTTGATCTGGCAGATTTAAAATATTTTAAATGTCCTAGATGCACTAGATCAAAGACACCGTGACATAGAACAATTTTTTTTTTGTTTTTTTTTAAATAAGTTATTTTTTTTTTTAACTGTTTTTTTTCTAAATATTTACTATAAATTTTCATATTCTTAGATTTAGGTAATTCTTTAAGTTATTTCTCCAATTTTTATCAAAACCATATGCTCTATCATCAATAAAAAGATCATAAGATGGCTTACCCATTAATAAATAATGATATTTTAATTTCCACTTATTTAATTGCATCCTCGTTAACTTATACCCTTTTTGTTTTGCTAAATTAACATTTTCATTTGATCTGCCCATAAATCTGGCGGTGAAAATTTTTATTGTATAACCTTTCTCATATAATTTGTTGATAAATTTAATGTTATTTTTAATAGGTCTACTATTAACATAGTTATTTCCAAAAGTTTTGCAAATCACTCCGTCTAAATCAAAACATATAATTCTATTTTTTGGAAAAATTTTTCTCATGTTTATTAATACTAATTTTAAATAAATATAATCAGTTGATTGTTCTTCTTAATTTATAAGCATCTTTTTTAATAAATTTTTTAATCTTTAATTTATCAAAATTGTCATTACCATATAAAATTTTACCTGAGATCTTTTTATTTTTTATAATAAAAAATATGATATTAATTATTTTTTTATAGCTATCATGGAATGAAAAAGCATCATTATTATTGATTTTGTTAAATAATTTTTTTTCTTTCAATGAAAGATATTTATTGTTCTTTCTGGCTATTCTTTTAATAATATTTCCAGGCAAAAGTCCTGGGGCAATAATATTAAAATTTACTTTATTTTTTAAAGAAACTTCAGCTCCTAAGATTTCGGTATATTTAATTAATGCAATCTTAGAACAAGTATATTGTGACAATCTTTGTATAATGCCATCTGGATATATATTTGCGCCTCCTCCTGAAAAAAATATTACTGAAGCATTATTCTTTTTTAAAACGTAAATTAAATTTTTTATCAAAGTAATATTAGATATTAAATTAACGCTAAGCACTTGCTTCCATGAAGAAATTTTTTCTTTATATAGGGATGACGTTTCCCCTTCGATTGCAACTGTATTTATTAATAACGAGATATGTTTAAATTTATTTTTAATTTTTTTTAATACCAATTCTAATTTTTTAGTATTTTCAAAATCACAAAGATACTCAAAATAGTTATTATCTTTTAAATTATTTCTTGATTTATTTAATCCTATTACGTAATAATCATTATTCAATAACTGTCTAAGTAAAAAATTTCCCATAATTCCTGTTGTGCCACAAATAATTGCTTGTTTTTTTTTCATATGTATTAAAAAGATTCTTTATTATTTTTTTTAAAAAATATATAACTTTTGTTTATTTTAGTTAAAGATTTGTTAGCCAAGGATATTCTTTTTTTAATACGTATTTATTCAAATTATCATAATCTCTCTTAGTATCAACACACTGCCAAAATGAACGATGTTTGTAAGCAACCATTTGATTTGCTTTTGTTGCATTAATAACTGGTTCTCTTTCAAACATAATATTTTTTTTTGGAATAAATTTAAAGAATTCATCTCTTAAAACAAAAAACCCTCCATTAATCCAGCCTCTGTTTAATTGTCCTTTTTCTTCGAAAAATTTTACATTATTGCCTGTTAAAAATAACTCACCAAACCTAGCGGGCGGTCTGACTGCTGTTACCGTAGAAATTTTTTTATTTTTTTTATGAAAATTATATAATTTTTTCAAGTCAATATTTGATAATCCGTCACTATAAGTAAGAAAAAAATCTCCTTTAAGTAGATGCTTTGCTAAAAAAAGTCTTTTTCCAGTATAGGTTTTGACTCCTGTAAAATAGCAATTAATTTTTAAATCCGAATATTTTTTTTTATGACTTTTAAAATAATACTCAACTTCATCAGATTTATACCCTGTTAAAATAATAAAATCTTTTAAACCATGTTTAACAAAAATATCCATAACATGAGATATCATAGGCTTGCCTCCTATGTTTAATAAAGGTTTTGGTTTGCCGTCATTTAAACCAGTCATTCTAGTTCCTAAACCTCCGGCAAAAATAACTGTTTTCATAATTTAAAAATTGATATTTTTAATATAATTTATAATTTGATCATTTGTAATATGGACCATTTGTGTGTTAGATTTTCTTTGCAAATACAACTTATACCAGTCAGCTGTTAGACTTATTGTCTGATTAATATTTAAAGAATTTTTATATTTGAGTATTCTTTTTGTTTTATTTGTATTTAATTTTAAAATTTTTGTCTCAGTAAACTTATTTTTTTTTAGTCTAATAATTTTAATTTTATAATTAAGATATTTTAAAAATTTATTAACAAAAGTTCCTGCACTAATATCTAAATTTGAAGGACCAAAATTCCAATAACCTGAAAATTTTTTTTTATTAAATACGAGTTTATCTGACAAAAAAATATAACCAAATAAACAATCCAATACATGCTGCCATGGTCTAATATTTTTTGGATCTCTAAATATAAAAGAAACTTTCTTTTCACAAGCCTTAACTAAATCAGGTATTAATCTATATTTGGAAAAATCACCGCCCCCCATAACATTTCCAGCCCGAACAGACGCGGCGCCTATATTTTTTATTTTTAAAAAATATTCTAAATAATTTTTAAATATAAATTCATTAGATGCTTTTGATAAACTATAAGAATCTAAGGCGCCTCCTATTTGGTCGGTCTCTTTGTAGGATTTATTCTTATTATCAATATTGTAACATTTATCTGAAGAGACAAAAATTATAGATTTGAGAGAACGAATTTCTTTTGCGCACTCCAATATATTTAAACTAGAATTTATATTGTTTCTAAAAGTGTAATAAGGATCCTGAATAGAATTAATGACTAATGACTGTGCCGCTAAATGAAATAAATAATGTGGGTCAAATTCTTTAACATATTTTCTAAAATTTAAGTTTTTTGATAGATCAAATTCTTTATGAACAATTCTTTCTTTTATATTTAAAATATTGCATAAATTATTATTTTCTTTGGGCAAGGAAATTCCCATAATTTTAGCATCTAACAATAAAAAAATTTGGGTCAACCAAGAACCTTTAAATCCTGTATGACCTGTTATTAATATTCTTTTATTCCTAAATTTACTTTTAAGAATTTGCAGGCTAGTCATAAATTAATTTAGAAGTTTATTCTTTCTTTTTCAAAAACATACGGAATATTTCGAACATGAATAAGAATTCCCAAAACATACTCCCCTATTAGACCTAAAATAAAAATATTTAAAAACCCAAGAGCAAAGAGACCCACAACTAAAGGTGCTACTCCTGCAACAAAAGTATTCCAAAATAATACTTTGTAAATTAAGTACCCTAAAGAAATTATTAAAGAAAAAAAACTAGCCACAAAACCTAAAATTGTCATGATTCTCAATGGCAGCTTTGAGTGTTTAACAATGCCTGTTATAGCTATATCATACAATGAAAGCATATTCATTTTAGAGACACCAAATTTTCTAACGGGCTGATGATACTCAATAAGTTTAATTTGATAACCAAGCTCAGCTATCAAGCCTCTAAAATAAGGATAAGGATCATTTATTTTTTTAAGATCTCGCAATACTGACTGATCATACAAACCAAAACCAATTGTATTCTCGGTCAGTTTTTCTTCCGATAGTGCGTTAATCAACTTGTAAAATATTTTTCTTATCTGAAATTTTAATATATTTTCTTCCGAGGAAATTTTTTTTCCAAGAACTATTTTATTATTTTGTTTCCATAAATTTATAAATTTTGGAATTAAACTGATAGGATCTTGAAAATCTGCCGAAATCAAAATGACTGCAAAATCGACATTATCTTGTTTATCTTTATAATTAAACAACAGAGTGGATTCTATAAGTGCATGATACGTTGATCTAACCCATCCAAAATTTTTTAAATTAAATATTGCTTTAAGATTTTTTTTATTTTCAGCTATTTCTTTAATAATTGATTGAGTCTTATCCGTTGAAGAATTATCAATTATAAGATGGTCGTAATCTATGGAAATAGACACCATAATCTTTTCTACTTCTAAAATAAAATTACTAATATTAAGTTCTTCATTGTACGTCGGAGTAACAATAATTATTTTTCTCATAATAAATTTAATTAAGTAATACTAGTATTTGATAATTTCGTTTTTTTTTAAAATATCAAAAATTTTAAAATTTTTATCATAATTCTTCATATAATTTTTAATTTCCTTTGCTATATGCCATGCTAAATTTATAAATACAGATTTATCCTTTAAATTAACGATCTTATTATCAGATAATATAGGTATTTTAGTGCCTGGTATATAAAAACCAATTTTCTTTGAATTCGGTTTTTCAAAAGCTGCACTTATGAACTGAAGATCCAATCCTAAAAAATTAATTATAACAGAGGCTCTTCCTGGAAAAGCTTTTGCATACAAAACACCATATTTATTTTTTAGATGTCGCAATTCTTTAATTTTAAATATTTTCCATTTATTTAATGCTGATTCAAATTTTATTAATTTTGAAAGAAAATATTTTTCATTTTTTTTAGAAATTATATAATTTAATTTTTTTAAAGGTTTTTGATTTTTAGAAATATATACCCTAATATTTCCAAAATACCTTTTGGTAAATTCCACTTTAAAAATGTGCGCACCCAATTTTTTGGCTATGTATTTAAATGATGTTAAGCTATAGGTTCTCGGATGCTCGTGGTAAAAAGTGTCAAATTGGACATTATTAATGACTGAGCCAAGATAATGATTCTCGATAATTAGAGTAGTATTGTGAGAAAATAATATTTTCAAATTATCAATTAAAGAATTTAAATCATTAATATGCGCAAATACATTTGTAAAAGTAATTAACGAGATGTCTCCGTATTCTCTTTTTACTTTTAAGGCGATTTTTTTATTAAAATAATGATTGTATATATTATGTTTTTTTAATTTGGCTTCTTTAGCTGCATTTGTTGGCTCAACTCCTATAGTTATAAAGTTTTTCTTTTTATAAAAATCTAAAAGAGTCCCGTCATTGCATCCTATGTCTAAAATTTTTTTAGTATTATTTAAATAGGGTAAAGATTTAAAAAAAAAGTCTTTCATACCTAAAATAACATCTTGTGTGAATCTAGATCTATAATGATAATTTTTTGGGAATAGCTTTTGGATTTCAACTTTATAAAAATGATGAACTGTATAACATTTAGGGCAAAAAATTAATTTTATCCTATATTTTTTATTAGATATCTTTGATCCAATTTTAATTAAATCATCACAAAGAGGTTGCTGTCCCAAATTAAGAAAGATGAATTGATATCGATAATCACATACTTCACAAATTTTAAAAATTTTTGTTAAATTATGTTTTTTTAATAATTGTTTTTTCATTAATAAGATGGAGTAATTGGTTTGTTTTTTTATAATATTTAAAATAATTATTTTTATCTCTAATAAATTTTAAAATAAAAGGAATTCTATCATCTGAATAATAAGACTTTAAAAAAAGTGATTTATTATTACATATAACTTTATTATCACTTATAATTTTAAAATTTTCTTTTTTTGAATTAATTCTTATGTCCAATTTATATTTTTTTTTTAAAGATCTAAAAGATAATAACCATCTATAATCACCTTTAGAATTTCTAAATAAATATGAATAATTTATTATAATTTTTTTTAAAAAACTTAACAAAAAAACAAAATGTATTCCATAATAATTAATTAAACCGCCACCTTCTCTTTTGTTTAATTTCCAGTCTTTTTTTTCTAAAGACTTGCTAAAAAATCTCCATTCAATTCTAGTAGAATTTTTTTTAAAAAATTTGAACCAATTTAAATAAATTAACAAGTAAGAAATTTTAAACTTTATTTTATTCTTAAACAAATGATCTAAATATATATTAGATTTTTTATGATTTGAACAAAATGGCTTTTCAAAATAAAAGAATTTTTTTTTAATTTTAAGATTATTTACTATTAATTTATTAATAAAATTTTCTTGATCTTTTGGTCTTCTTGCAAAAATTATTATATCTGATTTTTTTAATAAATTAATTTCATCTAAAAAAAAATTAATTCGATTAATTTTTTTTAAATCAGGTCTGCTCGTAATAACATTTTTATATTTTTTTAAAGTATTTAATTTATATTTCTTAAGATAGAATGCTTTAAGATATCCATACAAGCCAAATCCGCCACCAAAAATACCTACTATTCGCATAAAGTTGTGTTAATGTAAGATATGAATTCTATTTATAGTGCTCAATTACAAAGAAACAACTTATCTTTACTTAAAAAATGCACTGTTGATTTCAAAAAGGAAAATTTAGAATTCAATTTTGAAGAAATTATAAACAAATATGGTTTAATATTTGCCAAAAATTTAATTAATACTGATATAATAAAAATTTTAGATGAAAAAATATCTTCAGAAATAAAAAATGATAAATCTAAATTCAAAGTACCATCATCCAATGGTCCCATCACTACGAAGAACTTTTTTCCTGATTTTATAGACAATAATTTATTATTAAATTATTTTACAGACATAAATAATAAGATAGGAAAAAATTTATTAAAATATTATAATAGTTGTTTTTTCACCTGCAAAAATGCACTAACTTCTATTCATGAAACAACTCCTAATTCAAATCCTTTAGTTAATTTTAATTATCATCAGGATAATGGTTCATTTTTTTGGAAAGGAACAACTAAAGCGCTGACTTTTTGGACCCCTTTTGTTAAAACAGGAGAAAATAATGCTCCAGGACTGAGGCTTATTGCTAAAAAGTTTAATAAAAATGTTTTACTTCAAAATGATAATTCTTTTAATAATTTAAATTATGTAAATAAAAATTTTTTAGACGAAATAGTTTTTCCGCAAACTGATATTGGGGATTGTATAATTTTTGATGAATATACTTTGCACGGTACAGCTTTAACTGCAAATCAAAAAAATATTAGAAGGTCTTTAGATTTTAGATTTCTACCAAAAAATTCAACAATTTCGCTTAATGATGATGAAATTACTTTTCTATATCCTTTCATTAAAGAAAAAAAATATAAAGTCATTAATAATCTATTTGAAAGATTTATAATAAAAATAAAAAAAAAAATAAAAAATTATAATTGAAGATTTTTTTTTAAAGACTGACATTTTTTTAAAAAAATAGCTCTTGATTCTGCATATACAAAACTTATTATTCCCTTCATTGTAAAATAATGAAACTAAGTAATCAAATTGAATTAATTAATTTTGTAAGATATCAAAATAAAAAAAATTCAACCATTTTAATAATAATTTCTAATATTTATAATTAATGAAAGCTATTTTAATTTATGGTGGGAATTCATTAATAACCAAAAATATTATTAAATTATTTTATAACGAATATGAAATATTTTATATCTTTACTCGAAATATAAAAAAAACTAGAGATATTTTAAGAGGAACAAACCATTGTAACAAATTAATATTTATCAAAAATGATCTCCTAGATCTAAATAAAACTTTAATTAATATGAAAAAATTAAAAAAATTGTGTGGAATTATATGGGTCGCAGGATTAATTGAAAATTCAAACGATAAATTAAATAACTTTAAATTATGTCAATCAATGCTTAAAGTAAATTTTCTACATATCGTTTTTGCAATTAATTTTTTACTAAATAAAATTATACTTAAAAAAAATAATTTTATTTGTGTAATAACTTCGGCTGCTGGGGTTCGTGTAAAAAGTAAAAATTTTTTCTATTCATTAAGCAAGTCAGCAATGATTAATTATTTATCCGGGCTGCGACAAAGATTGCATAATAAAATACAAATTATAACTGTTATCCCTGGATATATTAAAAACAAAAAAAGCAATAATAGATTAAATATGCTTTCTGTTACTCCAGAAAAACTTTCTAAAATAATTTATAATGGGATTAAGAATAATAAAGATATTGTTTATACTGGGCTAATTTGGAGGATAATTTTGTTAATAATTAAAATAATCCCTGAAAATATATATAAAAAATTTAGTATTTAGTTTAAAAAATTTTATAACTTCTTTATCATTGTAATTTGTATCGAAAAATTTTTCAGTGCATAAATCAAGCCAATTGAGCTATTAGTAACGGTAAGCTTAACGTGTTACCACGCTTCCACACCCGTCCTATCAACGTCGTAGTCTACGAC
>Ga0114977_10000168_pt1 | contig 42042 bp, 42 predicted proteins | sample S_130805_MF_Meta_FD_87026 | JGI IMG/M metagenome (GOLD analysis project Ga0114977, IMG submission 87026) | Freshwater microbial communities from Lake Simoncouche, Canada to study carbon cycling - S_130805_MF_MetaG | ecosystem: Environmental > Aquatic > Freshwater > Lake | place: Lake...
ATATCCATATAAAACACTCCAGATACCCCCAGCTAAAAAGCCGGATGGTTACATACTGAGGTGGAAACTATTGGACGCCGTTTCCACCACTAATCTGGAAAGTATTGCACGCCGATTAACAAAACCATTACGCGTAAATTCGGTGGTTACTTGCTCGCTAGCGCCGGCATCAGAAAGTCGATCGACGACCGTCGTTGGTGCGTGTTCAGCGTGTCGAGGACGAAGTGGTGCTGCGGGTGAAGAGGGTCGTCGAGTCGTTTCTGGCAACGGCGTGACATCAATCAAAACCTGCCGGAACAAGGCGGCATCGGTGTCGCTTTGTTCCGCTGGGTTAGCCATAAAACTAGATGGTTAAGCTAAATTGGCCAGATATTTGTCGGCGTCGAGTGCCGCCATGCAACCGGTGGCAGCGCTGGTACAGGCTTGACGATAGATTTGATCTTGCACGTCGCCCGCTGCAAAAATCCCCGCAATGCTGGTGGCGGTTGCATTGCCGTGACGACCGCCTTCAGTAATTAAATAACCGTTATCCATCGCCAATTGACCGGCAAAAATATCAGTATTGGGTTTGTGACCGATGGCGATAAAAACGCCAGCTAAGGTAATGTCTTGCGTCGCGCCGGTTTGCATATGTTTCAAACGCATACCGTTCACGCCGCTAGCATCGCCCAGCACTTCATCTAAGGTTTGATTCAATTGCAAAGTAATTTTGCCCGCTTCAACTTTTTCCATCAGATGGTCAATCATGATTTTTTCAGCGCGGAAAGTATCGCGGCGATGAACTAGTGTGACGTGTTTGGCGATATTGGATAAATACAGCGCTTCTTCCACCGCGGTATTGCCGCCACCGACCACGGCAACTTCTTGATTTCGATAAAAGAAACCATCACAAGTGGCGCAGCCTGACACGCCACGTCCCATAAAGGCTTCTTCCGACGGCAAACCCAAATATTGCGCGGAAGCGCCGGTGCAAATAATCAGCGCGTCGCAGCTATAACTGCCGCTATCACCAATCAACACGAACGGTCGTTGTTGCAATTGCGCGGTGTGAATATGATCAAAAATAATGTTGGTGTTAAAACGTTCTGCATGTTGCTGGAAACGTTGCATCAATTCTGGGCCCTGCACGCCGTTAGCATCTGCCGGCCAATTGTCGACTTCGGTGGTGGTCATCAATTGGCCACCTTGTGCCAGACCGGTAATCAACACAGGTTTTAGATTCGCGCGCGCGGCATACACCGCAGCGGTATAGCCGGCGGGGCCAGAACCTAGAATGATCAGTCGATGATGTTGTGCGGTAGTCATAATCAATTCCGTGAATAAATGAATGACGCGAAATTTAACAGTGCGCGCCGGTGCTGTCGAGTAAAATTAGCGCACTATGAAATTTCGCACCGCCTTATTTTTCCTATGGTTATTTTCCACCACCTCGCAAGCGATTGAGCTGGCGGGGGTTTCGGAGTTTATCGACGAAATGGTGGCCAAACATCAATTTGACCACACCGAATTGACGGCTGTATTTGAGCAAACAGTACGCCGCCCCGAAACGCTAGCCGCGATGAGTCGCCCGTCTACCAGCAAGCCGTGGTTGGAATATCGCGCCGCTTTTGTGAATGCGAAACGCATTGAAGGCGGCCTCAAATTTTGGGACGAAAACGCCACCACCTTGCAGCGCGCTTCGCAACAGTATGGCGTGCCAGCAGAAATTATTGTCGCGCTGATTGGCATTGAAACTGGCTATGGCCGTAATGCTGGAAAATTTCGGGTGATGGATGCGTTAGCGACGCTGGCCTTTGATTATCCGTCGCGTGCCGAATTTTTTCGGAGTGAGTTGGAACAATTTTTATTGCTGGCGCGTGAACAGCACTTTAACTATTTGGCCATCAAATCTTCGTACGCCGGCGCCTTGGGTATTCCGCAATTTATGCCCAGCAGTTATCGCAAATATGCGGTTGATTTCAATGGTAACGGCAAGGTTGATATCTTGAACGAAGCGGAAGATGCGATTGGTAGCGTGGCTAATTATTTGCAAGGCTATGGCTGGCAAACGGGCGCGCCGATTGCGGAGCGGGCGATCGTAGCAAATACGGAGACGCTGCCACAAGATAAAGTGTCGCGCGGCTTGGCAGATTGGAAAATTTTAGGCGTCATACCAGAACATACCGATCGTGATTTTCAGTCGGCGACGATGTTAGATTTTACGGTGGAAAGCGGCAAAGAATACTGGCTAATGTTTGAAAATTTTCAAGTGATACGCCGCTATAACAACAGTAATTTTTATTCAATGACGGTGTTTGAATTGGCTGAGGCGTTACGCCAAGGACATCATTAAAACGTAATTCTCCGCGCGCCGTTATAGCGACTCAACCAATAATTTTCTTCCATATTTTCGACACGAATTCTTGCGCCCGTGCGCGGTGCGTGGACGAATTTTCCTTCGCCCACATAAATACCGACATGCGAATTAGCGCGGTGCTGGGTATTGAAAAAAACCAAGTCGCCCGATTGAAGTTGTGTGCGTGTTAGTGCTTGTCCAACATGGCTAATTTCTTGGCTGGAGCGAGGCAATTCGATACCGATCGAATTTTTATACACGTGACCGACGAAGCTACTGCAATCGAAGCCAGTTTCAACTGAATTGCCGCCGTAGCGATAAGGCGTTTCGGCCAAACTCATTGCAAACATCACCACGTCAATTGAAGCCGATGATTCGGAAATGACGTTAGGTTTTTCCGCTGGCGGCGTCGAGGCGCACGCGCTAAGTAGCAAGATAAGCGGCAATATAAATCTATTTTTCATGAATGACTTTTGGCCGAAGGTGGTCGCCACTTTTTAAGTAAGAGCGCATTACTCACCACCGATACCGAACTCAGCGCCATCGCCGCACCGGCCACCATCGGATTGAGCAAACCCATTGCCGCCAAGGGAATGCCGAGCACGTTGTAGGCAAACGCAAGAAATAAATTTTGGCGAATTTTGCGCAGCGTGGCGCGCGATAAATCGATGGCGTCGACCACCGCCATCAAATCATTTTGCATCAAGGTAATGTCGGCGGCTTCGATGGCAATATCGCTGCCGCTTTTCATCGCAAAGCTGACATCGGCGGCGGCCAGCGCGGGCGCGTCATTAATGCCATCGCCAACCATGCCAACCACGCCGCCTTGCGCTTTCAAATTTTGTAAATGTTGCGCTTTATCTTGCGGTAACACTTCAGCACGGAAATCGTCAATGTCTGCTTGAGCAGCGATGGCTGCGGCAGTGGCGGGCTGATCGCCGCTCAACATCACCACCCGAATATTCATCGCGTGTAAGGCTTGAATAGCTTGCCGACTGCTGGCGCGCAAGGTGTCGGCCAGCGCCAAATAACCTAATAATTGATCGTTGCGGGCGAGCGCAATCACCGTTTTACCTTGCTGTTGCAAGCGCGAAAGTTCGGCTTCGGCAGTCGCGTTGCTTGGCACATTGGCGGCAATAAATGTTGGCGAACCAAAGCGGTAAAGCGCACCGTCAAAATTGGCTTGTACGCCTTTGCCCGGCAACTCCAAAAAGTCGGTGACTGTTTGAATCGTTGCGTTCAATTTTCGCGCTTCCTCGGTGATGGCCAGCGACAAAGGATGCGTCGAATGCTGCGCTAACTGGGCAGCAGTTTGTAGTAGCAGCTCGGCGCTGAGTGAGCCGAGCGAATGGCAATCGGTGACTTTTAATTTACCAGTGGTTAAGGTGCCGGTTTTATCCACCACCAGTACCGATAAATTGTGCGCGCGTTCCAAGGCAGCGGCATCTTTGACCAAAATTCCGGCGTGGGCGGCGCGGCCGGTGGCCACCACAATCGCGGTCGGCGTGGCTAAACCAAGCGCGCAGGGGCAGGCGATCACCAGCACCGACACCGCGTTGATAATGGCAATAATCAGACCGTCGCCGTGCCACCACCAAAAAGCAAAAGTCAGGCTGGCGAGCAGTAAAATTGTTGGCACAAAAATCGCGGAAATTTGATCGGCCAAGCGTTGAATCGCCGCTTTCGATCCTTGCGCTTGTTCGACTAGCCGAATGATGGCGGCCAATTGTGTGCGGCTGCCAACCGCGATGGCGCGGCAACGCAGCACGCCTTGTTGATTGATAGTCGCTGCGTAAAGTTTGTCGCCGCTTTGCTTGCTACGCGGCAGGCTTTCGCCGGTGAGCATACTTTCGTCGATGCTGGACGCGCCTTCTAAGACCACGCCGTCCACTGGAATGCCTTCGCCCGGGCGCACAATAAAAATTTCTTCGGGACGTAATTGATTAACCGACACGTCAATCACTTCGCCGTTGCGTTCGGTATGCGCAATTTTGGGCTGTAAATTAAGCAAAGACTCTAACGCCGACGAGGCTTTATTTTTGGCGCGCGCTTCGAGTAATTTCCCCAACAAAACCAAAGTGATTAACACTGCACTGGCTTCAAAATAAACCGGTTGATCTAACTTTAACCAAATAATGCCGCAACTTAATAAGTAGGCGGCGCTGGTGCCGAGCGCGACTAAGGTGTCCATATTGCCGCTACGACCTTTGAGTGCGCTCCAAGCGCCGTGATAAAAGCGTCGACCCACCCAAAATTGCACTACCGTCGCCAGCAACCATTGCGCCCACAGCGGCAACATCCAATGAATACCCAGTGGCATCAGCACCATTTCCATTAACAGCGGAAAACTTAAAGCGGCGGATAGCAAAACGAGGCGTTGTTCGCCGCGATACCAGCTTAATCGGGCTTGTCTTTCGACGGCGAAATCTCGTGCTGGACGCGCGTCGAAACCGGTGTCGCGCACCGCTTTAAGCACCGCCTCTAGCGACGTGCGCGCCGCATTAAAGGTGACACTGGCTTTTTCGGTGGCGATGTTGACGACCGCCGTGACTTCCGGCAATTGATTCAGCGATTTTTCTAGGCGCGCAGAACACGAGGCACAGTGCATACCGGTGATTTGCAGTTCAGCGTGTTCGAGAGAAGTATTCATATTGCGACTTTAGCACGCTGCTGGATAGAAAACGACAAAGCCCGCGTGGATAGCGGGCTTTGGCAATGATGCGAGCGGTGTTAATTGCTCATGCACGCGAGATAATTGGCCTCCGAATTAGCGGCTAAAATGGTGGGGGTGGTGGCGGTTCCGGCGAGCGCGACTGATCCTGCGGCGATCAGTTGTAGCACTCCAGTATTGGGCACGCCGTCATCGATCGCGATGTCGAGTTGTAGTGCCAATTTACCAGGAATCGCATCGGAGCAAATCACGTAAGTGCCGCGCAGGCCGCTGATCGGACTATTCGCCAAACTGCTAATACCGATGCTACCGCCCAGGGTGTTTTGTGGTAAAAATGTGTTGTTAGTGCCAACGGCAACAACGGTTGATCCGGGCGCAATATTTGCCAAGCGGATGTGTTGCCAAAACAGCGCCGAATCATCCGTGACGAGCGCCGGCTTCCAAAGTCCATCAATCGTGCCGTTGCCATTTCCAGCGCCGGCGATTGCTAATAAATGGGTCGCAGCAGCAACATCATCACCCGGCAACGCTTTGAATTTATCTTGATAGACATTGATATACAGCGGGACATTAGTAAAGTCGCTGGCCAGATTTTTGACCTTGGCGCTATTGATGAGCTCTTGACCTTTTAATACGCCGCCCAGCAGCAAGCCAATAATCACCAGCACGATTGCAATTTCGATGAGGGTAAAACCAGATTGATTGCGTTTCATTTTAAGCTCCTAACCGTGCGTGAAAGTCACATTTGCGCTAAATAAAAGCACGGCGTGGAGAATGAGATAACTACATCGGAGTCCCGTGACGTCGAATCTAGCCCAAGTAAGTGACGGAAATGGCTAACGACTCATATTTAACTTGCGCATCTTATGCCTAATAAACATGGTTCGATAGGGTAACGCGATAATATTTAGTAGCTTGAGAAAACCAGTGGTTTTTTATAAGGCTGTAGTCGCAGTAGCCTAATTAGTTGTGAATGCTTGTGCCACTAGTTTAGAATGCGGGTCGTTTATTTAGTTTGGTAGCGTATTGTGTCCGAACCCGCGTTAGTCGAAATCCGCGATGTGAATTTTTCGTATGGCGAGCGCCCTATTTTGAAGGGCGTCAATATGCAATTTCCAAAAGGTAAAGTGATCGCCATTATGGGCGGCAGTGGTTGTGGCAAAACCACGTTGTTGCGCTTGATCGGTGGCGCGCTAAAGCCAACCAAAGGCGAAGTTCGTATCGGTGGCAAAGTGATTCATGAAATGGATCAGGATGCGCTATATGAAATGCGTCGAAAGTTGGGCGTGCTATTTCAATTCGGCGCGCTGTTTACCGATATGTCGGTGTTCGATAACGTGGCGTTTCAAATGCGCGAACATACCAATTTGCCGGAAGAAATTATCCACGATTTAGTGATGATGAAATTGCACGCAGTGGGTCTGCGCGGCACGCATTATTTAATGCCAGCGGAATTGTCCGGCGGCATGGCGCGGCGGGTGGCTTTGGCGCGCACCATTGCGCTCGATCCGATGTTGATTCTGTACGATGAACCGTTCGCTGGGTTAGACCCCATTTCATTAACGGTGGTGGGTCAGTTAATTCGCAAATTGAATGACGCGTTGGGTGCGACGTCGGTGGTGGTGACGCACGATGTACAAGAGTCGCTAAAAATCGTCGATTACATTTATTTTGTGGCGGATGGGGTGATTGTAGCGGAAGGCACGCCGGATGAAATTCGCGCATCAGACAAACCGTTTGTGCATCAATTTATCCATGGTGAAATGGATGGGCCAGTACCGTTTCATTACCCTAGCGAGAGTTATATGCAAGATTTGGGAGTGCTCGGCTGATGCCAATTAACAAAGTTTTAACGGCGGTCGGTCATCGTGTGGTCAATACCGTGTGGCGCATAGGTTTCGCATCGCGATTTTTCTGGGAAATTTTACGGCAATCTGGCCCCAGTTTTCGGCGCTTTGGCCTGATCAACAAAGAGGTTTTTTCTAGCGGTGTGATGTCGCTGGTGATTATTTTGGTGGCCGGTATGTTTGTGGGGATGGTGCTGGGTTTACAAGGCTTTGAAACGCTCAAGCGCTACGGTTCAGAATCGGCGTTGGGTTCCTTGGTGGCGCTCAGTTTGGTGCGTGAATTAGGGCCAGTATTGGCCGGCTTATTGTTCGCCAGTCGCGCCGGTTCGGCGATGACCGCTGAAATCGGCTTGATGAAAACCACCGAGCAATTGGCGGCAATGGAAATGATGGCGGTCAGTCCTTTGGCGCGTGTCGTCGCCCCTCGTTTTTGGGCAGGCGTGATTTCGATGCCCTTGCTGTCGGCATTATTTTCCGCGATGGGCGTGTTTGGTGGCTACGTCGTCGGTGTGATGATGATTGGTGTGGACGAAGGGTCGTTCTGGTCGCAAATGCAATCGTCGGTCGATTTTCAGCATGATATTTTGAATGGCATCATTAAAAGTTTTGTGTTTGGTATCGCGGTGACCACCATCGCCTTATTTGAAGGTTACGATGCGCCGCCAACAGCGGAAGGTGTGTCAGGGGCGACCACGCGCACGGTGGTGCAGTCGTCGTTAGCGATTTTATTTCTAGATTTTATTTTGACGGCTTTGATGTTTCGGGGGTTTTAAGATGGAACGTTCTACTTTGGATATGTGGGTTGGCGCCTTTGTGGTGGCAGGCTTTGCCGCGCTGGTTGTTTTGGCGTTTAAGGTTGGTAATTTGAGTACTTACAATGTCTCAGAAACGTATGCTGTTAAGGCGCATTTCAGTAATATTGGCGGACTCAAACCGGCTGCTTCGGTTCGTAGCGCGGGTGTGTTGATTGGCCGTGTCGCCGATATTAAATTGGATATCGTGAATTATGATGCAGAGGTTACTTTGCTCATTGATAAACGATACCAATTTCCAACGGATAGTTTGGCCAGTATTTTGACGTCCGGTTTGCTCGGTGAGCAATACATCGGCGTCCGACCTGGTGCGGATGATGAGATGTTGAAAAATGACAGCCTCATTCGCAATACTAGTTCGGCGGTGGTGCTGGAAGAGATGATCGGTAAAATGATTTCCAGCAAGGCGGAAAGTCCGCAATAAATTTAGGATCAATACAGTATGAAAAAAATAATTCTGTTGTTATGTGCGTTGAGCTTGGGCTTGATTAACTTGGCTCGGGCGGATGATGAACAACCTGATGTGCTGGTGAAAAATGCGGTGCAGGAAGTAATCGCGGCCATTAAACAAGACAAGGGTAAGGCGGAGCCGAAGAAATTAATGGTGGTGGTGGATAGCCAAGTGTTGCCATTATTTGATTTCACCTTGATGACTAAACGCGCGGTCGGTCCGGCTTGGAAAAGCGCTACGCTAGAGCAAAAAGCCAAGGTGGTAGATGAATTTCGTGCCTTATTAATACGCGCCTATATCAGTTCCAAATTGGTGGCGCTGGGCGATCAACAGGTGGTATTTGAGCCAATGAAGCTAGCCGCCAATGATGACCAGGTTGACATCAAAATGTTGACGACCAAATCTGGTGAGGCGGCGCAGGATATTATCTTTACCATGAAAAAAACAGCCGCCGGTTGGCGGGTGACGGACGTCAAGATTTTCGGTGCCTTTGTTGCTAAAGGTGTTTACAGCTCGCAATTTGAGGAGCAAATCAAACAAGGCGGCATGGATGGCTTGTTGAAATGGTTGGTCGATAAAAATTTGGCTGGCAATGCTAAAACAACTGTGCACAAGGTGGATGCAAAGTGATCATCGCTGGCGCTAATCGTATTCAATTACTGGGGTCGCTGACGGCCACTCAAGTGGTGGGATTGTTCGCCGAAGGTAAGCCTTCGTTTGAAGGTGGCGAATGTGTGGTTGATTTTTCTGGCGTCGAAATGGTCGATTCTACTGCGCTGGGTTTGTTGTTGTCGTGGTTGCGAGCCGCGCAACAGGTTCAAGCTAAATTGACGCTGATTAATGTGCCCCAAAATTTACGCAGTTTGGCTAGCACTTACGGCGTGGCGGCGGCGTTGTCGCTATAAGTTGAACATAATTTTTAAGTTATTGGTATCGCAATAAAATTTTTCTGGGCGCAAATAAAAAATGCAAAAACTGTTGATCGTTGGCGGCAATAAATTGCAAGGCGAGGTAAAAATATCGGGCGCAAAAAATGCCGCGTTGCCGATTATGTGCGCGAGTTTGCTCAGTGCAGAACCCTTGCATTTAAGTCACGTGCCGGATTTGCACGACATCGTGACGATGCGCAAATTGTTGCAGCAAATGGGCGTCACCGCCACCGCCAATGGTAGCGAACTGACGCTGGATGCGGGCGGTGTGGATAAATTGGAAGCGCCTTACGAAATGGTGAAAACCATGCGGGCGGCGATTTTGGTGTTGGGGCCGTTGGTGGCGCGTTTTGGTGAAGCAAAGGTTTCGTTGCCGGGCGGTTGCGCCATTGGCTCGCGGCCAGTTGACTTGCATATCAAAGGTTTGCAGGCGATGGGTGCGGAAATTCACATTGAGCACGGCTACATTCACGCGCAAGCTAAAAAGCTAAAAGGCGCGCGGATTTTCTTTGATTTGGTCAGTGTGACCGGCACCGAAAATTTGATGATGGCGGCGGCGCTGGCGGACGGCGTAACGATATTGGAAAACGCGGCGCGCGAGCCAGAGGTGATTGATTTGGCTGATTGTCTGCGGGCGATGGGCGCGAATATTAGCGGCGACGGTAGCGATACTATCACCATCACCGGTGTTGAAAAATTGCACGCTGCGCAACATCGCATCATGCCGGACCGCATTGAAACAGGCACTTTTTTGGTGGCGGCGACGGCGACTGGTGGCGATATTACGCTGCTCGATGCGCGCGCCGACACGCTGGATAATGTGTTGGAAAAGTTGCGTGAAGCGGGTGCGCAAATTGATGTCACGGATAATGCCATTCGCTTGCAAATGCACCAGCGCCCGACAGCGGTGAGTTTTCGCACCGCGCCTTATCCGGCTTTCCCAACCGATATGCAAGCGCAGTTTATGGCGCTGAACATCATCGCTGAAGGCAGTGCGATGGTGGTGGAAACGATTTTTGAAAATCGTTTTATGCACGTGCAAGAGTTGCGTCGTTTGGGCGCGCAAATTGAAGTGGATGGCAATACGGCTGTAATTAAAGGCTGCGCGACGCTGGATGGTGCCACGATTATGGCAACCGACTTGCGCGCGTCAGCGTGTTTGGTGATCGCCGGTTTGGTGGCGCAGGGTGAAACTACCATCGAGCGCATTTACCATTTGGATCGCGGTTACGACCATCTTGAAACTAAACTTTCCGCGCTAGGCGCGAACATTTGCCGAATTAATTAGGATGTTTGAATGATTACGATTGCACTCTCTAAAGGCCGTATTTTTGAAGAAACTTTGCCGCTGTTGCAGGCGGCCGGCATCACCGCGCTGGAAGATCCCGAAACCTCGCGCAAACTGATTTTGCCGACTAATCGCGCCGACGTGCGCTTGATTATTGTGCGCGCTTCTGACGTGCCAACTTACGTTCAATATGGCGCGGCAGATATTGGCGTGGCCGGCAAAGATGTGTTGCACGAACACGGCGGCACCGGTTTGTATCAGCCGCTAGATTTGAATATCGCCAAGTGTCGGATGATGGTGGCGGTGCGCAATGGTTTTGATTACGAATCGGCGGTGAAACAGGGCGCGCGTCTGCGTGTGGCCACCAAATATGTGCAAACCGCGCGCGAACATTTCGCCAGCAAAGGTGTGCACGTTGATTTAATTAAATTGTATGGTTCGATGGAATTAGCGCCCTTGGTTGGCTTGTCAGACGTCATCGTCGATTTGGTCAGCAGCGGCGGCACTTTGAAAGCCAACGACCTGAAAGCGGTCGAACATATTGCCGACATTTCTTCACGCTTGATCGTCAATCAAGCCTCGTTAAAATTAAAACGCGACACCATCCAGCCGATGCTGGACGCGTTTGCCGGAGCCATACAATGAACATCACGCGACTTTCCACCCGTCAGGCGGATTTTGATGCGCAATTAAGCAAGCTGTTGGCGTTTGAAGAAACTGCTGACGAAAAATTAGAAGCCACGGTGGCGGCTATTTTGGCCGACGTGAAAGCGCGCGGCGATGCGGCGGTATTGGAATATACCCAGCGTTTTGATCGTTTGCCCTTGGCGAATGCGGCGGCGATGGAATTGCCGGCAGCAGAATTAAAAGCGGCGTTTGAAAGTTTGCCGACCGAACAGCGTTCGGCGTTGGAAGCGGCGGCTGCGCGCGTCACCGCCTATCACCAAAAACAAATTCAGCCTTCGTGGACGTACACCGAAGAAGATGGCACGGTGTTGGGTCAGCAAATTACGGCATTAGATCGCGTCGGCTTGTATGTGCCGGGCGGTAAAGCGGCCTATCCATCTTCAGTGTTGATGAATGCCTTGCCAGCCAAAGTGGCGGGCGTGGCAGAATTGATTATGGTGGTGCCGACACCGGATGGCGTTAAAAATCAATTGGTTCTGGCTGCGGCCTATTTATCGGGCGTTGATCGCGTGTTTACCATCGGCGGCGCGCAAGCGGTGGCGGCGTTGGCGTATGGCACGGCGACTATTCCAAAAGTGGATAAAGTGGTTGGCCCCGGCAATGCCTACGTTGCCTCGGCGAAGCGCCGCGTATTTGGTATTTGCGGCATCGACATGATCGCGGGCCCATCGGAAATTTTGGTGATTTGTGACGGCGAAACCAACCCGGATTGGGTGGCGATGGATTTATTTTCGCAAGCCGAACACGACGAATTGGCGCAGGCGATTTTGCTATCGCCGGATGCTAATTTTATTCAGCGGGTAGCGGCAAGTGCCAATCGTTTGCTGGCAGATATGCCGCGCAAAGACATCATCAAAACGGCGTTGGAAAATCGCGGTGCCTTGATTTTGGTGGCAGATTTAGACGAAGCCTGCGCGATTAGCAACCGCATTGCGCCTGAGCATTTGGAATTGTCGGTGGCGGAGCCAGAAGCGTTTTTACCGAAGCTGAAACACGCTGGTGCGATTTTTATGGGGCGTTATACCTCTGAATCGTTAGGCGATTATTGCGCCGGACCGAATCACGTATTGCCAACATCTGGCACCGCGCGTTTTTCTTCCCCACTTGGTGTGTATGATTTTCAAAAACGCAGTAGCTTGATTCAAGTGTCGGCGGCAGCTGCGCAAACCTTAGGGGCGATTGCCGCGACGTTGGCGTATGGTGAAGGCTTGCAGGCGCACGCCCAATCGGCGTTGTTTAGGAAAAACGGCTAAAACAAAAAATTAAAAACTGTCCACGAAAAACACCTCGGAGAGGTTTTTGTGGATAGATTTTGCTTTTTCTTGCCGGTGTTATTTAGTACCGTTTTACGCGCTGGGATATTTGGCGAGTTTGCGCTGCAAGGTTCGGCGGTGCATATTGAGCGCTCTTGCCGTGCCAGAAATATTGCCGTTTTGTTCCTGCAAAACGCGCTGAATGTGTTCCCATTCCAAACGATCGACGGTGGTGGGCAATACTTTCAATGATGAATCTGGATTGGCGCTGTGACCAAATGCCGCCACAATTTCATCGGCATTGGCCGGTTTTGCCAAATATTGGGTAGCGCCTAATTTAATCGCTTCGACCGCCGTGGCAATGCTGGCGTAACCGGTTTGCACCACAATTTTGGTCGCCGGATCTAGTTCGTGTAGCGCCTGAATCAGCACCAATCCTGACGCGCCTTCCATCTTTAAATCGACCACCGCGTATTCGGGTGGATTGGCTTGTGCCAACGGCAAAGCGGTTTCTACGCTGTGCGCGACCGTTACCGAAAAACCGCGTTTTTCTAAGGCGCGCGACAACACGCTGCAAAATACCAAATCGTCATCGACCAATAATAAAGACGGGAAATCGTTGTTGGCGACGGTCATTTTCTGCCTCGCACAATCGGTAATTTCACTTCAGTCGTTGCGCCACCACCCTCGCGATTAAACAGGCGCACGCTGCCGCCCAATCGTTCCAGCGTTGCATTAGCCAGAAATAAACCGAGGCCGCGACCTTCTTGTTTGGTGGTGAAATAGGCTGAGCCGGCATTGGCAATCGCCACCGCTGTTAAGCCTGGCCCTTGATCTAAAATTTCAAAAGTGACTTGTGCCTCATTCCAATCGGCGCGGATGCTAATGCTTTGCGGCGACGCGTCGGCGGCATTGTTGAGCAAATTTAGCAGTGCGGCGTGTAAGGTGCGGTCGGCCATAATGGACGGGATCGATGGCGAGCCAATGAGCTGAAATTGATAATGAACGGTGGGGCGCAAAATCTGCCATTCGTTCAAAGTGTCGGCTAAAAAAGTGTCCAAAGTTTGCGCGCGAGGGTCGCCGATATCTTGCGCATTACTGAGTAATTTATCGAGGATTTTTTTGCAGACGCGAACTTGGCCATCTAGCAAGGTCAAGCTGTCGCGCCATTCTGGTAGCGCGTCGGTTTCATTTTTTAACTCGCCGATAACCACCGATAAGGTTGCCAGTGGCGTGCCTAATTCATGTGCGGCACCGGCCGCTTGGATACCGAGCGCGACGATCCGTTCATTGCGCAAAGTTTCTTCTCGAATGCGGGCTAATTTTTCATCACGAACACGCACCGCTTGCGTCATCTTTGCCACAAAGTAAGCGATCACTACCGCGCTAATAACATATCCCAGCCACATCCCAGCGACGTGCATATTAAACGCGTCGTCGGTCGGCATCATGTGTTGCATCTGACTATGGTCAGTCATCATCGGTGGTTCCATCGCCATATTCATGTCCATCGACATCTCGTCTGGTGGCGGTGTATGGCTAGGAAGTGGCTGATAATATTTCATCAGCAAGGTGTAACAGGCGGTGGTGAACAGCGCCATCGCCCAAGCAAAGCGCTGACTTAAAGTGGTGGCCGCAATGACCACCGGTAACAAGAAAAGCGAAACAAAAGGATTGGTCGAGCCGCCGCCGTAATATAACAACACCGACAGCACCAACACGTCGACGCACAATTGGGCGAACAATTCCCAATCGGAAATCGGGTAGTTGGCGCGCAAGCGAAGCCAAGATAAAAAGTTGATGATGGCCAGTACCTCGATGGCGATCACCATCGGCAACCACGGTAACTTGATGGCTAAAAAATAATAGACTAGCGCCAGCGTTATACATTGCGCCAACACCGCAATACTACGCAAAGTGATCAAGCGTTGCAGATGACTGCGCCCAGTTTGGGCGGAAAAGATTGAAGAGTTCATGGGCTGATTTTAACGGTAACTGGCGCGCTGGGGGTGCGACAATTTGCCGCAGGGTCGCAGAAAAATTTCTTGATATATTTGAGCCTGAATAAATTGTGGTTAATTACAGGAAAAAATAAGATGGAATTTAAAGTCGCAACAATTTTGTTGGCGGTGTTGGCGGCCAATATGGCCTACGCCGAAGAATCGTCAGTTTTGGAAGAGGTGGTAGTGACCGCACCACGCACCTCGCAACCGTTGACCGTTACCACCAATCCTAAAGCGCCGCGGCAACCGGTTCCTGCCCATGATGGCGCCGATTATTTAAAAACAATTCCAGGCTTTTCGGTGATCCGCAAAGGCGGCACCGATGGCGATCCGGTGTTTCGCGGGATGGCCGGGTCACGGTTGAATATTCTGTTAGATGGCGAGCAAATTTTAGGTGGCTGCGGTGGCCGAATGGATCCACCGACCGCTTATGTTTTTCCGGCAGCTTATGACCGTATCACCGTGCTAAAAGGGCCGCAAAGCGTGGTGCATGGCGCGGGTAATTCGGCGGGCACGGTGTTATTTGAACGAAATATTGACCGTGAAAAACAAGTTGGCACGCACGGCGATGCGTCGTTGACCGGTGGGAGCTTTGGTCGCAATGATGAAGTCGCCGAAGTGCGTACCGGCACGCAAGATGCATATTTACGCGTCGGTGCAACGCGCTCTGCCGCTGATAACTACAAAGACGGCAATGGCAATGAAGTGCGTTCAAATTACAATCGCTGGAGCACCAATGCGGCGCTGGGTTGGACGCCTGATGACGATACCCGCTTAGAAATCACCGGCGCGAAAAGTGATGGCCAAGCGGCGTATGCAGATCGGACGATGGATGGCGCGAAGTTTGCTCGCGAAAATGTGGGTTTGAAAGTTGAGAAGAAAAAATTATCGGCGCTGGTGGATGCGGTTGATGCGCAGGTTTACTACAACTATATCGATCACGTGATGGATAACTATAGTTTGCGACCACAAACTGGTATGAAAATGGTTTCGAATCCTGACCGAAAAACAATCGGTGGCAAAGTGTCGATGGTGTTGGCGCTGAGTGATGCCACGAAAGCCACCGTAGGGCTAGATACTCAAACCAACATTCATACGTTGCGTTCGGCTTCTGGGATGGCTGTTAGTGTGGTGGAAGCTACCTATTTATCCGCCGCGCGGGTTGAAGATATGCAGTTTAAACAGACCGGTATTTTCAGCGATATCAAGCATTCCTTGAATGACTCTGATCGTTTGGTCGCCGGCGTGCGCGTTGATTTTCATGAGGTGCTTGATAGTCGCTTGGCTGCTAACTCATCAACTGCTGGGCAAACCGATAAACGCACCTTGAATGGCTATTTCGGTCGCTATGAATCGGATTGGGCTGGCGAGGTGGGCACCGCTTATGTCGGTCTTGGTCACGTGGAAAGAGTGGCCGATTATTGGGAACGGACTAGGTCGTCGGTAGCAGGAGGAACGACTGCGGCTAGTAGTTCTTTCTTCACCAATCCAGAAAAAACTACCCAATTAGATGTGGGCACCAGTTGGCGCTCAGGCGCGTTGACTACGTCAACCTCGCTGTTTTATGGCAAAGTCAGCGATTACATTTTGATCAAATGGGCAAATGGTTTAACCGTGTATGGCACGGCCCAAACTCGCAACATTAATGTCACCACCATGGGCGGCGAAGCGGATCTGACGTATCGTTTGCAAGAAAGTTTGCAAGCCAATGCGACCTTATCTTATGTTTACGCAACGAATGACACCGATGGCGTGCCATTGGCTCAGCAACCCCCTTTAGAATTGCGTTTGGGCGCCAATTACGACGACAAAAAATTCTTGTTGGGTGCTTTGTGGCGCTTGGTAGCCGCGCAAGATCGTTATGATGTGGGGTCTGGCAACATCGTTTTTAACGGGATGGATTACGGCAGCACCGCAGGTTTTGGGGTGTTCTCGGTGAACGGTGGTTGGCGTCCGGCTAAACAATCTTTGCTGACCATCGGCGTCGATAACGTGTTTAATCAAAATTATAACGAAGCGTTGTCGCGTGGTTTTGGTGCGGCGGTAGCGGGTTACACGATGCCTAGCAATACCCGAATCAGCGAAATGGGGCGAAACTTTTGGTTAAAAGCGAATCTCGAGTTTTAAGCGTTTCGGTTAGAATGGCGCGCTGCAATTTGTCTGTGGCGCGTTTTTTATTGGAGAATAAGATGAAAAAGATTTTAGCGATTTTGTTGTTGGCGATGACGGCTTCCGTTCATGCGGCTGAAGTGCAAATTACTGAGGCTTGGGCGCGTGCCACGGCACCGGGTCAAGATAGCGCGATGGTGGCGATGACTATCGTGAGTCAAAAAGATGGCAACGTGGTGGCGGTGAGCAGTGACACTTCGAACAGCGCCGAAATTCACAGCATGATTCACGAAAATGGCGTAATGAAAATGCGCGCTTTAGAGTCGCTGCCGTTGAAGGCGAATGAATCCACCGCAATAGGCAAAGGCAATCATTTGATGTTGTTTGGTTTGAAAAAACCATTAGTGGCTGGCGACAATGTGGCGATTAGTGTGACCGTGCGCTTCGCTAATAAAAAGGAAGAAGTGGTTAAAACGATCGCGGTGGTGAAGCCGCTGATGGACGCTGGCGAGCACATGCATCACCATCACTAGGCGTTCGCTTACGAATCGGAGCTACTCCCTCACACCTTCCCTCACCCTAGCCCTCTCCCGAAGGAGGGAACTAAAACCACTCGTAATTTCCCGAGGGAGAGGGAATTTAACCGTTACTGCCGCTGCACCCATTCTAGTAATTTATCTTGCGCGTCTTGTCCTGCGCGCGCGTTCGGATGATTGATTAAAAATACCACCGTGTAATCAGTGCCGTGTTGCGATTTAACGTAGCCGGCAATGGTTTTAACGCCATCTAAAGTGCCTGTTTTAAGATGGGCGTGGCTGGCGGCGGCGCTATTTTTCAGCCGTTTTTTGACTGATCCATCAACGCCTAAAATTGGCAGCGAAGCGACGAATTCTGCGCCGAGTGGGCTAGCAGCGGCGCTATCTAATAATTGGCCTAGATGGTGCGCGCTGATGCGTTCTTTGCGTGATAAACCGGCGCCATTTTCTAACACTAATTCAGGAAAGTTGAGCGAATTGCTGTCGAGCCAAGTCAACACAGTTTGCGTACTTTTAGCAATGGTCGCAGTCGATTTTTCTTCGCTGCCCAGGCTTAAAAATAATTGCCGCGCCATCACATTGTTGCTAAATTTATTGATGTCACGAATGACGTTGCTGAGTGGCTCGGAGCGATGCGTGGCGAATAATTTTGCTGTTGCTGGTAAGGCGCCTTCGTGCGCTTCGCCTTTCAGCGTGCCGCCAATTTCTTGCCACAAAGCGGTGAACACGGTGGCGACAAAACGCGTGTGCGGCATCACGCTCAGATTTTGTTCGCGTTCCCCACATTCACTCGGATAGCCACCTTGCAGCAAAATCACGCTGTCGCCACGCGCTTGAATGTGCAAAGTGTCATCCCATTTTTCGCAATTAGAGGCAGGCTGCGGTGCAAGCTGATTGTCTAATTTTATGGTGTCGAGCGCCGGTTCGCTCATCACTTTTAATTTATTGCCATCGGGTAAATAACGCAGACGCAACGTGTTGAAATTGATCAGCAACGCGTCTGGCCCAACGTTGTAAGCGCGCATCGGATCGTTGTCAAATTCAGCTGAATCGTGCGTTTGTAATTCAAAAAAACTGCGATCTAAAATTAAATCCCCGCGAATTTCTTTCAGGCCGCGACCGCGCAATTCATGCAACCATAACCAAAACTGATCGACAGTAAATTTCGGGTCGCCATAGCCTTTTAAAATCAAATTTCCGTGCAATACGCCATCTTTCAAAGTGCCATCCAAATAGGCTTCGGTCTTCCAGGTGTAGGCGGGGCCGAGCAATTCCAAACCCGCATAAGTCGTGAGCAATTTCATGGTTGAGGCAGGGTTCATCGGCCGTTGCGCGTTGAGGCTCAGCAGCGGTTTTGCGCTATTGCGATCGCGCACTTCAATCGCCACGTCAGCCAAGGGAATGCCGGCTTGTTTTAAAGCGTGTGCAACATCGTCTGGCAGTGGCGCGGCGGCGGCTAAGCCAGCAAAAAAGTACAGCGCGATGAGGTAATAATATTTCATAATAATTCGTCCAAAATACGTAAAGTGCCCGCGATCAAAAATTGCATTTCCGCTTCGTCAATAATATACGGCGGCATAAAGTAAACAGTGTTGCCCATTGGCCGCAACAGTAAATTATGTTTGAGCGCGTTGGCAAAAATTCGGCGGGCAAAATCGGGCGCGGTGGTGTCAACTTCAAATGCCCAAATCATACCGGTGTGACGAAAATTTTTCACCTGAGGATGGTCGCGTAACGGTTGCGCCAGTTGATTAAACAGCGTGGCTTTTTGGCGATTGGTTCCCAAAATATTATCGTCAGCAAAAATATCCAAAGTGGCCAGCGCGGCGCGGCAGGCCAACGGATTGCCGGTGTAAGAATGCGAATGCAAAAAGCCGCGCGCCATCTCGTCGTGATAAAAAGCCTGATAAATTTGATCGGTGGTCATCACGATGGAAAGCGGCAAATAACCGCCGGTGATGCCTTTGGAAATAAGCAAAAAGTCGGGCGAAATGGCCGCCTGTTCGCAGGCAAATAAGGTGCCGGTGCGGCCCATGCCCACGGCGATTTCATCGGCAATTAAATGCACCTGAAATTGGTCGCACAATTCGCGCGCGCGGCGCAAATAAATGGGGTGAAACATCGCCATGCCGGCCGCACCTTGTACCAAAGGTTCAATGATAAAAGCGGCAATGGTTTGGTGATGTTGCTGCAAATGCGCTTCGAGTTGCAAGGCGCAGCGCAGGGCAAATTCTTCGGCAGTTTCGCCGATTTCAGCATGACGCCAGTCGGGACTTTTTACCGTGGCTTGTTGCCGAATTAAAGCGCCGTAGGCATCTTTAAATAGCGCTACATCGGTGACCGACAGCGCGCCCAGCGTTTCGCCGTGATAACTATTTTCTAAGCTGATGAATTGCGATTTCTGCGGCTGACCATGGTTGCGCCAATAGTGAGCGCTCATTTTCAAGGCAATTTCGGTGGCGGAGGCACCATCGGAACCATAAAAACAATGACCCAAACCGGCCGGTGCCAGTTGCCGTAAACGCTCGGAAAGTTCGACCACCGGTTGATGGGTAAAACCGGCCAACATCACGTGTTCAAGTTTGCCTAATTGATCGACCAAGGCGGCGTTAATGCGCGGATTACTGTGGCCAAATAAATTCACCCACCAAGAGCTCACGGCGTCGAGGTAACGATTACCGTCAAAATCGTGCAGCCAAACCCCGCGACCGTGCGAAATCGGCACCAGTGGAAAGCTGTCGTAATGTTTCATTTGCGAGCACGGATGCCAAACGGCGGCGACGCTGCGCTGGAGAAGTTCGTCATTTTTCATAGGCTGAATCATAACGGCTTGCTTGCCAGCTTGGCGCACTTTGTTTAGCCTGCACGCCGCAACTTAATTTTGGGTCTCAGTATGAATATTTTAATCACCGGCGGCACCGGTTTAATCGGCCGACATTTATGTCGAATATTATTGGCCGAGGGGCATCAATTGACGGTGTTAAGTCGGCAGCCGGAAACGGTGGCAAAACGCTGTGGCGCGGCGGTGAAGGTGTGGTCGTCGTTGGCATCGTGGACGCCGGAAGTGGTTTTCGATGCGGTGATTAATTTGGCTGGCGAACCGATTGCCGATAAAAATTGGAGCACCGCCCGCAAGAAAAGTCTGTGGGATAGTCGCATCGGTTTGACGGAAGAATTAGTGCGCCGAATGGCGGCCGCCGAGCGTAAACCGCAAGTATTATTGAGTGGTTCGGCCATCGGCTATTACGGCGATCAAGGCGATGTGGACTTGAGCGAAACGGCCGCGCCGGGCAACGATTTTGCGGCTAAATTATGCGTGGCATGGGAAGCGGCGGCGCTGGCAGCCGAGGCATTAAATGTTCGTGTTTGCTTAGTGCGAACCGGTTTGGTACTGAGCGCGGACGGTGGCTTGCTGGCAAAATTAACGCTACCGTTTAAATTCGGCTTGGGCGCGACAATGGGCAACGGCCAGCAATTTATGAGCTGGATACACATCGACGATTATTGCGCCATGCTGCTAACACTTTTGCACCAAGCTAATTTGCAAGGTGCGTACAACTTAACCTCGCCTCAACCGGCGCGCAATGCTGAATTTTCGCGTGCTTTAGCCGATACTTTGCATCGACCCTTATTATTTTCTGCTCCCGCTTTTGCGCTGAAAATAGCCTTGGGCGAACGCGCCAATTTGCTCTTAGGCGGCCAGCGCGTGTTGCCCAGTCGAATGTTGAAAGTAGGGTTTAATTTCGTTCACGCTGAGCTTAAAGATGCCTTGCACGTATTATTGTCTCGTCATTAAGCGAGATTTTGTCGCGAAAATTTAGTAATATCAAACGATCGTTCCAGTAGCTTTTTTTCTCATAAAATTTATTCAAACTGACGTTTCCATGGCCACCATTTACGACGAATCTAGTTTCAAAGTTTTACGCGGTCTTGAGCCGGTGGGCATTCACGCGGAAGAGGGAATTAAGGCGAAGGGGCGCAATGTGAATGCCGCACAGGCTGGGCTATTCTGGGAGGGCGAAGCATGAGCACGAAAAACGAAGTTTCCCTCGTTCGTTCGTCGGCGGCGGAATACCTGACCTTCGTGGCCGCGACAGGCAGCGCAGATGCTGGCGTGGAGATGCGCTACGAGGATGAAAACATCTGGCTGACCCAGAAGATGATGGCCACCCTCTACGATGTGACTGTGCCTGCTGTTAATCAGCATCTCAAGCGCATTTTTGCTGACAACGAGCTGGTCGAGGAGGCAGTTGTTAAGCATTACTTAATAACTGCGGCGGACGATAAGAACTATCAGGTCAAGCACTATAGTCTGCAAGCCATCATTGCCGTGGGCTTCAAGATTGAGAACGAACGGGCGGTGCAATTCCGCAAGTGGGCCAATCGGATCGTTAAGGATTACACGATTCAGGGTTGGACGATGGATGTGGAACGACTCAAACACGGTGGCAGTATTTTGGATAATGAATTTTTCGAGCGGCAGCTGGAAAAGATTCGGGAAATACGGCTTTCCGAGCGCAAGTTTTATCAAAAGATCACCGATATTTACGCTACGGCCATCGACTATGACGCGACGGCAACGGCAACCAAGCGATTTTTTGCCGCAGTTCAAAATAAGCTGCATTACGCCATACACGGTCAGACTGCGGCGGAGGTGATTATTGATCGTGCTGATCATCGCAAGGAAAACATGGGCTTGACCAGTTGGGAGGGGACGCCCAATGGAAAAATTCACCAATACGATGTGTCGATTGCGAAGAACTACCTGTCTGATTTCGAGCTGGGTCAGATGCAGCGCATTGTTTCCGCTTACCTAGACATGGCAGAAGTGCAGGCCATGCGCAAAATGCCGATGACCATGGGGGATTGGGAGCAGCGTCTGAGTGGATTTCTGACGCTCTGGGATCGGGAAGTTTTGCAGGATGCGAGCAGGGTGACGGCAGAAATCGCTAAGGCTCATGCCGTAAGCGAGTTCGAGAAATATCGTATTGCGCAAGACAGGTTGTTCGAGAGCGATTTCGACCGTCTGATAAAACAGTTGGAGCCAGATGGGAATAATAAAGAAGGCGCCCAATGAACCGTCACGTTAATGCCATCGACGCAAGCTTTTGTCTCAAAAATTTAGTAATATTGAACGATCGTTCCAGCAGCATTTTTTCTCATAAAATTTATTCCAACTGACGTTTTCATGGCCACTATTTACGACGAATCTAGTTTCAAAGTTTTACGCGGTCTTGAGCCGGTGCGGCAACGCCCGGGGATGTATACCAATCTTGAATCGCCCAATCATTTAATCGCGGAAGTCGTTGATAACGCTTGCGATGAGGCCTTGGCGGCGTATGCGAAAAACATCACCGTTACCTCGCATTTAGATGGTTCGGTCACGGTGTACGATGACGGTCGCGGCATTCCGGTGGGCATTCACGCGGAAGAGGGCGTGTCGGTGGTGGAGGTGGCGTTTACGGTGCTGCATTCTGGCGGTAAGTTTGATAAAGAATCTGGCGGCGCTTATAAATTTGCCGGTGGTTTGCACGGCGTGGGCGTGGCAGTGACCAATGCGCTGTCGACCAAAGTTGAGGTGACGGTTTATCGCGATGGCGGCGAACATTTCATTCGTTTTTTAAATGGCGCGGCGGAAGCGCCGGTGGCGCGCATTGCTGATTGCGCTAAAAAACGCAGCGGAACCAAAGTTCGCGCGTGGCCAGATTCTAAATATTTTGATGTGCCGAATGTGTTATTGCCGCAGTTGGAACGCTCGTTGCGGTCGAAGGCGGTGTTGTTGCCGGGCGTTAACGTGACGCTGCATTTAGAAAAAACCAATGAAACCAAAAGTTGGTCGTATCCAGATGGGCTACGCGGGTATTTGACCGAGGCGATGGCGGAGCAGGAATTGGCGGTGCCGATTTTTGCGATGGAAAAATTTGTGCCGAAAGTCAGCGACAGCGGTTATGCCGAAGGCGAGGGCGCGGCGTGGGCGATTGTGTGGTCGGCCGAAGGCTTGGTGGTGCGCGAATCGTATGTCAATTTGATTCCAACTTGGTCGGGCGGCACGCATGATGCCGGTCTGCGCGACGGCGTTTTTAACGCGGTGAAAAATTTTGCCGAGCTGCACGGTATGTTGCCAAAAGGCGTTAAATTGGTGGCAGACGATGTGTTTTCGCGCGCCAGTTTTGTGTTGTCGGCTAAGGTGCTCGATCCACAATTTCAAGGTCAAACCAAAGATAAATTAGTCTCGCGCGATGCCTTGCGACTCGTGTCGTTAATGGTGAAAGATCCGCTCGATTTGTGGCTGAACGAGCATGTTGATTTTGGTAAGCGGATTACCGAATTGGCGATTCAGCAAGCGCAAACGCGTTTGCGTTCGGCACAAAAAGTAGAGAAGAAAAAAGGCTCGTCGGTGGCGGTGTTGCCAGGCAAATTAACCGATTGCAGTTCTAGCGATGCTTCTCGCACCGAGTTGTTTTTAGTCGAAGGCGATTCCGCCGGCGGCTCGGCCAAGCAAGGTCGCAATAAAGAATTTCAGGCGGTGTTGCCCTTGCGCGGCAAGGTGCTGAATACCTTTGAGGTGGAAAAAGATAGGCTGTTCGCCAACAATGAAATTCACGACATTGCGGTGGCGATCGGCGTTGATCCGCACGGCCCAAATGACACGGTGGATTTATCTGGCTTGCGCTACAACGGTATTTTTATCATGGCTGACGCCGACGTGGATGGCGCGCATATTTCCACTTTATTGCTGACTCTATTTTTCCGCCATTTTTATCAAGTGGTGCAGGCCGGTAAGATTTATTTAGCGCAACCGCCGTTGTTCCGCGTGGACGTGCCAGCACAAGGCAAAAAACCATTACGCAAAATTTATGCGCTGAACGCAGGCGAGTTATCCAGCATTGAAGATCGCTTACGCCAAGAGAAAATCCGTGATGGCAGTTGGTCGATTTCGCGCTTCAAAGGGCTGGGCGAAATGAACGCCGAACAACTGTGGGACACCACGCTCAATCCCGATACGCGACGAGCATTGCGCGTCAACGTGGCCGCTTTGCCGCACGCTGAAAATATGGAAATGTTCAATATGTTGATGGGGAAACACGAAGCATCGACGCGCCGCGCTTGGCTGGAATTCCACGGTAACGAAGTGGAAGGGGACATTTAACAATGAACACAGAACATACTGGAATTGAACAGCCGGATTTATTTGCCGAAACAGAAATTCTGGCAGTTGAGTTGGTAATAGCTGCGCCCGAAATTGTGCCTGAAGTGGCCAGTGGCAACGGTGGTGCGAAACAATTTTTGCCGCTCGCTGCGTTGCCGCAAGGGGATGAAGTGCCCATCGCGCAATATGCCGAACGGGCGTATTTGGAATATGCAATTTCGGTGGTAAAAGGTCGCGCTTTGCCCGATGTGTGTGACGGCCAAAAACCCGTGCAACGGCGTATTTTGTACGCCATGCGGCAGATGGGTTTGTCGCATAACAGCAAGCACGTGAAATCGGCGCGGGTGGTCGGCGATGTGTTGGGTAAATATCATCCGCACGGTGATTCGTCGGCGTATGAGGCGATGGTGCGTTTGGCGCAAGATTTTTCTTTGCGTTATCCGCTGGTGGATGGCCAGGGAAATTTTGGTTCGCGCGATGGCGATAACGCGGCGGCGATGCGTTATACCGAAACGCGTTTAACGGCATTGGCCGAATTACTGTTGGCCGAATTGGATTTAGGCACGGTCGATTTTGTGCCGAATTACGATGGCGCCTTTCAAGAGCCAGCGATGTTGCCGGCACGGTTGCCGATGGTGTTATTGAATGGTGCTTCTGGTATTGCGGTGGGCATGGCGACTGAAATTCCGTCGCATAATTTGCGTGAAGTGGCGGCGGCGGCGGTGCAATTGGTGCGCGATGTAGCGACGACCGATGAGACTTTATTGAGTTATGTGCAAGGCCCCGATTTTCCTGCCGGCGGACAAATTATTTCGTCGCCGCGCGAGTTGCGTGATGGTTATTTGAGCGGCCGCGGTTCAATCAAAATGCGGGCGCGGTGGACAGTGGAAGAGTTGGCGCGTGGCCATTGGCAGGTGGTGGTGTTTGAATTGCCGCACGGTGTTTCGACCAAAAAAGTATTGGAAGAAATTGATGAGCTGAGCAATCCAAAAGTTCGCGCCAATAAGAAAAGTTTGTCGACAGAGCAGGTTCAAAATAAACAATTGCTATTGTCGGTATTGGATGCGGTAGCCGATGAATCAGATAAGTCGCAAGCGGTGCGCTTGGTGTTTCAACCAAAATCTTCGCGCCAAACGCCAGATGAATTGATGGCTGTGTTGTTGGCGCACACCAGCTTGGAGTCGTCGACCTCTCTGAATCTAACGATGATCGGGCTGGATGGTCGGCCGCAACAAAAAGCATTGACGCAAATTTTGCGCGAATGGGTGGCGTTCCGCTTGGCCACGGTGCGCCGTCGTAGCGAACATCGTTTGGCGCAAGTGAACGATAGGCTGCACATTTTGGCCGGTCGAATGATCGTGTTTTTGAATCTCGACGAAGTGATTCAATTAATTCGCGAATCAGATGATCCGAAAGCGGCTTTGATTGCGCGCTTTGATTTGTCCGATCGTCAGGCGGAAGATATTCTGGAAATTCGGTTGCGGCAATTGGCGCGAATGGAAGGTATTCGCATCGAGAAAGAAGTGAAGGGGCTGGAAAAAGAAGGACGAGAATTGGCGCGATTGCTGGCCAAGGAAAGTGCGCTGCGCGAACAAGTGGCGACCGAAATTGAAGCGGATGCCCAAGCGTTTGGTGATGATAGGCGCACTTTGATTAAAGAAGCAGAAAAGTCTGCGCTGGCGATTGTGGTGCTCGACGAACCAGTGACGGTGATTGTATCGGCGAAACATTGGGTGCGCAGTCGCCAAGGTCACGCGCTGGATTTGGCTAGCACGGCGTTTAAAGATGGCGATGGATTGCTGGCAAAATTTGAATGCCGCACCACCGATTATTGTTTGGTAATTTGCGATAACGGTCGCGTCTGTAGCATTCCTGTGGCGCAATTGCCGTCGGGTCGTGGTGATGGCGTACCGTTGGCAACGCTGATTGAGTTGGCGCCAGGCGCAAAAATCGTCCACGTTTTGTGCGGCGCGCCAGAGCAAAATATATTGATCGCTACCGCGGCCGGATATGGTTTTTATTGCACAGTGGCGGATATGTTGGGGCGCAATAAAGCGGGTAAACAGTTTGTGACGGTGGAACAAGAAACGATTTTGCCGCCGATTATTTTTACTCCGACGGCGCAATCTTTGGTAGTCGCCATTTCTAGCGATGGTCGTTTATTGGTGTTTTTATTGGCAGAATTAAAACGTTTAGCCAGTGGTGGTAAAGGGGTGATTTTGATGGGCTTGGCTGATGCCGATGAGTTGGTGGTGGCGTCGGTGATTAATCAGCCCGATATTAAGATTGTCGGTTTGAATGGCACGCGTGAGCAAGTGATTAAATTGTCGGCGGCGGTGGTGCAAGGTTATTTTGGAAAGCGGGCGCGTGGCGGCAAACGTTTGCCTTCAAAAATCAAGCCGAAACGCATTGAGTCTGGCGAAAATTAATCGCGCTTAAAATTCGATCGAAGGCCGAAAAATGAAGGTCAGCATGGCGTTGGGAGAATCGCGTAGCAAGTCGCGATATTCGTCGGGGCTGCTCCAAATTAGACCGGTCTCGACCGTTGGTGTAAAGCGATTCCACGACCAAGTGGGCACCTTTTTGCCGATGATGATTTCCTGTCGGACAAATTTAAGCGTGTCTTGCGTGAAGTGAGTTTTAATATTGAAGGAGCTGTTATTGAGCCAAGACAGAATTGGCCACTGCGCATTCAATGAGCTCCGAAATAGACTGACATATACGACATCGCTAATACCCGGATTTTGGTGGTATTTGGCGCCAGCGCGGAAGCTCCAGCCTAGTTTTTCGTTGGCATAATCGAGCTTTCCTTTGATCTTCCATTCCAGTTCAAACCAGCTATCGTCAATTAGCACGTTATTCTTAATGTGTTGCTGGCCACCGCTGAATAAATAGCCGGTGTACCCAATATTGCTACCGATGCGCGGATCACCGGGTCTGACTAGTTTGGCGATGTTGCCTAAGAAAAGTGACACGGCCCACGGTTCTTGGAAGCCAGCAGTGGCCGATTCAATAATATTTAAATTGGTGTTTGCGACTTGGCCATTTTGGTAAAGCTGTGGCTGGTTCGATTTGAGATAGGTACCGAGTATCGGCATCGGATAAATACTGGCTTCGATCAACATAAAGCGTGGCGTGAAAGAGCCTTCAATCAGTTGCTCCAAAATCACTGATTCTTTGTTGGAACGGATGGTCGGAATGGGTTTGTCGGTCAGCGGAATATTTAGGCCGACATCCGTGTAATACGCGTCAAGTTCCCAAGCCACTTCGACGTGGCTAATTTCTTCCGGCACAATTTCGGTTGAGACGAAGTCGTTGCTGGCATCGACTTTCGGCGTGATTTCTTCAGCCCAGCTAGCGCTGAATAAGGCGCTGCTAATCAGCCATAAAAAAGTAGCGCATAAAAGATATGCGCTACTTTTGTTTCGTCCGAGAGACATCTTGCGAGCGGCAGTACTTAGGCTTTGGCGGCCATCAGTTGTTCGTACTTGCTTTGCAGTTGTTCTTGGCTTTCAATATTGTCAGAATCTTTAGGAATGCAATCGACCGGGCAAACTTCTACACATTGTGGTGTGTCGTAATGGCCGACGCACTCGGTACATTTTTTCGGATCGATAATGTAAATCGTATCGCCTTGCGAAATTGCATCGTTCGGACATTCTGGTTCACATACGTCGCAGTTGATACATTCATCAGTGATGATTAGTGACATTCTTACTCTCCTTTATTAAGTTTTTTCTTGCAATCTTTTTGCCACCAAGGGCGATACGAATTTGCTGACATCGCCGCCAAAGCGCGAAATTTCGCGCACCATGCTGGCCGAAATAAATGTGTATTGTTCGGCCGGTGTGAGGAAAATAGTTTCCACATCGGGATGTAAACTGCGGTTCATGCCAGCCATTTGAAACTCATATTCAAAATCTGATACGGCGCGTAAACCACGCAACACCACTCGCGCATTTTGTTCACGCACAAAATTCATCAACAACTCATCAAAGCCGACCACTTTGACGTTGGCATATTCGACAAAGACCGCTTGCGCCAATTCCACGCGTTCGACGTGAGTAAATAATGTGGCTGCACGACTAGCCGCCACCGCAACGATGACTTCACCGAATAGACCGGCGGCGCGGCGCACCACATCTTCGTGGCCACGGGTGATCGGGTCAAATGTTCCGGGATAAATTACGCTAATCATGGTCACGTTTTATAAGTTGATAATGCACGGCGCTAGCACGGCCAGATTTCAGCACTTGCCAGCCTGCGCCCGGTTCAAATGGCGCACCGCTTTCCACATAAATCACGCCATCTGCCGTGAGTTTATTCGACAGCAATTCCAGCAACAAACCCAGACTATCGCTTTGAAAAGGGGGGTCGAGGAAAATAACATCAAATAGCTGTGTGGTGCGACGGGCGAATTCTAGCCCATCCTCGCCCTGTAAGGCTACGTTTGCGAAACCCAATTTTTGAGTAGTCTCTCGTAAAATCTTAAATACCGCACGATTTAACTCGACTAAAACCACCTCATCGGCACCTCGCGAGGCCGCTTCAAATCCTAGCGCGCCACTGCCGGCGTACAAATCCAAACAGCGTTTGCCGTAGAGTGTTTGGCCGAGCCAGTTAAATAAGGTTTCGCGCACGCGGTCCGGCGTGGGGCGCAAGCCGTCGGCATCGGGAAATTCGATCCAGCGGCTACGGTGCGTGCCGCCAATTATTCTAACGCGATTTATTTTGTCACTCCTTGTGGTGCGCCAACAATCACCGTGACCATTGCATTCGGATGCACGCGACGCTGAAATGCTTCACGAATTTGGCGAGTGGTAACGGCGTCAATTTTGGCGGAAAAATCGTCGAGATAGCTGAGCGGTAATTGGTAAAAACCGATCGCACTGAGATAATCGAGAATCTTTTTATTGCTGTCGATGCGCAACGGGAAACCGCCAATAATATTTTGCTTGGCCGCTTTTAATTCGGATTCGGTGATGCCATTTTTTACAAAGTCATTCAGCGTTAATCGCACATATTTAAGTGCGTCATCTGCTTGTTCTTTTTTAGTTTGCAGGCCAATTTGAAAAGCGCCAACTTGTTGCATTGGCATGAAATAACTGTAAACGCTGTAAGCCATGCCGCGCTGTTCGCGAATCTCGTGCATTAAGCGCGACACGAAACCGCCGCCACCTAAAATATAGTTGCCGACGTACAGTGGAAAATAATCGGGATCATTGCGAGCAATGCCCGGCGCGCCCATCAAAATATGACTTTGGCTGGCCGGATGCTCAATTCGTTTTTCGCTGGCGGTGATGTTGAGCGTCACGGCGGGCAAGATGCGACTGGCGCCACCGGCGGGTAAATTGGCGGTGAGACGTTGCGCAATTGCTTCGGCTTCGGCGCGTGTGATGTCGCCCATCAGCGCCACAATGGCACCGTTGGCGGCGTAATGGCTGCGATAAAAATTGAGCAAATCGTCGCGCTGAATGCTTTCCACATCAGCGACTTCGGCGTGCGCGCCATAAGGATGAGCGCCGAAAACGGCTTGGTTAAACGCTTTGCTGGCGATACTTTCCGGCTTGGTTTCAGCTTCTTTTAGCGCGGCAATGGAACGGTTTTTTTCGCGTTGTAAAATCGCCTCGGGAAAGGTCGGTGTTTGTAAAACCGCCGCCATCACCGCCAACGCTGCCTCGCGTTCGTTTTGGTTGCTTAAAGTACGCAAAGAAATGCCAGCACGATCGGTGTCAAAATGGCCACCGAGTTGCGCGCCCAAATCTGCTATTTGTTTGGCGATGTCATCTTCCGATAATTGCGCCGCACCTAAATCCATTAAGTCATGGCTTAAGCCCGCCACGCCTTGTTTTTTTTCTAGGTCAAAGCCACTGCCGGCGGCAAAATCAACCGACACATCTAGCATTGGAATATCGTGATTTTCGACAAAATAAACCTGCGCGCCGCTGGCCGCTTGCCACTGCTGAATACGCGGTGTGGCGTGTGCCAGCGAGATGCCGCTGAGCAGTAAAAGCAGTCCAATTGAAAAATTAATGCGCATGAGCGGCTCCTATTTTGGCGGGTGACGGTTGGCCGGATAAAGGTTGCGGATCCAGCACGGCAATGGTGAGTCCATCGTCATTAAAGACAGCTTTGGCGGCCGCTTGAACTTGCGCTGCGGTGACCGCTTGCAGTTTTTTTAGCATAAGCGGCAACGCTTGATAACCGAGCCCGATACTTTCCATTTGGCCGATTTGCATCGCTTGATAAAACACCGAATCGCGTTTGTAAATTTCGCTGGCCAACACTTGTGCGCGCACTCGTTTTAATTCTTCTTCACTCACACCGTCGCGAATAATTTTGTCAATTTGTTGACGGAAAGCCGCTTCTAAATCGGCGACTGTTTTGCCGGCGCTCGGTGTGCCTTCCAGCATAAATAAGCTTGGCCCGCGCGAGGTGCTTTCATAGCCGGTGCCAATGCTGCTGGCGATTTGTTGTTCGCGCACCAACGATTTATTTAAACGAGCCGATTCATTGCCATCCAATACGCCCGCTAAAATTTCTAAGGCGTAAGGCAAATTATCGTTTTCGGCATTAAGCAAAGTCGGTGCGCGATACGCCATCACCAATAACGGTAATTCTGCGGGCGCTTTCACCACGAGGCGTTTAATGCCGACTTGCGCAGGCTCTTGAAAATGCTTGCGTGCGGGTAATTTTCCGGCGGGAATTGGGCCGTAATATTTTTGCGCTAACTTAAAAACATCGGCGGCAACCACATCACCGGCGATCACCAGCACCGCATTATTTGGCGCGTACCACGTGCGATACCAGTCGCGGGCATCGGCACCTTGCATCGCCAATAAATCGTTCATCCAGCCAATAATCGGATGTTGATAAGGATGCTCTTGATAAATGGCCGCGAATAATTTTTCATTGAGCAAAGCGTGCGGTTCATCGTCGGTGCGCATCCGCCGCTCTTCCATTACCACTTTAATTTCCTTGGAAAATTCGGCGTCAGTTAAGCGCAAATTGTGCATCCGATCAGCTTCTAGCTGCATCGCAAGCGGCAATTTTGATTGATGTAATTGTTGAAAATAAGCGGTGTAATCGTAACTAGTGAAGGCGTTTTCTCGACCGCCGGCAGCGGCAATCCGTTTGGAAAATTCGCCAACCGGCACGGTTTTTGTGCCTTTAAACATCATGTGTTCCAACACGTGGGCGACGCCGGTGGTGCCGGTGCGTTCGTCCATACTGCCGGCGCGATACCAAATTTGTTGCACCAAAACGGGGGCGCGATGGTCTTCAAGCACGATCACTTTTAAGCCATTATTCAGCGTTTTTTCGAAAATTTCAGCGTGCAACGGCGTGGAAAATGCCAGTGCCAAAATTAACAACCAGTTTTTTATCCGCATATTTTTATCCTAAAAACAAGTAAAATGGCGCCCGATTTAGCGTTGCCCAAAAAGGCGCGCATTATGCGCCAAATTGGCCTCCTTCGACCACCTCCGGACAATATTGATATGTTCAGTTTTTTCAAAAAATCCACTGCTGAAATTACGCCAGAAAAAACCGGTTGGATCAACCGACTTAAGCAAGGATTGGCGCGCACCGGTAATCAATTGGCCGAACTTTTTGGTCGTGGCGGCAAAATTGATGATGAGCTTTACGAAGAATTAGAAACCTTGCTGATTACCGCCGATGTCGGCATGGATGCCACCAATTGGTTGCTGGCCGAAGTGCGTCGTTTGGTGAAGGAACAGCAATTAACTGAAGCCTCAGACATTAAGCAGGCACTCGCTCACGCCTTACATAAATTACTCAAAACCATTGAAAAGCCATTGGAAGTTGGTCAGCAAAAACCGTTCGTGATTATGCTCTGTGGCGTTAATGGTGCTGGCAAAACCACTTCAATTGGCAAATTGGCCAAGCACTTTCAGAACCAAGGCAAATCGGTTTTGCTGGCGGCCGGCGACACCTTTCGAGCAGCGGCGCGCGAACAATTGGCAGAGTGGGGCGCGCGCAATAATGTGACGGTGATTGCCCAGCAAAGTGGCGATGCGGCGGCGGTGATTTACGATGCGGTGCAAGCGGCACAGGCGCGTGGCATCGACGTGGTGTTGGCCGATACGGCGGGCCGATTAGCCACACAGGCGCATCTGATGGAAGAAATTAAAAAAGTGAAGCGCGTGATCGATAAAGTGTTACCGGGCGCGCCGCACGAAGTATTGCTGGTGTTGGATGCCAATACCGGCCAAAACGCGCTCAGCCAAGTGAAAGCGTTTGACGCGGCGCTGGGCGTTACCGGTTTGGTGCTGACTAAATTAGACGGCACAGCCAAGGGTGGCATTGTGGCGGCGATCGCCAAATCGCATCCGATTCCGGTGCGCTTTATTGGCGTTGGTGAAGGTTTGGATGATTTGCGGCCCTTCGTGGCGGATGAATTTATTTCGGCCTTGTTGGGTGAAGACGCATGATTATTTTTGATCAAGTTTCCAAGCGTTATCCGGGCGGCTATGAGGCGCTCAAAAATCTCAGTTTTGAAATTAATGCGGGTGAAATGGTTTATCTCACCGGCCATTCTGGCGCTGGTAAAAGCACTTTGCTGAAATTGGTCGCTGCGATTGAGCGGCCGAATAGTGGCTCGGTGCTGGTGAATGGGCACAATATTAAATCGATGAAGACGGCTGCCGTGCCATTTTTGCGGCAAAACATCGGTATCGTTTTTCAAGATCATAAATTGTTGTACGACCGCAGCGTATTCGATAATGTGTTGTTACCTTTGCAGATTGGCGGTTTTGATTCGCGCGAATCAGCGAAAAGAGTTCGCGCCGCGCTTGATAAAGTGGGTCTGCTGAATCGCGAAAAAAGTCATCCGATTGCCTTGTCGGGTGGTGAGCAACAACGCTTGTGTATCGCGCGCGCCATTGTCAATCGGCCCTCAATTTTGTTGGCGGATGAGCCGACCGGCAATTTAGATATTGAGTACGCGCACGACATCATGGAAATTTTTAAATCCTTTCATCAGGTCGGTGCAACGTTGTTGTTAGCGACGCACGACGAAGCGATATTGCGCGATTTTCCGGCGCGAACGTTGGCCCTTAATCATGGAGAATTGCAACGATGAGAACGATCGGATCGCAACATTTGAGCGTGCTGGGTTTAACTTTTCGACGCTTGGCAAACACACCATTGGCGAGTTTTCTGAATATTCTGGTGATCGGTGTTGCCTTGAGTTTGCCGGTAGCGGCCTACGTATTGGTGAAAAATGTGCAAAGTTTGGCGGTGGAATTTGCCGGTGAGCCGCAGATCAGCGTGTTCTTAGAAATGAACACCAGCAAGGATGACATCGCGCGTATCAGTAAAAAGTTAAAGGATCATGGCGCGATCGATTCGATCGAATTTGTGCCGCGTGATTTGGCGTTGAAACAGCTGGAGCAAAGTACCGGATTGGCCGATGTGGCCGGCGGTCTGACGCAAAACCCGTTGCCGGATGCCTTCATTATTCATCCGCTAGAAATGGATTCGTCCAAATTAGAATTGTTGCGCGATGATTTAAAAAGTTGGTCAAAATTTGAACACGTGCAACTCGATTCGGTGTGGGCGAAAAAATTAGAAGCGATCTTGAAATTTGTGCGGCAAGCAGTTTGGATTCTTGCCATGCTGCTGAGTTTCGCGCTGATCGCGATTACGTTTAATACCATCCGTTTGCAAATTTTGACCAAGCGCGATGAGATTGAAGTGAGTAAATTGATCGGCGCTAGCAACGCGTTTATTTGTCGCCCATTTTTGTATTTTGGCTTGCTTCAAGGCTTGTTGGGTGGCGTTGCCGCGTGGCTGATTGTGGGCGGTGGTTTGTTGGCGCTGAATCAAAACTTGCTTGTGCTCAGTCAAATTTACGCCACTAATTTGATACTGCATCACTTGTCACTCAGGGACAGTTTGGTGCTGGTTGGTTTTTCTGCTTATCTCGGTTGGTTTGGTGCCTGGCTGTCAGCTTCACAACATATTTGGAAAGTCGAGCCGCAATAATTAATCGTGATCACGGGTACGCCCGCGCAGTGATTTAATTTCGCCACGTTTGGTTTTGCTGTCGACGCGTTTGCGTTGAGCGCTGCGAGAGGGTTTGGTGGCGATGCGTGTTTTCGGCGGCTTTGCCACGCTTTGTAACAAGGCTTTTAAGCGACGCAAGGCCTCGTTGCGATTCTGTTCTTGGTTGCGAAATTCCTGCGCTTTGATCACTATCACGCCATCTTGGGTGATACGCTGGTCGTTGAGTTGTAACACGCGCTGTTTAAATTCCGCTGGTAGCGAAGAGGCGTGAATATTGAAACGCAAATGAATGGCGCTGGAAACTTTGTTTACATTTTGGCCGCCGGCGCCTTGCGCGCGCACCGCAGTGAGCTCAATTTCGTGAGCAGATAAAGTGACGTTGGGTGAGAGGTATAACATGAAAAATTCCCCCAATAATTTTAAAAAACCGAATCAAAAAATTTCACCACAGAGACACCGAGGCACCGAGAAATTCAAAATCTATTGCTCAATAAATTCGCTATTGCGGTGAAAAACTGAATCAAAAAATTTCACCACAGAGGCACCGAGGCACCGAGAAATTCAAAACCCTAGTTCGTCCTGATAGAAAACTGAAGTTGAAGTAACTATCTTTTGCACTAGGTTTTCTCTGTGCCTCTGTGCCTCTGTGGTGAAGGTTTTAGTTTTCCGCTGCTAAAACAGTAATTCGGATTTCGCCTACCTTTACCACCGAACCCGCGCGAATTTTGGCAGTTTTTCGCAATTCTCTTTTGCCATCCACTTTAACCAAGCCTTCCGCCACCAACGCTTTGCCTGCGCCGCCGCTGTCGCACACGCCGCTTAGTTTTAGTAATTGATTCAGTTCAACAAACTCGCCACGTAATTGAAATTCGAGACTATCCATTACAGTTTTACCGAGTGTTCGCGGGTTGTGTGGAAGACCACTTTTGGCCAGCGTTCTTGCGTTAATCTGAGGTTAACGCTGTTCGGCGCCAAGTAAGCTAAATTGCCAGCGGCATCAATCGCCAAATTGTGTGACAAGGCTTTTTCGAAATCGGCCAAAATCTTTTTATCGTCGCAAGTGACCCAGCGCGCGCTGGTGGTGCTGGTGCCTTCAAACATCGCATCGACGCCATATTCGCCTTGCAGCCGGCTGGCCACCACGTCAAATTGCAACATACCGACTGCGCCCAAAATCAAATCGCCGCCGTCGATCGGTTTGAAAACTTGTACCGCGCCTTCTTCGCCTAGCTGCTGCAACCCTTTGTGCAATTGCTTCACTTTGATTGGATTACGAATGCGCACCGAGCGGAAAAAGTCTGGCGCGAAATACGGAATACCGGTGTATTGCAGCAACTCGCCTTCAGAAAAGCTATCGCCGATTTGCATATTGCCGTGATTCGGCAAGCCGATAATATCGCCGGCGTAGGCTTCTTCCACTTGCTCGCGACTGGACGCCATAAATGTCACCACGCTCGACACGCGAATTTCGCGATTGATGCGCAAATGTTTCAGCTTCATGCCGCGTTCAAAATGGCCAGAACAGACGCGTAAAAAAGCGATACGGTCGCGGTGGTTGGCGTCCATATTGGCTTGAATTTTAAACACGAAACCCGAAAAGGCTGATTCGGTTGGCTTGACTACGCGCACGGTGGCATCGCGGTCGCACGGTGCCGGTGCCCAATCGAGCAGCGCATTTAAAATCTCGCGCACGCCGAAATTGTTAATCGCCGAACCGAAGAAAACCGGCGTTTGGATGCCGGCCAAAAATGCTTCTAAATTGAACGGATGCGAGGCGCCGCTGACCAGTTCCACTTCCATTTTAAGCTGTTCGATTTCCAGCGGAAACATCTCAGCCAAACGCGGATTGTTGATGCCTTTGATGATTTCAAAATCGTGAGTGTCGCGTTCTTCGCCGGCTTCGAACAACATAATTTCGTCGCGCAACAAGTGATAAACGCCCCGGAAAGTTTTGCCCATGCCGATCGGCCAAGTGACCGGCGCGCATTGAATATTCAGCACCGCTTCTACTTCGCCGAGCAGATCCAAGGAGTCGCGCACTTCGCGGTCCATTTTATTCATAAAAGTGACAATCGGCGTGTTGCGCATCCGGCAAACATTCAGCAATTTAATGGTTTGCGCTTCCACCCCTTTGGCCGCGTCAATTACCATTAGCGCCGAATCCACGGCCGTCAACACGCGATACGTATCTTCCGAAAAATCTTGGTGACCGGGCGTGTCGAGCAGATTAACCACGTGATCGCGATATTCAAATTGCATCACCGAGCTAGCGACCGAAATGCCGCGTTGCTTTTCAATTTCCATCCAGTCTGAGGTGGCGTGGCGACCGCTTTTACGCGCTTTCACCGTGCCGGCCAGTTGAATCGCGCCGGAGAATAACAGCAACTTTTCAGTGAGCGTGGTTTTGCCGGCATCTGGGTGAGAAATAATGCCAAAAGTGCGACGGCGCGCGACTTCTTTGGCGATTAAGGCGCTAGGCGCAGCGCTGGTTTCGGTGCTGATTTCTTCGTTCATTTTCGGTGCTCTAACAATTTTAAATTTCTAAAAAGGGCGCAAGTCTAAAGACTCTGTCGGTGGAAGTCACCTGACATCGCATTCGCCATCGAGGTAAAACCAATGGTCGGCTTCGCGAGTAAAGCGACTGACTTCCTGTAAACGCTGTGCGCGGCCGTTAATTCTGTAGCGGGCGACAAATTCTACCGTGGCTTGATCGGCGATGGATTGATGATCTTTAACCGTCAATCCCAACCATTGCGTGGGTAATTCAGCGGCTAAATCTAACGTCGCAGGACGTGTTGAAGGGTGCCAAGTTGCCAGTAAATAATCGTCGCGCAATAAGGTGTAAGCGGTGTAGCGCGAACGCATTAACGCTTCGGCAGTCGGCGCGGTTTGTTGACCGTCAAGATAAGGGCCGCAGCATTCGGCGTAGGATTTTTGGCTGCCGCAAGGACAAATTTTTAGGGTTGCCATAACGGTGCTTCTTCCATCAGCGCAATTTGTTCGCGCAATTCTAAAATGCGATCTTGCCAATAACGTTGCGTGTTAAACCACGGAAACGCCTGTTTGAAAGCGGGATCGTCCCAGCGTTGCGCCAGCCAAGCGGCATAATGAATGAGCCGCAAAGTCCGTAGCGCTTCGATTAAATTTAATTGGCGCGGATCAAAATCACAAAAATCTTCGTAACCGGCCAATACGTCAGCTAATTGCCGCACGCGATCTTCGCGTTCACCGGACAACAGCATCCATAAATCTTGAATCGCTGGCCCCATGCGACTGTCGTCGAAATCGACAAAATGCGGGCCGTCATCGGTCCATAAAACATTGCCGGCGTGGCAATCGCCGTGCAATCGCAACAACTTTAAATTCCCGGTACGATCATAACAAGCGCGCACGCCATCCAATGCTTGGTCGATCACGCTGCGATAGGCCGGTAATAAATCGGCCGGAATAAAATCATTCGCCAGCAAATAATCGCGTGGCGCAAGGCCGAAAGTGTCGAGGTTGATGCTGGGGCGATGCTGATAATTTTGTAGCGCACCAACGGCGTGAATGCGTCCTAAAAAACGACCCATCCATTCCAGCGTGTCACGGTTTTCTAGCTCCGGTGCACGACCGCCATGTTTGGCAAACACCGCGAAACGAAAGCCGGCGAATTCATGCAAAGACTCGCCATTGATCGATAACGCCGGTACCACCGGAATCTCGCGTTCCACCAGCTCTTGCACGAAAGCGTGTTCTTCTAAAATCGCCTTATTCGTCCATCGCGCTGGCCGATAAAATTTCACCACCAACGGTGCGCCGTCATCCATGCCGATTTGATAAACGCGATTTTCATAACTATTCAGCGCCAACAGCCGACCGTCTGGACGCAGGCTGATACTTTCCAGTGCGTTCAGTACGCAATCGGGTGTTAGCGTTGAAAAATTAAGTATCGTCATCTTGATTAAGTAAGGGCGCCATTGAATCTATAAAAACTTCTTGTCCACGAACGTCACGAAAATACACGAAAAAAGCCGAATAAAAAAGCAATTTAACTTAAGCTATTTTGTGTGCTTATTAAATTTAACGAGTGATTTTCGATTGATTGGTTTTTTAATTGTTAGTGTATTTTCGTGACGTTCGTGGACAGTTTTTGTTTATAGATTTAGTTTTTGTCGCGTTGTGGCGCCGTCACCTGCAACGCCTCCCAGCCTGCGTGACCCAGCGCCTTCATCGTTTCGATATTTTTCTCGAAAATTTGCTCCGCTTCCGGAAACGCCGCCACTGCTTTTTCGATACTACTTTCACGCAATAAATGTAGCGTTGGATAAGGGGAGCGGTTGGTGTAATTGGTGATGTCGTCCAGCGCAGTATCGGCAAATTGATAATCTGGATGCATGCTGGCAACTTGCAATTCACCGTCTAATTCCATGTCTTCTAGCGCGCCATCCACTACTTCCAGAAAATCGTTGTAATCTAAAAAGTCGTTCAGTGCGTACGGATGAATCAGCAGCGTGGTTTCAATTTTTTCAGCGGATGATTCGGCCAATAGTTCTAATTCGCGCATCACCTCGGCCAACAATTCTTCGGCGTTGGTTGCTGGACTAACTACATAGCGAATCTGTTTTTTGATGTGAACCGCTTTGGCAAACGGACACAGATTTAAGCCGATGACCGCGCGTTCCAGCCACGCTTCGGTGGTCGCAATAATCTGATCGTTATCAGTCATATTTATCTTTCTTGAAAGTAAAAATTGGGTTCGCCGTAGCGAACCCAAACATTATTTACCGGCCGCGGCCACCGGTACGATGCAACACCGGTGCGGCGCCACGACCTGCGCCATTACCGCTGGCGGGTTTGCTGCCCGCTGGTTTGGGTGCGCCACCGCTACGTGCTTGACCGCCTGAACGTGGTGCCGATTGCCCACGACCTTGGCCGCGACCGCCGCCACCTTGCCCACGATTCTGACCGTTCAAAATCGGTTCGGCTTTGATGCGTGGATCTGGCTCAAAACCGGGTACTTGTACCACCGGAATTTCCCGTTTAATCAGGCGCTCGATGTCGTGCAATAATTTATGTTCGTCGATACAGACTAACGAACTGGCTTCGCCTTCGCTACCCGCGCGGCCAGTACGGCCAATGCGGTGGACATAATCTTCCGCTACATTCGGCAATTCAAAATTGACCACGTGCGGCAATTCGCTGATGTCGATACCGCGGGCGGCGATGTCGGTGGCGCATAGCACTTGCAAGGTGCCCGTTTTAAATTCTGCCAAGGCGCGGGTGCGAGCCGACTGGCTTTTATTGCCGTGAATCGCCATCGCGCTGATGCCTTCTTTATTCAAATGCTCGGCCAAATTATTGGCGCCGTGCTTGGTGCGAGTGAATACCAACACTTGGAACCAATTGTGTTCTTTGATTAATTGCGTCAACAAGGCGCGCTTGCGTTCGCGGTCGACTGGATAAATTTTTTGGGTAATCAGTTCGGCGGTGGCATTGCGGCGCGCCACTTCAATCAACGCCGGATTGTTCAACAAGCCATCGGCCAGTGCTTTAATTTCGTCGGAGAAGGTGGCGGAGAACAATAGGTTTTGCCGTTGCTTCGGCAAAATCGCCAAAATCTTTTTGATGTCGCGGATGAAACCCATGTCCAACATACGGTCGGCTTCGTCCAACACCAAAATTTCAACGTGCGATAAATCGACCGTTTTTTGTTGTAGGTGATCGAGCAAACGTCCTGGTGTCGCCACCAAAATATCAACGCGAGTGCGCAAGCGCGAAATTTGCGGATTGATATTCACGCCGCCGATCATCGTCATCGAATTCAGCTTCAAATGCTTGCCGTAGTCGCGCACGCTTTCTTCTACTTGCGCTGCTAGTTCGCGAGTTGGAATTAACACCAGCGCGCGGATCGGCGCTTTGGCGGGCATGGTTTTGGTTGATGTCGATAGCAATTGCAAGATCGGCAAGGTAAAACCAGCCGTTTTGCCGGTGCCGGTTTGCGCGCCAGCGAGTAAATCGCGGCCCGACAAAACAACCGGAATCGCCTGCGCTTGAATCGGCGTGGGTTCGGTATAACCACGCTCAGAAACGGCGCGCAGAATGGGTTCGGACAAGCCGAGTTCAGTAAATAACATAATAACTTTCTTGAATATATCGGCCTGCCGTTCGAGGGAACGCCAGTCTTAGGCTGATGAGGGGGTGAAACGAACCAGATTGGTAGCGGCAATAGAGACTGAAGCAATTGCTGAGCGGCGCGGATTGTAACAGAGTTGCCGAGGTGGATTTTAGGTTTTGGTCTAAGCCTAGGGAAAAGTTGAATGGTTGGCTTACAAATTACGTTCCAAGTACATTCGGCCATTCTGGCAGGCAAAGCTGCCACGTAGGCATCAGCCGCGGAAACATTGCTATGCCAGCCAGTGCGTTTTTCAACTGAGTCCAGCGGATCAAATCAAACGTATCCCGATATAAGTAGGCCACCCAGTCGGCCAAGAGGACGGCGGCGTAGGTTTCTTTATCGTTGCTATTGCAGCTAATAATCCCAGCACTGTGCTGATAGCCAGTCACAACGGTTGCTGCATCATAGCCCCAGCGATGGAGTGCAAGGGCGGCGGTGCCGGCGCGATAGGTGACTTCTTCGGGCAAGTTTGATTCTGCCTCAGAGGCAATAGCGTTGAGAGCTGCCGGAAATTCTGAAAAGTTCAGCTTGGCAAATAAAGTTTCAAGATGCGCAGCGAGTTCTGGGGTGTTCGCCATGTGCCAAAAATTGAAGACGACCGTTTGCCGTGGCTGGCTCACTTCGGTCACGGCATGATAAGAATCCGCGTGCAGCAAAAAGCCAACCGCTGTGTTGTATTCAGGATTAACGCTGACGACCGCTTCGCTCGTAGGCGATGAGAATAATTGCAGCACACCGCCATGCTCAGCTTGCCATTGCTGATTGAGTTGCAAGACGAGTCGCGCAATTTCATAGCCTAATAGCGGTCGGTCGCTGTGGATGCCAATCACATGTCCGGGTTGCATGCGTTGCACCGTCACCAGCATGCGATTGACCAGTGGCAGTCCCGTAATTTCGCGCATTCTAGCCAGTAGTTCGGCCTGAAAGGTGGCTGGAATAGACGCAGACACATCGCAAAGCGACGCGCGGTAAAAAACGCCATCATGATGCTGCCACTCATTATTTTCTTGCAAAAATAGCTGCTCAAGCGCAGCGCACTGTTTTTCAGAGAAAGCTGCTTTGACAAAGAAAAAAGGGAAGGGCTGTTGATGGTGGTCGGGTTGTAAGAGCAAGGGCTGACGTCCTGTGGTTTTAAGTTTTAAATCTCTAGGTTCAGCAGCAATAAATGCCGCAACTTGGCACCGTGACAGGCTTTTTAGTGGCCAGTGACGGTTCATCCAGCACAGCCAAAGAATAGGAAATCTACCCCCCGAAGTCAAATCAAACTTGCGGCGAAAAATGAAAAACCCCGCCGAGGCGCATTGGGTTAAATTCTACGGCAGCTACCGTTGCTAAACCTATTTTCAGTGTATATACTTAGCGTATATCCCTAAATGATGGAGGCGACTATGACCTATGCGCGAGTATTTCAATCCGGCAACAGCCAAGCGGTTCGATTGCCGAAAGAGTTTCGTTTTGATACCGATCAGGTAGAGATTTTTCGACGGGGAGATGAAGTGGTTCTGCGCGCACAACCCGGCAACGCACTCGCCATTTTCAACGCCTTAAGTCAATTGCCAGCGGACTTTATGGCACAAGGTCGCGAGGAATCTCAACCGCAGGAAAGAGCGTTTTTCTGATGACCGTACGTTATTTGCTCGACACCAATATTTGTATTTATATTGTCAATCGGCGTCCAAAACTTTCCACTAATCGGCGTCCAATTCTTTCCACTTTTTAGCTTGATTGAGCACGACTTTTGCGGTGCTTAAAACGGTAAGAATCATTACCAGTTTCCAAGATGTC
>Ga0114977_10000170_pt1 | contig 41721 bp, 38 predicted proteins | sample S_130805_MF_Meta_FD_87026 | JGI IMG/M metagenome (GOLD analysis project Ga0114977, IMG submission 87026) | Freshwater microbial communities from Lake Simoncouche, Canada to study carbon cycling - S_130805_MF_MetaG | ecosystem: Environmental > Aquatic > Freshwater > Lake | place: Lake...
CGAATACGCCTCAGGAAAGCGCTGGCATGAGACCGGATTCATTATTCCTGATGGCGATCAACCGGCACAAGAAATGTCACGAGTTGAATATGTAACTCAATGGCGTTCGGGTACGCGTTGGGCGAAAGATTTCTCTATTGATCTGATTGATGACGATTCAGAAATTCACTCAATTGTCTTAGAACCTTTGTACGAGTTTCATATGCTCGGAATCGGATATGGCAATCCCGAGTGGGGTCACGGTCACTGGAAGGGTGAATTGGCAGTTGGTTCTGAACGTTGGCTTCTGCCCGTGGAAAAACCCTGTGATCCGCGAAACATCCATATTCAGGCTTTGTGTCGTGCAACCATGACTGATGCTCAGGGAAACACTCACCAAGGAATTGGCATTCTTGAACAGTTGATTCTTGGACCTCACGAACCAACTGGACTCACCGGAATCATTGACCCAGCACGCTAACAACATTCGCGAAAGTCAGGTGTGGCGAATAGTCATCCCACCGTCAACGACGATTGATGCACCAGTCACGAAACTCATCGCAGGCATACACAAGCTGACAGTCATCTGTGCAACTTCCTCTGGTTCTCCGTACCGGCGCAGGGCCACGTGCCGCTGAGCGTATTTGCTTTTCATATCCGACGGAATCGCTTCAGTCATTCCTGTGTTGATGGGGCCAGGACAGACGCAGTTCACTGTGATCCCGTCCTTGCCAAGTTCAACGGCCAAACTTCGGGTGAGCCCGGTGACCCCAGACTTAGATGCCGAGTAAGCAGACAGTGTCGGGGTCGCAACAATTGATTCAGTCGATGCGACATTGACAATTCTTCCAGAGGATGAAAGCCTCAAATGTGGGAGAGCAACTCGAATGAGATGAACGTATGCCGACAAGTTGATTGCCAAGGTTGTGTCCCATGCATTCAGAAATTCATCCTCTGATACATGTAACGGTGAGGAAAGAGAAACACCAGCATTGTTAATCACGATGTCAAGACCGCCATAGATATGCACCGTTTCTTTTACGATGATGTTTAGTCGCTCAATATTCTGGACATCGGCCGAAAAACCAATTGCCCGTTGTGAACCATATTCTTTTTGAATCGCATTGACGACTGCATCGACCTTGGCTTGATCAAGATCAACGACGACTACCGATGCCCCCTCGTCAGCGAGAAGAAAAGCGGTGGCTCGGCCCATACCGCTTGCCGCACCAGTCACGATGGCAGTTTTGCCAACCAGGCTTCGGGAGAGTTGGCTGAGACGGGTCATGGTGTTCCTCTATGCTCGCGAGTAGCGCTGCATGCCACCCATGCCGTACATCTTCATGACGAGGGCTCGTTCAACGGTGACTTCCATAAAGGCAGTATCAGGGCTGTTATCGGGTCCACCCGGAGCGAATCCGTTGAGGTCGTAGTCAAAGACTCCGTTCCACAAACGTCGTTTTGTATCGATGTCACTCAGTACACGAGCAGTTCCCCACACTTCTACCCCATCGCCGTTTTCAGTGACCTGCCAATGAAGGGCGACCCGAGGGTTCTCTGCAACATTTCGGGTCTTGGTTGATGTCAATCCAACCATGATCCATAACGTTTCTCCATCCCAGCATGGATGAACAGGAACGACATCGGGTTCTTGATCGGCGCCGACAGTTGCAATGTGTGCCCACATGCTGAGCGCAGAGCTGGCCGTTTTAACTTCGTCAATCGTGATATCGCTACTCATGATTCCCCCTCAGGAAAGTAATCCTCTTATGGTTTATTACGGTCGAACCTCGTAAAACGCATTGAGCGAATGCTCAATATCAAGTTTGCGAAAACGAGTAAAGCCAGCAGAAGCCGCCATGTTGCGGGCCTTAGATTCTGGAAGCCCTAAAGTCCCGAGTCCAGCACCGCCTTCGGCTGACATTGCTGACGACATGCAACTCATCACACTGATGCCGTACATCAATGAGGCCATTGGGTTTTTAGCCATGTTTTCACCAAACGTGTCGAGGGCTTTGATGTCGACGAGGAGCCAAATTCCATCTGGTTTCAGTGAACGACGAATTGCCTCCATGACATCTTGTGGATGGGTCATGTCGTGAATGCAGTCAAAGGCTGTCACGATGTCGAGCGACTCGTCCGCTGGCAATGGAGTGACCCTGGGATCGACGAAATGAACGTTGCTGGTGGCGTCAATAGTTTTCTTCTCAAGTGCTCGGTCGAGGGCGTAACGCGAAATGTCATATCCCGTCACCGTTGCTCTCGGAAAAGCCTGGGCCATTCGTATGGCCGCGCCACCTGCTCCGCATCCGATGTCGGCTACTTGTGCACCTGCTTCTAAACGATGAACTGCGCCGTCGAGTGCTGGAAGAACGACTGGAAGAAGATATGAACGACTCCAGGGTTCGAAACTTCGCTCAATACCGACTGCACCCTCGGGGCCATGACTGTCGTAGTCGAGTCCAATACCCGTCTTAAAACTCTCAGGTAAAACCGTGAGGCTCTGCATGGTCTGAGGCAGGCGGTGAAACATGCCCATTCCAAAAGCAGGATGCAATTCATCAGATAAAACAACAACCGCTTCGGGTGTCATTGAATAACGCTCGGTCCCCTGTTCGTCAATCTCTACTTCAATGAGTCGCGCTGCCGCTTGATTATGAATCCATTCTTGGACCCAACGCGGATGAAGTTGAAGTGACGCGGCTAACTCATCAGATGTCACGGCATGAGAAAACGACGAAAGGCTTTGGTACAAACCGAGCCGATCACCGAGATGAATCATTCCTGATGTGACTGCTCCTTCTAGTTTTGAAAAAACCAAAAAGGAATACATCTTCAGAAGGTTTGGGTCAAGTTCGCGTGGTGTCATTAAAAAGTCCTTTGATCGACTGCCATGTGTTCGACATCGCTCAGTTTGGTTAAACCGAAAAAGTGGCCATCTCCGATTTGGAATGATTCAAGACGACTAATTGACGCATGGGCTATTACAAACCGTTCCCATTCCCAGGGTGTTGGGTCAAGCCCCAAGATGTGCCCGATGAAAACGCTGTTCGTACCCGCATGGGCGACACACAAAATCTTCCGTTGTGGTTCGTCAATATGCCAAACCGGCAAGTCTTGGGGACTTGCCGACACTCCACGAGCCTTCAAGAAAGCATCTGCTCCCACGTGAATGCGTTGAACAAAATTTCGAACTGGTTCGCCATCGGTTAATCCGTCCCAACGCTTTTCCGCGACACGACCACGTTCTTCACGGTAAGCCGCGTCAGCCTTCTCGCGCGGGGTTCCATGCCAAAGCGGATTACGAATCTCTTCAAGCCAATCTTGGGTGACGAGCGGACCAACCTCGACGTTGCGCTGTGTGAGAAGCGGCTGAGCAGTCTGTTGAGCCCGTACGAGCGGAGACACCCAAATCTCATCAAAATGCTCCCCCTGTAACGCCTGGGCGACGCACTCGGCTTGGGCGAAACCTAGATCGGTTAAAGGTGGGTTATCGACGTTGAGATCGTCTTTGACCCATTCAGGTTGTCCATGACGGACCAAAACAATTTCCATGTTTCCTATTGTGGCATTTCTCGATAGGTCAATCGGTTGAGTTGTGTGACATCTCCCAAGATTTATACATCTCGCGATACAAGCCGGGAGTTGAGACCAATTCATCGTGCGAACCATCCTGGACAAGAAGTCCCGAATCAAGAACCAATACTCGATCCGCTCGTGCAGCCGTGGAAAGACGGTGTGCAATGGAGATGGTTGTGCGTCCACGGGAAAGTTTGTCGAGAGCCCGAGTCAACCGGACTTCGGTCGAAGCATCAACTGAAGACGTGGCTTCATCAAGAATCAGGATGGCTGGGTTAATGAGCGACGCACGCACAAGAGCAATCAGTTGACGCTCTCCGGCTGACAGTTGAGATCCACGTTGACCAACAAGAGTTTCAAGACCCATGGGTAGAGAATCGAACCAATCCTGTAAGTCAACGTTGCTGAATGCATCGAGAAGTTGTTGTTGTGTCGCCTGTGGAAGAGCAAAACGAAGGTTCGCCGCAACAGTGTCCGAAAAAAGGAAAGGCTCTTGCGGGACAACAACCAACAGCTTTCGCAACTCTTCATTCCCGATCCGATCAAGCGGGACGCCTCCGATAGAAATCTGCCCGCTTGTTGGATCCGAAAATCTTGAGAGTAAACGCCCAAGAGTTGTTTTCCCAGAACCAGTCTCACCAACAATGGCTACCTGAATGCCAAATGGAATCGAACATTGAATATTCTTCAAAACTGGTGGAATATCAGAGGCACTTTCGCCTTCTCGTGGGCGATATGAAAATGAGAGATTCTCTATTTCAATGTCTAAAGGTCCATCACCAATCTTGATCGGATATTTCGGAGCCTCTGGTCCGACTGGGATCGCCAGGATTCCCAGGATTCGTCGCATTCCTGAGACTGCAGTTTGGGTTTGATCTAAAACCTCGGTGAGTTCAGCGATTGGTTCGAGAAATCGATACGTCAAGAAAATGAAGCCGACTAATGCTCCGGCAGTCAGGCCAGAACTAGAACCCCGCCACAGGCCGACGAAAACCACTGATGAGACTGCGATTGCTCCAAAAATCTCACCGGAAGGAAACAGTAAAGCGCCAATCAATGTCGCCTTAGTCTGGGCGTCGCCGCGCGTTTTCGCCGATTTCTTTACCCGCTGACCAAATATTGAACCAGCTGAGTATGCATGCAACGTTTCGGCGCCGGTCACGAGTTCGGCAGTTGCGCCCAGCACGTAAGAGTTCGCCGAGCGGGTGGCGTCGTATGCGGCTATCAACTTTGATTGCACTCGACGTAATACATAAATCAAAGGTGTTGAGATCGCGATCACAATGAGCGCCAAGACCCAGTCGTAGGCAAGCATGACAGCCGCAACGATCACCATCAATGCGCCATCTAGTAAGTACGCCAGACCACCCCAAGAAAAGAATTGCGAAAGTGTTTCAACATCGGATGTCACCCGAGACACCAATGATCCACGTTGTTCGTCGTTGTGATCCTCGAGACTCAGAAGGTGAATATGTTGGAAGAGTTGAACTCGTAATTCAAAAAGTGCTGCTTCACTTCGTTGACCTAATCGAGAAACAGCAGTGCGTTGAGCAATCGCTGCGACCAATAAATAGATCGCTGCTCCGACACACAGTTGTATAACGAGGCGTACATCAACAGTTTGGGCAATCAATGTTGTTGATGATTTGGATGATCGGTGTAAGCCGTGGTCAATTGCCTGTTGAATGACAACCGGAACGACAACTCTTCCACTTGCACCAACTAGAGCTAAGAAGACAGTTAAGCCAATTCCTTGACGCAGGCTAGGTACTGCACGCACTCCTCGATTGAGTGTTGCAATTGCTCCGTTGTTTTGTGGCTCGATCACAACAGGTCCATGCTCTGAGCAGATACCTGTTCGGTTGGACGTTCGTAGGCCTGCATGAGCGCCCGATAGGAATCACTTTGAACAAGAAGTTCTACATGTTGACTAGGTCCAACGATTGTTTCGTGATGGAAGAACATCACGAAATCGGCCATTCCAATGAGTGAAGGTCGTGATGCGACAGCAATCACAACTGCTTCAGAGAGTTCATTGTCAATATTGTTCAGAACTTTCAATTCAGTGTTGGGATCAAGTGCGCTAGTCGTGTCGTCAAGAAGAAGAACTTGCGGACGTCTGATGATCGCTCGAGCTAAGGCGATTCTTTGTCGTTGTCCGCCAGAGAGCCCGACGCCGCGTTCTCCGATAATTGTGTCAATACCCTGAGGTAACTGATGAACAAAATCTGCTTCGGCGACAGCTAACGACCAGAACATTTCCTTTTCGTCAAATTGTTCACCCATACAAACGTTGTCTCGAACTGACGTCCCAAACAGAAATGGTTCTTGAAAGACGAGGCTGACGTTTTTGCCTGGTATGGAGACTTCGCCCTGTAAAAATGAAATTGTTCCAGCGAGCGATTGAAGAAACGTTGATTTGCCACAGCCTGTGTAACCAACGAGTGCTGTAAACGTTCCTGGTTGAAAGGTTGCTGAAAAATCTTTCAACAACACTTGTTCGGGATCATGGCCTATGGAAACTTCTTTCAATTCAAGCGTATTTCCATCACGCAAATACTTTGACCTCGGATCGGACAATATTTCACTGCCTCGAAGCATTTGAATCCGCCCAAATCCCGCTTGTGAGCGCGGCATTTCTGAAAGGGCGTAGCCAATGAGACGTAGCGGGAAAACTAAAAGGGTGAACATGTAAATGAAACTCGCCAACTCCCCCACAGACAGATCGCCACTGCGAACGCGGAAGGCTCCGCCAATCACCAAACAAATATTGGTGAGATTCGGAACGAAATCGAGGGCCGCTTCAAAAAGTGATCGCAAGCGAATTGCTTCAACTCGTGCATTTTGAACTCGCGAGGCAATGATGGCAAGCCTTTCCGTTTCACGATTTTCAGCACCGAAAGCTTTGACGACTGTGACACCTTCAAAACTTTCATGCACAGCAGCAGAAAGAGAGCCCAGTTCACCTTGTGCGACATCAAACCATTTATCAACTCGTCGTTGATACAACACATTGAGACCAATCAACAACGGAAAAACAGCAGTCGCTGCTATTCCGAGTGCAGCGTCATTAGAAATCAGTCCATAGCCAGCGATCACCATCATCAAAATGACACTGCTCGCATAGGGCAGAGGGGCCATGACCGCGACGCTGGCATCAACATCTACTCCAGCGCGCGTCAGAAGATCTCCGGTTGATTGCTGTCTGTGCCATTGAGGGGGCTGCTGCACCAACACATCAACGACTTCGTCGGTCAAACTCTGAGCTGTTCGCCATTGAGCTCGCCCAGCAAAAGATCGCCGAATGATGACCCCACACGCACGAATAAGGGACAGGCTAAGAAGTAGACCTACTGCGGTCAGAGTTCGGGAAAGCGAGAAATGTTGAGAGTCAAAACGTCGAACGATGACTTCGTCAATAATCCAGCGAAGCAACCACGATGAAGCGACCGTGCACACCGCAAAAAGCGCCGCGCCGGCCATAGAAATCGAGAAAAGTCCCGGATGGTACGAAATGAGTGCACGAAGCAACTTGATTGTGCGACGAAACCTTCCGGAAGTTGATGAATGATCGTGCACCCAATATTCCTAGCAGTAATCTGATCTCATGCTTAGTCTTCAGAATCAGTTCGGAATCGATCAAATCAATTTTGGTCTCCTCGTTTTACGTTTAGTGCTTGGCCTCTTTCTCGCTTACCACGGGTACAACAAGGTTTTTGGTCAGGGAGGCCTATCGGGAACTGCTTCTTGGTTTGGAAGTATTGGTATGAAGTGGCCCAAGTGGCAGGCTCGAATGGCTGCGGCGACCGAGATCGGCGCCGGTGTGCTGCTTGCCTTAGGTTTGCTCACTCCACTCGCAGCTGCTGGGGTGATTGGTGTGATGGTGGTGGCTATTTACACGTCTCACTTGAAGGTCGGATTTTTTGTTTTCCTCCCGAATCAGGGTTGGGAGTACTGCGCAACGATTGCGCTCGGAGCGCTTGCCGTCGGTGCCATGGGGCCAGGTGAATGGTCGATTGACAATGCGATTGATTTCACTGTCTCTGGTTGGGGCGCCTTAGTTGTGACGGCGGTTTTAGGTGTCGGAGGTGCGTTGTTGCAACTGGCGACTTCGTATCGTCCAGTTAAGAATTCGTGAGTGTCAACATGAGTAGCGTCTTCGTAGAAGGTCAGAATAAAAGTCCCAGATACCAACGTCCATTGCAATTCTTTTTGGGAACGATTTGCTTGGGAATCGCAGTTTTTTGGATCTACGCCTTTTTTTTCGCCTCAAAGCAAGGAGTCAACGTTCTTGAAGATAAAGCGTGGACTGTTCGCGCTGATGAAATTTGCGATAACGCGAACCTCGAACGTGACAAACTGATTGACCTTCGTCGCATTGATTCTGTCGGCGGAGACGCTTTGGCCGAACGCGCCGACATCATTGATAAAGCAACGGTGATCATCCAGAAAATGCTTGATGATGTGACAGCTCAGGTTCCCACTGGTGCCGAGGATGCGAAATTGTCTCAACGTTGGCGTGAAATTTACCAGAGTTGGATCAACGCACGAATTGATTACACCGCAGTCTTGCGCACCGGCGAGAATGCACCTTTTGCCGAATCAATGCTTGAGGGTTCGCCTGAATCTGATTACATCAACGACTTCACAACGAACAACCGAATGACGTCGTGTGCGGCGCCAATGGATTTAGCTGTTTAGTTCTTGACGTCCTGCCACGCCCCGTCCAAGTACTGTCGAATGACTTTTGCGGGTGACCCGACCGCAACGCTGAATGATGGAATCGAACCGGTGACGACACTGTTTGCTCCGATGACAACGTGTTCTCCGATGTCAGCGCCTGGAAGAATCACACTGCCGTAGCCAAGCCACGAACCATTACCGATGCGTACCGGCTTCTCGGGCATTGTTTGTACTGAGATCGGCACCGTCACATCTTTGTACCCATGATTTTGGTCGGTGATGTAGACATTGTGTCCAGTCCAAACATCGTCGCCAATTTCAATGGAGAAATGGCCGACGATGCCGCTCCCCTTGCCGATCAAGCAACGATCGCCAATTGTGACGATTCGTTCAGAAATACATTTTTGTCCCGGGATCATCCCAGCCGACAAGGTGCACTGCGGTCCGATCATGGTGTTGCGACCAATGTGAATGTACTGCTCATTGAAAATTGTGTTTGAGGGAAAGCAGATCACACTCTGTTGCCCGAATGAACCAAACTTTTGCCCCCGCTTAGTTGAGGCTCCGATCGCACCTGCTTCGATCGCCATTTCCCACAGGTAATGAACGGCCCGAGCGAAGAAACGATTCCGCCAAGCTCGACTTGTAGACATCGCAATAGGTGCGTAAGCCGGTTCGTCCTTCACGCCTTGAGATTATCGGTCAGTACTTGTTGGCACTGTTAAATCTGTCAGCATGGGCAGATGGCTCGATCAATTCGTTCGCAGACAGGTGAGTCGGAACTGAATGCCTCTTTTACCGATGTCGGTTCGGTCAAGGTCGGACATTTCTCTCGGTCATCGCGAGGTTGGTTGACCGGGACAACAGTGATCTTGACTCCTTCTGGAGCCATCGCAGGTGTTGATGTGCGAGGTGGCGGACCTGGAACTCGAGAGACCGATCTTTTACGACCGGAGAATTTGATTCAGAAGGTGCACGCCATTGTTCTGAGTGGTGGTAGTGCCTACGGATTGGCAAGTGCCCAAGGAGTCATGGAATATCTCGAAGAAACCGGTTGTGGTTTCCCAGTTGGCAAAGATGTGTCGTGGGTAGTCCCAATTGTTCCTGCGGCCGTCATCTTTGATCTTGGTCGTGGTGGAAAGTTCGTCAACCGTCCCGATTCAACTTTCGGATATCGCGCGTCGCAGTCAGCTCAAACAAAAGTGACGGCGTTGGGATGCGTTGGTGCCGGAGTGGGCGCTCGTTCAGGTGGGCTCAAGGGTGGTCTCGCCATGGCCAGCACGTGCATCGAAAGTGAACACGTGGTATCGGCAGTTGCCGTCGTGAATTCAATTGGATCCGTAATCAATCCTGATACGTGTCTTCCTTGGAATGAGTCACCAACACGTTTACGGCGTCCCAACACCACCGATCGGCGAGCGCTCCGTGAATACTTGATAGGTCTCGCAACTCCTCCTACATCAACTGAAGGTTCACTGAACACCACCATTGGTGTGGTCGCGACCAATCTCCGTTTGTCGAAATCTGAGTGCACCAAGTTCGCTGGCGTCGCACATGATGGTCTCGCCCGAGCCGTGCGACCTGCACATCTCATGAATGACGGTGACACGATATTTGGACTATCTGTAGGGCATGGTGAATTAGTTCTGCCCGAGAATGAGCCGATTTTTAGCGACCCGGTTGGCCGTCCGGCGTTACTCAACAAAGTGCTGGCAGCCGGAGCCGATATGTTCGCCCAGGCCTGTACCGAAGCGATTTTGCACGCCTCATCGGCCGGTGGAATGTTGAGTTATCGCGACCTCTGTCCATCGGCATTTGTGAACCAGTGATGGGCATGCCTTAAATCACAAAAAATCAGACCTCGAAATGTCTAACTAGGTGCCTGTGTCGCTAGGTTTCGCTCTGCTGTTTAAGTATTGACTTGCTCCCCCGTATCGACCCCATGAGGTTCTGTGATGCCATCGCTGCCCAACGATCGTAAGAAAGTACAGGTACCCGATCTCGCTGCGTGGAAGGCAGAGGGTCGTCGCATGACGATGATTACGGCGTATGACGTCACTTTCGCTCGTCTTGTTGATGAGGCAGGCATTGACATGATTTTGGTCGGAGATTCGGTCGGAATGGTTGTACAAGGAACCAGCAATACGATTCCGGTCGATCTTGATGAGATGGCCTATCACGTTCGCTGTGTCGCTCGCGCGAACACGAAAGCACTTGTCGTTGGAGACTTGCCTTTTGGTTCGTATCAGATCAGCCCCGAACAAGGTGTTGAGTCGTCCATTGTGCTGATGAAGAACGGCGCTCAGTGCATCAAGCTTGAGGGCGGCGTGCACATGGCTGAAACTATTGCAGCAATCACGCGCGTGGATATTCCGGTCATGGGACATATCGGCTTGACGCCGCAAAGTGTTCATCGCATGGGTGGCTTCAGAGTGCAAGGTCGAACCGAAGGTTTTGAGGCTGGTGGCCGGGAACGAATTCTCGAAGATGCACATGCAGTCGAGCAATCAGGAGCGTGCGCGATTGTTATTGAAGGGGTTCCGATGGAACTCGCTCAAGAGATCACGCAGAAGGTCAGTATTCCCACTATTGGTATCGGTGCAGGAATCCATTGCGATGGTCAAGTTCTGGTTCTTCACGACGTATTAGGGCTCTGTGATTCCAAGTATCGCTTCGCTAAGCATTACGCCGAGTTGCGCACCCCGACCATTGATGCAACGAGAGCTTTCATCGCTGATGTTCAAGGTGGAACCTTCCCAGATGAAGATCACTCGTTCCACTAAATCCTGTGCAAATTCTCCGTACTCCTCATGAACTCAGTCAAACTGTTGACGCCTGTCGAGTAAATGGCCAGACAGTTGCCATGGTTCCCACAATGGGAGCGCTGCATCAAGGTCACACCTCCCTTTTTGATCTTGCGCATCGACATGCTGACGTTGTCGTAGCCACGATCTTTGTTAACCCTCTGCAATTCAATAATCCAGCCGATTTTGACAAGTACCCGCTTCAAATGGATAACGATATTGAACTTCTTCAACAGCATGGAGTCGAGTTTCTGTACGCACCCGACGCTGACACTATGTACGGATCAAATTTCTCAACGAGTGTCCAAGTAACTGGAATCACTGACGTCTTAGAAGGGTCATCGCGACCCGGACACTTTTCTGGAGTGTCTACTGTTGTCGCCAAACTGTTTTCGTCGGGTCGACCTGATGTCGCGATTTTTGGTCAGAAGGATTTTCAACAGTTCGCCGTCATTCAACGGATGGTGATCGATCTCGATATGCCTATTGAACTCATCATGGCACCTACCATCCGTGAAAATGATGGACTGGCGATGTCGAGTCGAAATGTTCGGCTATCAGACTCGGCTCGACAAGAAGCGGTGACGATTTCGCAAGGGCTTCACAAGGCTCAAGATAAATTCACAAGCGGTATCTGTGAATCTGAGCAATTGATCAAGACTGTTGTATCGATGATCGAGTCAACATCTGCAGTCATTGACTATGTGAAAGTCGTTGATTCTGTGACGTTAAAAGAACTCCCGACCGCGAATCTCGGAAACATCATTGTTGTTGCTGTCATCCTGAACGGAGTACGCCTCATCGATAATCACGTACTGACGTAGACGGACGCCCTCAGACGGCAAAACCTGTGTCTGGTGAACTGTGTGAATATGTCAACGATGTTGGCGTGGGTCGGATTGCTTCATCACATAGCGAGTGGTGAATACGCCATCGCCAGACAAAATGCCGCCGCGAGCGAAAAGGCGACCACCTTGCCAATTTGATAAACCCAACTCGGGTCGATTGAGCGCATATTGACCATCAACCCAACGAGTAAAACCATTTCCAAAGAAAGCTGATTCGGTGGATCGATACGCCTGATCTATTTCAGATTGATCTGAGCTAATCATAGAGAGAACAAAATGCGGACTGAAGGCGTTGAAAAGTTCAATTGCTTCATCGAGATCAGACACCATGCGAAGAGAAAATTCGGGATGATTATCCCATTCCCATTCAGTAGCTAACACCTCGTCGTCGTCGTGTTCGATGAGATCGAACAAAAAGGAAGATGAATACATCTCCCGAAGTACTTGCGAAGTAAAGGCTCCTACTGAGTGGACTACAAGTTTTGCCTCACGACTTTTGGCGGCCAATACTGCCCCGTTTAAAACTGCCAAAAGTAGATCGTGGCGATCGAGTGGAACACAACAGACGTTCAAGGTGTTGCATACTTTGCGGTCTAATGAGTGACTAATGACTTGAGCAAGGTCATGGGCGTCGGCGGTTTGACCGACGATGCTCCATGCGCCACCAGTGCCATGAAGGCTGACCGGAATTCCTGATTGACGGGCCACTGCCCCAAGTTGAGCGACAGCCTCCCCGCTACCGCGAGCCACCGCAAGTGAGAGATCGGCATGAGAAAACAATGCATATCCAGCCGACCTTTCAGGAGAATCAACTAATTGCACACAACCAAGTGGTAACCGGCTCTTTTGTAGCGCCGGTTTCAAAGCAAAATCCATAATCGCCCGAGCAGTGTTCAGAGCGTCACTTCCGATTCGAAACACGACGGTGTTGCCCGATCGAAGTACACCAGTCGCGTCAGCGAATACATTCGGCCGGCCTTCGAAGACGAAGCCAACGACTCCGAGAGGAGCCTTGTGTGCCTCGACTGACCAAGAGTCGTGTTGGACAGTCTCTCCCGTGGCGGATGATGAATCTGATAAATCACGCCACATGTGGAGAGCAGAGATCATATCGAGACGCATTTTTTCGCTCAATTGAAGTCGTGTTGTTGACCGTTCTCGTTGAGTGGCGCTTTCGACGTCAATGTCGTTGGCGATCTTGATCTGGTTGAAGATGCTGTCATCAAGCAGATTCTCAGCGAATGAGCCGAAAAAATCGGTAATGAAAGCAGTATCAATCATTGCTAATTCCGCAAAAGCCAGTCGAGCATTTGTGACCGCTGCATTGGCGATCGTGGCCACTGAACCTGGGATGTGCAGGAGATCGCCATTTTCCTGAACAACGACAAGTTGGTCCCCTGCTCGGAAATCTTGGGCGAGTTGTGCTGAGACCGCAGTCCAATGTCTTCCGCCGTAGGGGATCTTTTGTCCTTCAGTTAACGAATCAAGAACACCGTGATTTTGATGATTCGCTGGCGTCATAGATGTCATGTTAGGAGACTGAATCATGTGAGAAGCGATTCTGAGCGTCTACCCTAGAAACGTGACTGACAACGCTGATCATCAGGTGTATTTCAAACAATTGCTTTCAGGCCGAAACTTCGCTGTTGGCGACTCGCTCGCCCAACAAATGGTCAACTTCGTCTACCTCATCGGTGACCGTTCAACTGGCGAATGCATGGTGATTGATCCGGCTTACGCCGTCGATGATCTTGTTGATTATGCCAACAATGATGGAATGAAAATTACAGGTGCATTAGCAACTCATTATCACCCCGACCACATTGGGGGTTCGATGATGAACTATCGCATCGAAGGGATCACTCGGCTCCTCGAACACGGGTCAGTTGGTATTCACGTCAACAAAGAAGAAGCACCTTGGGTTCTTCGAACAACGGGTGTTTCAGAAACAGACCTTGTGACACATGAAGCTGGTGACATTGTCAAAGTTGGCAATATTGACATCACATTGGTTCATACGCCAGGTCACACCCCTGGTTCGCAATGTTTCTTAGTCAACGGTTGTTTGATTTCTGGAGACACTCTTTTCCTTGACGGATGTGGTCGTACAGATTTGCCCGGCAGTGATCCTGAAATGATGTACGAGAGTCTTCAAACATTAAATAGTCTGCCGAGCACGACAATCATCTATCCAGGCCATCAATATTCGCAACCTACGCATGAATCACTGGCGCAAGTCCAGCAGCACAATTTTGTTTTGAAGCCGATGTCGAAAGATCAGTGGACAACTATTTTTGCGGGCTAATGACAAATGTTTACTAGCCAGCGATTGCGCCAATAAGCGCTGAACAACCGGCTGCTAACAACAGTAAGAGGACGAATCGTCGAGCGTTTTCCTCGTTCAGGCGGGGCTTGAGTTTTTGCCCAATCAAAATTCCTAAAGTCAGTATGGGCAAGCTCATCACAACGCCAACTAGTGAATCTGAGTTGACTTTACGCAGCGCGAAAAAAGATGCCAGAGTGAAAACGCCAGAGATTGTAAATATTGCGCTGATGGTGGCTCGAAATTGAGCGATCGGTAGACCTCGACCTTGTAACGCGAATACGAGTGGTGGACCGTTGGTCGACAACGATGATGACAAAGCTCCGCTCAAGAAACCAGCTGCCATGTCTAATCGCGGGCTGGCGTGGCTGATGTTTGGTCTCCGGGCTAAGAAAAAGACGGCCGAGAAGATTCCCACCGCCAAGCAGCCCTTCAAAACCCGTTCATCAACATGGTTAAAAACCAAAAGCCCACATGGAATGCCGAGCAGAGCCGACACAGACAATCTCATCATCAGCCGCCATTGAGCGTCATGCCGACCATTAAAGGCCTGAAAGCTTGAGCTCCCCAGACCGAGGAAGGTTGAAATGACAACGGCATCGTGAGGGTTCACGGCCAAAACCATGAGCGGAACGGCAAGAAGGGCAAAGCCAAAACCCACAATGTTCTGCACCACTGCTGAGATACCGACTGCCAGCAATAAGACGATGATTTCGCTGCCAGACATTGATTCCGATTCTTGTCGTTGGACCGACCTATGGTCGTCGGCATTGGGCTTTACAAAATGTAAACTTAACTCGTGGCATCAGCAGTCCCCTTTCTTGAACTGAATCTTCCCTCGATGCAGGGCAATTCAATTTCTCAGGACCGTCTCCTAGGTCGCCTCGATGAATTGGCAACGATCGGCCCGATTGATGGTGGGGGCTCTTGCCGCCTCGCTCTGACTGATGCCGACCGTGATGGTCGCGATTTGGTTGTGACGTGGATGAAAGACCTGGGTCTTGAAATTTCGATTGATGGAGTCGGCAACATTGTGGGCACCTGGAATGTCGGAACAGGTGTACCAGTAATGACAGGCAGTCACATCGACACCGTTCGAACCGGTGGACGCTATGACGGAAACCTCGGGGTCATTGCTGGACTCGAAGTCATTGAAACTTTGATGGCTGCAGGTTTGACGCCCGCTCGCCCGTTGGCTGTTGGCGTCTTCACCAATGAAGAAGGAGCCCGTTTCCAACCAGACATGCTTGGATCGCTGGTGTACGTCGGCGGACTTCCACTTGAGTCTGCTTTAGACACGATCGCGATTGATGGTCCAGTGTTGGGTGACGAGTTGAAAAGAATCGGTTACGCCGGTTCAGCGCCGTGTCCGAGTGCTGCCCCACATGCCTTTGTTGAGTTGCATATCGAGCAAGGACCTCGGCTCGAAGCCGAAGGCGTGCAGATTGGCGCTGTCACCGGCGTGCAGGGTATTTCTTGGCAAGAAGTCACTATTGCGGGTCAAAGCAATCACGCCGGGACGACTCCAATGTCTCTGCGCCACGACCCCGCTTACATCGCCGCTGAAATCGCTGTGTACTTACGTCAGATCGCAAACGAATACGGCGGAAATCAAGTGTGCACAGTTGGCAAGATTGATTTGCAACCAAACTTGATCAATGTGGTGCCTAAAAGCGCAACTCTTACTCTTGATGTTCGTAATACCGATGAAAAAATTCTCTGTGAAGTTGAATCCAAGATTGCCAAAAAGATTGCTGAACTGGCAGCTGCTGAGGGGGTGTCGATCACGTCGAGAGTTCTCGCGCGTTTTGAGCCTGTTGAATTTGACGGCCAGTTGACTAATCTGATCGCCGATTTAGCTCGACACCACAATCGTTCGGTCATGATGATGCCGTCTGGTGCAGGCCATGACGCTCAGATGTTGGCTCGAGTGTGCCCGACCACCATGATCTTTACGCCGTCGGTTCAAGGGATTAGCCACAATCCAGCCGAATTTACAAATACCGACGACCTAGTCGCCGGAACCAATATTCTGATGGACACGATGTGGGCTTTAGCTCACATCGATCTCCCACCGCAGACTGGAATGAATTGATGTCTCAACAATCTCGTGTCGTTGTCGTCGGTGCAGCTCAACTTGGTCCTATCCAAAAGTCTGACTCCCGAGCCAGTGTTGTGGAGCGTTTGATTTCGTTATTGCGTCAAGCAAAAGAACGCTCATGCGACGTGGTGGTGTTTCCCGAACTGGCATTGACAACCTTCTTTCCACGTTGGTTTGTCGATGACATCTCAGAGGCTGATCATTGGTATGAGAAATCAATGCCGAGCGTCGAAACACAACCTCTCTTTGATGAGGCGAAGAAATTGGGAATTGGTTTCTCATTGGGCTACGCCGAACTGACCGAACCCGATGCACAAGGTGTTGTTCATCGATTCAATACGCAGATTTTGGTTGAACGTGATGGATCGGTTGTGGCCAAGTACCACAAGGTGCACATACCTGGTCACGAACATCATGAGCCAAATCGCCCCTTCCAACACGCTGAGCGTTATTACTTTGAACCCGGTCCTGAGGGCTTTGGTGTGTGGGCGGCTTTCGGTGGTCTCTTCGGCATGATGATTTGCAACGATCGTCGTTGGCCAGAGTCGTATCGCGAAATGGGTCTTCAGGGTGTGGAGATGATTCTGTGCGGTTACAACACCCCGATTCATTACGTGCCAGATCCGAGCCAAGATATTTTGCAGGGTTTTCATAATTCACTCGTGATGCAATCTGGTGCCTATCAAAATGGAACTTGGGTTGTTGGTGTAGCTAAAGGTGGAGTTGAAGAAGGTGTTGATTCTTTGGGTCAAACCTGCATCGTTGCTCCAAGTGGCCAAATCGTGGCTCAAACGCTGACCACAGACGATGAACTCATCGTCGCGGCATGTGATCTTGATTGGTGTGAGCGTTACAAGGGCACTTTGTTTAATTTCGATCGCTATCGCCGACCCGAGGTGTATACCCGTATCACTCAGCAACGCGGAACAATCATTTCACCCGAAAACCAGGCGGCGATTCAAGGAAGTGCCCATGACTGATATCGCCAACAATCCGCATCAACGAGCAAGTCGCAGAGTTGCATTGCAGGTCAATGGGCAAGAAGTCACTGTGGACGCCGAGCATCCGCATCTGCTCGCGGCGCTACGTGATGAACTTGACATCACATCTCCAAAAGATGGTTGTTCGCCTTCAGGTCAATGCGGTTGTTGCACCGTTCTGATTGACGGCAAAGTTGTGGTGAGCTGTCAGCAATCTCTCGAGAAAGTTGCTGGTAAATCGGTCGTCACTCTTGAAGGGCTCGCACATGCAGAGCGTGATTCATATGCGAATGCTTTCGCTGCTTGCGGAGGGTTGCAATGTGGTTTTTGCATTCCCGGCATTGTGATGCGAGCTAAGGGACAGATCGACAAAAAGGGTTCTGCGTTAACTAAATCAGACATGAGCCGTCACTTGGGAGCGAACCTTTGTCGCTGTACGGGCTATGTCAAGGTGCTTGATGCGATTGAAGCCGTTGCCCAGGGCAAGCAACTCGTTCCTCAGCAGCCAACTGGTCTCGGTTCGGGCGGAATGAAATATGAAGCCAAAGAACTGACTCTTGGTGACCGTGGCTATGTTGACGATATTCGTGTTCCGGGAATGCTTCACGCTGCACTCGTGCTCACACAGCACACTCGAGCAGATATCACTGCAATCAACATTGACGCCGCGAAACAGGCTTCAGGAGTTGTCGGAGTATTTACCGCAAGTGATATTCCGGCTGAACTCCGAGTTGGACTGATTTATAAGGACTGGCCGGTGATGATTCCGGTGGGAGGTCGAACCAGCTACGCCGGTGATGTGTTGGCAATTGTTGTTGCCGATACTCGCATTGCCGCACGTGCAGCAGTATCTCTCGTTGATGTTCAGTACTCCCCTCTTCAACCAGTTACTGATCCGTTGTATGCGATCACTAATCAAGAAATTGCCGTTTGGGGAACTGACTCAAATGTTTTGAGTATCAGTAGGTATTCACGAGGCAATGTTGAAATTGCTTTGGCGGCAGCGCCCCATGTTGTGCATGAAGTCTTCGATACCCAGCGCATTGAGCATGCTTTCTTGGAGCCAGAAAGTTCGCTAGCCGTACCTTCGGTTGCTGATCGTGTTCGCCGCCTACATGTGTATTCGGGCGGACAGGGAGTATGGGACGACCGTAACGACATCGCTCGAATTCTCGGAGTTGATAACTCGCAAGTCACGGTCGAACTCATCACAAATGGCGGTGCGTTTGGCGGTAAAGAAGATATGAGCAATCAAGCCCATGCAGCACTCGCCGCCTGGTTGCTTGATGCACCGGTGAAGTGCACGCTTTCACGCGAAGAGTCGTTCTTGATTCATGCCAAGAGGCATCCCATTCATATGGAGTACACGGCGGGATGCGATTCTGATGGTCGCTTAGTTGCGCTCAAGGTTCGAGCCCTCGGTGACAGCGGAGCTTATGCAAGTGTTGGTATGAAGGTCCTTGAACGTATGGCTGGTCATGCCAGCGGTCCGTATGTATTGGACAACATCGACGTTGAAGCCATTGCAGCACGCACTAATAATCCAGTGTGCGGTGCTTTCCGAGGTTTCGGAGCGAATCAGGCACAGTTCGCTATGGAAGGCATCATTGATCGTCTCGCGAAAATGGTGGGTATCTCTGGCTGGGAAATGCGTAAACGCAATGTCATCACACCTGGTGTTGTTTGGGGTCCCGGACAAATTATGGATGATGGTTGCCTCGGCGCCGAAAGATGTCTTGATGAAATCAAGCCTTTCTATGATGCGGCGATTGCGTCAGGTCAAGCGGTTGGTCTTGGCTTGGGTCTCAAGAACTCGGGACTCGGAAACGGTTTCAAAGAAATCAGCGGTGCGGTTATTCACTTCCGTGAAGACGGGATTGTTGAAGTTCGTCATGGTTGGACAGAGATGGGGCAAGGTATTAACACTGTTGCCTTGCAGGTTGCTGTGCATGAACTTGGAATTGATCCAGACAAGATTCGAGTCATTGTTGATACAACGCGCGAACTCGGTTTCGGACAAACCACTGGCTCACGTGGAACCTTGATGGGTGCCGGAGCCGTGAAGGCCGCTTGCGAAGCAGCACGTGCCGCAGATTGTGCTGTGGGTGTTGATCACTATGGCGAATATCGAGTCGATTGGACTCAGAAGTTGGGTGAAGTTGAAAATCCAACAATCCATTCAACATTTGGTTACGCCGCACAACTCGTGACCGTTGATCGAGCAACAGGAAAAGTGACCGAGGTTGTGGCAGCCCATGATGTCGGCATGGCTGTCAACCCAACTTTGTGTGAAGGACAGATCGAAGGATCAGTTCACATGGGTCTCGGCTATGCCCTTTCAGAAAACTTCCCTTCCGATCCCGTCACAGGTTTTCCGACAAACAAAACGTTGCGCTCACTCGGAATCATTCGTGCGAAGGACATGCCACCAGTGAAGGTTGTACTCGTCGAATCTCCTGAACCTAATTCTCCCTATGGGATTAAGGGAGTCGGCGAAATTGGTTTAGTGCCAACCGCAGGAGCAGTGGCCGCAGCTCTCTTCGATTACGACGGTGTATGGCGAACAGTGTTGCCGATGCGTCCAACCAGTGAAGACAGCGACTGACATGGCAAGCACCACCTCAGGTCTTGTTTGTGGTCATCATCATTTGTATTCATCTTTGGCTCGCGGGATGCCTGCGCCGCCAGTTCAGCCAACTAACTTTCTGGAAATTTTGCAACAGGTGTGGTGGCGTTTAGACACTGCACTTGATCTTGACATGATTTATTGGTCAGCGAAACTGGGTGCTGCTGAAGCGTTGATGAGCGGCACAACCGGAATCATTGACCACCACGAAAGTCCGAATGCAATTGAAGGAAGCCTGGACGTCATTGCTCAGGCTTGTTCAGAAGTCGGGGTACGGGTCGTGTGTTCATATGGTGTCACCGATCGTCACGGTGTTGATGCTGGTCGCCGCGGCCTCGAAGAAAATCGCCGTTTCATCGCAACGGGCGGTCGTGGGATGGTCGGAGTGCATGCGGCGTTTACATGTTCAGATGAGTTACTTGAAAGTGCGTCTGGCTTGGCTGATGATTTAGGTGTTGGTGTTCACATCCATGTAGCCGAAGGAGTCGATGACATTCCTGCGGGAGCGCGCCTCGAAAAGCTTGCTCAAAATAATTGGCTACTGGTTCATTGCGTGCATCTTGATCGTGAACTACCAGGAACTATCGCCCATAACCCGCGCAGCAATATGAATAACGGCGTTGGGTACGCATATCCATCCCGACGTGCGAACAAAGTCATCCTCGGTACCGATGGAATTGGTGCCGACATGCTCGAAGAAATGCGCTTGGCCTATGTGGCGTACCGAGCTGATGATGTCGCCCTCTCCCCTGACCTTGCATGGTCCTGGCTTGATAACGGTTACGACTTCATTCCTGAATGTCGCAATGACCTAGTGACATGGAGTTACGACCATAGCGATAGTCCTTGGCACGTCGCATTCACACCAGGCATACGTGCGATCAATGTTCGGTCAGCTGAAGGTGAAGACCTACTTCATGATGGTCTACCGACGCGAGTCGATCTAGATGAGATCCGAAGCAAAGCATCAGAAGCCGCACTCAGACTTTTTGCAAAACTGTAAATCAACTCCACAATCACAAAGGTCAACACCAAAATGAGCGAATCAAAGAGCATTCAACCCGTAGCGATCTACCTTCAAGATGCCCATCCCATTCGCGAGGGTATGCAGTTCGCGCAGTATGCCGAAAGCAAGGGCTTCGATGCTGTGTGGCAGGCCGAAAGTCGACTGGTTCGCGAAGCAACAGTTCCGATGGCAGCTTTCGCGAGTGTCACGGACCGTATCAAGGTGGGTAGCGGCGTTGTTGATTGTTGGAGCCGTAATCCCGCTCGCCTTGCTGCGACATTTTCTACTCTTGATGACTTGGCGCCAGGTCGCGTCATTTTGGGTATCGGCGCCTGGTGGGACCCGTTGGCACAAAAAGTCGGCATCGATCGAGCGAAACCACTTCGGGTCATGCGTGAAATTGTCACGACTGTCCGCGCCTTGTTGAACAATGAAACTGTGACCTTCGATGGCGAATATGTGCATCTCGATGGAGTTGAACTCGACTATGTATATCAAGATCGTCGTCCGAAAGATGTTCCGATCTATATCGGCGCTACTGGAATGCAGATGATGGAATTGACCGGAGAAATTGCCGACGGTGCTGTGCTCAATTATTTGGTTTCTCCCGACTACAACGATCAAGCTCTCGAGGCTCTTGAAAAAGGTGCATCTAAGGCTGGTCGCTCATTGAGCGATATTGATCGTCCCCAATTAGTGGTTTGCAGCGTGCACGAAGATCGACAAACGGCTCTCGATTTGGCTCGTTTGATGGTGACTCAATATCTTGGGCAGCAACCGCACATTATGAAGGCTTCTGGAGTCCCACAGTCGTTGCTCGACAAAGTTGGTGAAGTCCTCACGTGGCCCGCGAGTCACGAACAAGTTGTAGCCGCGAGCAAACTTGTGCCCGATGAAATCGTCGAAATGCTGACGGCGAGTGGTACACCTGCAGAGGCTCGTGCCAAGGTGAAGCATTACATCGACCACGGTTGCACGTGCCCGATTTTGTATCCACTCGGCGATGTCAAAGCGACAATTGATGCCTTTTCTGGCTGGGATGGCTCAGCTAAATAGGAAGACGGTTTATCGGTTGCGGAACAACTGAACGTCGCGCGTGACTTCTATCTGTCGAGCAACAGTTCCTGCGGTGACCATCAAAGGTCCAACAAAAATAAGGGCTACGAGTGGAAAAGGAATTCCGGGAGACCAAATGGTTCCGAACAGAACACCTGCTACCCAAACTGAAATTGCAGTGACGTTCCAAAAGCGCCACTGAACGACACGAATCGGATGCGCGAATTGCACGTTGGTCATGGTCAGAATTGACAAGCAGGCAACAACAACGAGAGTGACAGTTGGCGAACTGTTCAACAGCCACAAAGTCGGAACCACCATGTTCCATGACGCCGGGAAACCGTGGAACCAACTCTCTGAATCTTGTTGGTCGGTGCGACTGAACCATAAACACGAAAACATCAAGAGGGCGGCCACAGCGATCATCCCTGATCGATCGTGATTCACCATTTTGAATTCCCATAGGAACGCCGCCGGAACGAGCACGCAAGTGACGAAGTCAATGACGAGATCAAGTACATAGCCATCGAATTTTGTGGTGGCCTCTTCAGGTAAGAGACGTCGGGCTAATGGTCCGTCAATGCCGTCAATCAATTGGGCCACAAGCAACCAAATGATTGCAAGACGTGCTGAACCATCAAGTACCGCCACCAGAGCAGCCATGCCAACGAGGACGCCAGTGGCGGTAAAAGCGTGAAGGGCGAGCGACATGTCCCGAGGAGATTGGCGGGCACTATCGAGATATTGAGGAGTTTTATTAAACACAGCCTGAAAACCCTACGCCCCTTTAGCCTGTAGAGCATGACTTCACGGCAAAATTCACTCGAACGAGCCTGGTTTATCGCTGTTGTGGCCTGGAGCATCATCAGAGTGATCTTCGCAGACGTCTTTTTCGCGAAATATGGCATCAATATTTGGATTTTTGCCGGTGTTGAAGCAGTTTCTGCACCTGTTTTCGCACATTCGACCGCCAAAATGGTCCTCACGCTGTCTCAACACAAGATTCGGGAATCCATTTTTTGGGGCGTCGTGACCTTGATTACCTTTGCTGCACCCGACATCTATTTGCTGACCACGGGCAAACACCTCCCCTGGCTGGCCTATTTGATTGTTATCGGCATCATGGTGATCGCCGGAACGATCTCAATCATCCGAATGCGCAGCAAGGCCGAGGAGCTGTCTCGAGCAAGTCGCTGAGATCTCACTCCAGTTGTTTGACAAAATGTAAACTGGTTCCGTGCCGGTCTTAATCCCTCGCAACGTGGATGAACTCGTTGAAGTTTTCCAAGCCAACCCCCAAGCGAAGCTTTTGGCCGGTGGAACTGACTACATGGTTGAAGTGAATCTGCACGGACGAAAGCCCGAAACCATGATCAGCCTTCGACAGGTCAAAGAGCTCACCGAATGGTCGATCCGTTCGACTCAATCTCAAATCACAATTGGGGCAGGACTCCCCTATGCCGACATGGAGCATGGCGAAATCGCCCGTGTTGTGCCTGCTCTTGCACAGGCGGCAAGAACGGTTGGCTCGCCTCAGATCCGTGCGGCCGGAACTCTTGGCGGAAACCTAGGTACATGTTCACCTGCAGGCGATTCACTCCCGGTTTTGGCAGCGCTTGGCGCCACAATTCATGTCATCGGACCTGATGGAAATCGGGATATTGACTTTGTTGATTTCATGGTTGGTGTCAAGAAAAATTCGCTTCTGCCCTCTGAATTTGTCCATTCGGTGTCATTGCCCATCATTGAAGGCTGGCAGGGCTATGCCAAAGTCGGAACTCGCAATGCGATGGTTATTTCGACAGCTTCGGCTTGTTTGGTCCGTGATATCGATGAAGGCATCGTCACGATTGCTTTGGGTTCGGTTGGTCCAACAATTATTCGCGCTTACAGCGCTGAGTCTTGGTTGATGAAGTCAACGTCACTGCGTTCCGGTGCGCCATTAGATCCATCAGTTGCTCAAGAATTCGGTCGACGCGTCGCACAAGAGTCACGACCGATTGATGATCATCGTTCAACTGCCGAATATCGACGCCATGCTGTTGGTGTCCTAGCTCAACGTTTATTGACGAGGTCTTTTTCATGAGTATCAATATTCCCGTTTCAGGAGCGGCTCAATCACATGAGATCTACTCTCTTCGAGTAAATGGTCAGTTGCACGAAGTCAAAGATGCATGGATCGGTGAAAGTCTTTTGTACGTCTTGAGAGAGCGTCTTGGGCTCCCTGGTGCCAAAGGAGCTTGCGAACAGGGCGAATGTGGTAGCTGCACAGTGATCCTCGACAGCAAGGCCGTTTGTTCGTGTTTGGTGATGGCAGCCGACGCCGTGGAAACCGAAATTCTGACTGTTGAAGGACTCGGACCCAATGGAGCGCTGACTGATGTTCAATCTGCTTTCTTGTCAGAGGGCGGAGTTCAATGTGGTTTCTGCACCCCTGGATTCATCGTTGCCGTTCACCATCTTCTCGAAAACAATCCCCAGCCCACAGACGACGAGATTCGCGAAGCACTGTCGGGCAATATCTGCCGTTGCACTGGTTATGGCCGAATTTTGGAAGCCGTTCGAACTGTGGCTGATCAACGAAGGAAGAACTCGTGAGTTCAACAGTTGCGTCGACCGGAACACGCCATGGAACATTAGGAACGAGTGCAAGTCGTCCCGATGGTGTCGCAAAAGTACAAGGTGGTTTCGCATTTTCTAGCGACATGTGGGCCGACAACATGCTCTGGGGCGCAACGTTGCGTAGTCCTCATCCTTACGCCCGCATCATTTCGATTGACGTTTCAGGCGCTTATGCCATCGACGGCGTCACCACAGTCATCACTGCTGCCGATGTGCCAGGAAAACTGACTTACGGGTTGATCATGCAAGATCAACCCGTATTCGCAGCCATTGGTGACACAGTGCGCTACAGCGGTGAACCTGTAGCTGCGGTGGCTGCCGATCATCCCGAAACTTGTCAACGAGCGCTCGCTGCGATCAAAGTTGTTTATGAAGTGCTCACCCCCGTGACTGATCCAGAGGATTGCATTTCAGGTATCGCCGAACAAATTCATCCCGACGGGAACATTTTTCGTCATCAACGAATCATCAGTGGCGACACGTCGGTCGTTGGTGCCATTCAGGTTGAGGGAATGTACGAAATCGGAATGCAAGATCAAGCCTTTCTTGGTCTTGAATCTGCATTAGCAGTCCCCGATTCTGGCGGTAATGGTCTCGAAATCTATGTGGCGACGCAATGGCTTCATGAGGATCGAAAACAAATCGCTGATTGTTTGAACATCCCTGAAGAGAATATCCGTTTGGTCTTGGGTGGCGTAGGCGGAGCCTTTGGTGCACGTGAAGACATCAGCTTGCAAGTGCACACTGCTCTGCTTGCCATGAAGTCAGGTCGTCCGGTGCGTATCTCATACGGGCGCGAAGAAAGTTTTTACGGACATGTGCATCGCCATCCTGCCAAAATTTGGATGAAACACCATGCCGACTCCAACGGCAAGATCGTAAAAATTGAATCACGAATGGTGTTCGACGGTGGAGCCTATTGCAGCACTTCTCCTGCAGTACTTGTCAACGGCATCACCCACACCCAGGGCCCGTACAAATGCGACAACGCTGTTGTCGATGGTTGGGCAGTTCGTACGAATAATCCGCCTTGTGGAGCGATGCGCGGTTTCGGTGTTGTACAAGCTTGTTTCGCCCACGAAAGCCAAATGGAAAAGCTTGCTGTTGCAGCGGGTCTTTCTCCTGTGGAGATTCGTTTACTCAACGCGATGGAAACCGGCGATCGCATGATTACCGGACAGATCATGGACAGTGTCGCTCCTGTCGCTCAATGCATTCGCGAGACAGATGCAATACCGATGCCTCCTCCGATGACTCAAAATGCCGATCTACGTACGATTCCTGGTGGAACTGGTCTGACTGCGCTGCCTTCGAATATCAAGCGTGGAGTTGGCTGGGGTGTCAGCATTAAAAACTTGATGTATAGCGAAGGGTTTGATGACTATTCAACGGCACGTTGCCGTATTAACGAAGGTGTCGTCACCATTAAGTTCGCCACATCTGAAGTCGGTCAAGGTTTCACGATGTTGGCCCAACAGATAGCTCGTACCGTGCTTGGTGTCGACGATGTCTTCTTAGACACGATTGACACTCAAGTAGGTTCGGCAGGCTCTACTTCAGCGAGTCGTCAAACCTGGATGAGCGGTGGAGCAGTTCAAGCTGCTTGTCGAGCAGCACTTGAGAAGTTGTTTGACCATATTGCGATCAAGAATTCATTGAGTCGCGATGGACTTGAAATCGAAGGCACAGACATTGTCGACCGGCTCACGGGCCAGCGCATTGCAGTTACCGCAGCCATCAAAGGCGTCGACATTGATTGCACAGAGGAATATCACCACCCGGCAACCGAAGATATGGACGAGAACGGGCAAGGCAACTGCCACGTTGCCTACGCATTCGTTGCTCACCGAGCAGTTGTTGATGTCGACCTCGAACTCGGGCTTGTCAAAGTCGTGCAAATTGCCACGGCGCAAGATGTTGGTCGAGTGTTGAATCCGTTAGCGGCAATGGGCCAACTTGAAGGCGGAATCGCTCAAGGTCTCGGTTTGGCCGTCATGGAAGAAATCATTGTGAAGGACGGCAAGGTTCGTAACCCAAGTTTCACGGACTATTTGTTACCAACCTTCCTTGATGCACCAACCGTTGAAATGGTGTTCATCGAAGAACACGAACCCAAATCTCCTCTGGGTGCCAAAGGCATTGGAGAACCACCTTGTATTTCGGTGACTCCAGCTATTGCAAACGCCATTCGTCAGGCGGTCGGCCGCGAGTTGCCACGAGTTCCGATTCGCCCGTACGACATTTGCTTGTAATCAAGGCGACGTTTGTAAACCCAACCGTTGAAGAACATCATTTGGTGCATTAATTGCTTGAAGCGCCTCGGTCATTCTTCGTTCTAGTTTCAATTCAATGTCTGACTGAATTTCACCCTGAATCGATGCCAAGTTGTTCAGTTCCCCGGGATCGGCTTTGCGGTCAAAGAGAAGATTCTCGTTCTTCAAACCCCCGTAGGCCCAGAACGGCAAAAAGTCTCCCTGCATAAATGGCTGTCGAATCACTGGTATCGAACTTCCGGGCATGGCGTCGAGATACGCGCGTTGATCAGGACGAGGTAAGCGAATGTGTGGCATCGAATGAACCGGCATTGTGCTCCACCGGTTCGACCACATTGACAGTGGAAATCCGTCTCCCACCGAACCTCGAGTGTATGTATGGTCAGCGGTGACCAATTGAACTTCTCGTCCCCAGTAGCCAGACAAACAGTGATCACGAACACTCGGAACATTTTGTTTAATGAGCGGAACGAGCGAGTGGCCATGCGTGCGATGCTCGACTTCAATCCCGTATACCTCGCACAGGGTTGCGTGAATGTCAACAGTTGTCGTGAGTGCGGTCTCACGTCGAGGTGCGACACCCGGCCAACGAATCATCATCGGAATGTGACCCAATGTGTCGTGTATCGGAAAACCAGGCTTCCCCCAGACATCAAATTCACCTAGGTAGTGACCGTGATCGGTGCAAATGATGACGACTGTTTCATCAGCGTCAGGAGATTCACTAATTGATTCCAAAAGTTTGCCGAACCAATGATCGATCATTGAAAGTTTGGCGCCGTACGCAGAACGTAATGAACGTCCCTCGGCTTCAGTGAGCGAACCATTTTTCAAGCCGTCGATGACATACGGCGGCCAAATCATCCATGGATCATCACTTTGTTCGCGATACATCGAAGCCCAAGGTTCGGGTGTATCAAAGGGCTCGTGAGGATCAAATTCGTCAATCAAAAGTAACGACCGATCGTGATGCCCGGCATTTGTTCGCACCCACTGCACAGCGGCTTGCATCGTTCGAGGTCCTGGGAAATCTTCTTCAGACTTAAACCATGTGCGTGAATCTTGATATTTGAAATGGCCGCGACGGGGTTCATCAACTGGCAATGCCGGAGTCCCGACCCATGAAGGATCTGGTCGAGTTTTCCACGGGTCATTCTCATGACCTCGGACGTACTCCCAACCATCAAAATCAACGTGGTAGTTCTCGCCACCGCATTCGAAAAGATGCGGGTGATCTGAAACGAGCATCGTTGTCACACCCGCAAGACGCAACGAATAAGTAATCGCGTCTTCCCACAATTCAACCGAGCCCCAAGGACGCCAAGGAAAATCCAACGCGCCAACAAGTAAGTCGTGACGTGCGGGCATACACGGCAGTGATCCGGTGTGGTGACGATCAAACACCACCGACTGCGCAGCAAAACTGTCAAGATTTGGGGTAGAAAATTCAGACCCACCGTAAGCCCCTAACAAGTGGCGGTTCAGACTGTCGAGCAGCACAACCACGACATGCTTGGGCACTTCGGGGGCCACGCTCGAGGAAGAAGATTCTTGAAGATCCATGCCCTTACGCTACGCAATTGTTCACGAGGCATCGTACGATGCTCTTATGAGCGACGATCTGGATTTCATCCCCTTTGATGCCGACAACCATTACTACGAGGCTCTTGACGCCTTTACGCGTTACCTCGACCCCAAAGACGGTCCACGGTGCGTGCAGTGGGCTGATGTCAACGGTCGGAAGTATCCAGTCATTGGTGGTCAGGTCAGTCGTGTCGTCGCCAACGCAACGTTTGATCCCATTTCGCCTGCAGGAGCGATGCACGATTATTTCCGCGGCAACCCTGACAAGAAACATCCCATTGAATTTTTGTCGGTTCGTGAGGCAATTCGACCCGAATACCGTGACCATGATGCCCGCCTATCAGCCATGGACCAGCAAGGTGTGAGCAAGATTTGGCTTTTCCCCACACTCGGAATGTTGTACGAAGAAATTCTGAAGCACGATCCGGTCGGTGTCGGAATGATGTTCACTGCTTTCAATCGTTGGCTACAAGAGGATTGGGGTTTTGCCTACAAGGATCGAATCTTCGCTGGTCCGTATATTTCGTTGGCATCTGTTGAATGGGCTTGCACCGAACTCGATTGGGCTTTATCGCAAGGCGCTCGAGTCGTGTGCATGCGACCAGCAGCTCCGACCACGATCACCGGTCAGTTGTCGCCATTTGATTCAACTTATGACCCGTTCTGGGCTCGAGTGAACGAGGCTGGAATCACTGTGATCATTCATGCCGGTGATAGTGGATATTCAAGCAACGGCTACGCCAATGATTCTTTCTCGGCAACTTTTAGCGGTGCTTGGAAGCCGTCCATCAAGAGCTTTGCCATCGAACGTGCTGCTCAAGATTTCATCATCACCTCGGTTTTTGAAAAGCTGTTTGATCGCTTCCCGAATGTACGTATGGCGTCCATTGAAAATGGATCTGGTTTCTTACGTGATGCCTGTGACAAGTTGACGTCAACCGCGAAAAAGATGCCTGGCTATTTCGTCGATGATCCCGTTGAAACACTGCGCAACAATTGGTGGATCAACCCATTCTGGGAAGACGACGTTCATGAAGTTGCCGACATCATGGGAGCAGATCATGTGCTCTTTGGGTCTGACTGGCCGCATATCGAAGGCATGCCCAACCCGCTTGACTATGTCACGGAATTGAAGGCTTTCTCAGATAGTGATCGCAAGAAGATTCTCTTGGACAATGTCAGCGGTTTGAACGAGCTACGACCCGCCCGGTAGTGGGTCTTCTTTTCAGAACTTGACTGGAACCGTCCGAGGTCCGCGAACTTGCCCACCGGCCCACGTCACGCCCGACTCGTCAGCAATATCAAACTCGGGAATGCGCTCAAGCCATGTCTCGATAGCCACACGCAATTCCATTCGAGCCAGGTTTGATCCAGCGCAACGGTGGATACCTGCTCCGAAAGCAACATGGCGATTGAGTTGGCGGTCAAGAATCACTTCATCGGGATTCTCAAACACTTCAGGGTCACGATTGGCGCCCGGGAAGTTCATCAAGATGCGTTCGTCTTTTTTCATCGGGCACCCGTTGTACTCGACATCTTGACCAAGACGACGGGCCATTGTGACTGGCGAGTACGCACGCAGCAACTCTTCAATAGCAGTCGGCATGAGGTCTGGTTCGTTAATCAGACGATCACGGTCTTTCGGATGACTGGCGATGTGCCACAAAGAAGATCCGATCGATGACCAAGTCGTGTCGACTCCTGCGATGAGGAGAAGTCCGCACATTCCCAAGATCACACTTTCATTCACGGACTCTCCGTCAACCTCGGCTTGAAGAAGTTCAGAGATGAGGTCGTCTCCAGGATTCTCTTTGCGTTCGGCAATCGCACCAATGAAAAATTGGATCACGCCCGTCATTCCACGACGACGTCGGTCTTCGTCATAGGCGAATTCCAAAACGTCACGAACCCATCCGGTAAAACTGTCGCTCATCGATTCGGGCACACCAAGAATATGAGCGATGACTCTGACGGGAATCTGTTGCGCATAATCGGCTGCGGCGTCGGCATTGCCATTAGCGATAAAACCGTCGATCAAACGATTGCACAATTCCTTCGTCATGGGCTCGTAGGTCAATGTCCGTTGCGGACTCATCCACGGAAGAAGTAATCGACGAGTCCACGTATGGAGCGGTGGATCCGAGCTAATAGGAGGTACGCCGTATGGCAAGAAAGCAGGTTGAGAATTGGCGTCGAGTGGGTTCGCTGGTGGAACAACAGAGATACCGAACTTGGATGGGAATTTTTCAATATCGCGAGCGATTGCAGTCACGTCTTCGTACCGAGTTGGCAACCACGATCCGCCCCAGCGATCGGTATGGGCCATCGGGCACTCTTCGCGAAGGACCGCCCAAATGCTGTACGGATCATTCACGTATTGCTGGTCAAAAACATCAAAATCTGTCGCCCAATTTGAAACCGGTTCGGTTTTGCTCATAGTTGAAAATCTTAGATGTCCAGGCAATGTTTTTGTATGGCGGTCTCAAAGATTGCCTAAATAATTTTGGCTGCCCGCGCCTGCTGATCGACACGCTCGGTCAATAACCTCGCTGGGCCTTCATCCTCCCGGGTTTGCGGCGAGATGATCGAAAACACCCACTGGACGTGTCGCTCGGTATTCGTGCACTATCGGAGCTAAATCATCCGGACTCGCTCCGTGCATGATGACTCCGTCGCATCCCAAATCAAACTGTTGACGAATACTTGCGACACACTGTTCAGGCGTACCAGAAGCCGCACTTTCTAACCATTCACTCGGAAGCAATGTTGCAACGTGTTCTAGTTGATCAGTAGTTGCGGTGCCATCTAGAGCTCCACGAAATGTTTTGATGAATTCGTCATCCCGGAATCTTTGTAAGACCGTCGGATCCCAGTTGTTGGTCGTGACCATTAAGTCGCCATAACCCTGAAGATAGGTAGCAAGACGCCCGACTGTCTTCTTCAGTCGAATGTCTTCGGGAATGTGATCGCCGATGGTTGCAAAACACGACCACACCCGAACTTTGTCGGGATCACGCCCAGCACGCTCAGCACTATCTTTCACCGTCTTCACGCAACGTTGAGTTGTTTCATCCGAAAAAAAGGTATGCAGGATCACACAATCGAAGGCTCGACCAGCGAGCTCGAGAGTGTTCTGACCAAATGCTGTGATACCGAGAGGAATGTTCTCATTGAACGTTGGGTCAAGTGCCAATACCGGGTATTTACCAATTGGTCCGTCGTGCCCGAGAATAACTTCACCTCGAAAGAGACGTTTCATCACATCGGCAAAATCTTCCATTTGCGCCGTTGTAATCTTCGACATTCCATAGGCCGCGAATAAAGGAGCGATTCCTCGACCGATACCGAGACAAAAACGTCCTTCAGTGAGGCGATGCATGGTGGTGGCGTATGACGCGGTCACCAAGGGATGACGAGTGTTGTGATTGGTGGCGGCAGTTGCGATTCCGACGGATGTTGAAACTGCACCAACAGCGCCCGAAAGCGTGACCGCTTCTTTGATATTGAAACGCTCCGAAATGAAACAAGCTCCTATGCCTAAATCTTCGGCCGACTGCACTTCATGGATGAGATCCCGCGGTGATCTTGGGGCACCAGGCAAGGTGTAGAAACCCAGTTCATTCATTTGTGTGAAGTTCTGCGACATGTAAATCAGCTCTTTCCGGGAATACGAAAGCCGCGTAGAAGGTTCTTCACTGCTCGCGAACCAAAGGCCGTCACCGGTGAAGTTTCAGAAGACATCAACGCCGTTTCATTCTCAGCGATCAATTCTGGAGTCAGTTCTCGTTCGCTGTACCCATCAGTCATTGAGATTGACATTGCGGCCTGCCATCCAGCGCCAACGCTCAACGTTTCGCCGTTGAGGGAACACGATTGGTGCCCCAGCCACACCACAAGCGGTGCAACGAGGTTCGGGCTTAACCATTCACCAAGTTCTGGTGACCAAGGAATCGGACCAAAGGCCGTGCCGGGACGAGTCTTGGCATACGGCACAACAACGTTTGTCGAGATACCAAACGGAGCACCTTCGCTCGCCATTCCGCGTGTTAAGCCAATGACACCCATTTTGGCCATTGCGTAGACCGTGCCGTTTGGAACGCCTCCAAACGCCGCCCCAGAAGACACATTGATGAATCGTCCCCCGCCGTTGCTCTTCATCCACTTCCAAGCGGGACGACTGACATTGAGCGTTCCGCGCAACTGAGTGTTGACAAGTGCATCAATACTCTCTTCAGGAAAATCTTCAAAAGGTGCCATTCGAACTTGACCGGCATTATTAACAACAATGTCAATACGACCGAACGCTGAGATCGCTGTTTCAACAATGCTTCGACCACCTTCGGGTGTCGCGATTGAGTCATAGTTGGCAACTGCTTGTCCGCCAGCAACGATAATTTCATTGACAACTTCGTCCGCTGGATTGATCGTCGGAGCTGCGGCATCGCCATCAGTATCAGATATTCCGACGCCAAGATCGTTCACAACCACCTGTGCACCACGACGAGCGAACTCAAGGGCATATTCTCGCCCAAGATTGCGACCGGCCCCCGTTACGACGACTACTCGACCACCAAAACGTATGTGACTCTCTTTTGAACTCACGACTGTCCTATCTCCTGTGTTTCAGATAAATGTAGAAATTCTACGATGTCTCGAAGTGCTTGACGATCTTGGATGAAGAACATGTGACCGCCGACGTACTCGCGATATTCGGAATTTTTAATTCTCGAAGCAATCGCTTGCCCATTCGCTGGCGGTGCGATTCCGTCAAAACTTCCGCTAGCCACTAATACCTCTGCTGTCACATTGGATAAGCGATTCCACACATCATGATGGCGACGTGCTTCTAGTTGCAACAATTCACCACGGCGCCTTTCAGCATCAGAAGTGACGACCGCAGGACGGCGGTACATCTCGTCTTCTGGATGATTGACAAACCACTGATCATTGAAGCGAGTATCGCTGAGACCGAGAGATACTTCAGCGCGAACACCTGGATCTAACGAAACCAATTCATGTAACGGATACGAACTTCCCCCATCACCGCCAGGACTCGTACAGCACAAGGCCATCCGATTCACTCGATCGGGGTAAGTGGCGGCTAATTCTTGGGCCACCATTCCCCCAAAACTGATTCCGAGAACATTGAACGACTTCCAACCAAGATGATCAGCCAAGGCAATTGCATCGGCGGCGTAGTGAGCCATTGAATACGGACCTTCAGGAATTGATGTCTTTCCGAGACCACGTTGATCGTGGATTCCGACCGTAAAAGACTTGGCAAAATAATCAACGAGCAGGCCCACAGCTTCGATCGTTGATCCAGAACCATTCACAAACAGCAGAGGCTCACCTAAACCCCTGACCTCGTAATAGAAGGTGCAGCCATCATGAGTGAAAAAGGAATTCGAGTAATCTTTCTCGTTGCTCACCTTCACAAACTAATCTAGGCACATGGCTTCAGACCCAGCTTTGGTTGACGTGCAAGGCGTAGATCGCGCTGGTGTCGTTATTCTCTGTGAAGACTTCGCGGCCAACCTCAGCTTCTTCACTGAAACTCTTGGTTTTCGAGTTGAAACTATCCATCCAGCCGATGGCCCAACTCATGCCTCGATCATCGGACATGGTTGCCGACTATATTTAGAAGTGGGTGCAGAAGTTCCTGTTCAAATTCGTTTGACGATCAACCCATCAAGCGCACTCGCTGGCAAACAACTCAAGGCACCAAATGGTTCGGTTGTCGAATGTGTAGCTACGCAGCCTGGAATGTCAGTTGAACCGCTCATTTCATCGCTTGTTATCAACCATGAGGATGCTGATGGATCTGCGCAGGTTGGTCGCGCCGGAATGCTGTACCGCGATCTCGTTCCGGGCCGGCAAGGTGGAGCGATCATTGCGTCGTTAATTCGCATTGCTGAAGGTGGCCCAGTCCCCGACTACGTACATTTTCACGAAGTGCTATTTCAACTCATCTTCTGCCGTTCAGGATGGGTACGAGTCGTCTATGAAGATCAAGGGGAACCGTTCATCCTTCATGCGGGTGACTGCGTCATTCAGCCACCGACCATTCGTCACCGGGTTCTCGAAAGCGGTGACAACCTCGAAGTCATCGAAATCGGTTATCCAGCAGAGCATCTCACGAATGCCGATCCGACAACCACCTTGCCAAACGCAGAAGTTGATCCAGATCGCGTGTGGGAAGGTCAAAGTTTCATCAGACATATTGCTTCGGACGCGAAATGGCAGCAACTTTCGACAGGTGTTGTGACAACTGATACGGGAATCCTTGATGCGACCCAGGGTTTGACCGATGTCAAAGTCATCAAAGCCGACAGCAAGAGCAGTTGGAAGCAAACAACAGTTCAGTCTTTGACATTTGAATTGCTCTTCGTACTTGACGGTGACGCACATGTATCAACATCTGAAGCAGGCGAACACGCCCTAGCCAACGGGTCAAGTTTGGTCATTCCGCCAGGGAACTCATACACGGTGAACCACGTCAATCAAAGTCAAATACTGAAACTCTCATTGCACGCCGTCAAATAGCGCAGAGCTTTACTACTGGCGTCCCATTTCGGCACGCGCTTGTGACTCGGCGTTCTTCGGGTCTTTCTTGGTATCAATCAACGTGATGGTGACCGATTCCAAATCTCCTTCGAATGGGAAACCATCACGACGACTTGCGTAATCAAACGCCACTGGCGATCCGTGGTCGTACGCGACGGAAGGGCCGACACTTGAAATCACCCGCATGATAAATGGCAGTTCAATTCGTCCAACTTCTTCCCCGTTCACGAGCAAAACGGCGTAGCCAGCCTTACCTGTGCGACGGAGCTGGCATGTCAGAACTGATGAACCAATTGGCAATTCTGAATGAGAACGAACGACGAGATGCTCACCGAAGAAGTTGTAATCAAACACCAGATGATTATCAAAGATGTAGAAGCTGAAGCCAGAGTTTTCGGTTCCAGTGGCGTAAATAACTCCGCCCTCAGCGGGCCCACGGGTGACGACAGCTTCCATATCCCAACTACGACCTCCCATCGCTGCCGAAGCCTGTGAAGGCAATGGCGCCATTGGTGGACGGTAGACGTAGTTACGTGATTCGGGGTGCGGGCTGTTCTTTTTAAAGTTAATTCCGAACAATTCAAGTCCACGATCATCAAGTGGCAGGACGCCTTCGTTCTCGGCTTCTTCCCACCACAAAGCAATGAGTTCGTTTAAACGATCTGGTTCTTGTTTGGCAAGATCATTGGTTTCTGAACGATCTGCTTCAACGTGATACAACTCCCACACGTCGTCATCGAAAGAAACTCCTGGGGTGTGACGGGTCACGGCCTTCCAACCGTTGGCATAGATGCCGCGATGTCCGACCATCTCGTAATACTGAACCAGTTTGCGTGTCTTCGCTTCTTTGTCATCAAAGGTGTAGTTCATTGCCACACCAGAAATTGGCATCTGCTCTAGACCGCGATAAGTATCGGGCGGTGTGATTCCGATCGCTTCGTAGATCGTGGGAACGATGTCATTCACATGATGGAACTGATCGCGTAAAGCACCAGTGTCTTTTACGCCCTTGGGCCACTTGATGATGAGTGGAACGTGGATTCCGCCTTCATGCGTGTTCTGCTTGTAGAACTTGAACGGCGTATTACCAACTTGCGACCATCCCCACGGATAGTTGCTATGACTATGTGGTCCGCCAATTTCGTCGATGCGATGAATCGCTTCATCAGGCATTTCAATCATCATGTTGAAGAACTTCATCTCGTGAAGAACGCCAAACGGACCGCCTTCTTGTGAGGCTCCGTTATCTGCAAGCAGCACGACCATGGTGTTGTCATCGAGACCGAGCTTCTCAATTGATGCCAACAAACGCCCGATTTGAACATCGGTGTGATCAAGAAACGCCGCATAGGCCTCTTGCAAGCGGCACGCGAGGCGTTGCTGGTTTTCAGACAATGTGTCCCAGGCTTCAACACCCGGATTGCGTGGGGCCAACTTGGTTTCTTCAGGCAAAAGCCCCAGTTCTTTTTGACGGGCAAACCAACGATCACGGAAAACATCCCAACCTTCATCGAAAGCACCGCGATACTTCGCCATGTATTCCGGCGGAGCCTGATGAGGTGCGTGAGTTGCACCAAATGCGAGATACATGAAGAACGGTCGATCGGGTCGAACGCCAACTGAGTCGTGTACAAAAGTGATTGCGTGATCAACCAAGTCTTCGGTGAGGTGGTAGCCATCGTCAGGACCGGCTGGTGGCTCAACCCAATGGTTGTCATATACGAGCTCGGGATAGAACTGATCGGTCTCACCGTCAAGGAAACCATAGAAACGATCGAAGCCTCGCTGCAATGGCCATTGATCAAAGGGGCCAGCCGGTGATGCATCGACCATCGGGCACAAGTGCCATTTACCCAAAGCAAATGTTGTGTAACCCTCTTCGCGAACGACTTCAGCAACTGTTGCCGCATGATTCGAAATATGACCGCGCATATGTGGGAAACCAGAATCGAAATTAGAGACCGAGCGCATACCAACGGCGTGATGATTACGCCCAGTTAAAAGCGCCGCACGAGTCGGTGAGCACAACGGAGTGACGTGGAAGTTTGTGTAGCGAAGTCCTTGCTCTGCGAGCCGATCAATATTTGGAGTGTCGATGGTTGAACCAAAACAGCCGAGGTGTGAAAAGCCCAAATCATCGAACAACATCACAATGACATTGGGAGCCTTTTCACCAGGGTGCTTATTTGGAGGCCATGCCGCCTCTGACTCGGCAACAGTTCGACCAATTTTTCCCGCAAAGCCTTCGTAATCTTTCACAAGTATTGACAATAGCCCTGCCACTACCTACCCTCGGCATATGTCCCAAGAAACTCAGTCATCTCCCCGCCCCGTTGCCATCGTTGCCGATGGGCACTTCTATGTTGGACCCGAGTTATGTCGCCATTTCGCACAACGAGGTTTCAACCTGGTCGTAGGGAACGCTTCTGATGAACTTGCCAACGAACTTCGGGGTTTGGGCGCCGAAGTAGAGGTTGTTCCTCAGGTTCAAGATCTCTCCGATCCCAAAAATTCAGATCTACTGGTCGAGTGCGCACTCACGAAATTTGGCCACATCGATTCAGCAGTGATGTTTTCGGGTCAAATCGTCACCGGGCGTTTCGTGAATTCATCGTTAGAAGATCTGCGTTCAGTTTTGGTTGGCTGTGTCGAGGCTCCCTATAACTTCATGAAGGCCGTCGTGCCCAAAATGACTCCGCAGGGTCAAGGCCAGGTTCTGGTAATTACGAGCGCATCAGCGGCCCGTCCCACGCCCGGAGCACCGCTATATTCGGCCGCCCGTGCAGGAGCCTCAATGTTGGTCAAAAACGTTGCTGACGAAGTTGCCCGTACTGGGGTTCAGGTCAATGCTGTCGGAACCAACTTCATGGACTTCCCAGCCTTTCTGAAGGCATCTGGGGCGACCGATCCAGAGGTTCGGGCCAAGATTGAATCTCAAGTGCCCATGCGCCGTCTTGGCACGATGACTGAATTCGCTGCCTTTTGTATGGCGTTCCTCGACGGTTCAAGCCGATTTACGACCGGCCAGTTCGTCGCCTATGCAGGAGGCTGGGCGTAACGGCAGAATAGAGGGGTGAAACGAACCCTGTACAACGACGACCATCTTGCCTTTGGCGCCAGCTTTCGCAGCTTTATCGCCAAGGAGATCTCACCTTTCTACGATCAGTGGGAAAAGGACGGCATCGCCCCTCGTGAGATGTACGCCAAAGCCGGGGCCAGCGGTTTCTTGGGTATGGCCATTCCCGAACAATACGGCGGTGGCGGAATCAAGGATTTCCGGTTCAACGCAATCATCGCTGAAGAATTGGCCGCAGCCGGAATCGGCGGGGCCGGTGCCGGAATCACTTTGCACAACGACATCACTACTCCGTACTACATGGAGATTTGTAACGACGAACAGAAGGCGCGCTGGTTACCAGGAATCGCGAGTGGAGAACTCATCACTGCAATCGCGATGACCGAACCAGGCACCGGCAGCGACCTCGCCAGTATCGCAACGAATGCCCGTAAAGACGGCGACCGTTACATCCTCAATGGTTCTAAAACGTTTATTACCAACGGCATCAACTCCGACATCATCATCGTTGCCGCGAAGACAGACCCCACTCAGCGCCACACCGGAATGTCATTGATGGTTGTCGAACGAGCAATGGTTGGTTTTGAACGCGGTCGCAATCTTGAAAAAATCGGCATGCATAGCCAAGACACCGCAGAACTCTTCTTCAATGATGTCGAAGTGCCAGTTGAGAACCTTCTTGGTGAAGAGGGACGAGCGTTTCATTACCTCACTTCTAACTTGGCGCAAGAGCGTCTGTCGATTGCAATCGCAGGTGTGGCATTTGCTCGATCGGCTCTCAATTGGACCGTCGACTACGTGAAAGAACGCAAGGCTTTTGGGCAGTCCATTTCCAACTTCCAAAACACAAAATTTGTTCTTGCTGAACAGCGAACTGCAATTGATGTGGCACAGGCGTACGTTGATCAGTGCATCCTTGCCCTCAACGACGATCAACTCACTGCCGCTGAAGCTGCTGCAGCGAAGTTTTGGTGCACAGAACTGCAGAACAAGGTGGCAGACAAGTGCCTGCAACTATTTGGTGGTTACGGATACATGAGTGAATACCCCATCGCTCGCACGTACGCTGACGCTCGTATCACCACGATCTATGGTGGAACCACAGAAGTGATGAAAACGATCATTGCTAAAGAGATGGGTTTATGAAGATTGCCTTAAGCGCCGAGACATACCGCGAACCCAATGCCTATCAGGCAGAGCGCCAAGCGATTTGGGCGTCTGAATGGCTCATGTTTTGCACGGCGGCCGAATTGGCTCAACCTGGCGACTACTTCGCTGGTGAACTTGCTGGATTCAATCTCCTTTTAGTTGTTAACCCCGAAGGTTCAATCGTCGGTTTTCATAACGTCTGTCCGCACCGTGCTGGCGTGTTGGCTTGGCCTGGTCAAGGGACTCTCGGAAATTTGGTGTGCAAATATCATGGCTGGGCCTTTGGTTGGGATGGACAATTAAAGTCTGCTCGCGATTTCGGCAACGATGAACCGCTGTGCGCCGAACATTCTGAACTCAAGAAGATTCGTGTCGAAACTTGGGGACCATTGGTCTTTGTGTGTATTTCGGACGAGACTCCCCCACTTATCGAGTCACTCGGCTCTTTAGTAGATCGGGCGACGAGCTTTCCGATTGAAACTTTTTCCTACGCTCGCCGACTCACTCGCGAACTTGATTGCAATTGGAAAACTTACATTGACAACTACCTAGAGGGTTATCACGTACAACTCATCCATCCCTCGCTAAATCGCGCTCTCAAGATGTCGACGTACAAGGTGTCGGTGCACGACGATACGTACTGCGTGCATGAATGCGAGCCATCAGATGGATCGCCAGTTGCTGGCTTGTGGTTGTTCCGTTATCCAAACTTGGCGATCAATATCTATCCCGACGGAATGAATGTTGAACGTATTGTTCCAATTGGCCACAACAAAACTCACGTCGTCTATGACTACTTCTCAGTTGATACCTCGCAAGAAAACATCGCTCGGATGGTCGCGCTGTCTAATGAAATCCTCGATGAAGACCAAGACATGTGCGAAATCGTGCAAAAGAACCTTGACGGCGGCATTTATCAGGCTGGTCCGCTCAGTCCAAAGCACGAAATCTGTCTCGATTGGTTCCAGTCAAAAGTGAAGAACGCCGTTCACACATAGGTAACTGGGTAGCTTGAGAAGCATAATTTCTGCGAGAATGAACCATGGCCGTCGCTCAACATGCCCATCAAACGATCGTGACCCTCGACCTTGAAGGCGTCCTCATCCCCGAAATTTGGATTGCAGTTGCAGAGACCACCAGAATTCCCGAACTACGTCGCACCACTCGCGATGAACCCGACTACGACCTCCTGATGAGGCAACGTCTAGCAATTCTGGACGAACATGGCCTCACCATGAGCTCAATTGAGCAGGTCATCTCGACTTTGCGCCCGCTGCCTGGGGCTCTTGACTTTCTGGATGCCCTTCGGGAAATATCGCAGGTCATTATCCTGTCAGACACTTTTGAACAGTTCGGCCGACCGTTTATGCGTCAACTGGGAATGCCTACTCTGTTTTGCCACCGATTGATCGTTGAGAACGACCGTATAACGGACTTTGAACTTCGACAGGTCGATCAAAAGCGGCATGCTGTTGAGGCTTTCAAGGCTTTGAATTATCGAATTGTGGCTGCCGGAGACTCGTACAACGACACGGCAATGCTGGCCGCCGCTGACGCCGGTTTTCTATTTCATGCACCAGACAATGTCATTAAGGAATTTCCGCAATTCCCCGCAATCAACAATTTCCAACAACTTCTCGATGCAATTCGAATCAGCCTGACTCAGTAAACACTTGGTGTCGAAGGGGGGACTTGAACCCCCACGATCTTACGATCACTAGCCCCTCAAGCTAGCGCGTCTGCCTATTCCGCCACTTCGACGTGGTGTTGAAACTCTATCGGTCGACCTAAAGTCGCCCAACTGTGTCATTGTGACCTCTTACTTGGTGAGGAGAAATCCAAGAGAAAGAATCGAGATGATCCAAACCAATGCAATCACGAAGGTGATTCGGTTGAGGTTCTTCTCAGCCGCTGCTGAACCGAGGCCAGCGCCACTACCGCCGCCGAACATATCGGACAGGCCTCCGCCCTTACCGCTGTGCATCAAAATTGTGCCAACCATGGCGAACATGGAAACCACATTGACAAAAACCATTATGTACATCACGATGTCACGCACGGTTGAACAGCCTAGTGGCTTCAGTCGGGGAAATGGCAGGCCACAGGATGACTTTGTCCCCGATCAATCAACATTGGCTCTTCGGCGGAACAGATGTCCTGAACTTTGGGGCAACGAGTACGGAATCGGCAGCCCGAAGGTGGATTAACAGGGCTAGGGACGTCACCAGTCAAAATAATCCTCTTGCGCTTGGCTCCAGCTTGAGGGTTCGGCACTGGAACAGCCGACATCAAGGCCCTGGTGTACGGGTGCGCTGGAGCGCCGTAGACGGCCTCTGGTGATCCGATTTCGACGATCTTGCCGAGATACATGACAGCCACTTCATCGGCGATGTGGCGCACGACTGAAAGGTCGTGAGCAATGAAAACGTATGACAGGTCTAGATCGGTCTGCAGCTTCTCAAGCA
>Ga0114977_10000173_pt1 | contig 41483 bp, 71 predicted proteins | sample S_130805_MF_Meta_FD_87026 | JGI IMG/M metagenome (GOLD analysis project Ga0114977, IMG submission 87026) | Freshwater microbial communities from Lake Simoncouche, Canada to study carbon cycling - S_130805_MF_MetaG | ecosystem: Environmental > Aquatic > Freshwater > Lake | place: Lake...
AAAACAGAGCCCCCAAAAGGGGCTCTTTTGTTTGGCACGGTTGACAGCCCCCAAAAAGGAACCTTAATATATAACTTATAAACAATGTCCACATTTGGCTCTAACACTATTGGGGGTATTAACCTCAATCTTATTGCTCAAGACTCGCTCACAACGCTTCTTGCAGAATTCCCCCTCATCTCCAAGTTCACTACGAACTTTGGTGGCGAAATCGCTACTCGTGGCGAAACCGTCACAACTCGTATCGCCTCCCGTGTGGAGTCGATTACTGACATTGGTGCAAACGGATATGCCGTTAGCGATGTCACCTCTGAAGCCCGTCAAATCACGCTGAATAAGCATAAGGGTTTCGTGATGGGTTTCTCGGATGGTGAAGTCGCAATGGGTGGTTATGAAGTTCTTCGCAGAACCTTCATCCGTCCTGCCGCTTGGGCCGTCTCTAAGGCCGTCCTTGACGACATCTTCGCCCTCATCACCGAAAGCAACTACCCAGAAGTCGTTCCTTATGGTTCCACCGTTTATAACGGAACCGTTGCCGCTTTTGATGCTGATGCCGTTGCCAACATCTCACAGGCTCTTACCGACAGATTCGTTCCTCAGAATGGCCGAATCCTTATCGTCAAGCCCTCGCTGTACACATCTCTGGCTAAGGATAACGCCATCAGTGCACAGTATGCTTCGGGTACTAACGCTCCTCTTACTGAAAATCTTCTGCCTCGTATCCACGGGTTTGAAGTCAATCAGTATGCGGCCTTCCCATCTGGCACTGTCACTAACATGAAGGGCATTGCTTGCAACTCAGAGTCCATCATCATCGCCACTCGCCAGCCCGCCCTGCCCACCAACTGGTATGGCAATGTTGCCTCGGCCACAGACGAAAAGTCTGGCCTCACCGTCCAAGTCCGTGAATGGTATGACGGCGACCAAGGTAAGCAGAAACTCTCAATGAGCATCCTCTACGGAGTTCAGAAGGGTTCTGTCGGTACGCTCGGTAAGATTATCGCCTCTTAATCTTCTTAAAGATAAGAAAAACAAGACCCCCAGAAATGGGGGTTTTTTGTTTTAGTTGACAATTGTCCAGCATGAAATGGCATTTCCAGATTATTCTATTGTTCATTATGAACGCCCAGACCCAGTAACGCCAGCAAATACAATTGTTGAGCGTCCATTGATTTTTACAAGAGTGACAGAGGCTAGAACATTTTATAATTATTGCGTATCGCAAAATTGGCGTTGCTGGCTTTTTGAAAAGCCACAGCCCAACTTATTTCATAGAAACGACAGCATTACTGTTGTTCCATATGTGAATCAAGACTAATAGTTGACATATCTCAATATTCATGGCTTACCCAGCATATTCCATTGTTGTCATCGAAACGACAGTAAACAATGTCACAACCGCAGAAACTGCTATTTTTCAAAAGAATGCAGACGCTGTAATTGTGTATGAAAATGCAATTAAGATTGGTAAAAGAGCATTTTTATACGAACAGCCAATTCCGACAAAGTTTCGTAGAAAAGACAGTCAGCCGTTTAGCACTGGTAATTAACGCTTGACATACACAAATTTAACCCAACAATACACCACATGTCACTAAGATTCTCATTTTTAATCACAATTGATTCAAAGGGTACTCCTTCTGCAAAGATTTACAAGAAGGAAAATGCACAAGATGGATTAAACGACTTTTCCAAGGCAAGGGAGCAGGGCAAGGAAGCGTACTGGTTCCATTCCCCAAAGGAGGACAAGCGTTGCAAGTCTGAAGTGGCAAGACAAGAACAGGCGGATGCCGTGACTGGGATTTCAAAAGAAGTCACTGAAGAGATTAAGGTTGTCGAGTCAACTGGAACGACCAATAAGCAACCAAAGTTTGCTTCTGGCCTTACAGACTTAGATTAAAGTTGACAATAAGCCACGAATGTGGCTTATCCAGATTATTCTATTGTCATCATTTCCGTCACCGAGGGTGGCGTAACGACTGATTACGCTAAGTGCTTTTTCAACAACGCCCTTGCGGACAAGTATTACAAGCAAGCGGTTTCAGAAGGAAAACGAGCATTCTACTTTGACCGACCAACCCCGTCAAGATTTGAAAGAAATGACACACAAAAGTTGGTTGTAAATTCTCAAAAGAACCTTGAACTTCAACCAGTAACAACTCCATCTGCTTCTGGAGACCAAGGAAGTACAATAACTGTAAAAGAAGCATTTTCTGTTGCTACAAGCATTATTGTTGAAAGCAACCTCAAGGTAATTGAAACTATTCAAACTGCAAGTTTTCAGGCTGGAGAAAAGGTTTATGAAATTCACGACAATCTTTTTACTAAGATTAGAAAGTTTATTGGATTTGAATACAAGCCTTATAATACAATAGCGGCTGAATTAACTCATACAAACAAAAGAATTGTATTAAGACATAATGGCTCTGGCTTTTTTCTTGCACCAACAATTACAAAACTGTGGCCCGACAAGGATGAATATGTTGACCAACAACCAGTTCCTTTTTTAATTGATATTGAAGGTGCTATGGTTGGAGATGGTTTAAAGACTGAGAGAAGAACATATAACGGTATGCAGTCTGACACTGGGGTTGTCTCTTATTTTTATCAATATTTGCCAGAAGATACTCTTCTTTTTGAAACTATTGATTTCAAGTTCCTTTCAGATGGAGCGGGATGGTACACAAGATTAGCAAATGGCGGCGTCGGTGGCGGTGGCGGCAATAGTTATTCTAATTGCGACCAAGAAGGTACACTTTATCAAGAAGAAATTGGTAATGCCCTGAACAGCGGACTCACCAACGATGAGGGTGTATATATTCCATTTGTAAACGGAAATGCTACAACATTAATTAAGGCTGATGGAAAGTGCGGAACAAGCCAAGAACCATCAGTTAAGTGGATGGAGGCTGGAGTTGCTATCACTGAAGACTTTTATTATGTTTACAAACATGACGGAAATGGTGGTTATTCTAGGGAATTACAGCCAAATGTTGCTGACCCAGAAATTCCAACTCCAGAAGACGGACACGACCCAGAAAAGCAATGCCCTCCAGCGGGAGATATTGCTGGAGAAGAGAGAGAATACACTCAACAGGAAGTCATTGGCAACGATGAGCGTCTTGGTGAATACAGGTATAATCCAGTGGTTCATATTAAGGTTATTATGAATGATGGTGAATGTGGAACATATGTGGAAAGTGAAAGAGACGAGTTTGTTGAGGCTGGAATATTTATCAAAACAAACTATCAAGAATCAACTGGAAAGACTTGGATAATGGTTACTGATGTAAATGGAGGATGGGGTGCTTATGAGGCTTTTGACACTACGGAAACCGATGGTAGCAATGTTCCAGACCCAGAACCGCCACCAGAAGAACCAACCGTAGTTGAACCACCTCCTCCTCCTCCAGAAGACCCTTGCACGGGTGGAAATCCAAACTCCCCAACAGGAACATATAGAAGAAAGCCCAATGGAGACTTCTGGGGCAAGTTCGCACTTGGTGGGCTCAAAAGAAAGGTTACAATTGGAGTTCCAGCGGGATACCAATCTTCTAATATTGCTGGGACTGGAACTGGAACAACTTGGACTTTCTGCACTGGACAGAGATGGATGGATAGACAAATTTCCAAGGGTTCATGTGAGGGCTGGTCAAACGAGCCAAACGCAAGTGAATCAACATGGCAACAGCCAGCAGGAGCGGATTGCCCATCTTTCCCCGCTGGGCCAGCCCTTATGGGTGGACAGGGTGGAGTTGCAAATTCAAACGAAGAAGTCATAAAGGTTTTTTACAAACTTGAGGCAAAGGTAAATGGTGTTCAAACTTTTTCTACCAAGCAGTTCTTCCCAAGGCATGACGGCCATGGCAATGTCGCTTGGGTTCCTTATAGCAACAACTAAGGGGTAGACACCAAACAAGGGGTGGCAGAAATGCCACCCTTTTTTATGTCTTTATGGGATGAAATATCTGCTGACGGTAGCCAGTTCTTAAGTGAATTTGGAAGGTCAATTACATTTAGAGGGATAAGCGTTGTTGCCCTTGTAGACACCAATCCAATTGAACAGGCTCTGGAAAATGGAGGATTTGTGTATACCTCTGGATACCGTGTTCGCATGCTTGCTGTGGCTGGCTCTGTCTACGCAGTGACCCCTCCAAGGCACGGAGAATCTATGGCGGTATATGGACACCCATACACCATTAAACAGGTCACAGTGCGGCCTCCAAGCCCTTGGATTGATGTGTTCGTCATCGCCTCTAATCAGTAATGGCATCATCGACAGTTACAGTAGAAGCATTTTACCCAGTTCCCGTTGAGACAATAAGGGAATTTAGAAGACTTGGTCACATATTCTTAAGGGAACATTCCGTAAGCATGTGCCATGACCTTATTGGGGCATCATATCCACTAGCGGCTGGTTCATTTGATAAAGCAATTGGAAACCAGCAAAATGTAGCAAATGGTGCATTTAAATCAATCAGAGCCAGAACACTGGCTAACTGGTTGTTTGATAAGGACTACCAATCTGCCGAGCAATATAAATTTAACGGATTTAGTCCATATATAAATCAATTATATAATCAAAAAGAATGGCTTAGACTTGAGGCCGTGTTCAAGGGAGCACCTCACAACATTCAGCCAGACGGGAAGTCTCCAGTTGAAGTTGCCGACACGGCAACGCTTGAGATGCTTTATGATTGGAAAAAGCGTAGAGGGAGAGCCACCCAGAAGAAGCCAATTTATATTAGAAACTGGAAGTCAATAGACGCCGTAAAGAATAATAAATCAATATTCTCCAGAGTCGGAGTGATGGCTGGCGGATGGCTAAAGGCCGCAAAAATGCTTGGAAACAAGCCAAGGGCAAATACAAAAGGTTTTTATAATCAAATTTGGTTGCAAAAGGGGGGTCTTGGAAGTGCTATGATGACTGAAACTGAGGGAGAAATAACATATACATTCTACAATGAATATGCTAATATTGGCGGATACATGACCAAGCCCGCCGCCAAGGCGGCTATCAAGGCCAGACATGCATTATGCGATGCTGAGTTCCCGTTGCTCTGGGACCAAACGATGAAAAACACGGGCTATTCCCCCACTTGACATAATTACAATAATATGAGCGTTAAAAGAGCAGTAGAATGGAACTTCAAGACAAGGCTGGCAGAAGAGTTTGCTGGTTGGCCGATTTCGGTTAATTTGTTTGAGGCATCCAGACAGGAGGAAAGGGTTCTGCCATGCGTAATACTAAGTGCCAATAGCGTAGCGTTGGCCGTAGACCACCCCGATAACATGGTTAACTTTGATGTAGACATGGATTTAGTTATATTAACCAATCTTGATGAAATAAATGTAAACCAGCATAGAGACATTGTTGACAAGTGCTTGAGAAAGATGAATGAGAAGATTACAAGAACAAAGTCTACAATTACATATCTTTACCTTTATTCAACGACATACAGGGATACTTCTGAGGAAATAGCAGACAGAAAAACTGGGACGATTGTATCATACAGGGTAACTTGTAATTATAACCCATTTACTTAAAGTTGACAGCCAGCCATTCGCATATGGTCTTAGCACTTATTTCATTTCTTATTGGAGGCGTTGCTGGCTTTGTTGCTGGCGTCAGAAACGCAAAGTCGTCCAAGGTTGAAGCCTTAGATAAAGCCATCTCAAACTTCAAAAAGTAATATAAAATACCATGTCTGACACATTTTCAACAAATCCTCCCCACATTGATGCAATTAACCCGAGCGTTGTTACGCACGGCACGATTCTCAAGTACGGTATTGAAGACATTGTTATTACTGGAATCCTTATTGATTCTTATTCTAGAAGCATTAAGTTTGCGTCAACGGAAGAAATTGTTGACCAAAACGGCATTGTTTCTGGAGTTCGTATGTCTGATGGTCGTGCCGACATCTCATTGAGCGGACGAATTAAGTCTACTATTACCGTATTTCCAGTGTCAGTTGGCGATGTTCTTCAGTGCAACGGCGACAAGGCCGTGATTACAGATGTTTCCATGTCTGCTGGTTCAAAGGATTTCGTCAAGGTAGACATCAAAGCGACATCATACGAAGGTATCGCCGCTATCAAGCCGAATTCTTAATTGAATAACGGCTAAAAAATGCCGTGGACAATAGATACTTAACAGCGTTTCTTACTCCAAAGAAACACCGAGTTGCGGGTGTATGGCTTGACACATTTTGTTGTCGCCACATGCTCGTGCTTGAGGCTATAAAGTCTCCACTTCTTAGTGGAGGAGAAGGACTTCCAACTTTAGACGACTTGATTCGTGCTATAAGAATTTGCTCAACAAAGTCTTGGATGGAGGCCATTGAAGAGCCGTCATTCTATGAAAATGTAAAATTTAATTATCTCCATATAAGCATGGAGGCAATGCAGAAATCCTTTGAGGGTTTCAAACTTTACATGTCAGAGTCAATGTCAATACCCAAGGTCTGGGTTAAGCAGGATGGAGAAATTAAACAGAACAGTGAAAAGACTGGAGGCGGAATACCGCCCAGTCTTGCATTGACAGTTATGCTTATGACCAAGTTTAACTTCTCAGAGGAGGAGGCATGGAACATGCCGTATTGCAGGGCAGTATGGTATTCCATAGCCTTTGCCTCGCAAGAAGGCAGTGACATTAAGATAATTACAACATCCGAAGAAGAGAACGCCGAAGAAGACAAGAAGCGTCTTGACGAAATTGAGAGTCTGGCAAGAAACACGGGGGGATTAAAGTAATGGCACGGGGCGGATGGACAGGATTTTTAAGTTTAAGAGACAATGGTGCGGCAACATCATTGGGAACTCTTGGCAGTTCATTTAAGTCGGTTACTGACAACTTCAAGAAAGGATTCTATCAAAACTTTAACCTTTTTACTTTAATGAAAAAGGGTATTGATGCCGTAGTAAAATCGGCACAAGAGTTGATTAAAGAGTCTCGTGAAATTGTAACTACTTCAACAAAATTTAACATACCAATTGCTCAACTTGGAGAGTTGCGATATGTTGCACTTCAAAGCGGTCTTGGAATAAATGGGCTCACTGGTGCTATTGCTGGACTAAGGGACTCATTCTTGGAAGGCATTATAAATCCTGGGGGTGAAGCAACTTGGATGATGAAAAAACTTGGAATAGAGCAAGGACAATTAATAGACTTAAGCAAAAAAACTGGAGAAGGCTTTTGGAGGATTGTTGATGGGATTAGAGCCATGTCTAATGAAACAGACAGAGACATTGCATTAAAGGCCATATACAAGGGAGAGTGGCAAGCCGTAAGCGTTGTTGTCAAGAAGTCTGCTGAAGAAATTCAAAAGATGAAAGATGAGTCTCATCAGTATAGCGATGAGGCCACCAAGAATAATGAAAATATTTCTAAGTCTTGGGACAGAATTGGTGAGCGTTTAAAAACAATGGGAAATGCCCTCACACCAATCATGGGAATTCTTGCTGGAATTGTTGAGTTTATCACATCTACTGTACTTGTCGTTTTTCACTCATTGGGCTTTGTCCTTGAAAGAATCGGAACTGTTGGTAAAAGAGTGTTTGAGCAAATCGGTTCATCGGCAGTATGGATGGCTAGTACCGCAAAGAACGCCCTCAAAGTAATGACCCCCGGAAGTGGCTACACACTTGAAGACATGGGGAAAGACCAAATGGTTCTCGACAAGGAAACAGCAGAGCGTGACGACAAGGCCGACGAAGAGTATAGAAAAAAGACAGACAAAAACACGGCTGAAAGTCTTCTTGCGATGGCAAGGGCCGCAGACGGTGTTCGTTCTGGCATGTCTACCATGTATGAAAACGGTAAGCAAATTGCAATAAATACTGGAGTAAAGAAGAACAGATTAGATACCGCTAATGACGATGAAATTGATGACGAAAAAGAAATAGTTGAACAAAAACAAAGAAGAGTTAAGTCTGAATTAGTAATTAAAAATGCAATTGAAGAGAAAGAAAGACTTATTGCAGAAGGTGCTGGTGAGCGTCAAATAAGAAATGCTGAAAAAAGGGTTCAAGCGGCTTATTTTTTTCAAAGAAATGTAGATGATAAGTTGAGCGAACTTAATAAAGCACATGGAGATAGATTGTTATATTTAAAAGAATATTACCCAGCCGCAGTATTTGAAGACGGCAAGTACAAGGAAAAATCAGGAAAAACACCAGAAGCCCCAACACTTCAAACCCTTGAACAAACAGAAGTCGGCCTTGCACAGCAGAAAGTTCTCAGAGAACAGGCTGTCAAATCTTTTGTGTCAAATATTGATGCTTGGGACAAGTGGAAGTCTGGCGTAATAATTGCACAAATGGAATACCAGAATGCACAAGCAGACCTTCTTCAATTTATTGACAAGGGCGATGCAGAGAGCATTAAAAAGAAGAATGCACTCATAAATGCACAAACAAACGCTCAGATAGCGTTACAAAATAAGCAAAGGGAACTTGATAATCTTTACGAAAAAGGTTCAAATGAAGAGCGTCTTGCAAACATAAACAGAACAAATAAAGCAATTGAAGACCAACAGGGTCGAGACTTGTTTGGGATGAAGATGCGTGGAGTAAGTGCAATTGACCAACAAAATGTTGTATTTAGAAACGCTGTTAGCAAACTACAAAGAGAACAGAAAAAACTTGACGACCTTGCAAAAGACCCAATGAGAGAAGCAGAGTATTTAAAAGGCACTGGCCCTGCGGCCATTGCCCTTAAGGCATCTATTCAAGATTTAGTAATGTCTTCTGCTAAGGAAATGGACAGCCTTATGGCTATGCAATTTAACTATGTGTCATCTGATGCGGCCAAGAAGGGCATGGGTGGCGGCATAGCCATGGTTAATAACCCAATCGACATAGCCAAAGAAAGCCGTGACTATCTTAGAAAAATTTACGAATCTATCAATGGTACTGGTTCCTTCAATGTTGTTCCAGAATATTCCAATGGGGTTAACGGATGGGCCATGCGTGAAGGACAAACTCAATTGCGTGGAGATAATCCATAAGATTAATACATAAACAACAATGACAGACCCAGTAACATCAACACACCCAGAGCCGTATGATTTTGGAAATACAAATCCAACTCCAACAACATCTACGCCTCCGACCACGCAAGTAATAAATAATCACACCCCGCAGATAAACAAGGTCAAGGATACGAGGTCAATTGGCAGGCTGTCAAACCCAATATCTTACGGTTTTGAAAATGAGGTTAATGGATTAATTGAACAGCCAGATTACTCTTACTCAAATAACGGTAGAAACCTCATAGAAGGAGTGGCTGTCTTTAAGTGGAGACACAACAATAACATGCAGGAAAAGAGGCCGCCAGTGGCCCGCCAAGACAGGCATCCCAATAATCAATACCTTTGGTGCTGGGATGTTTCAACTGTCTTTGGAAGGAACGGGATAGCCACTACCACCGCTAAGTATGTTGGCATTGACTCTGGTCAGAGCATGACAGACCCAGAGTGGAACCTTAGCGGTTCCACGGGCGAACAGAGCATAAGATTTCACCCAAAGTTTGACGGATGGGTTTCTCAAGCCGCTGGGGATAGAATGAAAATAAGACTTGACGAACAGGGATACTTTGTAAGTTTTGGACCAAACCATCCAGAAGTTCCAGCAGTTGAACAATTTGTAGCACCAGCAGGAAGTTGTTCCGTTTCGTTCTACACAAATAATTCATCTAATTTTACAAAATATTCGTATTCTGGACTTGGACAGCAATTTAATACGCCTCCTTATTGCGACAAGTGGTCCCAACAGTTAAATGTTTCAAGGTATAACCTTTCTTGGTTGCTTGTAAGTTGTAATGTTACTGAATACGCAAAGATATATAAGGTTGAAATGCAATTTACGCTTTCTGTCCTTGGAAAGCCTCACAATCAATACATTTATCCCAAAGCATAAATATGCCAATCGGAGATTCTGGGTCATTTGTACCATCAGATAGCAAAACCCCTAGTTATAAACCAGACCAATTCTTTACACCAAAATATGTAGAGAAGATACTTCGTGCCATTGAGTCATCCACGCCAAGGCGTGGAAACGGTTACGAGATTCACAACACTCCAAGGGGGTGGACTATTGGCTTACACAGTAAAGCCGTTGGCAAGAAATTAAGATTCTTTGTTATTACAACATTTAATGACAATGGAACAAATTACATAAATTGTTCGGTTGGAATGGTCAATAGAACCATACCAAAATTAAATGATGAGTATTTAGACAAGACTGGTACGCCACCAATGCTTGCCGTAAGCGGTCATGGCTATGTTGGGATAGTGGTTACATATGTTCCAAATCAAGTATTCCCAACAAACGCAACAATAGAGTTTAGACAAAGCCTTGAAGTCAATGACACTGCCAGCACAAGTTTTTATCCATTGGCAATGATAGATGAGGTAAATAACTCCGTTACGGTGTCCCAATTGTCTGATACAAATCTTGTAGTTAATAGAATGAAAATTGGAAGAGATTTGTATAGTTGGTCTTGGAGTAATTAATAAAATGTATTCAGAATACCCAACATGGAGCGTTGAAGACGCTCGGTCTGGCGTTTATCACACTGGCTCAATGGTGACATATTCGCCAGATAAGGTATTAAGGTATATTTACATTGCAACAGAAGATTACGCTGGTGGTACAAGTTCGCCAGACCTTGAAACTGGATGGACTTACCTTGATACAATTGTAGACGATTGGCAGGGCGGCAAGTTGTATAAGCAGGGAAATGTAGTAAGGTTCAATGGACTTCTTTATGTTGCAACAAGAAGGTACAGGGATGGAGGAAGTCCACCAAACGAGGAATTAGACCCAGATGGTATAAGAACATGGATGATTTCTTATGAAGATGGAACAACGCCACAAACTCCATTTTTTTACAGAAAAACATTTGGGTATAAAACGCTTGATGAAGCGTATCCTTTTGGAAATCACTTAGAAGATATTTCATATGAAATAGTTCCAGTATGGGAAAATAACAATATTGACATTAGCCAAAACTACGACAGATTTCTGGCAGACAGAACGCTTTATTCAACGGGTGGATGGAAAGGGGGATGGCAAAGACAAAAGGAACAAAGTCTTATAAATTCAGTGATGGAAGCACATCCGTATCACGATATATATCTATTTGGATATGACCCTAAATTACATTGGCCGTATGACCAAACTAAGCCTTTTCAATGGTTTGAACACGCAAAACACAGGTCTGAAATACAAGACGGATTGTTTCCATTTCTTAATATTTATAACGAATTCCTTCTTCAATATGAAAAGAATGCCATAATTCCAAAAAGAAACATTCCATATTACAGAGGTTATTTATTTTCAAATCAAATGACAGATTTTTCTGTAATGTTAAATGGTGTATCAATTGAATACTATCCAGAAACTGCCTCTGATTCACTTGAAATAATAAGCCCAGAGCAATTTAAAAACTTCCATATAAATAATCCAAAAAACATTTTCAGTTCTCTTTTCCCTAATCGCACAATTGATAATATAACTCCACTTGCATGCCTCTGTCAAACGGCAGAAAGAACAATTAGCACAGAGGGCAGCACCTTGACAAATACCACTAAAGTGAATTTATATGTTTACCCTAAAAACATTTGTGTTTCTGATGTTGATATAACATTTCACTTTATGAGAACACAGGTGGTTTGCAATATTACATCAACGCCAACAGATGATGGTAACGGTGGAGTTGTTGATGAAAATCTTCAAGACTGTTCCCCTCCTTCTATTGACTATATAAACAGGACATTTTCATACAACGATGAATCAAGGGATGCCAGTGCAGAAGAAACTGTTTTATTTAAAGGTCTTCCCGTAAAGTGGGTAGAAAATCCAGACTATGACCCAAATTGTGTTGACGATATGGACCCAAATACACCAATGTGCCCGTGGTATTATGTCACAATTATAGACAATTCTTACCCAGATACAAGAATTGATTTTAGTTCTTATATGTCTGGGGCAAACGGGTATTCTACAAAAATTCAACTTATTGGGTACACAATAAACTGATAAATTTATCGTTTGTTGACATGAATCAATAATTATGCCATCTGGACCACCACTAACACCACCATCAAGGGTTCCAAGTCTTGTTCTTTGGGTTAACTCATCGCTCAACAGAATGATGGCTTCCTTTAATGCAGAAGCATCCGAAGCAAGCATTGTCTTGAAGCAGGGGGACTCAATTGGAGTTGAAGTCCACCTTCTAACAAGTTCAAGCAATGGAACAATTGAGGAGTATCAAATGCCAGTGGCGGGCGGACTCACTCTTGCTATTGGGAGGATTGACGCAACGCCAACAACTGGAGACTTTAAGTTATCTTATAATGCCGAACTGACATCGGTGCTCCCATATAACGCAACCGCTTCTCAATTGCAAACGGAACTTAACGCTCTACCATCAATAGCCGCTATTGGCGGCGTTGTTGTGGTTAAGAATGGGACGCTATTTAGAGTAATATGGAATACGCAATGCGTTGTTCCACACGATTTAACAGTCAATAGAAACACGCTATATCCTACCTCTTCTATTGCAATTAGCAAAGTCACGGATGGCTCATCTTCTGCAAATCAAGTCTTGCAGTTGCATGTAAAACAGACGCCAGTAGCAAATATAACTAACTTTGAAGACCAAGACCCGTCTGTTGTCTACTGCGACCAGTTAAAAGATGCCTCTTTTAATGGAGACATTAAAATATGGAGACTTGACACCCCGATAAAGCCAAAAGGAGGGTCGTTTGTAATTTCATTTGTAGATGGTGGCAACAACTTCTCTACATCACCAATATCAGTAGAAGCATCCGCATACGAGGTCAAGTTGGCACTGGTTGCAAAACTTAACACATCTTGGGAGGTCACACAAAACTCAAAATACTCTTGGGATATTTCGGTCTCAAGGTATACTGTTTCAAATCTATACATCAACAGTAGTGCCGTAATATCGTTTTCTGCAAAGTATGGAAATCTTAATCTTAACACGATTCAAGTTGAAGAATTACTGTCTGGAAACCCATCATCAATTGCCATATTAGAGTTAGAACTTGATTCAAGTGGAAGTAAAAAGACCCTCTATCAAGGTTCATGCACAATAATAAATGACCTTATAGACTCAGATTTGTATACAACAGTTGCGTGGGGAGACCTTATCCCAGCCGATTCAGTTGTAAGATATGACACATCTCAGTCATTAACAACGCCTCAGAAATTTCAAGCAAGAACAAATATTGGTGCTATTGATAATGCGTCAATAGCGGCACTTCAGACAAAAGACACAGACCTTGAAACAAGGCTTTCTGGCGTTGAAGCATTTTCACTTGACTCAAATAAGTTAGCATCAATAAACGCAAACACAACACTTACTGGCACGAACCCTGTTGTTTCAAATTCACAGTTACTCACATCACTCGCTGGCGTACCGCCACTAATTCATTATCATGTAATTTCTGATGTTGCTGGGTTGAGAAATGAAATTGATGGCAAGAGCGACATTACGCACACCCATGAGTACGCTCAGATAATTGGCCTTACAAATCAACTTTCGTTAAAAATAAACACAACAACAGCAATGTCGCTTTTTGCGACAATAAGTCATACGCATAATTCTTTCACAAATTTAACAGTAGACAATCTTGTTGTATTTGGAAATATTACAACTCCATTATTATATTCTTCACAAATAAATAATTCTGGTTTGATTAATACCAGTCAAATAAATGTTGGAACTAATACAAGCAGTACAGTTTCTAATATTTATGGAACATTAAATGTTATTGCAAACGGGGCTCTTGAGGGAGCCGTGGTGTGCAGAAATCTTACGGCCTCAGACAAGGTTTCAGCAAATATAATTGCTTCAGACACATTTTACAGCCCCCTTAACAATCAAACATTTACTTTATTAGATGTTTTTCAGTATTATCAACACGCACCTTTGACTGGAAGTCCACCCCCTCAAACATCTGGAGATTACATAGAGGTTAACATTGGTGGTGCAACTCAAGCGGCTGGCGGAAAGCGGTTTAGAATACCCTGCTATCAAATATACTAAATAATACATTTAAATGAGCAATAACAATTTAAGTTTTTGGATTAATGTGCCGAGCAATACGCTCATGTCTGGATGGAGGACGACCGCACAGGCACAACAACCAGCGGTAATGCAAGGCGATGGTCTTTCTGTTGAGGTTCATATGATTGACAACTCAAACGGTCAATCAATTGAAATACCATTTCCTCAAGGATGTTCTTTAAAGTGTGCAGTCGGAAACATAGATAAGTATCCAACTGGAGGCTATTTTGTTTTCACTTATGGCTCTGACTCGGTAAGCATACCAGTTTCATCTTCAATTGCAACTGTTAATTCATTAATAAATGGTCTGCCGACAATCTCCGCCGCTGGCGGAGTTGTGTTATCATTTGTAAACGGAACAACATACAGGCTTATATTTAATACATTTGGCTCAAAACTTGAATCTTCAATTGATTCTACAAAACTTTACCCAAAGTCAATAGCATCAACAAGAACAATAATTGAAGGTTCGTCTAGTCTTAATGAGATACAGCACCTTAAAATCAGAACAGCCCCCGTGGCTTACGCTGATACATTCACGCTTAAGGCTAATCCAACAGTAAGCATACAGGAGATTACATCTTCTATATTCAGAATTAAACTAAGTGAACAGGTGAGGCTTGGTAACTTTACGATTTCAAATGGCACTAAGACAACAGCCGCAATAAGTTTAGATGCATCGGCTGATGATGTGAAAGCCAGTATGGCTCTTGCGGGGTTGTCTGTATCATCTAATGCGGTTGGAACGAGGACATATACAGTCACAAAGCCAGATGACTACTCTTGGGACATATCCAGAATACAGGGAACATATGAAGCGTTAACAATAAACCCAATTGGAATAACTGGGTTTAGCACAATGACTGGAAGTTTGAATGTAAACAGTTATGAGATAGAAGATTTGCTGGGTGGAAACTCGAGCGTTTCTGCCGTGCTTGAAATTGAACTTACAAATGGTAGTAATGTTCAAACTTTATATCAAGGTTTAATCACAATATCAAACGACCTCATAGACGATGGAATCTATGAGCCAACCGTTCTTCCAACTGTATTTGAGGATGCACCGCATAACGGAATTTTGTATGGAAGAATTGACGGAACATGGCAGGATGTAACTACTCAAGCCAATCTTACTGGCTATGCTCTTGAGTCTTGGGTTACTACTAACTTTTACCCATCCAGCAATCCAAGTTCATACATCCAAGAGGCAAGTGCTACTGGTGCTACTTATGGCCGTGAGAGCGGCCAATGGGTTTCAGTGCTTCCAATTACTGGTGGAACAATCACTGGAGACTTAAGTATAACTGACTCTTTTAATGCTGGAATTGATATTGTAAAAATATCATCTACTGGTATAACATTCCCAGACAACACAGTTCAGACCACAGCCGCAACAGGTAGCGGAACATGGGGCTCTATAACTGGAACTCTTGCAAATCAAACTGATTTGCAACTTGAATTAGACGGGAAATTGTCAAATAATGGCGGAAATGTTAATTGGATTTCTTTTGGCACGGGTAATTATATTGACTCCACCACGGTGCAGATTTCAAGTGGCTCAGTTCTTAATGCGGAACAGGCAACATCTGCGTCCCTCCCAAATACAACCATACAAAATAATCGTTACCTGTCATTGGCTGACACTGGATTCATAAAAGCACAAAAAGGTGACGGTAGCACTCTTTACGACTCTACGCTTAATTTAAAGGCAGATAATTTTGAGTATAAATATGAAAATGGAACAGATATTGGTTCCGTTTATAAACAATTCAAAGTTGGAGACATTCTTGAGAATCCATCACTGACATTAAATCAGTATTCATACATACAGGGTGATGCCATTTACGACCAGATGACGGGAGATTTTATTGGATATGCAATTGCACAAGACTTTGGAACAAAGAATGAAATAAAAAGCGATTCAATTAGAATTTCAAATTCAATAGAACACCTTGGATATACTGGCACTGGAAACAATGAATACTATTCTTACATTGATAAAAATGTTATAAAGGTTGGAGTTACTCCAATTATAATTTATCCGTCCTCCACCGTTTCAAACGAGTATTACTCTCAAATTTCTTGGAATGGAATAAAGTGCTATAGTAGATGGTTTTTTAATAGTTCATATCAAACGAACTACACCGAACTTACTCCAACTGGCTTAAGATTTAGTGACGGAAGCATTCAGACAACAGCCGCAATTCCCCTTGCAAGTGCTAATAACTATGCACCCATAAATTCGCCAACATTTACTGGAGACCCCAAAGCACCAACACCGCTTACTTCTGACAATGACACCTCGATAGCCACAACTGCTTTTGTTAAGGCACAGGGATACCTTACCTCTGCACCCGTTACATCGGTTGCTGGTAGAACGGGCGTAGTCACCCTTGCGGTTGCTGACATTAGCGGGGCCGCTCCATTAGCGTCTCCATCTTTGACTGGAACACCATTAGCCCCAACGGCAACTACTGGCGATTCAAGCACTCAAATAGCAACTACAGAATTTGTTCAAAACTCTGTTATTTCTGGTTCTGCTCATGCGGAGACTTTACAAGCACTGGTTAGAAACAATACTGGAGCAACATTATTATCATTTACCGTTTTATATATCAACGGAGCCTTGGGAAATAAGGCAACTGTTGCTAAAGCACAGGCTAACGCAGAGTCAACATCTTCTGGGACATTTGCAGTCACTCAAGCAAGCATTAATAACAATGCCGATGGCATTGTTATTTCAGCGGGCGTTCTGTCAAATATAGATACATCTTCTTATGCAGACGGAGATAAACTCTATCTTTCACCGACAGTGGCTGGGGCAGTTACAACAACAAAACCATCTGCACCAAATCATTTGGTTTATGTCGGCGTAGTAACACGCTCGCATCCAAACCAAGGAACCGTGTCTGTTCGCATTCAAAACGGGTATGAACTGGATGAACTGCACGATGTAGCCATTGCGAGTAAAACAAACAATGATATTTTGGCTTACGAGTCATCTACGACACTTTGGAAAAATAAATCCTTTTCAACGCTTGGAATAGAAACTACAAGTCATGCTTCATCGACATATCAAACTCAATCTGGAATGTCATTATATGCTCCGTTGGCCTCTCCAGCCATTACAGGGACACCGACCGCTCCGACTGCAACGGCTGGAACAAATACCACGCAACTGGCTACCACTCAGTTTGTTACGACTGCGGTTCCTGCCTTTTCAACCACGGCTCAAGCCGTTACGGGAAACGCAACGACAGCAATTTCTCCAAGCAATTATCGAGCCGCTGGACTAACAACCAACATTTGGTCACCAAGCGTCTCTACTATGAATACGGCACAGTTGGGAACTGGAGCAAATGCGGGTTCCACGACAACAATCCTTAATGGTCGTTTACTTGCACCAAGTGCTTCAACTGCTGGTTATGCCACCCGTGGTTTCAATATGTGTCAGCCATCAAACACAGTTAATTCTGGTTACAATTTTGCAACCGCCAGTGGTCATTCAATAAGAGTCATAACTGCTTCTTGGGCAAGCACTGTTATTGGAGTCAAAATGCGTTCTGTTTTTGGTAGAGTTAATAATGCCTTGGTCGCCCCAGCCCCGCTTACGACTCAATCATACGGTTGGGAGTGGGACTTTGCCACAAAGACAATGAGCATTATTGCACACGATGGAACTACACTCACGACTACCCCTGTTGTCTGGATTCCGCTTGCTAATCGTTGTTATGACATTGCGTCAACATCAAGCGGAACTGGCACGATTTCACTTTATGTTGACGGAGTTCTTTTGGGAACAGGCACGGGGGGGCCAGTTTTAACAACCTTCAGCCAACTTTGGTGGCAGACTGAGATTCAAAACGAAGTTACTGCATCAGGCCAAGTCGACTTTTATTTCCAAAACCCTAAAGTCTACACTACCAATGGTTAAATATCGTATCACATCCTTACTGCTTATTGGAGATGGTAATGCTTTGACAAGGGCTGTCTTCCCAAACTTTGATGGCGAAGCCGCTTGGTTCAACCATTCAGAGATTACCGTCATTTTCGACACCGAACAGACCCCTGTTGACCTCGGCCCGCTTGTGAAGGTTGAGGTTATAACAGATTAGCAATTAAGATGACAAGACTCAAATAATATAGTTATCAATTTATGACAAATACCACCCCCCCCCTCGACCCATCTCTTCCCAAGTTTACTATCCCAAAAGGATGGAGTGCCCTTTATGAGCCACATACCAAAAAGGTTCATGTTTTAAGGGAATTTGAATTTGGCGGCATGGCGGCATCCCTCTTGACCCTTATTACAAAAGATACGCAAGCGGAACTGATGTCCGAGATTGATAAACTTGGGCTAACTTGGACCCCGACAGTCATAGTTGCTCCTGTTGCAAGCACTGAACCAGCCAACGGTTAATCGTATGTGTATTGAGACGAGGTTTGCCTTTATTGTTTCTGGCATGCTATTTATGGTTTCAGCCATGCTTGGCTGTAAAACCACCTCGTCTCCACTTCCAGAGCCAGCAATAACCCAAGGGCTGGCAGGAGCCGAGACCAAGTTAGACCAACTGACAGACAAGCGTATCAGCAGGGTAGCGGCGGCAGTCACGGTGGCAAGCGAGAAGGCCAACGGCCTTCCCGACAGCAATGAGAAGACGGTTATTACGGGTGAACTTGGCGTAGCCAAGGCAATGGTTGGTGAGCCAACCCCAGAGGATTTTGCTTATGCGAAGAAAAGGGCATCCGAATACTCACAAGAAAATTACATTAAAGCGGTTGCAACCTCAGAAGCCTTACGAAAGGCCATTGACGGAGCCAACTCGAAATACGAACAAGAAAAAGCCAAGAAACAGGCTGAGTATGAGTCTAAGATTGCGGAAAAGGAACTAGAAATAAAGGCCAGAAAACAAGAACTTGAACAACAGCGTATTCAGAGTAATAATGAGAAGATACTGATGGCTGGCGGTGCGGCTATTGCTTTTGGCATCCTGCTTTCAGTTTTTGCACCTTTGTCTAAATTAAAGCAACTCGGTATTGCACTTATTGCCTTTGGCACTATAGCGGCGATGATTCCATTTATTGCGGATGAGCCTTGGTTCAAGTATGCAATTGGCGGTGCGGTTGGCGTTGTTGTTTTATCTGGAATTATTTCGTTTATAATCTCAAATAAAAAAAACAAGGTGGACAATTGCACCAAAAGTGTAGATGACCCCTCCTCCTCCTCCCCCAACTGACCCAGACTTCGCCCGAGCGGCTGAAGAGTTTAAGCGTGGCGGGTGGGTGGTGTCCTTGCTTGGCGGTGCTGGCATGCTGGCAAGAATGTTGCTTAATGACGAAAGTCACCCTGTTATATACTATGCCCGAAAAGTGATTGCTGGTGCAATTGTTGGCGTTATTGTTTACTTTGCACTATACGGTACAGATATTAGCGGCCTTAACAAGTCAATAATAATGTCTACGGCTGGGGCTGGAGCCCCAGAAATAATGGAAAACATCCGTAAGCGTTTTTCCAAAGGACTAACTAATGAAAAAGAAACAAAAAGAAGTAAAAAACAACGGAAGCGTAAGTGAGACTATAATTGCTACGCAATCCGTTTTTCTTTTTGCATTTGGGCTTGCGGGGGTGATGGCTACTTCTTATGTGGTTGCTGGATTTAACGCATTAAGAGATGTGAACAGTGCAGTGGCTATCGTTACCGACTCTGGCATTACGACAGAAAATGGAACTGTAAGTGTTGAGGCAGTTCGGGGAATAATTAATAACTTTCAATTGGTCGGCATATCCGTATCTTCTTTTGGAGCCATTGTCTTTACGGCAACTTGCATAAGACTATACAATAGAAACAAACTTAAATCCAAACCAACAAAGAAGAGAAGAAGTTGACACCCTTCAAAGTTTGTTGGTTTTGTGTATTATCGACAAATAGACCTGTGGTGGGTCTTTTACGCCTTGGACATCCAAGGCGGTTTTCTTTAAATCTGTCTTATGACAGTAAAGGCATCGCTGGTGGCGTTATAAGCCGCCCCAAGGCTGTTTGCGATAGAAGCCTTAGCCGTAGAGGCTAAAGCCTCCCTTAACTCATTCTTGGCCTGTTCGTGCTGTATAAACACAAACTCATGGGTGTCGCTTGACGGTTCGTTGGTTTCTGACACCCTGTTAAGGACAATTGCAGTATCTTCAACCTTTTCTGCCCTGTAATGCAAGTTAGCCAGTTGCACCTTGGCGTTGTCCAATTCAACCATAGCGTTGCACACTTGGTCAAATGCCTTTCTAATGACTTCTTTGTTACTCATACCATTGGGTATGTGTCAATCGCTTGGGTTGTCAAGCGTATATTTTAACAATCGGTTTACTGTGTGCAAATAATGGTGCTTGACAACGCAAGGGGTTCAGTATACATTGCCCGTCTATGAATAACGAAAAACTTGATGCGTCAATAGCGGCATTGCTCAATCAGGATAAACCGTCTGTTCCGCCAACCGTTGAACCAAATGTGCAACCGAGTACGGTAGATTATCTTCGTAACAGGGATGCCCTTGTTCAACTCAAAGAGCGTGAGTCAAGCCTCCCAAGCAGTTACGGGGACAGCATGGGTTGGATTTTGTATTGCCTTTGGGCAATCCCGATTTCTGCCATAATGATGATTGGTGGTCCGATTGTTGGACCGTCAATTGCAATTTTTGTTATTCTTTACATTGTTAATGGTTGGCTTAAAGACGGAGAAAAACTTGTTAAAGAAGAAGAGGAGGCTCGCTTTGGTAAAAGAAAACGCAAAAAGGTATTTTACAGAATTAACGAAAAGGGCGAAACTGTGCCAGAGGATTCTCCTTGACATTCTTACAACCGCATACCATACTGGTTGTGAAGGTTGACAAACCCAAACACTTGCATAATATGAACAAAGAACAGCAGGACACAGAAAAGACACAAGCAATCAAGGAGGCCGCAAAGATACTTGGTCGTATTGGCGGTATGGCTGGCCGTGGAGATTGCAAGCGTAGACCCTCAGAGGTCTGTCGTGCGGCTGTCCTTAAGAGATGGGAAGCGTATCGCAAGAACAAATCGCTTGCATCTCAAATAAAGTCTTAATATGGAAGAACTTACAGCCATATTTACGCTTGTTGCAAAGATTTTAATCTATTGTGGCGGAGTAATGTTTATTGCCTGTTTCACTATGGGTGCGTACACGCTTTATCAGGTTTTTTCTACAACTCTTTATACAATCAAAATCACAAAGATGTGGCATGATTTTAATAAGATGAGTCCACAGGCAAAGGTAGAAGCCTTAAAGGACGAAAGATTTAAGTAAAATTTATGATAAAGTCAAAAACTAGACAGTGGTTTAGTTTAGACGAAAGGCGACAAATGGTTAAGGATGCGTATCAATATCTCCTTGACCATAAAGAGTCTAGCCTTGTCTATGCCGCAGAAAAACACAAGGTAAGCGAACCAGCACTTCGTGCTTATATGCGTTCCCGTGGACTAAAGAACCCAAACGGAAGAGACATGTCCATGAACACGGCAAGGCAAGACTGGATTATTAAAGGCTATGCAGAGGGTCTTGAATTAGACTTGACAGCAACAGAAATTTCGCTAAAGTATGCAGAACTAGCAAAGTGTAACATTAGTAGATACGACATACAGCACTATGCAAGCAAATTTGACCTGCCTCCCCTTCGGGAGACAGACAATGGACCAAACCCAATAAAAAACTCCAAATATGGATAATCAAGAAACAACCATGAATAACGATGCTTTCGTTACGGGGGGGGAGCATGGATGGATTGGTAAGCCAGTAGTTGCATATAACATTGTCTTCCAAGAAGAGGAAGAGTTGAAGAGATTCTATGTCTTTATAAAACTTTGCAGAAAGAAGTACCCAAAGATTAGAACTATTGGTGAGCGTATTGACCGTTTCTTACAAGACGAAGTTCTTAACAAGACTGAAGATGCCGTATAATTATACTCCGAAGACAGACGGAGAAACGCTTCTTAGACATCAAATCGCAAGAGTCAAGGCTCGCATTTTAAAACTTGAAAAAGAAGGCAAGGAATACAAAAGCCCAATTGTATCAATTCCTTATGACCAAGCAATTGACCTCGTAAAGAGACATAAGGCTCGAAAGGCAGTTGTTGAAACTCTCAACAATCTTGCTGGAGAACTGTCTTTTCAACTTGACGAAGAATATGTTTCTTACAATGTCACTGCTTTAAGAAACCTTGCCAACAAGATTTTAATAAAAATATCTGAAATCAAATGAGTAGATACAAATCCCCAATGGGGGTAAATGTCCTTACCGCCGCAAAGGAAAGGATACACCATATTTATGACATACATGATACGCCAATTGTATTATTTTCTGGAGGAAAGGACTCACAGGTTCTCGCTCACATTGCTTGGGATGTTGCACAAGAGCGGGGTCTCAATTTCATTAATTGCGTCTTTAGACATGATGAATTTACTTTGGGTAATACGGTGGACTTTGTCCGTCATTATGCGTCTTTCCCTTGGGTGCGTATGCATCACCTTCTTATACCAGAACCCTCTCTCCGCTATGTCTTTGACAAACCCATTGAATATCGTCAATGGGACTTCAAGAACCGTGAGACGATGCGTCCAATCCCAGATTATTCCATTCGGCCAACGGAAGAGATTTGGAACCTTGAATGGTGGGCAGATGAAATTGAGCGTTATCAGTGCCAGTGGTTCACTGGCAAGGTAGCCCAAATGAATGGAATCCGTGCATCGGAGTCTCGATTCCGCTGGCGTGGTTCGGTCAATAAACTTGTAGAAAACTACATTAACAAGTCAAACGGGCTTAAGAGTGCTACACTCTGCAAGCCAATGTATGACTGGGAAGAGCGTGATGTACTTAAATATCTTTACGATAATAAACTTCCGTATAGCAAAGTATACGATTGGCAACTCTATGCCAAAATGGACTTACGAACATCTCCTTTCCTGCATCCAGAAAAAATTAGACACCTCAAGAAACTTCGTCAAATTGACCCGCAGTTCTACGACCAACTGCTTAAGATTTTCCCAGACCAAGCAACCCATGATAGATACTCCGAGTCCCGCAATGACGCTGGTGTTCAAGAAAAGTATGGCAAGGATTGGACTGGTATCCACAAGTATATAGTTGAACATTACGAAGAGGGCAAGTCCAGAGACTTGGCCCTCCACAGGCTGACGCAAATTGGAAAATTGAGCGAGTCTGGAAGAAACAAGGAGATGAACAATTATCCGTTTGACTATGTTCTTAAATATTTCGTAAGAGGACAGATATGGAAACTCCTTCTTCCGTATCGAAAGAGCCAAAAGGAATGGACAAAACTTTTATGACCAACACACCACGCACACTCGAGCCTGTCGAGAATATCCAGTGGATTGATTGCGACAAACTCGTAGCCAATCACTATAACCCAAACAGGGTTATGAATGCAGAAATGAACCTCATCGAGCGTTCTATCCTTCTGACTGGATGGATTCAACCGATTCTAGTCAATAAGAACAATGTCATTATTGACGGCTTCCATCGCTGGACGCTCAGTCGCCTTTCCCCAAGCCTTCGCTCAAAGTATCATGGCAGAGTTCCCTGTGCCATCCTTGACATAACGGATGTTGAGGCTATGATTATTACGGTTAGAATTAATAGAGCCAAGGGTACGCACCTCGCTTTCCGCATGAGTGAGTATGTTCGTGAACTTGTTGAAACACACAAAATTCCCATGGACAAACTGGCTACCGACATTGGTGCTACATTTGACGAAATTCAACTTTTAATGAGGGCGGATATGTTTGAAGCCAAAGATGTCCAAAACTGGGCATACTCTGAGGCTTGGTTTCCAGCAGAATCTGGAAGAACCAGAATACCAACACTTTGGGACTTTGTTGACGGCAAGGAAGTAATTGAAAATAATAAGAAACAAAACGAAGACTCTCTTAAGTGGTATTCCGAAATGGAAGAGGCAACCGAGGGTGGCATCGGCCTTGAGAAGGTCGTTGAAAAGGTGAAAAAGAAAAAGAAGAAGGAAAAGACAGAAGAGGAATCTGCTTGACAATTTTTACATATCTGCTATCATGTCTTTAATGAAAAACTCGTCCTGTTCGGTCGATGCCGCCGCAGTGTTGCTGGCTTGCCGTCCAGAAGTAATCCAAATGGCTATGGAAAACCGAGACCTTGTTGATGTCCTTTACAAGAGGATTGTTTACCTTGAAAAGGAAATCGCAGAAAGAGACCAAAAGGTTATTGACCTTTGCGATGGACTTAAAACTATAATTTCTCAAAAATATCAATATGAATAACCCCAAAATAGTTCAAAACAAAGAATCACCAAATCCATTTATTGGAGGCAAAGCCCGTCCCGTTACAGACGAGCAAAAACTCCGAGGTGGCTACCTCGGAATCCCATCGGCTCGACTTGAGTTTCTGCTTCGTGCTGGAACTGATTACGAGTTTGACGCCAATGGCAAGCGAATTGAAATTGAGCCACCAAAGTTGGACTCAACAGTTGTAACTAATCGTGAAAATCACCACATGATTAAGCCAGACCCCCGTGGTATCTTTTACCTTAAGGTCACTATTAACGGAAAAACCATAGTCAAGCCCTTGGACAAGGACGCTGAAAAAGCAAGGGTTATTAGAGATAAGCACTTAAAGGCACTTAATTTTGTGCCAAGTAGACATTCATCCAGATAGTGGCCGACTTCCCTAAATATAATATAACTATGAATATCCAACCAGATTCAGAGTGTGATTATTGCGGGGACAAATCGTGGGCCTTTGCCACAGTTAATATTTCAAAAAGAGTTGACCTGTATACTGGCTCTACTTGCAAAATGTGGAGAGCATCAAGCACTTGTTTAAAGTGCAAGATGCTGTCTTATTGGCATGTAGACCCAGACCTTCCTTATGAAGAAGTTATCCAAGATGAAGGATGACGAACTGCCCAAGGTCGTTTATACGAAACTTGGGTCATCAAGGCCAAAACTCCGAAAGTGCGGAACTTCAAAGACCCCATTTGGGACTTGGGATAAGGGTTGCATCAAAGTAGACCCACGGCAAGAACCTAGCGAAATGATTGACACGCTTGTGCATGAAATACTGCATGAGGCCCAGCCAGAAATAACTGAAGATGGCATTGAGCGTATATCTAACCTTATATCAAAAACGCTTTGGCGTGAAGGTTACAGAAAAGTTGAAATTTGAACTACAATGAATAAAGACAGAATTAAAGACCTCCTTAGCAATGCCGACCCAAAGGCGTTAAGACTGGAACCAGCAGAAACTTTTGACGAAGCCATTATTGGCCTTTCTAGTGAGGGATTAATAGTCTACTCTGAGTCGAAGATACTTGTTTCTCTCCAAGAGAATGACGGAATGGACTATGACGAAGCCCTTGAATTCTATGAATACAACACCGTCAGAGGCATTGCATATGCGGGAAAGAAAGCCCCCATCATCGTCACACAAGAGCCTTGAGGTAGAGTTTTACGATTGCACACACAGGTTTTTGGTGTGGAGCGAATCCCGTGAGGATGTGGTGCACCTCGTTGACCTCCTCGAAAACGATGGTCGATACGAGTGCTCCTGCGAGGACTGGGAATACAGACAGGCTGACTACTTCTTATGGATGAAGCCATATCAATGCAAGCATATAAATGCCTGTAAGGCATTTATGACAGCCAATAACATCTCTTTATGAACATAGTAAACTTTACGACCATAATTGTCCCCTCGATAGCCACACTTGCTTATTTTGTAGCAGGGTGCGGCAACATTCTAATTAAAAACTACCCACTGGCTGGCATGTGGTTTTTTTACTCTGGGGCCAATATTTGTTTACTATTAATGGTATGGCAAAAGAAATAGACCCAGATGAAGAAGATAATGATTCAGGATGGTCGTCTTCAGACGACTATGATGAAGATAGCCAAGAGTACTGGTTTGACGAGGATTATGATATTGATGATGATGTGCTTAGATAAGGTCGCACATGCCTTACGGCAGTGCTTGTAAAGCGATTAAGAATCAATTATAAACACCTTCTTTGTTTGTGTCAAGCATATTCGCAAGTGCATGCTTATTGATACTGAGACTCATTCTCAATAAGAATAAAATGAAACTTGGTGCTTGCTTTTTTTAAAAAAGTGTCCATACTGCATCTTATCAATCAAAAACATGACACACGACTTTGAAATCGACTCGTTTGAATACGAGGGCAACTTCTACTCCATTGAGGTCTCCGTTGAATACGAAGTAGACAACGATGGGATTGGGGCATACGAGTATTGGGGGGCTAAGTGCAATGATGCTGGTACTGACTATGCGTCCGCCACGGGATGGTCAATTACGGCCTCCCTTTGCCACCCAGACGGCACAACGGAGGAGGTGGCTGACAATGTCCTCAGTCTGCGTCTTGAGGACGCCATTTCGGATGTAGTCTACAAGGAGATGGAGAATGTAGACATCTCGGACGGGAATGACGACTATGACGACCCTCGGGATGATTACTGCGGGGATTGAATATTTTCGCTTGACAGACGCTAAAAAATGTGCATTCTGTATGTCCAATGACGAATACCCCAGAAACCATCGAATCACTCAAGGCTGAAAACGCCAAACTTGAAGAAAAGTGCGTCCACATGAGACGCAAGATTCAAACTCTAATTTTACGAGGAAGCAAACTTATTGATGGGTATCAAAAGAAGAAGGTTCCAGAACAGGTAGACATTGACAAGTGGTATTCTTCATTCCTTATGCTTCCAACATACACTTGGGAAGAAAGCCAAGAAGCCAACAAGTGGGTCGATGAATTTATGAAATCCGACCGATATATTTAATTTTAACCCCAAATAATAATAAACACAAATACCATGGCCTCACCAACAAAGACCACATATATTAAGACCTCCACCATCCGCAAGTTCGCCAAGTCTCACGGCAAGCGAATTTCGGCAGAATTCGCCATGGCACTAGACCGCTATGTTGAACAGAAGGTTCTCCTTGCTTGCAAGGAGCACAACGGAGGCAAGAAGACCCTTGATGCCGCCGTTGCAGGTTACATTATCGGCAATTCTTAATGTCAAGCAAAGCGGCTAAGAAAGAATTAAACAAGCCGCCAAGATGGACTTATTGTTTCCAAACAAAAAAGTACGAAATAAATGAAACCAGAAATGGAATTATTTACAAAAATACTCTTGACGAAAGCCAATGGCTGTGCATGATGAATGCATGCAATGACTCCTTTGACAGGGAGCAATGGCTTATTAAAAACAACAAACAACCAAAACCAACAAAAAATGTTTCAAAAACTAAAAGACTTGTTTAATTCTCCGTCCAAAAGCGACATGCGATTGGTTCATGCAAAGATGTGCGGCATCCTTGAAGAGCGTGAAAAGACCATCAAGGACAAAGATGGTGTCATTGCTGACATGCAGAAAAACGGTGGATACGGATACCGTGCCCAGCACATTGAGTTTCTCAACAAAGAGGTTCTCCGCCTTGGAGACATGTGCCGTGAACTTTCTCGAAACAATGAGAAATTGCATGCAGAAAACATGGAACTCTCACTTGTTCAAAAGAAGAAAAAGAAATAACATGGAATACCCACTACCAAGAAAGTTTAGCATTTCTGGCGATTTTGTTACTACAAAGGCATCAGATGATGCAATCTCTGGCTTTTGGATTCGTGGTGATGAATACCAAGACCACCTCACGGTGGTCAAGGCTAATCACCAAGAGCAGGTTGCTCAATTGACCCAAGAGATAGTTGCTCTTCGTGTTGCTGGAGATAAACTTGCTTCTGCTACGGCAAAGTTTGTTTGCTCTAAGCACTACAAGACCGAACTAACTGATTGGTCAAAGGCTCGTGGCCTTGACTCTGATGTGAGGGGCAAGCAGTGAGAGACGAACCCATTGAGGTTACTTTCATTGCTGAGTCCTTGCTACTTGAGCAAGTTGAAAAGCATAACAAGTTAAAGGCAGAGGTAATCAACTTTATCTCTATGATTAATGTTTATGCAACCTTTAAGGACGAACAAGCACGAATGGACTGCCAAGAGGCTCGTTTCCGCCTGTCTGAAATGTGCGAGGGATATAAGCAATGATAGAAGTAAAGGTATACAACATCAATGTGGAAGACATTAACAAGTCTAACTCCAATACTCAAGGCACTTACCCAATGGTTGAGTATCAGTTTTACGGCTTTCTCATGGATGAGATTCAGTTGGTCAATGAGCAGAACAAAACGCTTAAGCACGAACGCATCCACGATTTCAATCAGATTGGTGGACTTCAAGAGGAAAACGCCCGCCTCAAGGCAGAGAACGAGCGGCTGACGGATTTCACAACCCGCACTATCATTCCAAATGGAATCCTGCAATCCGAGGTCAATCAACTAAAGATTGAACTTGCTGACGCACAGGAGTCTTATCACATTATTAACGAAATAATTGCAAGCGAGCGAAATGTTCACAGGACTAATACTGCGATGCTAAAAGACCAGATAGATGGACTATATATAGAAAACCGTCTTCTTGGAGAACGAGTGCTGGCTTATCAAAGACTTAAACAACTAAATGACATATCCAGACCATCCGATGAAGCGTAAGGCGATTGAAAACGCCAACAAGGTCATTGAGTTAAGAAACGAAAACACCATTCTCAAAGATGATTTAAAGAAACTTACCGAATGGTCTGATGGTGCAAAGCGTCTATTGGATAATTATGTTAAATTAATATTTGACAAGGACGACCGTTCTTACAAGATGGAGCAAGAGTTGAAATCTGCTAAGGCTGAAATTAACAGGCTCAAGTCAATAGAAGTAACTAATAGACCAAATGGGTAAGTGTGGATACAAGCAAGGTGAAACATTGCTGGCCGTTCGCATCGCCCACAAGAAAGGCATTACGCTTCAAGAACTTAGCAGGGTTACGGGTAAATCGGTTCATGCAATAAGGTCTTCTGGTCGTCTTGTTGGCATAAAACTTAAGTCAGAATTTAATAAAAAAGAATACCGAAGCCTTAAAGATAAACTTTATAATATAGACACAGGTCAATATACTGCTGGCGAACTTGCTCAAATCCTTGACACTGGGAAGGGGACTGTATACTCTCTATGCACAAGATACGACCTTCCATTAAAAAAGGCAAACTACGGCTCACAGAGTCATGTCCAATACTCTAAACATGGGAAAACAAGCAAAATATAAACAACTAAGTCGTGAACTTCGTGCAGAACTTGACAGGTTCTTTGTGCAGTTACCAAACCTAACAAACGACAAGAAGGAGGAAATCTTTCAAGACGCCAGAAGTAAGGCAAAGAAAGAGTTATCTCTTAAGAAGAAACCCAAGTGAGTATGCCCACGCTGGGTCATGGTGAATCCTTGCGTGGCACGACTGACATACTGCAAGGAAAAACTCTGAATCGTTAAGACGCTCTCCCCACCGCCCCCTGCGGTGGTGGATTTGGTCTGATGGGATTATCTCACAGACTTGGCACTTCGGGTGCTGTGCGATAAATTCTTTTCTAATAGAAGAATAGATAGCGTTTTGTTTTCCACGCTTTTTTGAAACTGGCTTGAGGCGTTTATTTCCTCTTTTGAGCGGAGTTCTTTTCACTTGTTAAAGATGCCCTCATTTGTCCACCACTCTGATATAAGCAAGGCATCTGAGGTTTGACCCGTTAGACCAATTGTTCCAGAGTATTTAGATTTGGCGTAATCTGTCAATATTTTCTTCCATTGTGCGTGTTTCATCTTGCCTCTCGTTCCAAGATGGTCGTTCAAACGCTTTTGCCACACTCTTGGAGTGACACGCACGACATTTACCCCTCGTGCCATGAGGTATCCCACCAATATACCAAACGACTCAAATAGCAAGGCTATTCGAGCCGAAGGTATCATTGTCCCCATGAAATACGGAGGCTGTTCAATGATAACGCAGTCAAGGGTAGCCAAGTCACCAAGAGACGCATCAAGCATGGGGAGCAATTCAGAAGGGTTAAGTCCATTTAGTTTATATAAAGTTATTTTTCCGTCAACATAAGAACAGGAACAGATTGCCCCGTGCGTTCCGCTGTCAATGGAAACAAATCTTAACGCTTCTGGTTTGAATTTTGGGTTAATGAGGTTATCTTTTTGCATGCCTTTTGGGTGTGTGACGGAAGGCTTGAGAAGTTATAATCAGCCTTAGCAAAGCCGCCAAGCCCACGGTTATAAGCCGCATAAACCTCCCAAGATGCTGGCTCACGCTTAAGTTTAACCTTCAACGAGTTAGACAGCCAATCCATGTAAGCGGAAGCGTAGATGGAAGAAATGTCCTTGTCAAGAGCGTAAGACCAAGACCAAGTCTCAAGGCCCGCTTTTTCACGCTGTTTGCTGATTTGCTCCCAAGCGGGCTTATGCAATTGATACATTCCAAGTGCATTTCCGCTATCCCCCACTGCCCTTGGGTTGTTAGATGACTCAACCATGGCTACCGCTTTAAGCATATCTGGTGATACTGCGTATCCAGAGACGGCAACGGTGAGAAGAAGGCTATTAAGTATGTTTTTGTGCATTCAACACATCATGCACTTTCGCTTGCGTTAGTCAAGGTCATTTATTGCCTCATCCATCTCTTCATACAAATTAGAATCCATTTCTCTTGTAATCACTATCCTTATCATTTGACTTAACTTTTCTGCCTCTTCCCTGTTGTTCTCTGCAATTGCAAGATTAAACGAAAACCACAATAAATTGGTTGCACCAGCAACCGTGTGGCTTATAGACCTGTCGCATGAAGGAATACATAAAGGTTCAACAATAAACCCATTTATTTCCTGTGGCTCAAATACAGAGATTTCTTTCATAAGCCTTTACCACTTGACAAGTGTCACCCTTTCTGCAATCTGCAACTCTACACCACAATAATATGGACGATACACTAAACCACGACCCAGCACCCCGAAAGAGCAACGAAATGTCTGCTCCTTCTTTTTATAATAAGATTAACGACCCCATGCAAGCAATCCAACTCATGGGAGAGATGATTTCTGGCTCTGGAATGTTTGGTTGCACAAAGGTTGAACAGGGCATGGTTCTTGCCATGCAATGCCTTGCAGAAGGCAAGGCTCCCTTGGAACTCGCAAAGACTTATCACATCATTGAAGGAAAACTGACGATGAGGGCTGACGCTATGCTTGGCCGTTATCTTGCTTCTGGTGGTAAGGTTAAGTGGACTGAACGCACCGATAAGCGTGTCGCTGGAATGTGGACTTGCGATGGCAACGATGTTGAGATTGCGGTCTCTCTTGACGAAATGATTAAGAACGGAGTTGCTGGTAGCGTTGGAAAGATTAAGGCTAATTGGCAGAAGTTCCCACGACAGATGCTTACGGCTCGCTGTATCTCTGAGGCGGTTCGTCTTCTGATGCCACAGATTGTTGCTGGCATCTATACCCCAGAAGAAGTTTCCGATTTCAGTAATAGCGAAAAGAACATTATTCCCAAGCCTGTTCCCGTTGCGGCTCAGATTTCGGAAGTTGAAATCGTTGAAGACCCCGTCAATGCCGTCAAGGGACGGCTTGACGAACTGTTATCCAAGTATGAGCCAAGTGCCAGCAACTATCTTGTGAGCAAGGGATACCTCAAAAATGGACAGAACTACCGAGACCTTGACGCTATGACTGCACAGCGTATCCTTGCCGCACCTGACAAGATTATCGGTATCCTCCAAACTGTCAAATAATAATGGGAACATACTCAACCGATAACGGGGGCAAGCAGGACTCTGCTGGTTTGGCCTCTGGAGTTAATGCAAACATTGACTCTTCGCAATATCACCGCACCATGGGATTATCCAAGGGCGGTCTTATGGCTCTCAAGAAATCACCCGCACACTTCTGGCAATGGATGACCTCCCCGCCAGACCCATCCACCCAAGCCATGGCACTTGGAACGGCTACCCATACGCTTGTCTTTGAGCCAGAGAAGTGGGCTTCAGAGATTGCAGTCATCCCAGAGGATGCCCCCAAGAAGCCAACAGCCTCTCAGACCAAGGCAGAAGAGCCATCCGAGAAAGCCAAGGTCAGTCTTGATTGGTGGACTAAGTTCCACAATACTAATGTTGGCAAGACCATCATTACGGCTGAACAGGATACCCTCGCAAAAGGTATGGCTAACGCTGTGTATGCCAACGAAGAAGTCCTGCCTTATTTAAAGCATTATTCTGCTAAGGCGGAACTTTCAATTATGGCTACGGAAAAGGTTAAGGGTCTTGACATTGCATGCAAGTGCCGAGCAGACCTTGTTACCATGGACGGAACTATTATTGTAGACTTAAAAACGACACAGGATTCGTCTGCGGAAGAATTTTCTCGTAAGTTTATGAGCCTTGGATACTGGATGCAAGCCGCACATTATATGGCTACGGCTCGCCTCGCTGGCCTCCCAATAAAGCGTTTTATATTTGTTGCCGTTGAGTCAACGCCCCCTCATAGCGTTGCCCTCTACGAATTAGACGAACAAAGTCTTGACAAGGCGTTCAAAATCCGTCAGCGTCTACTTGAAACCCTTGCCAACTGTATTGCCACGGGCAAGTATCCTTCTCACTCAAAAGGGATTAACTCCTTGACAATGCCGAGTTGGCTGACATAATGATTTTCTCTAACCCATAATACATACATGACCAAAAAGAACATTGAAAATACGGAAGACAAGTGCAACGGCAAGTCCGCTTGCCCTTTCAAGAATGACGAGTCGATTAATAACTATTATTACGACTACCACTACACATACGACAAGGTTGAAAAGGAGCCTCTCTTCTACATCACTGACCGTGGTCGTGGCATTGCTAACACTGTGCTCGCATTTACGATTGGCGTTGTCGGTGCTGTTGTTATCTTTTCGGTAATTAATTCAAACGCATCAATTAAGCGTATTGAAAAGATGCTTGACAAGACCCCCGTTCCTGTGCATACTGACTCTTCAATCAACCACCACACCAAATAAAACATGTCTAAATTCAAGGTAGACCTCAACAGTTCGGACCGACCCGAGCGTTTCACAGCAGAAGGCGACTACTCCGTAGTCGTAGAATCTGTCGAAAAGAACCTCACCCAGCAGGGATTCGAGAAGGCGACCATCACCTTCAAGGATACGAAGAACCGTCAAGTCAAGGACGACCTCCTCAATAAGGATACCGTCTATTGGCGTCTCAATCAACTTATCGTTGCTACGGGCATGAAGGTTGAACACGGAGCAGAAATGGACTTCAGCAAGTCTGGCGAGTTCTTTAACTTCGTCAAGACCTTTGTTGGAATGAAGTTGGACATCTCGCTGAAGAGCGAGGCGTATACCAACAAGGACGGCGAAGCCAAGTCGATTTTGAAGGTAAGCAAGTATGCCAAGGCCAAACAGGCCGAGGATGCTCCCTTCTAATTGACAAGAATCAATAAATAATGATGGGGGGCGAAAGCCCCCCTTTTTGTTCCTTGAAACGGTCTTGTAGTTCAATGGTAGAACACCTGTTTTGTAAACAGGCGGTTGTCGGTTCAATTCCGTCCAAGACCTCCATTTGTTTAATCCACTGCCTCTATCTTTGCTAGTCCTTAGACACGCTTGGTTCATTCAAAAAAATGCGGTTTAGACTGAACCGAAGACCCCCTGTGAGTAGCAGAACAGCGAAATGCAGGGGTTCGACCTTTTTACGGCTTGTAGTTCAACGGATAGAACACCCGCCTTCTAAGCGGGGAATCTTGGTTCGATTCCAAGCGGGCCGAGTTTCGGGCGTGTAACTCAGCGGTTAGAGTGGGCTCTTTATAAGGGCTAAGTCGAGGGTTCGACCCCCTCCACGCCCACCATTTTATGAATACCAAATCCAAACCATTCGAGCAAAGATTGCATGACGAGAACGACATTCCCGCCAGAGAAGTCGTGAAGGAATGGTATGGTCGTATTGGCATAAGGCTTATAGACAATCCAGATAAATATGGTGTTGACTTAATTACGGAAGATGATAGTCTATGTGTAGAAGTTGAAAGACGGATGGTATGGAATACGGAAGAGTTCCCATTTGCAGATGTAAACTTCCTGCAAAGAAAGGTTAAGTTCTTTGACACAAAAAGGTATAGTCTACATGAATACGCCATCGTGTCGGTTTCTTTAAAAAGAATCGGCATATGCAACGAAGGCGAAATCATGGCTATCGTCAAGGGGACGACTCCAAAGGAGTCTCCCAACAGGTTTGTAAACGATAGTGAATACTTTTACAAGATACCAAAGTCAAAGTTTTTCTGGTTTTCAGTATAATTTACATCCAGTAGCGTAATGGTATCGCACCTGCTTTGGGAGCAGGGGTTTGCAGGTTCAAGTCCTGTCTGGGTGACTTTGGTTGGAATGGCGGAATGGCAGACGCATCACACTTAAAATGTGTCCAACTGCGGGTTCGACTCCCGCTTCCAATATTTCAGAGAGATGGCAGAGCGGTTTATTGCACTTGACTTGAAATCAAGCGGAGGTAAAACTCCCGTGGGTTCAAATCCCACTCTCTCTATTTTCGAGGTAGTAACTCAATTGGCAGAGTGTCAGTTTTCCAAACTGGATGTTGCAGGTTCGACCCCTGTCTACCTTACTCTGGGGACTTAGTGATAATGGTAGCACGGGCGGTTTGCATCCGCCCAGTAAGGGTTCGATTCCCTTAGTCTCCACCAATTTCAGAGCCGTGGTGTAATGGTAGCACAGGAGTTTTTGGTTCTCCTTGTCGGGGTTCAAATCCCTGCGGCTCTATTTTTTGATTTAGCGTGTATTAACCTGTGGCAATTAGCACAAACTAAAACGCACTTTGCTATTTCGTCTCTTTGACGCTCTAAGGAGCGGTTACGCATTGCAGTCCAGTCGCCTTTCTTAGTTGTCTCGTCTCGATGGTGAAAGTCAAAGATAGCCGTGTTTTTGTTATTATGTTTAATGCCACACTTACTGCACTTGTCTCCAAGTAATTTAACAAAAGCCTTTTTACGCTCCTTTACCCTATCATACTTATATTTGTTATAACAAAACTTACACCAATAGTTGGTGCTATACGATTTGTTGTTACCATAAAAAACCTCTATTGGTCTTTCCTTCTTACAACATGGGCAGGTTTTGACTTTCATCTATCTATGGTGAAACTGTCACCCGCCGCTTTTACAAACCTAACAAGACACTTGGGTGCGTTAAGCACCCTCAATTGGAGGGTAAGCAGATTCAATCTGCTCTCCACTGTGGTCGCAGTAAATGAACGACTCCCAATTGACATCGCATACAATAACATTCCATCCCCCGACATCAGCCTCGTCTCTGATTGAATCTCTGATAAGTTCAGCGTTTTGTTTTGCAGACTCAAACGAAAGAGTGCCCCCGTCAGAGGTAATAAAATACTTCGGGTAACGACCAATTTCGGTGTAAGCACCGCCAGAAAGGTCGTAGTCAAAACGCTGAACTGAATATATTGGGGGTTGTTTCATAGACTAATACATTAGTCTTCTTCGTGTCCCAAGTCAAGACTTAAAGCACTTAAATAATCAAGATACATTTCGTGGAACGACTCAATGAGCCTTTCATTAAGAACATCTCGCTGTTCCTGTGTAAGTTGTTTCCCATCCTCAGTCTGGATGTGGCTCATCATCCCGTCCGTGAGCATGAATACGCCAATTTTATTTTTCTTACAAATTTCCTTGACTTTTTTAATGGCTTCGTTTTGTTTATTTTTGTCCATAGTATCGCTTGTGTTTTATGATACAAAGTTTTCGGAAGATGTCAATAGCAAAATCGAATGAATATTTATCATTTTGCTCTTGAAAAATGATAAAAAGTATGCATCATGTATTGTCTATGAATAACCAAGATAATAAAGCGTTTGAACTCGCCCTTGCCACCAAGGGCGTAATTAACAGCCTGTCTCGCTTCCGTGAGGCACAGCACAGGGTCATCTATCAGTTGAGCAACCCCTCTCTTGCCTTTGGCTATGAGTTTAGCAAGTCTGGCGAAGACATGGAGTTTTGCCGAATTCAACTTGCGGAAGCGATTGATGTTGCCGACAAACTTTCTTGGGATGCCATTTACGAGCATCACAACAAAGATAAAAATAATGCTTGAACTTTTATAAAAACCGTGCATACTAATTTCTCATCACAAACAATATGACTACCGAAAATACCAACAAAACGGAGAAGACTTACTTCTTCAACGAAACCATCACCATCCAATCCCGAGGCATTGTGGCTAACTCTTTCGAGGAAGCCCAAGAGAAGTATCTTGATGCCTTTAAGGAAAATGTCAAGTTCGGCAAGATGATTGCTGACTCTTCTGACTTCACCTGCTACTCGCAGGATGCCGAAGGCAACGAAACTCACGAATACTAAACCAATGACCAACTCAAAGGCACAAACAGAAAAAGCCGTAGCCCAAGTCCTCGACATGGTGCTTAACTCTTACAAGCCCCGTGAACAGCGGGAGTTGGCAGAATGGATTGTAGACTCCATGAAGCCAGATGTTGTCAGCGGCCTTGCGGCTGACTTTGACGAAGTGAACGAAGACGCTTAACCATGACCAAGCATTGACTTCCCGTGGGCAATCCCGCCCGAGGGGCACAAAGGTAAGGACGCTTACCGAGGGGTATAATACGCAGGGATAGTGTATTATGCCCCTTTAACTTTTGAGACCTTCACCCCTTTCGGGGTGGGGGTCTTCTTCTTTGGCACGGTATAAGTGTAGTCTGGAATACCTACAAGAACATCACGAAGGTGATTGTAAGCATGATATAATTCATCGTCCCTTAGCCCAGTTATCATCAGTTCAAGCACCCGCTTGCTGATGCGTCTTGAAGCCGTTTCAAGAGCCTTGCTGTCTATCGTGTGGTGTCTTGGGGGTCGTTGAGCCATTGTATTCAAACCATTTATTGCGAGGCGGAGAGAGAAGGGAAAGCCATCTTGCCTTGTCCTCTTCCCGAATCTCAAACGCTATATCATTTAAGACTTTATATCTACTGACAGCGTGTCTCCTTATGTTCACACCTTCCTTGGGGTCTGCACGGTTCCCCTTGATGGGGTTATTCACGACATCTTCATGGCCTTGACATGCTTGGTAATCCTGTCAGAGAGGGCGTTCCAGTCGTCTTGGGCAAGGCCGTCATGCTCCTTATTAAGGCGTCCCATGACGCCATTGAGTTCGGACTCCGTGAATTCGCCCGTGCAACGCTCCTCAACGATTTCCTTGATGGTTTCACGCTCCCAGAAGTTCCAGCAGGTGATAGAGCCAGCCTTCTCCAACTCCATGAGGAGACCGTGAGCCAAGGCCACACGGTCTTCATGGGGAAGTTTCATAATGTTATTTACAATGTGTTCCATGGTATTTAAGTTAAGAATTTAATGTCGGTGTATCCGTAGACGGTTTCAAGATGCTCACGCACGACTTTCTTAGCCTTGGCGTTCCAAGACCCAAGACTGCGGAAGGGGACTCGCACCCCGTTCTCGCATCGTGCCTCAATGTAAGCACCATTGGGGCCAAACAAGGCATTGATGTAGACCTTCATTCACGGACTTCCTCTACATTGATTTGGTCGTCCCACTTGTTTTCCATCGCACAAAGGAACTCGTCAATGGCGTTTTGCTTTGAGGTGATGTATTCCTCATAGAGTTCCCGTGCGTGTTTTTCATCACGGGCTTCGCACTCCCAATTAAGGAATACCTGTTCGCTAACATTATACTTTTTTAGTTTGATGGTGTTCATAGAATATATAGTATGCAGATTATTGTGGTTATGGCAAGATAAAAATTAGCCGACCTCCCCCTCTGGGGTGTATCCGCCGTTTTCGTCTGCGATGTAGAAGTTTTCTGGCTCTGACTCGCCAAGCATACAGTCGGAGTTGTCAAACAATTGCTCGAAATCTTCGGCAAACTGTTTAAGTGCATCCTTCTTGTTTTTTGCTTCACATTCAAATTGAATGGTGATGTTTTTGACAATCATGTATTGTTTCATGGTATTTTATTTTTGTTTGGGTTGGAAATTAAGAAATTAGAGCGGCTGGAACCCAAGCAATTTCGCACTTGGGCATGTTGGGCTTCCACGATTGCGTCTGGACGGGCGTAATGGTAGCCCAGATGTATCCTCGTTCTGGATTGATGTCCTTGGCCGTAAGGTTTCGGACATGCTCTTCGGCCTGTTCCTTGGTTTCCCAAAAAGAGGAGAGGGTTCCGTAGCCCCTGTTCATGGCGATAACAAGGTGAAGGCCAGAAGGGATGGGGTCGATAGTAGTGGTGGTCATAGATTGAGTAGTATTCAGATTTTGGTGCTTATGGCAAGAGTTATTTCCACAAATTTCGGATGTTGGGGCAGTTCTGAATAGATGCGGGACGGTTGGTGTTGTCGTAATGGTAATGGACACACCAGAGGGTGATGAGGGACTTCGTTTCAGTCCCAACCTCGTCCGCATCACAGCGACCCGCACAGGAAAACTTGGTATTGTGTCCAGACTTAATCCAATCAGCGACCTCCTTGGCCTTCTGATAAGAGTCGTAATACACCCAGCCCCAATTACCACCGCCCTCAAAGGCGATAGCAAGGTGGGGGCAGGAAGAGATGAGCGTGGCTTTCTTTGGTTTGGTCATAGACATACAGGATGCATGGATTGAGGTTTGTTTCAAGCCTTATTTTTCATCCAGCCCAAAAATCTGTCTACCACCTCATCCGTGTAGACGACATCAAAATAGCCCATGTCGTCCTCATGGAAGAAGGCAATAACCAAGTCCTTCTCGGAGGCATAGTCTTCAAGATAGATGCCAAGGGACATGTCAAGTTGGTCTCGCCATGCCTTGTTCTTTGGGTAGCCGCAGGACTTCGCAACGAAGTCCACAAGTCCAGCCTCATGCTTTTGGGCAGAGTTAGCGAACTGATAGACGACCTTGCTTTCGATGATGTCGTGGATTGCTTTGTTTTTCATAGTAGAGTCAGTATGCAGATTGTGGTTTGGATTGCAAGCAAATTAGTTGGTATTAACAGCCTTCATCCAAACATTTTCCGAGTCAAGTCGGTTATCATCCCACTTGACGGGCTTTAACTCGGTAATAGTCGCCCAGCAACCAAAAACGGGGTCTGGGTTAATTTTTACGCTCTTCTTGACATATTCCTCTGCCTCTTCCCTTGTGCGGAAGGTCGTCATAAGGGTTGAACGGTCGTGGGCAATGTATGTCGCAATGTATATTGGGTCGGTCATAGACAATACATGATGCACATTGTTGCAGTCCGTGCAATACAAATCTTAAACTATTTACTTAACGCTTCTGGGGTAGTCTTTGTATAGTTCAAGGCCAAGGGGGTTGGTTCCCCACTCTACAATGCCTCTAAACTCGTTTCCAGCCCTGTTGCCACCGCAGTAGTCTGGGTGGAATGTCCAATCAATGAAGCCGTTGCACCCCGCACTTAGACAATCCGACCGAGCAATCCATAGGTTTGTCTTTCCGTCTTTTCCCTTGGGGTCTGGTGCTGACACATGCAGGTTGGGCAAGACCGTGGCGTGGGGGTGGAAGTGAACCCCGTTGCACCTTGGGCACGACATGCCATCTGGAAAGATTGCAAGTTTCCAATATTTTTCTCTCAAATTTTCTTTACTCATTCAATTCCATTGTATAGTGTATGGTTATTTTTGGAAACAAAGAAAGGGCAGGGGCTCTCGCCCCCACCCTTGGTCGTTGTCCTCCCCTCCCGATTAGTTGTTCGAGGGGCTGAACATCAGCCCGCTGATGCTACGGGCTCGAACCGCCTTGGAGATGGCGTTCAGCGTTCCCGTGTTCACACGCTCGGCAAGTTCAAAACGCTTGCCTTCAACCGAGTGCGTAAGGTGCTGGGTAACAGCATTGTAGAGGTTGAACAGGTTGCGACCGCTGTCTTCCGAGTAAGTCGGACGCTCCCAGACCGTCTGGATGCCCTCACGCATGCGTTCCGACATGACCTTGCTCTTTTCAAAGCTAAGCAGGATGCTGTTGCCCTCTTCCTGCGAGACCTTGGTCTCAATCATGTTGTTGAACAGCGGAGCCGACTCCTTGAACGCATTGATGGAACGGGCGAACGCATCACGCAGGGTGTTAGCATCCAGCGTCTGGGTGTGCTTGCGGGTCATGCCGACAGCCGCAATCGGCAGGGCAAGGCCATTCGTGCAGACCAAGCGGACGAGGCCGACTTGAAATGAGGCTCGAAGCGACCCGTCAAACGAATTCTGCACCTTCAAGCGGAAGGTAAGGTCGTTGCCATTGGACAACTTGAACCCGTGGTCGGGGAAGTCGTAGATGGCACGGATGCGAGCCCCGCCGTTCGTGCAAACGGTCTTACGCTTAAAGTTGGAGAAACCAGCCGTCTGGAAGAGGTCTTCCGAAGCACCGAGCATGTCGGAGTTTTGGAGGACTTCATAGCGGTCGGTAACGCAACCGAGGACTTCACCGTTGTCCGTGCGGACATTGGCGAAGAAGCGGGTAGCCGAGCCGTTGGGCAGGTGGAACGGAACCTGCTCGACCGTGTAGTCGAACTTTTCCGTCTGACGCTCAATGGCTTCGGAGGCGATGGTGGTGGTGAGGTTGGTAGTCATGTATTTTTTTGGTTTGGTATGGTTGGTTGTCTTGCGACTCCATTCATCATGCACACCTTAACTTGAATAGCAAGCACCAAATCTTAAATAGATGAAAGAAAGATTAAAGTCATCCGCAAGTGCTTGTTTAGCATAGACATCTAGTTTTGAATGTTCGGTCATTTAACAAGCCTACCCCCGTCATTAGTAAATGTATGGGGGGTTATAAATTTCACTAATACCATAAACTCTAATCTTGCCCATAAGTTTAACTTATTTGATAGCAGGGGTTTTGTTTCTCCTTGACCCCCTCTAATCCGTCCCCCTTAATAATCCCCCTGTCGTCCCTGTAGCATGCACAAAAAGCCCCCGTTAAGGGGGCTGTGAGTCGCTTTACCAAGAGCAACAGTAGTAGACCACCTTGCCCTCACTAATGGCCTTCAAAGCCTTGTCAATGAATTCAAGCGTTGGCTCTTTGTCCCGCTCATCTGACGCCCCCCAGAAGAAACCAGTTGCAGTTTCCAGAGAGTCGGCCTCAACGACCCGCTTCAATTCCAAGAGGTCTGCCTCGTCAAGTTCAAGCGGTTGCCCATTGAAGTCATGCATGTGTCCCTGCCGATGATACATTTCTTCCATGTAGCCATTAAGGTCGGCATGCTTACGCCAGTAAGCCAGTTCCTCTTGGGACTCAATGCCCAGTTCGCCGTCAAGGTATTCCTGCGTTTTCAACAAATCCATGTCGGGCTTGCTGATTGAGTATGCGTATTGGTCGAGTCCCATATTAGTTGGCCTCGGTCT
>Ga0114977_10000175_pt1 | contig 41371 bp, 39 predicted proteins | sample S_130805_MF_Meta_FD_87026 | JGI IMG/M metagenome (GOLD analysis project Ga0114977, IMG submission 87026) | Freshwater microbial communities from Lake Simoncouche, Canada to study carbon cycling - S_130805_MF_MetaG | ecosystem: Environmental > Aquatic > Freshwater > Lake | place: Lake...
GCTCAAAGATTTAATTGCGGTGCGTGGTCGTCAAGTCAGCGTTGAGAATATTCAAAAAACTGTTGCTGATTTTTACCGTATCAAATTAGCAGATCTTTTATCCAAAAAAAGAACCCGTACTTATGCACGTCCACGACAAATAGCGATGAGCTTAGCCAGAGAGTTGACACAATTAAGCCTTCCTGAAATTGGCCTTGAATTTGGTGGTGTAGACCATTCGACGGTTTTGCATGCCTGTAAAAACATTGAAAATCTACGTAATATTGATAGTGGTATTAATGCCGACTATTTATTACTTAATCAAACTTTACGAAATTAACAAATATTTTGTGGGTAAGTAGTAAATTATCACAATCTAAAATTTTAATTAACAAATTATCAACAGCTTATTTTGATAGTATTAACAAGGTAAATTATAATTAACACTATGAAAAAATTGAAAATAATTAATCTATAAATATTTTCATAAAAGTTATTATTATTATTAAGGATATAAATATGTTTATTAAAAAAATCGAAAGAGAATTATTCTTAAAATCTTTTCAGAGAGTAATTGGTATTGTTGAACGGAAACAACCTTTACCAATTCTTTCAAATGTATTGATTAAAAAAAATGACTCCACTATTGGATTTGTAGCGACTGATTTAGAAATTCAAATTGAATCACATACTGAATTTAATGAGGGGACAGGAAGTGATTCAATTACTGTGTCAGCTAAGAAGCTTCAAGAAATTATTAGGGTACTACCAGAAAAGAGTTTCTTTTCACTAGATATTCAAGATAACAAATTAATCCTGAGATCAAATAAAAGTCGATTTAATCTACAAACCTTACCCGCGCAGGATTTCCCTTTAGTATCTGATCAATTAAAAGAAGGTTCTACCGTTAATATTAAACAGTGCGTATTAAAAAAATTAATAACCAAAGTTCAATATTCAATGGCTCAACAAGATATTCGATATTATTTAAACGGTGTACTCCTAGTTTTAGATGGTGAATATATAAAATTAATTGCAACCGATGGTCACCGCTTAGCTTTTGCTTCAGCCAAATTTAATGGTTTAGATAAAAAACTTGAAATAATTATTTCAAGAAAAACTGTGGTTGAATTAGCTAAATTACTCTCTGATTCAGAGGATGATGTTCAGCTTGAATTAGCTGAAAAGCAAATAAGAATTTCATTACCAGAGGTGACTTTAACATCTAAAATAATTGATGGAAAATTCCCTGATTACGATAGAGTTATTCCTAAATATACAAATAATTTAATTTTAGATAGGTTAATTTTATCTAATTCATTACAACGAGTTGCCGTTTTATCGAATGAAAAATTTCGCGGCGTTAGATTTGTTCTAACTGAGAAAAATCTTAAAATTATTAGCAGTAATAATGAGCAGGAAGAAGCGCAAGAAGAAATTGAAAATGACTACCATGGCCCAGCTTTGGATATTGGTTTTAATGTTAATTATTTGCTTGATGGTATAAATAACTTAGATTCGGAGCAGGTAATGCTTTCTTTTGGGGACGCAAATAGTAGTATTTTGATATCAATACCTGAAACTGACGACTTTAAATACGTTGTAATGCCAATGCGTATTTAATTTTAAGTTTCACGTGAAACAATTTTTTTGGGAAAACCATGAGCGATAACTACGACGAATCAAGTATTCAACAACTAGAAGGATTAGAGGCGGTTAGAAAACGGCCTGGTATGTACATTGGAGATACTTCTGATGGTACAGGTTTGCATCATATGGTGTTTGAGGTGGTTGATAATGCAATTGATGAATCACTAGCGGGCCATTGTAATGATATTAAAGTGATAATTCATGGTGATAACTCAATTTCAGTATCAGATAATGGCCGAGGAATTCCGATTGGAATTAAGTTTGACGACAAACATGAGCCAAAACGCTCGGCTGTTGAAATTGTTTTAACAGTTCTACATGCGGGCGGAAAATTTAATCAAAATAGTTATAAAGTTTCCGGTGGACTACATGGTGTTGGTGTTAGTTGTGTAAACGGCTTGTCAGAATGGTTGAAATTAACAACCTATCGCGATGGCCATAAATACGGCATTGAGTTTAATCGTGGTGATGTAAAAGATAGATTAATTGAAATTCAAAAGGGTGTAGAAGTATCACCTGTTCGCTCTTATGGTGAATCTAATAAGCGAGGCACCGAAGTTCATTTCTTAGCTGATAAAGAAATTTTCGGTCATGTTGAGTTTCATTATGAAATTCTAGCTAAACGCTTGCGTGAGCTTTCATTTTTAAATAATGGCGTAAAAATTGAGTTAATTGATCAACGTACTGGAAAAAGCGAAAATTTTGCTTATTCCGGCGGTGTTCGCGGTTTTGTTGAATATATGAACAAGAGTAAGACTGTTTTGCATCCAAAGTCATTCAGTGCAATCGGTGAAAAAGATAATGTTGTAGTCGAAGTAGCGATGCAGTGGAATGATAGTTATTCGGAAGTGGTTCAGTGTTTTACAAATAATATCCCTCAGCGTGACGGCGGTACGCATTTGACCGGTCTACGTATGGCTATGACTCGAGTAATTAATAAGTATATTGAAGAACATGAGTTAGCCAAAAAAGCCAAGGTAGATACCGCTGGTGATGATATGCGTGAAGGATTAACTTGTGTGCTTTCGGTAAAAGTGCCTGAGCCAAAATTTTCTTCTCAAACTAAAGATAAATTGGTTTCTAGTGAAGTTCTTCCAGCTGTTCAGGAGGTTGTCGCACAAAAGCTCACGGATTTCTTACAAGAAAATCCAATTGATGCAAAAATTATTTGTAATAAAATTATCGATGCGGCTCGTGCTCGCGATGCTGCCCGAAAAGCACGTGAATTGACGCGTCGTAAAGGTATTTTAGACGGAATCGGATTACCAGGAAAACTGGCGGATTGCCAAGAAAAAGATCCTGCCATGTCTGAGTTATACCTGGTCGAGGGTGACTCTGCGGGTGGATCTGCGAAACAAGGTAGAGATCGTAAATTTCAAGCGATTTTGCCACTTAAAGGTAAGATTCTAAACGTAGAAAAAGCGCGCTTTGAAAAGCTGATTGCGTCTCAGGAAATTGCAATTTTAATTACGGTGCTAGGAACTGGTATTGGTAAAGAAGAATATAACGCTGAAAAACTTCGTTACCATCGAATTATTATCATGACTGATGCAGACGTTGATGGCGCCCATATTCGTACTTTGTTGCTAACATTTTTCTATCGTCAAATGCCCGAATTGGTTGAACGGGGGCATATTTACATCGCCCAACCGCCTCTGTATAAAATTAAACAAGGAAAAGACGAACGTTATTTAAAAGATGAGCATGAGATGAAATCTTATTTGCTTAATTCTGCCTTAAATAACGCAGCTTTTTATCCAGCTTTGGATGTAACACCGATTCAAGGAGAGGCATTAGCCGAAATCGCAAAACAATATTTCTTGGCAGAAGCGGTTATTGATCGTTTAGCACGCTTTATTGCACCCGAGGCATCTCACGCGCTGCTGACGCTGCCATTGTTGTCGCTTGATGATTTGGAGCACGCACAAAAGAGCGCAGTTTTGCTTGAATCAGCCTGTGGTGGGGTCATTAAAGCTGAGGCTGAAACGGATGAAAATGGCGAATATCGTTTGCGATTAGCAAAAGTATTCCACGGGAATCATTCGGTCAGTTATTTAACCAAAGATTTCCTTCATAGTGCTGACTACCAGCAAATTAGACAAGCAGCAGAAGCTTTACTGGGACTGATTTCTCCAACGGCTTATGTGGTTCGTGGTGAACAAAGACGTGCCATCGCTGATTTCAAACAAGCGGTTGAATGGTTGTTGGACGAGGCAAGGCGTGGGTTGGGTATTCAGCGCTACAAAGGCTTGGGTGAAATGAATCCTGAGCAGTTGTGGGAAACCACGATGGATGTCAAAAATCGTATTTTGTTGCGTGTACAGATTGAAGACGCCATCGCGGCTGACGAAATATTCACTACCTTGATGGGTGATGTGGTGGAACCGCGTCGCGCTTTTATTGAACAAAATGCGCTGGGTGTTAAAAATCTAGACGTATAAAAAACGAGCGGAGCTGACCATTAATTCAAGGTCCGCTCCGCTCGTTCGCCTTACACCACTTTCTTAGCCACCTTTTTAACAGCGGTTTTTGTGGCTACTTTTTTAGGTTTCGCGCTGGCTTTCTTTGCTGTAGTTTTTGTTTTTGCAGCAACCTTCACTTTTTTACTAGCCGCCTTTTTAACAGGTTTACCACTGTCCCCCTTCGCCGCTTTCGCAGCGATTAATTGCAGCGCCTCCTCAAGACTAATTTCATCTGGACTGACATCTTTGGGTAAAGTGGCATTTATCTTGCCATGTCGAGCGTAAGGGCCGTAGCGGCCGCTGCAGATCTCAACGGGCGTCTTATCTTCTGGATGCTCTCCTAGCGTGCGCAATACCGCATTGCCAGCCTTGGCTTGCGCTAATAACTCCACCGCCCTACCCAACTCAATGTCAAAAATGCTGTCAGTCCTCGGAATCGACTTAAATTTACCATCATGGCCAATATAAGGACCAAAGCGGCCGATATTGACGATTACTTTTTTATTGGTTTCAGGGTGCAAACCAATGTCGCGTGGCAATTCAAGTAGTTTAAGTGCAGCAGCCAAATCAGCTTGATCTAAGGGCAATTCTTTAGGCCAAGAAACGCGCTTCGGTTTAACTTTAGATTCTTTATCTACCTCGCCCAATTGCACATAATGGCCATAAGGACCGGCAATCAGTAGGACTGTTTGTTGTGTGCTGGGGAATAAACCTAGTTCAACCCGCGCGGTGGCTTCGTCTTGACCGGCGGTGGCTAGACTTCGTTTATATTTGCATTCAGGGTAATTGGTGCAACTAATAAAGCTGCCATAACGGCTCAGTTTTTTAGCTAGCGGTTTACCGCATTCTGGGCACAACTCGTCCAGCATTTCAATGGGACGATCAACCGCCCCTTTTTCAGAAATAAGACCTGAAAATCCCTTCCAAAAAGCATCTAATACAGGAATCCAATCACGCTTGCCTTCAGAAATATCATCCAATTCATTTTCTAAATTAGCGGTGAAATCGTAATCGACATAACGAGTGAAATGCTCGGTCAGGAATTTGGTCACGACGCGGCCCACATCAGTCGGCATAAACCGTTTTTTGTCGAGCGTTGCGTATTCGCGCGCCTGTAAGGTCGAAATAATGGTGGCGTAGGTGGAAGGTCGGCCAATACCATATTCTTCCAGCGATTTTACCAAGCTAGCCTCGGAAAAACGCGGTGGTGGTTGGGTGAAATGCTGTTCGCCGTAGAGTTTTTCTAAGGGCAAAATATCGCCCTCAACCAGTGGTGGTAACTTCCCTTCATCTTCATCTTGCGCATCATCAACGTCTTCCATATAGACGCCGATGAAACCAGGGAAAACCAGTGTTTGGCCGCTTGCGCGGAATAGTGTGTAATCGCCACCTAAGCGAATGTCAGCGCTCACTGTATCAAATCTGGCAGGCGACATTTGGCACGCCAAAGTCCGTTTCCAAATCATCTCGTACAGTCTCATTTGGTCGACTGTTAGATGTGAGCGCACGCTATCGGGTGTACGTAAAATCGATGTAGGGCGAATCGCCTCGTGCGACTCTTGCGCATTTTTGGTTTTACTTTTGTATTGCGGTTGTTGCTTAGGTAAATAATCTGCGGAAAAATTATCTTGAATATAGCCGCGAATTTCTGCCACCGCATCATTCGCCAGCGACACCGAATCGGTACGCATATAAGAAATTAAACCGACGGTTTGTCCACCAATATCAACCCCTTCGTACAACGATTGAGCGGTGCGCATCGTACGTTCCGAAGTTAAGCCTAATTTCCGTACCGCCTCTTGCTGTAAAGTGGAGGTGGTAAAGGGAGCTGCGGCGTAACGTTGTTTTGCCTTCTTTTCAACGCGGACAACCTTGGGTGGTAATTTAGCCTGATTTATTTTCTCAAACATGGCGTCAAATGCTGCCTGACTCCCAATACTGAGTTGCTCTAGTTTTTTGCCTTGATATTGGAAAAGTTTAGCGGTGAACGGTAGCTGACTTTTTTGACTATCAAAATGCATCGACCAATATTCTTGCGACTTAAATTTTTCAATTTCAAGTTCACGTTCAACGATCAAACGCAGGGCGGGGCTTTGAACGCGACCGGCTGAAAGTCCTGGTCGAATTTTTCGCCACAGCAAAGGTGAAAGATTAAAGCCAACTAGATAATCTAAGGCGCGCCGCGCTTGCTGCGCATTGACTAAAGGCATCGCAATTTCACGTGGATTAGCCACCGCGTGTTGGACCGCTGATTGGGTAATTTCATAAAAAACCACGCGTTTCATGGTCTTGCCTTTGAGTGCGCGCTTACTTTTTAGCAATTCAGAAATGTGCCAAGCAATCGCCTCCCCTTCTCTATCCGGGTCAGGTGCCAGCAGAATAGTGTCAGCGTCCGCGGCCGCTTTGGCGATGGCATCAACATGTTTGGCATTACGAGCGATGGTTTCATAATTCATCGTGTAGCCATTTTCGGTATCGACAGCACCGTTTTTCGGAATTAAATCGCGAACGTGACCATAAGATGCCAACACCTCGTAGTCATTACCGAGATATTTTTTTAGCGTTTTGGCCTTAGCCGGAGATTCAACGATGAGGAGGTTTTTTGCCATGTTTGTGGGCTCAATGAATAGGTGCGGAATCGGTTGGTGCGAGTAAGTCTTCAATCAAAATAGGATCAAGGTCATCATGCTGGTTCCATAACACCATCAGCGTAATGAGCTTAATTTTGTCGGTGGATAGATTTTCACGGCCGAGCGCAACCGCTCGATCAATAATCATTTCTCGTTCCACTGGCGTGATCAGTTTGTTTGACTCTAAAAAAGTAATAAATTGTAAGCCGCCGAGGCTAATTCGCTGTTGCTCAAAATCCGCGAAGTAGCGCGGACCGCTGTGATTGATAGCGTCAGGATATTCGGCTTCGCTCAATTGACGAACGCCAGAAAGCCAGGCCAACGCGGTATGAATATCATCTTCTTCAAAACCAGCGGCGGCTAATTTAATGCTGAGTTTGTCCGCCTCGGGATAGTTGCCGACCGTAAAATAACTATCAAAAAGAAACATCAGAATATCGAACATAGTGAAATTTATATAAAAGTTAAGCGATACGCTGATACAAACCGCCCGATGACGTTGCCACTTTTCCATCGAGCTCCAATTGCAACAGGATGGCGGATAGCGCAGGGATCGTCAAGCCGCTACGCTGACACAAGCTATCTAAATCGACTAAATCAAAGCCTAAATGTGCAAATATTGGGTGCTCTTCAGTCACCGAAATTATCGGCTTGGTAAACACCAACCCCATTTCTTCAAGGATATCTTGGGCGCTTTCAACCAGCTTTGCGCCTTGTTTAATCAAGAAATGACAGCCTTTGGATTGCGGCGAATGAATAGAGCCAGGAATCGCAAACACCTCGCGACCTTGTTCAACTGCCATCCGCGCAGTAATCAGTGAGCCGCTTTGTAACGAGGCTTCCACCACCAAACAGCCGGCACTGATGCCGCTGATAATGCGATTTCGTCGCGGAAAGTTGGAAGCAACCGGTGGCGTGCCCAGTGGAAACTCAGAAATAATCGCGCCCTGCTCGGCCAGTAAATGCGCTAAATCGCGATTGGCCGCCGGATAAACTTTATCCAGGCCGGTGCCGACGACGGCAATGCTACTACCCTGCCCTTTTAACGCCCCTTTGTGAGCGGCGCTATCGATACCATGCGCCATCCCGCTGACGATACAAATGGCTGCGTCGCTAAGTGTTTGCGCAAAAGCTTCCGCATTACGCAGACCTTGTACCGAAGCGCTTCGGCTACCAACGATGGCCAGCGCCGGTGCATTTAATAAATCTAAGCGACCTTTGACATATAACACCAGCGGCGGATCGGCCGTATTTAATAGCGCTTGGGGAAACTCGTGATCGGCTGCGGTGACAATGTGATTGTTGGCATCAGCCAGCCAGGTTTCTATCGGTGACAGATCAATTTCATTAGGTGCGCGTGAGATGGCTTGCGCCACGCTGGGCTTAACGATGCGAGATAATTCAGCAATGGGTGCGGCAAGAATTGCTTCGGGTGAACCAAAGTTTTGTAGCAGTCGGCGCAGCCCTTCGTTACCTAATCCTGAGATTTGGCTAACGATTGCCCAGGCTGTCAGAGAGTTGTTGATGGGCATGGCCTACGGCGTGCGGAGGCCGTCCTGTAAGTTCACCGGTAACTCTGATTGAAGAATGAGCGCATACGAGACTTTTTCAAACACGCGAAATACAATGACTAAACCGAAACGGTGATCAGGCAAAACGGTGTCCGCTTTAAACCAATTTGCCTGTTTGATTTTCTCGCCTCTTTTGTATAAAGCCAAAATATGGCCGTTTTCCAATCCTTCTCGTTGCCCTTTATTTAGGGTGATGACGGCATTTTTTCCGACTTGCGCCATGCCACCATAGATTGAGATAATCTGAGCGTTTATTGGGCTGATCGGTGCATGAGGCTGATAATTGACTGCGTGGTCGGTGGCTGGTTGAGCCAATAAATCACCTTTAATGATTTCCATTTGCGCGCGAATAATGCGAAGCTGGCTGATACTATCGAATTTTTCGACCTCAGCATCGCCTAGGTAAATCACTTCATTACCTAATGCTTCATGTGTGACCGGATCGATCAGTGTTTGACCGGCGCGAAACACTTGCCATTGTGTGCCAAGATTGTCGGGCAATGATTCGACATAAGCCAGATCATTGGTGGCGAGAATGCTCCGCCTCTCAAAGCCGCCGATTATTTTTGGTGCATTAGACAAGGTAGCGTCATCAACTATTAAGGGGCGAGCCAAAAAAGGCGCAATTTCTTTAAGTGGAATCGGCGGAATCGCATCGTGTTGACTATCAACGATATGGCGCTGGGGCGATAGTTTGAAAGTGGGATTATTTCCCTGTCCGTTGTTGGTCGTTAGTTTAGAAGGATCAGCAGCGGGGGTGACTTGAAGTGTGCCAGTGGTGCGGTCAAGATGAATCAGATCGCCGGGATAAATCCAATGTGGATTTTTGATGGTGTCTTTATTAAACCCCCAGATAATTGGCCATTGCCACGGATGAGCATAGAACTTAGCAGAGATGTCCCACAGCGTATCACCCCTAACAACGGTGTAATTATCCGGTGCGCCAGCGTTGATGGTAAGTGGCTCGGCGCTAGAGAGAACCGGCAGTAACAGTAAAAACAACGATATAATCTTGCGCATGAAAACTCCAACAAAGTAAACTAAATGCAGTGTGAAGCTTTTATAACCAACTACATTTTGTACCTATAACATTAATATTAGCAAGTTTCTATGGCCATACTACCTATTATTCAATACCCCGACGAGCGTCTACATCAAGTGGCGAAAAGGGTTGAGCAGATTACTGAAGCAACTCGGTTGTTAATTCGCAATATGGCTGAAACGATGTATTCAGCACCGGGCGTGGGATTGGCCGCGACCCAAGTGAATGTCCATCAGCAAATTATTATTGCGGATTTGTCAGAAGAACAAAATCAATTATTGGTGTTTATTAATCCGATGATTCTCAGCAGCAGTGGCGAGAGTGAATTAGAAGAAGGCTGCTTATCGGTACCGGGTATTTATGACAAAATTGATCGTGCCGATCGAGTGACAGTCACTGCGCTGAATGAGCGAGGCGCGCCTTTTACCTTGGAGGCCGATGGCTTATTGGCTGTTTGCATTCAGCACGAAATGGATCATTTGCTTGGTAAAGTGTTTGTCGAATATTTATCACAACTCAAGCAAACACGAATAAAAGCAAAATTGAAAAAACGTCGCCGCGAAAATTTTTAATGGGATCCCGTTTGAAAGTTATTTTTGCCGGCACGCCGGATTTTTCAGCCGCCGCTTTGGCGGCACTCTTGGCGCACGGTTATAACGTGGTGGCTGTGCTGACGCAGCCCGATCGGCCGGCCGGACGCGGCATGCAGCTCAGCGCCAGTGCCGTTAAACAGTTGGCGATTCAGCATCACTTACCGGTATGGCAACCGCTAACCTTAAAAAATATCGAAATTCAGCAGCAACTCGCTGAGTTGCAGGCTGATCTGATGATTGTCGCTGCCTACGGTTTAATTTTGCCGAAAGCGGTGTTGGCGATGCCGCGACTCGGTTGCTTGAATATTCACGCGTCATTGTTACCCCGGTGGCGTGGTGCAGCGCCAATTCAGCGGGCAATTTTGGCGGGGGATGCTGAAACTGGCATTACCATTATGCAAATGGACGAAGGGCTGGATACCGGCGCGATGTTGTTGAAAAAAGTGTGCCCGATAGCGGCGCATGAAACGGCCGCAACCTTGCATGACCGTTTGGCAGAATTGGGCGCCGAATCGATTTTGGCAGCGCTCGCCAAACTTGAGGCAAATAATTTGTCGGCGGTAGCGCAAAATAATGAATTGGCCACCTACGCTAGTAAGTTAGTAAAAAGTGAAGCGCGAATTGACTGGACAAAATCGGCTCAAGAAATCGAGCGTGCCATCCGCGCCTATCATCCTTTCCCTGTCGCGTTTGCCGAAATGAATTCAACCGCGATTAAAATTTGGCAGGCGAGCGTTGTTGAAAATGTCAGCGGCATTCCCGGAACGATTACGCAGGTCGATAAAGAAAGATTAGCGGTAGCGTGCGGCAGTGGCGGTTTAAGTTTAGAAATATTGCAGCGACCAGGGGGCAAAGCATTGCCGCATTCTCAATTTTTGCAGGGATTTCCAGTTAAAGTCGGCGATCAATTTCAACAGGTTACCGCTTAGCGGACATCAATTATGCAGATTATTCAAAAACTGGCGGCAGAGATTTTGGGCGAAGTGCTTAGCGGGCACAATTTAAATCAAGTATTGGCAGTCACTTTTCGCCGCAATCCAGGGTTGACGCCGCAGCAACATGGCGCGGTGCAGGATATTGCTTATGGCACGCTACGTTATTACGGTCAGCTGGCCAGTATGTTGGATCAGTTATTGAGCAAACCGCTTACCGATAAAAAATTACGCAATTTGTTGCTGGTATCGCTGTACCAATTACAGCATACCAAGGCCGCCGAATATGCGATTGTTGATTACGCGGTGAATGCCGCGAAATTAATTAAAGAAACGACCGGCGGTTTGGTGAATGCGGTGTTGCGTAATTTCTTGCGCAATCGAGAAGATTTGCTGGCCAACGTCAGTAAGAGTGAAGCGGGAAAATATGCTTATCCGCAATGGTGGGTGAATAAATTGCACGGTCAATACGGTCCGCGTGCGGCTGATATCTTGGCGGCAGGTAATTTACATCCGCCGATGACGTTGCGGGTTAATCAACTGTTCACTACGGCAGAAGAATATGTACAGTTATTAGCTGACGCAGACATTCCAGCTCAGATAAAAAATCCGCAAGGCGCCATTACGTTAGCGCGTGCGGTGGGTGTTGAGCGCTTGCCAGGATTTGGCGATGGTTTGGTCTCGGTGCAAGACGCCGGCGCGCAGTATGCCGCTGGTTTGTTAGATGTTCACAACGGCATGCGAGTGTTAGATGCGTGTTCGGCACCCGGTGGAAAAGCGGCGCATGTATTGGAATCGGCGGCGGTTGAGCTGACGGCCTTGGATAAAGATGGTGAGCGCTTGCAGCGGGTGCAGGATAATTTGGATCGATTGCGGTTGTCGGCAACATTAATCACCGGCGATGCCGCGCAGCCTGACGATTGGTGGGACGGCCAACTTTATGATCGTATTTTGGCAGATGTGCCCTGCTCCGCTTCGGGCGTGATTAAGCGTCACCCAGATATTAAATGGTTGCGCCGCCCAAGTGATATTGCCAGTTTTGCGCTGCAACAAAGTGATATTTTGCACGCTTTGTGGCCGCTATTGAAAAAAGACGGCAAATTGCTCTATGCAACGTGCTCAGTTTTTGATCAGGAAAATCGACAAGTGATCACTGAATTTTTAGCCGACACGGCAGACGCTGTTGAATTGCCGATCTTGGTGGATGAAAGTGATGGCGGGCAAATGTTGCCTACTGAAAATCACGACGGATTCTTTTATGCACTACTATCCAAAACAGCTTAATTTATTCGCCCAATTCGTATTAATGCTGGGATTATTTCTGGCATTCGGCGGCGCATCAGCCGAAGGAATTGTGGTCGGTAGAACGGCCAGCGAGTTAACCGATAAGGGTTATCAATTTAGCACCCGTTATAAAATCAGTCCCAGTCCAGTGGTTGAAAACGCCTTGCGTCACGGTGTGGTGTTAAATTTTATTAGCACGATCGCTATTACCCGTTCGCGCGCCTATTGGCTGGATAGCGAAATTTTTCATGAACAGCAAATTACCAAACTTTCCTACAACGCACTCACCAAACAATTTCGGATTGCCAGAGGGGCCATTTTTCAAGGATTTTCAGATTTAGACAGCGCCTTGCGAGTATTGGGTCAGCAAGCTTTTTCGCCGATTTCGCCTGAGTTATTTAATGTGACGGAAACTTATTTGCAGAAAATTAGCCAAGGTTATTTAGGTAATTGGTTAAAAAATGGCGTCAGTTACATCGTCTTGGTGGAAATGAAATTGGACACGTCCCAGCTACCCAAACCGTTGCAGGTGAATGCTTTAGCTGGCAATGAGTGGAATTTGTCATCAGAAGCTTATCGTTGGCAATTTGTACCGCAGCTAACGGAGGGTGACGAAACACCATGAAATATATCATTTTTGTGAGCGTGGTTTTAGGCTTGGCGCTGCTTTATTTGCTATCGAGCGCCAGCGCCAATACTGCATTATTTTCACAAAATTATTCATCTTTATTGCTGTTGACCATCGGGTTGGCGGTGAGTTTGAGTGGCTTGGTGGCGTATCAAATTTGGCAATTAATCGGCAAATTAAAGCGGGGTGTATTTGGTGCCAAGCTAACTTTGCGCTTGGCTACATTTTTCTGTGTGATCGCTATTTTGCCGGGTATTTTGGTGTACGCCATCTCAGTAGAATTTTTGGGCAAAAGCATTGAGTCATGGTTTGATATTCGGGTTGAGAATGCGCTGGAGGGCGGCTTGAATCTGGGTCGTAATTCACTTGAAAACGAGCTCAAGCAGCTACATAAAAAGAGTCAGTTTTTGGCGATGATCGTGGCAGAACAAACGCCAGAAAAATATCGCAGCACCTTGCGACGTTTAACCGATAAAACCGAAGGTCAGGAAGTCGCTATTGTTGACGAACAGGGTCGCGCTTCGGTCGTGGTGAATGGTGAAAAATTGGCCATTTGGAAAACACTGGGCGCAGATATGTTGCTTGCCGCCAAGCAACAAGGCAGTTATCAATTGGTTGATGTCATGCCGGATAACCAGCTTATTTTGCGGGTGTTGGTAAAAGTTGCCAGCGAGGACAGTCCGTATAACGGGCAGTTGTTACATTTGGCGCAACCGGTCGCCAAAGCGTTTGCCGCCGATGCGGAAATGGTACAAACGGTTTACAGCGATTACCAGCAACTTTCATCGTCCCGCCTCGGTTTGAAGCGTTTGTATGGCATCACGTTGACGCTTTCTTTGTTGATTGTTTTGTTGAGCGCAGTGTCGGCGGCAATCTTTTTTAGTGAGCGACTCACTGCGCCGTTGGCTGCATTGGCTGAAGGCACGCGGGCGGTGGCAAAGGGTGATTATTCGACAACCTATCCGGTGCAAAGTAGCGACGAATTGGGCGCGCTGACAGGTTTATTTAATCAGATGATCGTTCAGTTGTCAGACGCGAAATTGCTGAGCGCTCAGCAACAGCAGCAAGTGGAAGGTGCCAAAAGTTTTTTGGAAAATATTTTGAAGCACTTGTCGTCAGGTGTGATGGTGATGAACGAGCAATTTAGTTTAATCACCATGAACGCCAGTGCAGAAAATATTTTAGATATTAAATTGGCAGAAAAGGTGGGCTTGTCATTGGCAGAAATTGCGACGGCGCAAATATTGTTTCGCGGAATTGCGACGACGGTGACGCAGGCGTTTGTTGAGGCCGAAATGGGCGTATGGCAAAAACAAGTCGAGCGCATGAGTAAAAATGGTCATCAAATTTTGCTGCTAAAGGGGATGACTATTTTATCTTCTGGTGTGATTAGTCGCGTGATGGTGGTGGATGATGTGACGTATCTGTTGCAGGCTGAGCGGCAGGCGGCGTGGGGCGAAGTGGCAAAGCGCTTGGCGCATGAAATTAAAAATCCACTGACGCCCATTCAATTGTGCGCTGAACGACTACAACATAAATTGGGTGCCAAATTGAGTGAGCAAGATGCAGGATTGTTGCAACGGGCAACGCAAACCATTATTAGCCAAGTGACGGCAATGAAAAATATGGTGACTGATTTTGCCGATTACGCTCGCTCGCCGACGCCGAAATTGAGCGTTTTAGATTTCCATCAATTGTTGAATGAGGTGATGGGTTTATACGAGGATAATAGCAGCCCAATTAAGCTCGGTTTGTCGGCAACTCATACTGACATCAATGGCGATGCCACCCGTTTACGGCAGGTGATCCACAATTTATTGCACAATGCGCATGACGCCTTGCAGCACATTGAGCATCCGCAAATTTTGCTGTCCACTTCCAATCCGACAGCAGGTTGGTTGGTGATGGCGGTGCAGGATAATGGTAGTGGCATACCGGCAGCTTTGCTGGGGCGAATATTCGAGCCTTATATGACGACAAAGTCAAAAGGTACCGGATTAGGGCTGCCGATCGTTAAAAAAATTGTAGAAGAGCATGGTGCCGAGATTACTATTGCAAATGTTGATTCGGGTGGCACCCGTGTTGAAATTCGGTTCCCGCTAGTAGTTGAAAAAGAGGTGGCGTAATGGCTCTAAAAGAAATATTGGTGGTTGATGATGAAATGGGCATTCGTGAGCTATTGTCAGAAATTTTGTTCGACGAAGGTTATCGGGTGCATTTGGCAGAAAGTGCGGCGCAAGCGAGAGCTTTTCGCCAAGAGCATAAGCCAGACTTGGTGCTGCTTGACATTTGGATGCCCGAAATGGATGGTCTGGCTTTATTAAAAGAATGGTCTGCAGATAAAAAATTAACGATGCCAGTGATCATGATGTCGGGTCATGGCACGATTGAAACGGCGATGGAAGCGGTTAAAGTTGGCGCAACGGCTTTTTTAGAAAAACCAATTGCCCTGCAAAAGCTGTTATTAACCATTTCGCAGGCTATTCAAGCGCCAGTCATGGTTGAACCGTTGATGGTCGAAACGATGGAAAATGAACCCGCTGAAGTTGAGTATGCCGAATTAAATTCGTTTCTATCGTTGCCGTTGCGTGAAGCACATGAACGTTTTGATCGGATTTATTTCAAGCATCAAATTCAAAAAGAAAACGGAAATGTTGCTCGCGTAGCTGAAATTTCTGGGATTGAGCGCACCCATTTGTACCGTAAGCTCAAGCAGTTGGGTATGAAACTAGAAAAGAAAGTCTAAGAAAGACGTATTTAATCAATGGGTAAAACCATTATTCTCGAAGGGTTGGATGTAAACGCATGGGAAAGTTGCCCTAAACTTTCTGGTGCGGCATAATCCGCACCTCTAGCGGCTTGTGTGAAAGGCCGTCGGTGTAACAACTCATTCGTTCACAAAGGATGTTTCTCAGGAGGTTGGAAAATGGCTGCTGCACGTAATGTTACCCCCCCAAAATATAATGATATAACTGGTGCGATTCGCATGTTGGCGGTCGATGCCGTGCAAAAAGCCAATTCCGGTCACCCCGGCGCGCCGATGGGCATGGCTGAAATTGCCGAGGTATTGTGGAATCGCCACATGCATCACAATCCAGCAAACCCTAAGTGGGTTAACCGCGATCGTTTCGTTCAATCGAACGGCCACGGCTCGATGCTGATTTATGCTTTGTTGCATTTAACCGGCTACGATTTACCGATCGAAGAATTAAAACGCTTCCGTCAAATGCACTCTAAAACGCCTGGTCATCCTGAATATGGCTACACCGTTGGTGTTGAAACCACGACCGGCCCATTGGGTCAAGGACTTACCAACGCGGTTGGTATGGCGATGGCTGAAAAGTTATTGGCGGCTGAATTTAATAAACCAGGTCACGAAATCGTTAACCATCACACCTATGTATTTTTGGGTGACGGTTGCATGATGGAAGGTATTTCTCATGAAGCGTCTGCGCTAGCCGGTACTTGGGGTTTGGGCAAGCTGACTGCGTTCTGGGATGACAATGAAATCTCGATCGACGGCCACACTGACGGCTGGTTTACTGATGACACACCAAAACGCTTCGAGGCTTACGGCTGGCACGTGATTGCTAATGTGCAAGGTCACGATAGCGAAGCGATTAATGCGGCAATTGAAGAAGCAAAATCAGTGACTGATAAACCTTCATTGATCTGCTGTAAAACAGTGATTGGTGCCGGTTCACCAAACAAAGAAGGTACGCACGACGTGCACGGTGCGGCTTTGGGCGATGCTGAAGTGGCGGCCACTCGCGCTCACATCGGTTGGAATTACCCACCGTTTGAAATTCCAGCACACGTTTACGAAGCTTGGGATGCGCGCACTAAGGGTCAGGGTCAAGAAACTTTGTGGAATAACAACTTCGCTGAATACCGCGCAGCTTATCCAGCAGAAGCTGCTGAATTTGAGCGTCGTATGAAAAGCGAATTGTCAGCTGATTGGGCTGGTCACGCAGCAAAAGTGATTGCTGAAACCAATGCTAAAGGCGAAACCATCGCCACCCGTAAAGCGTCGCAAAATGCGATTAATGCTTTGCAGCCTGCATTGCCAGAATTCTTGGGCGGTTCGGCTGACTTGACTGGCTCTAACCTGACTAACTGGGTGGGCTGTAAACACGTTAAGGGCAAATCAACTGGTAACTACATCAGCTACGGTGTGCGTGAATTTGGTATGTCACACATCATGAACGGTATGGCGTTACACGGGGGTTTGTTGCCATTCGGCGGCACCTTCCTGATGTTCTCTGAATATGCACGTAACGCTTTGCGTATGTCGGCATTGATGAAGCAGCGTGTGATTTATGTCTTTACCCATGATTCGATTGGTCTGGGCGAAGATGGTCCAACTCATCAACCGGTTGAGCAAACGGCTACTTTGCGTTACATCCCAAATATGGAAGTTTGGCGTCCTTGCGATACGGTTGAATCGGCTGTGTCTTGGGTGGCTGCGGTTGAGCGTAATGACGGCCCGTCTAGCTTGATTTTCAGTCGTCAAAATCTGCAATTCCAAAAACGCGACGATGCGCAAATTGCCAATATCCGTAAGGGTGGTTATGTGTTGTCTGAAGCGGCTGGCGGCAAACCTGCAGCGATCATTATCGCAACGGGTTCTGAAGTGGATCTGGCAATGAAGGCGCAAGCTGCTTTGGCAGCAGAAGGTATCAACGTTCGCGTTGTTTCGATGCCATCGACAAACGTTTATGACAATCAAGATCAAGCATACAAAGATAGCGTGTTGCCTAAAGGCAGTAAACGAATTGCTGTTGAAGCGGGCGTGACCGGCGGTTGGTACAAATACGTTGGTACCGATGGCGCGGTTGTGGGTATGGATTGCTTCGGCGAATCCGCACCTGCACCTGAGCTGTTCAAACACTTTGGTTTCACCGTAGAAAACGTGGTGAAAACATTGAAGAGTGTTCTATAAAAATTGATTAACTACTAAGGGAGAGAAAACATGGCAATTAAAGTTGGCATTAATGGTTTTGGCCGTATTGGACGTATGGTATTCCGCGCTGCAGCTAAAGATTTTCCTGAAATCGAAGTAGTGGCAATCAATGACTTGTTAGAGCCAGATTACTTGGCATACATGTTGAAATACGACTCAGTGCATGGCCGTTTCAATGGTGATGTGGCAGTTAATGGTGGCAATCTGGTTGTTAATGGCAAAGAAATTCGCCTGACAGCTGAACGCGATCCAGCAAACCTGAAGTGGAATGAAGCGGGTGTAGACATTGTTATCGAATGTACCGGCTTTTTCCTTGATCAGGAAAGCTGCCAGAAGCATCTTGATGCTGGCGCGAAAAAAGTGGTTATGTCGGCGCCTTGCAAAGACACCTCACCCATGTTTGTTTATGGCGTAAACCATGACAAGTACAACGGTGAAGCGATTGTTTCGGCTGCATCTTGCACCACTAACGCATTGGCACCAGTTGCTAAAGTACTGAACGACACGTTCGGTATCAAGCGCGGTCTGATGACAACGGTACACGCTGCAACAGCTACTCAAAAGACAGTTGACGGTCCGTCTAACAAAGACTGGCGCGGCGGTCGCGGTATTCTGGAAAACATCATTCCTTCATCAACCGGTGCTGCCAAGGCTGTGGGCGTGGTATTGCCTGAGCTGAAGGGTAAGTTGACTGGTATGGCTTTCCGCGTACCAACATCTGACGTGTCTGTTGTTGACTTGACTGTTGAGTTGAACAATCCAGCTACTTACGCTGAAATCGTTGCCGCAATGAAGGCTGCGTCTGAAAGCGGTCCATTGAAGGGCGTATTGGGTTTTACCAATGAAAAAGTGGTTTCCACTGACTTCCGTGGTTATACCTGCCCGTCTGTGTTCGATGCTGAAGCCGGTATCGCACTGGATCCTACTTTCGTTAAAGTGGTTGCGTGGTATGACAATGAGTATGGTTACACTTGCAACTTGATGCGCATGGTTCGTCACATCGCATAAGTAATACGTTCGACAAAGGGCTGGCTGGGTGCTAGCCCTTTTGCCTTTATAGTGCTATTCAAAGGGAAAAAAATGTCCGTAATTAAAATGACTGATCTGGATCTTAAGGGTAAACGCGTCCTGATCCGCTCCGATCTCAATGTGCCTGTAAAAGATGGCAAAGTAACCTCCGATGCTCGTATCACCGCTTCCATGTCAACAATCAATGCCGCTATCAAAGCTGGCGCTCGCGTGATGGTGACATCGCACTTGGGTCGTCCAACTGAGGGCGAATATTCCGAAGAAAATTCACTTAAGCCAGTTGCTGACGTAATCGCCAACAAGTTGGGCAAGCCTGTTCGTCTGATCAAAGATTGGGTTGAAGGCGGTTTTGACGTGGCTGAAGGCGAATTGGTGTTGTTGGAAAACTGCCGCTTCAACAAAGGCGAAAAGAAAAGCACTGACGAATTGGCTAAAAAATACGCAGCCTTGTGCGATGTATTTGTAATGGATGCGTTCGGTACTGCGCACCGTGCGGAAGCTTCAACACATGGCGTGGCCAAATTTGCACCGATTGCTGCTGCCGGTATTTTGCTGACTGAAGAGTTGGAAGCTTTGACCAAAGCATTGTTGAGTCCTGCACGTCCGATGGTGGCTATCGTAGGCGGTTCTAAGGTTTCGACTAAGCTGACTGTTTTGGAATCCTTGTCTGAGAAATGCGAGCAATTGGTTGTTGGCGGTGGTATTGCCAACACCTTCTTGAAAGCAACTGGTCATCCAGTCGGTAAGTCTCTGTGTGAGAACGATCTAGTTCCAACTGCGCAAGCACTGATCGAAAAAATGAAACAAAGAGGCGCTATCATTCCTATCGCGACTGATGTCGTAGTAGGTACAGCCGCACCATTCTTGCCAGGCAATGAAAATACGCCTGCAATTCTGAAGTCAGCTAACGATGTTGCTGATGACGAAATGATTTTCGATATCGGCCCTAAATCGGCACAGGAAATCTGCGACATCATCATGAACGCCGGTACTGTTGTTTGGAACGGCCCAGTTGGTGTATTCGAATACGACCAGTTTGGTGAAGGTACTAAAGCGATTGCAATGGCGATTGCTAACACCAAGGCATTTACCTTGGCGGGTGGTGGCGACACGATTGCAGCAATTCAGAAATACGACATTTTTGATAAAGTGTCCTACATCTCAACAGCAGGCGGTGCATTTCTTGAATTCCTCGAAGGCAAAACGCTGCCTGCGGTGGCGATTTTGGAAGAACGCGCCAAGCAATAATTAATTAGGAATCCCATGCTTCGTAGAACAAAAATTGTTGCAACACTTGGCCCTGCTTCCACCGACCAAACAGTGCTAGAAAATATGATCCGCGCCGGAGTTGATCTGGTGCGGATGAATTTCTCCCATGGTTCAGCTCAAGATCATATGGCGCGGGCAGATACTGTTCGTGCTGCAGCGGCAGCTGTTGGACGCACTGTTGGTATTTTGGCTGACTTGCAAGGCCCAAAAATTCGCATCCGTAAATTTGAAAACGATAAAATCATTTTAAATAAAGGCGATGCGTTTATTCTGGATGCGTCTTTAGACGGTTTGGGTAATCAACAGCGAGTTGGTCTGGATTACAAAGAACTACCGAATGACGTAGAAGTCGGGACAGTTTTGTTGCTCAACGACGGCATGTTGGAATTTCATGTCACCGGCGTTAAGGGAACTGAAGTGCATTGCGTCGTCGTGCGCGGTGGTGTTTTGTCGAACAACAAAGGCATCAATCGTAAAGGTGGTGGCTTGACGGCACCGGCTTTGACCGATAAAGACAAGGAAGACATCAAAACTGCCGCGCTGATTAAGGCGGATTATTTGGCGGTATCTTTTCCACGTACCGGTGATGACATGCGTTTGGCACGTGAGTTGATGAATGCGGCTGGCGGCAAAAGTTTGTTGATGGCGAAAATTGAACGCGCGGAAGCGATTCCAGTGTTGCACGACATTATCGAGGCGTCAGATGCCATTATGGTGGCGCGTGGCGATTTGAGCGTGGAAGTTGGCGATGCAGCCGTGCCAGGTTTGCAAAAGAAAATGATCAAGATGGCACGTGCTCAGAATCGTTTGGTGATTACTGCCACGCAGATGATGGAATCGATGATTACGAGCCCGATTCCAACGCGTGCTGAAGTTTCTGATGTCGCCAATGCGGTATTGGATGGCACCGATGCGGTGATGTTGTCAGCTGAAACAGCGGTCGGCGATTATCCGGTGGAAACGATTGAAGCGATGGCTCGCATTTGTTTGAAAGCCGAAGCTGAAACCGAGGAATCTTATACCGACAAGCGCATGCAACATGTCAAATTCACACGTGTGGACCAGTCGATTGCGATGTCGGCTTTGTACGCAGCATCGCATTTCAAAGTGAAAGCTATTGTGGCGCTGACCCAATCAGGTTCGACCGCTTTGTGGATGTCACGCTCGTCAGTTTCGGTGCCAATTTTTGCTTTGACACCAAAATTAGAAACATTGAGCAAAGTTACATTGTTTAGCGGCGTTCATCCGATTGCCTTTAAGCCGACATCTAAAGATCCTTCAGCCACTTTAATTGAAGCTGAAAATGAATTAGTCAGTCGCGGTTTGGTAGAAGATGGTGATTTAGTTGTATTTACTGTGGGTGAATCCATTGGTAAAAGCGGTCACACCAATACTTTGAAGATTGTAAAGATTGGCGATCATAAATAAAGTTTATTAGATTTTTAAGTAGTTAATTTAAGTGAGGAGAAAATAAATGGCACTCGTATCCCTGCGTCAATTGCTAGACCACGCTGCAGAAAATGGCTATGGCCTTCCAGCGTTCAACGTCAACAATCTTGAGCAAGTTAAAGCAATTATGGAAGCGGCTGATGAATGCAACAGTCCCGTCATCATGCAAGGTTCTGCTGGCGCGCGTAAATATGCGGGCGAGCCTTTCTTGCGTCATTTGATTGAAGCCGCAGTTGAAATGTATCCACACATTCCAGTCGTGATGCACCAAGACCACGGCGCTTCACCAGCGGTTTGTATCAACGCGATTAAATCTGGTTTCTCCAGTGTAATGATGGACGGCTCTTTGTTAGCTGATGGTAAAACACCTTCATCTTTCGAATACAACGTAAATGTCACTCGCAATGTAGTTGAAATGTCACACGCGGTTGGTGTGTCAGTTGAAGGTGAATTAGGTTGCTTGGGTTCATTAGAATCAGGTCACGGCGAAAAAGAAGATGGTCACGGCGCTGAAGGCGTTTTGAGCCACGATCAATTGTTGACTGATCCTGACGAAGCCGCAGAATTCGTAAAAGCAACACAAGTTGACGCGTTGGCAATCGCCATCGGTACTTCGCACGGCGCTTACAAATTCACTAAGCCACCTACAGGCGACACTTTGGCGATCAGCCGCATCAAAGAAATCCACGCGCGTATTCCTAATACGCACTTGGTGATGCACGGTTCGTCTTCAGTGCCACAAGAATGGTTGGAAATCATCAACCAATTCGGCGGTGCTATGCCACAAACTTACGGCGTTCCTGTTGAAGAAATCGTTGAAGGTATCAAGCACGGTGTTCGTAAAATCAATATCGATACCGACTTGCGGATGGCTTCGACTGGCGCAACCCGTCGTTACTTGGCGAACAATCCAAAGGACTTCGATCCACGTAAGTTCTTGGCTGAAACCACCAAGGCAATGAAGGCGATTTGCAAAGCACGTTATGAAGCATTCGGTAGCGCTGGCCAAGCTGGCAAAATCCAACCAATCGCTTTGGATGCAATGGCAATGCGTTACATCAAAGGTGAATTAAACGCGATCGTTAAGTAATTAGATGGCGGATTGAATAGAAAAGGCGACTTTCGGGTCGCCTTTTTTACGTCAAAATATTGTGTTCGAGCTGAGTCAAAATAGTTTCTATCTCATCAAATAATGGTCGATTAGCCAAACAAGCGTCAGTGCAACGTAATTGGAGCTGTTGAAGCTCACGAATGGTAATAGTTGATTGAGGAAGTATTTCACAGCGCAACATTAATTCGGATAATAAACGGCCGAAAGCCAACACTTCTAGTCGCTGAAGATTGCGTGAAAAATCATCATGTGTGATCGAATATAAAGTGGCAGCGCCAAAGTCGCCAAGTAGCGAATGACCGTCGTTACGTACCATAATATTATGCGCATATAAATCGCCGTGCATGATGCCATTGGCATGTAAATGCTTGGCTGCCGCCGCGATGCTCAAGGCAATTTTAAGGAGTTTACCCAGCGTGAAAGTTAGATCAAACGAATAACAGTCTCGGGTACAAGAATCTAAGCTAGGCGGGCCAGCCAGATTACTAAAATCGGGATTAATTAATGACATCACCAACCCTTGAGCGTGGTTGGGATGATTTACTATTTTGCCAAAAACTGAAATTAAATTTGGCGATTCGCCAGCACGTAAGCAAGCAGCCATTTCGTGTTGCGGCAAACCATCACTGGTTAACTGTCCTTTGAAAATCTTAACCGCTACTGGCATTGAGCTGCCGTTGCTAAGCCATTCAGCCTGGTGAATGATGCCGGAGGCGCCCTCGCCTAGCATTTGCTTGAGCGCCAAATCGTGCCAGTTAATTTCACGAATAGACGAGGCGGAATAGGCTAAATTTGAAAGCGGATTGCCGGCGAAGGCGAGCCAGGATAAATTGGGTAAGTCGAATAATGCGTCAGGAAAAGCGGAAAATTTATTAGACGAAATTCTTAACAATTCCAAGTTCGTGCAATTTGAAATGCTCGGCGGTAAAGATTTCAACTGATTACCGGCTAACATCAATTTTTGCAGCGAGGTGCAATTGCCGATAGCTGAGGGCAATTCAGTAATGCGATTGTCGGTCAGCACTAGCCAACGTAAATGTAGCGGAAGCGACGAAGCAGGAACCAACGAAATTTGATTGGCGCGGAAACCAATCATTGTTAATTGTGGGCATTGCCCCAAGACGGCGGGCAAACTGGCAAACAGATTGTCAGAACAAAATAATATTTTAAGTTGGTGCAACCGCGGAAAATCTGCTGGTAATTCAGAAAGTTGATTATGTGATAAATCTAAAATTTCTAAGGTGTCCGCCAATTCAAATATTTCACGCGGAAATTCCTTTAAATGGCAGGATAAATTGAGTCGTCGGCTACCGGTTAATTTACCAGCACGTAATTGTTCTAGAGATTTCATTGGCTATGAGATGGTGCGTGGGCGAGATTGGATTGGTCAATCAAAAATTGTAGAAAGGCGTGTGCAGCGGTAGAAAGTCGTTTATTTTTTCTTTGCACAATATGCCAATTCCGAATGATAGGAAAACCTTGCACATTCAAGATGCACAACCGCTTGGTTTCAAGCTCAAGTTCGATACCGTGGCGAGAAATGATGCCGATACCAATGCCGGCTTGCACTGATTGCTTGATAGCTTCGTTGGTGTCCATCGCCATATGTTTAGGCAGTGGTAGGTGATGGCTAGCAAAATAACGTTCAGCCACGCCGCGTGTGCCCGAACCAACCTCCCGCAGCAAAAAAGTTTCGTTGCTTAATTGATGCGGCAGAATATTTTGCTGCGTCGCTAATAGATGATTAGGCGCAGCAATCACCACCAATTGATTTTCTAAAAATGATTGCGAGATGGTGTCAGCGCTGTCTTGCGGTTGACCCATGATGGCAAGGTCAGCGATGTTGTCGGCGAGTTGTTTGATAACCGCATCCCGATTGGCGACAGACAGGCTGACATTAATCTTGGGATGCAACTGAATAAATTGGGCCAGTAATTGGGGCATAAAATAATTGGCGGTGCTGACGACAGCGATATTTAACTGGCCGTGTTCTAGCCCTTTCATCTCCGAAAAAACATGGCTCATTTCTCGTAGTTGTTCCAAGATGGTTCGGCTGTAATGCAACATTTCTCGACCGGCCTCTGTTAAAAATATCTTTTTCCCCATTTGCTCAAAAAGTGGCAAGCCAGCATTTTCTTCCAATTGCTTAATCTGCATAGACACCGCCGGTTGCGAGAGGTATAGTTCCTCCGCAGCGCGCGAGTGGCTGAGGTGGGTTGCCACTTTTTCAAAAACTTGTAACTGTCGCAAAGTAAGATGCAGCATAGTTGAGCCAATCATGATTTTAATGAAAGTATAGCAAACCATAAGGGTTTCTTATTAATTCAATAAAAATAATTGACTATTCCTTATGCTTATAAGTCCCTATAGTGGCGACAGATGTAGAGGCGAAGTGGTTTCGTAAAATTTAAACGTATAAAAACAGGAGAAGACGCAATGGATCAATCGAATCGTTATGCAGATCTGAGCTTGAAAGAAGAAGATCTGATCAAGGGTGACAAGCACATTCTGGTCGCCTACCACATGCAACCTATGTCAGGTTACGGCTATCTGGAAGTTGCTGCGCACATCGCCGCAGAATCTTCAACAGGTACCAACGTAGAAGTTAGCACTACCGATGATTTTACCAAGGGCGTTGACGCGCTGGTGTACTTCATCGATGAAGTTAAAGGCATTATGAAGGTGGCTTACCCGAACGATTTGTTCGATCGCAACGTTACTGACGGTCGTGCAATGCTCGTTTCCTTCTTGACTCTGGTGGTAGGTAATAACCAGGGTATGGGTGACGTTAAACAATTACAGATGCAAGATTTCTACATGCCTTGGTCTATGCTGCGTCAGTTTGACGGTCCAGCAAAAGACATCAGCGATATGTGGGACATCTTGGGTCGTCCACGCGTTAACGGTGGTTACATCTCCGGCACCATCATCAAGCCTAAGTTGGGTCTGCGTCCTGAGCCATTCGCTAAAGCAGCTTACCAGTTCTGGTTGGGCGGCGATTTCATCAAGAACGATGAGCCACAAGGTAACCAAGTTTTCTGTCCGTTGAAGAAAGTATTGCCACTGGTTTATGACTCAATGAAGCGTGCCATGGATGAAACTGGCGATGCTAAATTGTTCTCACTGAACATCACTGCAGACGATCACTACGAAATGTTGGCTCGTGCTGATTTCGCACTGGAAACATTTGGCCCAGATGCAAACAAGGTCGCTTTCTTGGTAGACGGTTTTGTTGGCGGTCCAGGCATGATTACGACAGCACGTCGTCAATATCCAGGTCAATACTTGCACTACCATCGTGCAGGTCACGGCATGATCACTTCGCCTTCAGCAGTTCGCGGTTACACAGCGTTCGTGTTGGCTAAGATGTCACGTCTACAAGGTGCTTCTGGTATCCACGTGGGCACAATGGGCTTCGGTAAAATGGAAGGCGGCGCAGACGATCGCGCTATTGCTTACATGATCGAACGTGATTCAGCTCAAGGTCCATACTTCCATCAAGAATGGCACGGTATGAAGCCAACGACACCGATCATCTCTGGCGGTATGAACGCCTTGCGTTTGCCAGGTTTCTTCGAAAACTTGGGACACGGCAACGTTATCAACACCTCTGGTGGCGGATCTTACGGTCACATCGACTCACCAGCGGCTGGCGCGATTTCTCTGCGTCAATCGTACGAGTGCTGGAAATCAGGTTCGGATCCAATCGAATACGCGAAAGAGCACAAAGAATTTGCTCGCGCATTTGAATCTTTCCCGAAAGATGCGGACAAGATTTTCCCAGGCTGGCGCGAAAAGTTGGGCGTACACAAATAAGTTTTGTTTGTGTAATAGTTGCGAAAACGCGCCCCCACTTGCTGGGGGCGTTTTTTTCCAAAATTAAAAAACCGTTTAGGCCACACGGCGTCGTGGTGAAAAATTGGGGAATCTCAAATGACCAATAAAGATCAATACAAAGTAGAACAAGAACCGTTCTACCAAGCTCAAGGCGACGAAGTTACCTTGTATGAAGCAGCCTACGCCGCGCGTTTACCGGTGATGGTTAAAGGGCCGACCGGTTGCGGTAAATCGCGCTTTGTCGAATATATGGCGTGGAAGTTGAACAAGCCACTGATTACCGTTGCGTGTAACGAGGATATGACCGCCAGTGATTTGGTTGGGCGTTATTTACTCGATGCCAATGGTACGCGCTGGTTAGACGGCCCGTTAACCACGGCCGCGCGCATTGGCGCGATTTGCTATCTGGATGAAATTGTTGAAGCGCGTCAGGACACCACGGTGGTCATTCACCCGCTGACCGATCACCGTCGCACGTTGCCACTGGATAAAAAGGGCGAGTTGATTCAAGCGCACCCAGATTTTCAATTGGTGATTTCGTACAATCCTGGCTATCAAAGTTTGATGAAGGATTTGAAGCAATCGACTAAGCAGCGCTTTACTGCCTTCGATTTTGATTATCCGACAGCCACCGTTGAGACCGAAATCCTGTGCAAAGAAACGGGCATGGATAAAGAGATTTCAGCCAAGCTGGTCAAGATTGGTCAAGCGGCACGTAATCTTAAAGGTCACGGTTTGGATGAGGGTATTTCCACACGGTTGCTGGTGTACGCAGCCACATTGATTAAAGGTGGTGTTGCGCCACGCGCCGCTTGCCGGATGGCCTTAGTTCGTCCGATTACCGATGATGCGGATATTCGTGACACGTTAGATCACGCGATAGATGCAATTTTTGCCTGATAAAAAATGAGCGCCGAAAAAACTACCATTCCTGACGATTTGGCCGCGTACTGGGATCAACTCAGTTGCGGCTTTCCGCGGGTCGCCGAAGTGTTTCCGGATTGCATGCGCATTGCGCTTAAAACGTTAAGCGAAGCTGGCGTGGCGGCGTACATAGAACACGCCAGTTTTCTCGGCAAAATGGGCCGTGGTGCAGAGCCGATTTTAATCTTTTTGGAAGAGTGGCCAGAAGTCGCGCGATCCGTCGGTGAAGATGTTTTGCCCGATATCATGGTATTCATTCGCAAATTGTGGAAATCGCCTAATGGAAAAGCGATTACGCCATTTTTGCAGTCTTTGCCGGCGGTGTCGCGCCGTTTGCATTCAGCTGAGCAAATGCGGGATTATTTAGCACTTGCCTTGGATTTAATGGAGCGCACCACCGGCTCCATTCACGGTATTCATCAAACTTTTCCAAGCCCCGGCCTGCCCGAAATGTTTAAACATTCCGGTGCGCTGCTAAATCAACTTTCATTGGGTGGCTTGAAAAATTGGGTTGATTACGGTGTGCGTTATTACGATGACCATCCTGATAGGCAAGTGGAATATTTCAGCCTGCAATCAGCGGATAGTCGCGCGGTATTACAGCGTGAGCGGCACGGTACCTTGCTGGTAGATAATGAACGTAAATTGAGTTTGTATTTGCGCAGTTTGTGGCAAGACGAGCACATGCTGATTCCTTATTCCAACGCAGAGGACGAGTTGCGTCAACCGATTCCCTATTACGATAAATTGGGTATTCGTTTGCCGGATGTCTATGAAGAGGCATTTACGATTAGCGGGATTGATCGCTATCGCGCAACCTTGGCGCACATGGTGGCGCATCGTCGTTGGACCAAAGCCATTATCGCTGATAATTTAAGTCCGTTTCAGCGGATGGCGGCGGAGTTGTTGGAGGATGCGCGCGTCGAACAGTTGGCGATGCGCGAGTATCCTGGCTTGCGCCGAATTTTTCTGGCCTTGCATCCAGCACCCGATGAAATGGCGTGTGATCCGACTAAGGAATCTGGTGTGCGCCATCGTTTGACGATGTTGTCGCGCGCGATTCTTGATCCGCAACATGGCTATCAAAATCCAAACTTGATTGAGTTTGCGCGACGCTTTCACGAGGTGATGCAAGGTGCCGAAGCAAGTACTCAGGAAATGGCCGATTTGGCAATTTCGTTTATTGCTCGCACCCGTTTGCAAAGTGATAATTTACCAAAGACACATTTTAAAGATACGGTGGTCAGTTACCGCGACGATAATCGCCAGATGTGGCAGTTTATTGAAGAAGGTGACGAAGAAGAGGCTTTTGATGAGCCGCGCAAAATTGAGCCAGGTGAACAAATCAATGCCTTGCCGCCACGCCATTATCACGAATGGGATTACAACAATCAAAGTTACCGTCCTGATTGGGTGAGTGTTTACGAAGGGTTGCATCCACGCGGCAATGCCAGCGACATTGATCGACTGCTAGAAAAACATTCGGCTTTAGCAAAGCGGCTGAAAAAGATGTTGGACTTGCTAAAGCCGCAAGACAAGGTTCGCATTCGTTATCAAGAAGAAGGTAGTGAATTGGATTTGGATGTGGCAATTCGTTCTTTGATCGATTATAAAAGCGGTGCCCAACCTGACCCACGTATCAATATGAGTCACCGTAATGACGGTCGCAGTATTGCGGTGATGTTGTTGCTGGACTTGTCTGAATCGCTGAATGAAAAAGCAGCTGGTAGCGATCAGACTATTTTGGAGTTAAGCCAAGAAGCGGTGTCGATTTTAGGTTGGGCAGTGGAAAAGCTAGGCGACCCATTTGCGATTGCCGGCTTCCATTCCAACACGCGCCATGACGTGCGCTATATGCACATAAAAGGTTACGGCGAGCATTGGGATGACGACGTAAAATCACGATTGGCGGCGATGAAGGCGAGTTATTCCACGCGAATGGGGGCGGCGATGCGACATGCGGCGCATTATTTGGAAAAACAGCCAGCCGATAAAAAATTGATGCTAATTTTGACCGATGGCGAGCCAGCCGATATTGATAGCAAAGATGGTCGTATTTTGATTGAAGATGCGCGTCAGGCAGTGACCGAATTGGATCGTCAGGGAATATATAGTTATTGTATTAATCTTGACCCCAAAGCCGATGAATATGTGGCAGATATTTTTGGTCAACAGTACACGATTATTGATAAAGTGGCGCAATTGCCAGAGCGTTTGCCAGAGTTATTCATTTCATTGACGAAATAAGGCGTGGAGCACACAGGCCAAAAGCGGTAGAATCACAAGGGTAATAATTCAAACATAACGAGGAGAGCGCAGCATGAGCAAAAGTTTGATTCAATTCATCATCGAAGAACAACGTCATATTCCAAATGCCAGCGGCGATTTCACTGGTTTGCTGAGCGATGTGATTTCGGCCTGTAAGCAAATTGCGCATGATGTAAACAAAGGCGCGCTGATTGGCGTGCTAGGTAGCGCGGGTAGCGAAAATATCCAAGGCGAAACACAAAAGAAACTCGACATTATCACTAATGAAGTGTTCATCAAAGCCAACGAATGGAGCGGTCACTTGGCGGCTATGGCATCGGAAGAAATGGACGATGTGTATTCCATTCCTGCTCAATATCCACGCGGCAAATATCTGATCACTTTCGATCCATTGGATGGTTCGTCAAACATCGATGTGAATATTTCTGTTGGTACGATTTTCTCCATCTTGCGTTGCCCAGAAGGCGTGACTAATCCAGTTGCGGCTGATTTCTTGCAACCAGGTACTAAACAAATTTGTGCTGGTTACGCTTTGTACGGCCCGAACACCATGATGGTTATCACCACTGGTCACGGCGTGAATGGTTTCACTTTGGATCGTGACGTAGGCGATTTCTTCCTGACTCATCCAAACATGATGATTCCAGCTGATACCAACGAATTTGCGATCAATATGTCGAATCAACGCTACTGGGAAGCGCCAGTACAGAAATATGTTGATGAATGTATGAAGGGTAAAGATGGCGGTCGTGAGAAGAATTTCAACATGCGTTGGGTTGCTTCTATGGTGGCTGAAGTGCACCGTATTCTGACTCGCGGCGGTATTTTTATGTATCCATTTGATACTAAAGAAGTGGGTAAAGCAGGTAAATTGCGCTTGTTGTACGAAGCCAATCCAATGTCGTTTATCGTTGAGCAAGCGGGTGGTGTTTGTTCTACTGGCCGTGAACGCATCATGGAATTAAAACCAAATGGTTTGCATCAACGTGTGCCAGTCATCCTTGGTTCCAAGAATGAAGTGGATCGCGTAGTTGGCTATCACAAAGGTCACTAAATGATGTTCGGCGCCCCCGTACTCGGGGGCGTTTTTACGTCTAGAATTTGAGGAGATAACATGACAAAACCGCTAGTTTCGATTGTGATGGGTAGTAGTAACGATTGGGAAATAATGCAACAGGCTGCGCGAGCGCTGCAGGATTTTGGCGTAGCATTTGATGCGCGGGTTATTTCGGCGCACCGTTCACCCGATTTGTTATTTGATTATATTGAAGAAATGCATGCTGAAGGTGTCCAATGTTTTATCGCCGGTGCCGGTGGTGCGGCGCATTTGGCTGGCGTGATTGCCGGCAAAACCACGCTGCCAGTTTTGGGTGTGCCGATTCCCTCTAAATATTTAAAAGGCATAGATTCCTTGTTGTCTATCGTACAAATGCCTAAGGGAATTCCGGTGGCAACCTTTGCGATTGGCGAAGCGGGTGCGGCAAATGCTGGCTTGTTTGCGGTATCGATGCTGGCGTTGAATGATGCTGGGTTAGCCAATAAATTGGTGGCGTATCGTCAACAGCAGGCCGAACAAATTGCCGCTACCACGCTGCCTGAATTGAAATAAAACGCGGGTAAACTTATCCGCACAACAGTTTTGAAGTCCGAGGAAATTATGGCTGCACTACACGAATCAAATTTGACCAGTTTAAAACTTTTGCATCGCGGCAAAGTGCGCGATTTATATGAGGTGGATGCTCAACATTTGTTGATCGTACAAACTGATCGACTTTCTGCATTTGATGTCATTTTGCCCGATCCAATTCCAGGAAAAGGTGAAGTGTTGACCGCTGTTTCTAACTTCTGGTTTGACTATCTTGGCCAAGTAATTCCTAATCATTTGAGCGGAATTGATCCGCAATCCGTGGTTTCAACGGAGGCGGATAAAGCGCAAGTTCGCGGCCGTTCGTTCGTGACTAAAAAATTAAAGCCGTTACCGATCGAAGCGATTGTGCGCGGATATTTGGTCGGTTCGGGTTGGAAAGATTACAAAAAAACCGGCACGATCTGCGGTTTGCCCTTGCCTGCCGGATTGCAAGAAGCGCAAAAATTACCTGAGCCCTTATTTACCCCGTCGACCAAGGCTGCCATCGGCGATCACGACGAAAATATTTCTTTCGAAGAAGCGAAAAAATTATTGGGCGACGCACGCGCCGAAGCCGTGAAACAAGCGACGCTGGCGTTGTACGTTCAAGCGGCAAATTACGCAGCGACCAAGGGCATTATCATCGCCGACACCAAGTTTGAATTTGGAGAAGACGAAGCCGGAAAATTGTATTTGATCGATGAAGCGCTAACACCCGATTCCTCACGCTTTTGGCCGGCGGATCAATATCAAGTGGGCAGCAATCCACCGAGTTTTGATAAGCAATTTGTGCGTGATTGGTTGGAACAATCTGGCTGGAATAAACAAGCGCCGGCACCGACCATTCCCAGCGAAGTGTTGATAAAAACCGCTGAAAAATATCGCGAAGCGCAACGTTTGTTACTTGGCGCATGAGCGACGCACCACAACAATTAGTTGAAGGGTTTTTACGTTTTCGTGAGCAACATTTTGCGCACAAAGACAGCCTGTATCAGCAATTGGTGCAACACGGTCAAACGCCCAAAACGCTGGTTGTCGCCTGCTGTGATTCACGAGTAGATCCGGCGCTAGTATTAGATTGCGCACCGGGTGATTTATTCGTTATTCGCAATGTGGCGAATTTGGTGCCGCCGTCCGAAGACCGAGCCGGCCATCACGGCACCACCGCCGCCATTCAGTATGGCGTGGTGAATCTTGGCGTTGAGCATATTATCGTGTTGGGGCACGCGCACTGCGCTGGCATTAGCACGCTGGTGCAAACGGGCGGCGTGACCAATCCTGGTTCGTATATTGATGACTGGATGAGCTTGGTGGAAAGTGCTCGCGCTGATGTGATGGTGGCGTTGGCGACTGCAACCCTGGATGAGCAAATTCACGCCTGCGAACAAGCATCAATTTTGGTTTCTTTACGCAATTTGATGACATTTCCGTGGATTGCGCAACGAGTTGCCGATGGTTCGCTTAAATTACATGGCTGGTATTTTGATATCGAACGTGGCCAACTATTAAGTTACAACCCATCAACTGGAGAGTTTGCGGCGATCGCTGCCAACCTCGCTTGATCGTTTAATTTCCCTTTAATTCTTTAAAACGGCGCTTATCGGTCTCAAATTTATTTTTGACGGCGGCGAGTTCTTGCGTGCTTAGCGCCAGATTTTTTTCGGCTTTAGCAACTCGTGCTTCACTTTCCTTAATATCGTCCAACAAGGAGGGTGGAATTGTTCGTTTTTGCTGATTGAGCTGCTCTTGTTCTTTTAGTAATTCCGCTTTGCTGGCTTTTGCTGACTCAAGCATCGTAGTGAAACTGTGCTGGCGAGATTCCACTTGTTGCAAATTCCGGTCGCGCGCCAGATCAATTTCTTTTTCGGTGGTGTAAGTATTTAACAAGGCGCTGTCGCGGCGTTTACTTTCACGTACCGCCGCTTCCTCAGCTAATTTTTTAGAGCGTATCGCTTCGTTTGCTTTGTGTTCAGCGGCCGTTTCTACGGTTCGATTTTTTTCAATGCGGCCTTTATCGTTTAACTGGACGCTACTTTTGTCGGCATATTCTGGCGGAATAGTTTGGTCATAATGCGTTGTACCTTTGTCATCAACCCATTTATACAGAGTTGCTTCAGACGTCGACAAAAATCCGACGCTAGCAAGTAAAGTTACAGCGAGGAGACATGAATTATTTATTGCGTACCCCATAGAGATCGCGATAGGCCGTCACCGCCTGCAGATTATTAGCCAATTCAGCTTGATCTTGCAAATAGCCCAATAAATCGTCAAGTGCGGCGATGGAAATGACTGGAATGCCATAATCACGTTGAACTTCTTGCACCGCCGAAAGCTCACCTTGGCCGCGTTCCATTCGATCAAGCGCAATCACCACGCCACACGGTGTCGCACCGGCCGCACGAATGAGATCAATCGATTCACGCACCGAGGTGCCAGCAGAAATTACATCATCGATGATTAACACGCGACCCTGTAATTTGGCGCCGACCGTGGTGCCGCCTTCGCCATGATCTTTGGCTTCTTTACGATTAAAACAATACGGCACGTTGACGCCTTGTTCAGCCAGCGAAATTGCTGTGCCGGCGGCCAGTGGAATGCCCTTATACGCCGGACCAAACAGCATATCGAACGGCAAGCCAGAAGCGATAATTGATTGCGCATAAAACTGGCAAAGCTCGCGCAACGCCGCACCGTCCTGGAACAAACCTGAATTGAAAAAATAGGGCGATAAACGACCCGCCTTGGTTTGGAACTCGCCGAAACGAAGTACCTGTTGGGCGACGGCGAAGCGAATAAAATCTTGGCGATAAGCGTGCATAAAAACCTCGGAATGTTGCATCACGCGAGTGATGGGAATCGTGTTGCTCCAGATTATAATGCTAGCCACACTTCAACGAGAGACAACATGCGCATCATTACCGCTAATTTGAACGGCATCCGTTCTGCCAACACTAAAGGTTTTTTCAGCTGGATGCGGCAACAACAGGCCGACGTGATCTGCGTGCAGGAATTAAAAGCCCAAGCGGCGGATATGACGCCAGAAATGATGGCGCCGAATGCGTATCACGGCTACTTTCATTACGCGGAAAAGAAAGGTTACAGCGGCGTTGGAATTTATTCTAAACAGCCGGCTGACAAAATTATTGAAGGATTGGGCATCCCAGAATTCGATTGCGAAGGTCGCTACCTCGAAGCGCAATTTGGCAATCTCAGTGTAGTGTCGCTGTATTTACCGTCTGGTTCCAGCGGTGAAGAGCGGCAAACGGTGAAATTTAAATTCATGGCCGCCTTCATGCCGCATCTGCGAGAACTCAAAGCCAGCGGTCGCGAAATCATTATTTGCGGCGATTGGAATATCGCGCATACCGAAAAAGATTTGAAAAATTGGCGTGGCAACAAGAAAAATTCAGGCTTCTTACCGGAAGAGCGTGCTTGGCTCAGCGAGTTGTTTGGCGACGCTGGCTTCGTTGATGTTTTTCGTAAAATTCATCCCGAATTGGAAGCGTACACCTGGTGGTCAAATCGTGGCCAAGCTTGGGCGAAAGACGTGGGTTGGCGTCTTGATTATCAGGTTTCTACAGTGTCAGTGGCGGAGCGAGCGCTCACAACTGGTATTTATAAAGCTGAGCGATTTAGTGATCACGCGCCATTGACGGTGGATTATGCAGACTAAATTCAAGGTCTAAATTTGCTGAATTAAGACTCGGCCGATTTTGATTCGGCGGGTAAATTTTCTGCTAAATCGACCTAAAAAGAAGGTCGATTTTTACTTTCATCGGTAAAGCGAAACCGGCCAAATAACACGCAACCTTTCATCCCAAGGTCGCACGGCAGATTATGCACCCGCTGACATTTTCCGGACACCCTCAGCCAGACATCGCCTCACCTCGTTAAGCTTTTTTAACAAATTCCGTTTTTAACTGCATCGCACCGATGCCATCAATTTTGCAATCGATGTCGTGATCGCCATCTACCAAACGAATATTTTTCACCTTGGTACCCACCTTCACGCTGGACGATGAACCTTTGATTTTCAAATCCTTGATCACCGTCACCGAATCGCCATCGACCAGAATAGTGCCAAACGCATCTTTGTAAACCCGCGCTTGTTCGCCAACTTCGGCAGCGGCGGCTTTTGGCCATTCGTGGGCGCATTCTGGGCAAACAAAATTGTCGCCGTCCTCGTAAATGTATTCAGAACTGCATTTTGGACAGGGAGGTAAGGTGCTCATAAAATTTCTTTCTTGATATTTTAGTTGTGCGAATTGCTGGATTTTAATTGTCTGGTTTAGATCTGGCCGTATGAAATCTGACCTAAAAATAGACAGTACAATTGATCCTAATTAAATCTTAATCCCCCGATGCGCCGCAACAATACCGCCGGTCATATTGAAGTATTCAACGCGCGAAAATCCGGCCTCGGTCATCATTTCTTTTAACTCTTCTTGTCCCGGATGCATGCGGATGGATTCGGCCAAATAGCGGTAGCTGTCGGCGTCATTGGCGATCAGTTCGCCGATTTTTGGCAGCAGTTTGAAGGAGTAAAAGTCGTAGGCTTTTTCGAGCGGTTTGGCGATTTTGGAAAATTCAAGCACGATCAAGCGGCCACCTGGTTTCAGCACGCGGTTCATTTCGCGCAAAGCAGCATCTTTGTGGGTGACATTGCGCAGGCCGAAAGCGATGCTGACGCAGTCAAAATAATTATCGGGAAAAGGCAAATGTTCGGCGTCGCATTGGGCGGTGGGCGTGGTAATGCCTTCGTCTAGCAGGCGATCGCGGCCAACGCGCAACATCGCGTTGTTAATGTCGGTGAGCACCACTTGGCCGCTACGGCCGACTTTTTTCAAAAATAAGCGCGATAAATCGGCGGAGCCACCGGCCACGTCCAACACCCGATTGCCTTCGTGCACGTTGGCTAAACCGACCGCGAAGCGTTTCCACAAGCGGTGCAAGCCGACCGACATTAAGTCGTTCATGATGTCGTATTTGCTGGCGACGTTGGTAAAGACGCCGGCGACTTTTTTGGCTTTTTCTGTTTCGTCGACGGTTTCAAATCCGAAATGAGTTTGGCTCATGATAGTTCCTAAAAAGTTAATCGCGTGATTCGCCGTTGGCTTGAAGTTGGGCTAAATAATCCGCCCACAATTCAGCCTGATTTTTGCCTAATAAATACAAAGTATCCCAGTCAAACAAGCCGCTGTCGTGGCCGTCATCAAAAATAATTTTGAGCGCATATTGCCCAACCGGCTCAAGTCCTACAATCGCCACATCGCGTTTGCCGACTTGCAATACGGCTTGCCCAACGCCGTGGCCGCGCACTTCTGCTGAGGGCGAATGCACCCGCAAATATTCGGCAGGCAGATTAAAACGCGCGCCATCATCAAAGGTGATTTCTAGCGATTTAGATTTTTGGTGCAGCGTAATGTCAGTCGGTGAAAATTTCATAGTGAGCGGATTTTTTTCAATAAAGCGGTGGTTGAACGTTCGTGCAAGAACGGAATGCTGTGCACGCTGCCGCCCCAGTTTTGTACTTCGCTGGCGCCAACAATGTTTGCTGGTTGCCAATCGCCACCTTTGACTAATTTTTCTGGCCGGCAGGCGAGTACCAGATTTAACGGTGTGTCTTCTTCAAATAAAATCACTAGGCTGACCGATTCCAGCGCGGCTAAAACGGCCAGCCGATCTTGCTCGGCGTTGATTGGTCGGTCATCGCCTTTGCCTTGGCGCTTGACCGAGGCATCGCTGTTAACGCCAACAATAAGTGAGGCGCCGAGTGCTCGCGCTTGCGCCAAATAAGTAACGTGTCCGCGATGCAACACATCAAAACAGCCGTTGGTAAACACTACAGGTCGCGGCAATTGAGCGAGCTGCGCGGCTAAGTTGCTGGCGGTGACAATTTTATTTTCGAAGGTTGGCGTTGGGTACATATCAATTTATATATTCAAAAACGCGCAGCACTTTTTTCACGTCACGCACGGTGCTGGCAATGTCGGAAGCGGCGTCTGCTTCGGCGCGGGTGGTGAGTCCCATCAAATAAACGATGCCATTTTCGGTGGTCACTCGAACTTGGTCGGCCTGTACTTTGGTACTTTTGTTTAGCAACGATTTGATGCTGCTGGTGATAAATGCGTCACTACTGCGCGAGCTAAATTTTGATAGTGCGCCGACGGTTAATTCGTTGGCATACCCTTTTACATTCGGCACGCTACCGACGATGCGCGCGACCTGCGTTTTAATCTCGTCGCTGGGTACTTCGCCGGTGATTAAGGCAAAGCGATTAAAGCTGGTGACGTTGACGTGCACGGTCGCTTGATATTTCGCTTCAATGTGATTGTTTGCTTTTGATTCAATGGCGTTGTCTTCGATGACTGTACCAGCGGTGCGGCGGTCAATGGCTGAATAGGAGCCTATTTTGCCGATGCCAGAAGCACAACCCGCGAGACTCAAAATTGTTAGCCACGCGACGATGACAGTACCAAAACGCATTATTCGCCGCCAAGCAAAATGTGGTCGATGATGTCGCACAAACAATGCAGCGTCAGCAAATGCACTTCTTGAATGCGCGCGGTGCTTTGTGCCGGCACGCATAAATGAAAGTCATCTTCGTTCAAAATGCTGCCCATTTCCCCACCATCACGACCGGTCAGGGCGATGACGCGCATGCCACGTTCGTGAGCGGCGTGAATCGCTTCAATGACGTTTTTTGAATTGCCGCTGGTGGAAATGGCTAACAAAATATCACCCGACAAACCGAGCGCACGCACTTGTTTGGAAAAGATTAAATTGAAATCGTAATCGTTGCCGATGGAGGTGATGATGGAGCTGTCAGTAGTCAGCGCGATGCAGGCCAAACCGGGCCGCTCGACTTCAAAACGGTTCACCAATTCAGCTGCAAAATGTTGCGCATCAGCCGCGGAACCACCATTGCCGCACGCCAGAATTTTGTGATCGTCCAGCAAGCAGGCGACCATTGCTTGCGCGGCATCGGCGATGGGTTGCGCCATCGTTTTTTTGCTGCTCAATTTAACATTGGCGCTATCGTCGAAATGTTTATTAATTCTAGTGGTGAGGGTCATGGCTTTTTTAGGTGAAAGATTAGTTGGGGCGAATATTACCTGAAATTAGGCGCTAAACGCATTCTTCAGCCATTCGATTTGGCCGCTGCCGTCTAATAAAATGGCATCAAATCGGCACGGCGGCACCGTTGGTAGCGTCGTTAAATATTGTTGAGCGGTGGTGATGAGTTTGGCTTGTTTGCGGGCGTCGATACTGGCGGCGGCACCCCCAAAGTTTGCGTTACGCCGCAAGCGAACTTCAACAAAAACCAGCACATTGCCATCAGCTAAAATTAAATCAATCTCGCCAAAACGGCTGCGATAGTTTTTCGTGATTAAGCGCAAACCATGTCGCAGTAAATAGTCAGCGGCGAGTTGTTCTGCTTGCGCGCCAGCATTCATCAACGATTAACCGCCGTGACAGTATTGCCACTGCTCACGTATAGTGCCGCCACTGGAAAAATCGCGAAGGACAGACGTTGCATAACGCTCAAAAAATTAAATTAGACGTCGCATTATATGTAGTCGCCACCCCGATAGGGAATTTGCGTGACATTACCTTGCGGGCGTTGGATGTGCTGACATCGGCAGATGTAGTCGCCGCCGAAGATACCCGCAATACTACGCATTTGCTGACGCATTTTGGGATTAGCGCGCAGCGTTTATTGGCGATTCATCAACATAACGAACGCGGTGCCGCCGAAAAAGTGATTGCGCTGCTCAGCGAAGGAAAAAGCTTGGCGCTGGTCACCGATGCGGGCACGCCGGCGGTGAGTGATCCTGGCGCGATTTTGGTGGAAGAAGTGTTGCGCGCCGGCCTGCGGGTGATTCCGATTCCGGGCAGTAGCGCGGCGATTGCGGCGCTGTCGGCGGGCGGCTTGAGTTCGCCCCATTTTCTATTTTATGGATTTTTGCCTAATAAATCGGCGGCACGACGTAGCGTATTGCAGGATTTGGCCGATCATCCCTACACCTTGGTTTTTTATGAAGCGCCGCATCGAATTTTAGAAAGCGTGGAAGATTTGCTGACAGTTTTCGGCGCCGAACGTGAAATTGTGTTGGCGCGTGAAATTACTAAATTATTCGAAAATATCCATCGCTGCAAGCTAGGTGACGCGATGACTTGGCTGCATAGCGATGTCAATAATCAGCGTGGCGAATTTGTGTTGTTGTTGTCTGGCGCGCCAGAAAAATCCGATGGTTTGGATAGCGAAGTTGAGCGCACCTTGCAAACTTTGCTGGCGGAATTGCCGCTTAAACAAGCGGTGAAACTGGCTGTGCAAATTACCGGCAATGGTAAAAATGAGCTTTATCAGCGGGCGTTGGAACTGAAGTCAGTCGACGACTAGTTTTGTCTTAAGTAGTATTGTTCAGAATTAAGCGTCAAGGAACGGGAGCGTCAACGTTCTTTACGCTTAAGCTTATTTATAAAGTGTTTAATTTTCGCTCGTCTTTGCCACTGTAGTTCCAATAATGGAACGCTCAATCCCGTAGTGCCATCTTTCACTCACTTTTCGATTCATTTACTATGCGTCCAACTTTGGTGCCGATAATTTTCGGCGCCGCTTAATTCTGGAGCTGGATGATGAATTCTCAATACACTCGCACCGCCATCAGTTTGCACTGGCTAGTTGCGTTGGGTATTTTGCTGGCGGCCCCGCTGGGCATTTATATGCACGATTTGCCTTTATCGCCGACCAAATTACGGTTGTTTAGTTATCACAAATGGTTGGGAATCACGGTGTTGCTTTTGGCTATTGTTCGCGTGTTGTGGCGCGCAGGCCACCGACCACCAGCGATGCCGTACAAAATGCCGAAGTGGCAACAACGCGCCAGCGAGGCGGTGCATCTCGCGCTGTACCTTTTAATTTTGGCGATTCCGTTGAGTGGTTGGTTGATGAGTTCAGCGAAAGGGTTTCAAACGGTTTGGTTCGGCGTGTTGCCTTTGCCGGATTTGCTGGCAAAAAACATTCCACTGGGCGATCGCTTGAAAGAACTGCACGAATGCTTGAATTATTTGATGTTATTGCTATTAGTCACGCACGTTGGCGCGGCGCTTAAACATCATTTTGTTGAACGCGATGGCACTTTGTTACGAATGGCACTTCGTCTTAAAAAGGGTACACCATGAAATTTTTTCTATTGTTAATGATGTCGGTGTCAACCGTTGGCGCGACTGAATTCAAAGAATTTCAGCCTGCGAGCAGTAGCGTGACGTTTGTGTCGAAACAAATGGGCGTGCCAGTTGAAGGGCGTTTTAAAAAATTTGCGGCGCAAATTGCTTTTGATCTAACAAAACCTGAAAAATCGACGGCCAAAATTGAGATTGAAATGGTCAGCATCGACACCGGTAGCACCGAAGCGAATAGCGAAGTAGCGACGGTAGGTTGGTTTAATACAAAAACTTTTCCGCAGGCGAATTTTGTCAGCGGTGGTCTGAAAAAAATAGATGCGACGCATTTTCAGGCGGTCGGCAAGTTGACGATTAAAGGAAAAACGCGTGACATAGTTGCGCCATTTACAGTCAATCAGCAAGCTGATCACCTTGTTTTAGAAGGAAACTTACCCATCCGTCGCGGCGATTTTGCCATCGGTAGCGGCATATGGGCTGATTCAGACGTGGTGGCGGAAGAGGTCCAAATTCGCTTTCGCTTAATCGTAGCCGCATCCCTCAGCAGCACTCAACCTAAGAAAGGAAAGTAACCATGAAAAACAAAACTATCGCCCAACTGACCGCATTATTATTGGCCTCCACGCTGGCCGTTTCAGCCAACGCTGCCGATAGTTATACCGTCGATTCAACGCACACTTACCCTGCTTTTGAAATTAACCACATGGGATTCTCAACTCAACGTGGTCGTTTTGACAAAACCACGGGCAAAATTGTGCTGAATGCCGCTGACAAAAAAAGCATGATCGAAATCAATATCGACGTGAATTCTTTGAATATGGGTTTGGAAAAATGGAATGATCATTTGAAAAGTCCAGATTTTTTTGATGCTGCCAAATTTTCAACGATGAAATTTACGTCCACTAAACTCATTTTTGATAAAGAGAAATTGGTTGCA
>Ga0114977_10000177_pt1 | contig 41313 bp, 53 predicted proteins | sample S_130805_MF_Meta_FD_87026 | JGI IMG/M metagenome (GOLD analysis project Ga0114977, IMG submission 87026) | Freshwater microbial communities from Lake Simoncouche, Canada to study carbon cycling - S_130805_MF_MetaG | ecosystem: Environmental > Aquatic > Freshwater > Lake | place: Lake...
CAGTTCGCGTAAGAGTGGCAGCCGCTACTGGTTGGACAACAACGCAAGCACACGCATCGCCCCGACCACACGTATGACGGTAAAGAACCTCCGCCGTGTGTTGCAGGACAACGCGAACGGGGGATGGATCGGACGCAAGCGACGGGGTGCGTTCGACGCAAGTTCGTCGAAGCGTCTGGCGCTTGGCGACTTGCGTACCTTCCGCGAAAGGTCGGGTCCGAAGGGATCGCTGGACTACTCGCTCGTCGTATGCGTTGACGCATCGGGGTCGATGAGCGGGCGACGGGGACAGAGTGCGGCAGACGCAGCCCTCGCAATCTACGACGCGGCGGGCAAGGTGCCGGGGCTGGACATTGCGATGTGTGCGTACGGATGCACCGTGGACTTCGGCATCCCGTTCCGTTCGTTGCTCACGAAGGCGCAGTCGAAGCGCCTCGACGGAGTGATGCAGCGGTCGCTGTCATGCGTACGTAGCGGAGCGAGCGGAGGTACGAACGAGGCCGACGCCATTGTGTGGGCACGAGCAGTGAGCCGTAAGCGAAAGGCCGACACGCAGATGATCGTCGTACTCACGGACGGGCAGCCGAATAGCCCCGACGAAGTGATGGCGCAGATTGCGTTGGCAAAGCAGGAGGGGATCGTCACGGGTGGGATCGGGATCGGATACGTAGACCCGAACTACCACACGTACGCAACGTCGATCGCAGATACCGGACAGTTGCCGAAGGCAATGGGCGACTTCATTCGCAGGATGATGAGGGGGGGCAAGTGATGAACCCGAACACAACGTACAAGCATATGTTCTACGGGGAGAGCGACACGGACCAGCCAGACAACTGGGACTGGCACGCGTGGAGAGCGGAGGCGGAGGCACGCATCATGGCGTGCGAGGCGAGCATCCGACACATCGTTGCGTTGGGCGAGCGCAACGTGAAGGAGTCGCACACCGATGCGCTCGCTGCGCTTGTCGATGCGTTGAGCGGGCCGGTCGATGCGTTGGTCCCGCCCGACCCGGTGGACACGGTGCCACTGGTGGAGCAGCCCACGCCCCCACTGGTGGAGGTCGTGCCCTCGCCGGTGGCAGGGTCGATCACCGTGGACCTCACGCCAGTGACGGGCGGTGTGTTCGGTGCCACACCACGTGGCGATGGCGAGCAGATGAACGCAGCGGCGGACGCAATCATCGCATCGGGCAACGTGGCGACGAAGCCTAACCGCAAGCGTGCCCCACGTGTCACCCCGACCGACGCACAGTTGCGCGTACGGCAGGCGCTTACGGCAGCACAGTCCACCATCCGGGGTATCACCGCATGGGAAGCGACCCACGGGTGGGGTATCCCACTCACGAGTTCGCAGATTCGCGCCGCACTCACCGCAATGGAGGGGCGCAGCGAGGTGCACGTGACAGGCAAGCGTGGCAAGCAGGAAGTATGGGCACTCCGCTCGTAACCCACCCATACGGGGAGGGGGTACCTGACCCTTCCCGTATCATCCCTCGAAAGGGGAACACGATGGAAAGAATCCAGCCAGACATAGACAGCATCACGCATGACTTCACGGGGAACGACCACGTGATAGCAGTGGTGATCGCGTTCATTGCGAAGCGTCGGCACGAGCGTGAGTTGGCAGAGGCACGTGACGTATGGGCAAACGCAATGATCGAAGCACGCAAGGCAGGCGTGACGATCGCCGATATGTCACGAGCCACTGGCGTTGCCTCGCCCAGCATCATCGGCGTAATCAACACGGCACTGTCGAAGCGGGCAGTAGTGGCGCCCGACTCACCAGTCAGCACCGACGACGGTACGGTTTAGCACACGTGTCCCGACGCGTACCAGAACCGTTGCGCTATGCAAAGGAATGTGGGATTTCTCTGGTAGCGAAAGCGGGGGGGATTAGTATCGGAGATACTAATCCCCCCCGTCTGCGTCTGTCAAGCATCCGTTCGCTAAGCGTGTTCGTTCCGCTTTCGTTCGTTACCCATGTCATCGAGGATAGGAAACGAAGCAGATGAAGTTATCCACACTTATCGTCGGCTTATCAGCACTAGCCGTCGCAAGTTCTTTCGTTAGTTACGAAGCATACGCAAGCCAGAAGATCAGACAGTTCCCTCCCCACCCCACACGCAGTGACGTAGCGAAGCGCGTCCCCGACTGGCGCGGGTTCGTGAACCTCGGGAAGTGCGAGCAACCGGGGGATAGCAAGTACCACGACGGCGTGGCATGGGGCAATCAAGGCCCGACGTACGGCGGGGGCGTCGGCCTGTTCGCAGGTACGTGGCGTGCTGCCGGTAGCCCGTACAAGGTGTTCAGCGGGGACAAGTGGGAAACGATCCTCGTGTCCGATGCGATCCGTGATCGGTTCGGCATCACCGCATGGGGCGCACATGCCTGCTTCCACCAATGACCGTCGATGAAGCGGTCGCCATCGTGAAGCAGAGCAACCCGCCAGTCGTCAAGTGGTTCGACGAGGACAAGCGCGTGCACTACGGGTACATCCTGTCGGTGCAGGAGAAGCGGCGGATGCGTGTCCGTGGCAAGAGCAAGATCGTCCCGAGTGCACGCATCCGTGGCAAGGATTACTACGTGCCGCTGGACGAACTGTCCGTGTACGTGAAAGTGGAACCGGATGCAACTCACACGTAGGTGCTGGCAGTGCTCGCGCATCCTGTCCGAATACAACACGGGTGACTTCTGCAATGCGTGCTGGACCTCCGGTTCAGTAGCGTGGCGTAGGTTGCGCGGCAAGAACGACGCGTACTCACCCGATCAACAACTACGCAGGGAGGTAAGAGAACGTGACGCAATCTTTGGCGACAACGAATCAGCCAGCAGTGATACTCAGGAGGGTATCGACTGAGGAGCAGGGCAAGTCTGGCCACGGGCTGGACGCGCAACTCCACACGTGCGAGCAGTGGTGCTCGGACAAGGGGTGGGACAACATCGCCGTGTTCACCGAAGTCGTGTCCGGTTTCAGCAAGCCGCTTGCGAAACGTGCGGCTGCGACCGAGGCGATCGAACTGTGCAAGCGTGAGTCAGGCATCCTCGTGGTTGCGAAGGGTGACCGCCTGTCACGCCGCATGATCGAACGCCTAGAGACGATCGAACGCTCGCAGAAAGAGGGGTGGTACGTGTTCATGTGCGACCTTCCCGAAGCAGACCCGACGACCGCTGCCGGGTGGATGATGCAGGCGATGTTCGCCATGCTCGCAGAGTACGAGCGACGCATCATCAGCGAGCGCACGAGCGACGCGCTTCACGCAATCATCAGGTCAGGCGGCTCGGTCGGCAGGCGTACGGAGGTTGACCCCTCTGCCGTGATGGAGGCGATCACTCTCCACGAGGGTGGCATGAGCATGAGCGCCATCGCATTAGAACTGGACCGCAAGGGGTACACGCCACCACGCAGCGCCAAGTGGAACCGGAACACGGTACGCCACATGGTAACTGGCATGGCATGGGGCAAGGTCACGCGTGCCATGCGAGCCGAGCAGCAGTCACTTGCAAAGTCTGGGGAGGGCGTGTAACTTCCCGGTCCTGCACTGGGCGGTGGCGAAAGCCGACCGGTGCAACTCACGGGGGTTCGCTCCTCCTGTGGGTAGGTGCCTCCGTTCGACACCTGACGTTCAGCCTCCCGTTTCTATGTCATAGAGAACCGGGACACATAGGTAACTTCCGCTCCGACGCTAGACGGGGTGAGCATCGACGGATCTAGTGGGGGGCCGGTCCCGAGTGGCGACCGGCCCCCTTTTTTATTCCCCGTGAAGGAGGTTGCGGCTGATGGTTCCGGGGACGTAATCCGGGTGGTCGCTATCCACGACGTCAACCACTGGCGGGGCTGCGTCCCACGGTGGGGTGATGTTGATCTGCACGTTGGCCGTGCCGCTCCCCGAACCACCGACATCCTCTAGCCCCATGAACTTCCCGATCTGGTCCGTCATTGCCATGTACGCACCGATCGCCCACTTCTCCCCGCGTCGTACGTCCGGCTCAATGGCAGCACGCATCTCCATCAGGCGGCCAGCCTCCTGCTCGCGTAGCCGTGCCTTGTCAATGCCAGCGACCAACTCACCGTAGTGCTCAGACACCATTCGATACGCAGCGACCCAGCCTCCAGTAATCTTCAGCGCCTTTGCGATCGTTACGTAGTCCTCGCCCCGGCATCGCATCTCATACGCGGAGGCAACGAGCATCGCACCCTTCGCCTCGGTTGGGGCAAGGTCCGTCTGCTTCGGCTTTCGTTTCTTAGGCGCAGCAATCTCCTTCATTGTCTGCACCTCGAACGGCGTGTCGTCACTCAACTTGATCCTCCCATGATGTCAAGACATTCTCTTCGTCCTCCGAAAGCCTGTACACCTTGCGCTTGCTATTCGGCATGTTGAACGCGTCAACATTTTCGCCCAGCGCGGATAGCGTCTTGCGAATATTTACGTCGCTCTTCCCCAACTTGTCACCGATCGTTCGGACTGTCATGCCCTGCGGGTTACGTGCGAGTAGGTCTTCGACCAACTGCGCGTTGGTCTGCATTCCCTCGTGGTAGACGCGGGCGAAGCCTGTGTTCCTGTCGAATGACATATCAATGTGCGTCCCCTTCTGCAACGTGCCGGGCCTGTGCTTCCACACGAACATGCGCGAGAATCCGGGGTCACTCTGTCGCAGGCCAAGGATCACCTCGGCACCACGGGAGAACGCACCTGACCCAAAGATATCGTCAAGCGTTGGCGCGTTGCCGGGGTTCTTCTTGTCGCTCTTGCGCGTGTGGACAGGCATGACGAACGCGAAGTTGTACTCGGTACGCCAGCGGTCGAACAACTTCATCAGCGACACTGCTTCCTGCTCGTTGTTCGAGTCGATCGCCGCAACTTTGTATAGGGGATCGACGACGAGAACATCGGGTCGCATCTGCTCGATGATCCGCTCTACCTGAAGCGCATCGTTCGTTGACTCGCCAAGGTTCAGGCCATCGGGGACTGCGAGGTACTGGATTTGTTCGCTATCTTCCATCCCGATCTCTTTTGCGAGGCGCTGGATATCTGGGATCGTCTGCTCTGCGTCGATGATAAGGACCGTTGGCTTCTTGCCGTCCTCGTCTGGTCCGATCCCCGCCCAGTCAACGAACCCAGTCCCTTCGATGATCGCACGCATCATCCACATGACGAGCGTTGTCTTGCCTTCTCCGGTGGCTGCGCCAACGAGCGTGCGTAAGCCACGCATGACAAGCGGGCCAAGCAACTCAACGTAGCCGGGGTTCTCCATCTCTGCGATCGCCCGGATACTGACCGGGGTGAGCGTGTCGTTGGTGCTTGTGTCCCCTCCGTACACCGGGTCACTCTGGCCACGCTCGACCATCTTCAGCACTTCGTCTGCGACCTCGTACCTGCTCACCGACTTAGCGATACGACGCACATCGTCGTCGTCAAGCGGGGGATCAACACGGCTGGCGTTGGTCGCAAGCAGCGCCGCCTCAATCTCCGGCTGCGTCATGCCACGCCGACGCATCGACCCGGCGAGAGACGCGAGCGCGTTGTTGCGACCGGGGTACGTGATCGTCTGCCCGTCTACGCGGTCACGTGTGGACCGCTCCGTGCCTGACTCCGCCCATATCCATCTCGTCAGTTCGTCGGTGACCTGTGGCGCTCCCGAGTCCCACGGTAGCGCGTGTTCTGTCACGCCCATTCGTACACCCCACCATCTACCCTGCGTGATGGCGGGGCGACAACGAATCCGTTGCCGCTCTTGATGTCAATGCCACGCAACTTCGCCGCTGGCACATTGCCTGACAGGTACAGGTGGATGCCGCGCCTCGTGCGTACCATCGGGCACGGCGGGATGATGCCAACTTCCATGAGCGGGAGGATCATTGCCTCGCCGCCTTCGTCGTCGATGTCAATCACGACCAGCCCGGATGCACCGCACACGATGCCGATGTTCTGCTGGCGCGTGCCGTCCATGAACCATGCCGTCACCTGCTCAACGTCGCTACTTGCCTTCGCTGGCCAGTCACGCCAGAAGGGGTGCTTGCCCGCGCTGTCGCACCCGTTACCGAGGTGGCACGTGCACGAACCGTCGTCATTCACACCGTGGAGTGGGATCACTGCCCACCCACGCTTTGCATATCTCACCGCCCACTCACGAACGCTCTCCGTTTCAGGCATCATTCCTCAACTCGTAGTACCGGGCGACGGCGATCGCTGATGCGTCTGCTTGGTCTTGATCTGCCGGGTCGAAGTCCATATCAAGCGACCATGAGAGAACGTCAGACTTCGTTGCTCTCCCTCCAAGTCCCGCCTTCTTGCGCCACTCCGACGGCTGCATCCAACGCAGCACAACGTGCGGCCACCGCCCGAAGATTGCGTCTTGCGTGCGTGCACACACGGCACCCGCCATGTACGCAGCGCGTGCGAACGGCATCGCTGGCTGCTCGATGCATACGTCCGTTGGCTCGTTGTTCTTGTTGCCTGCTTCGATCAACGCGCCACGTATGAGCGCGTACTGATCGTCTCCCGTATTGAGTTGCGTTGTCATTGACCATCGCTTGCCTGCGGGAGAGAACACCGCGATCGCAATGCGGGTCGGGGACACATCGATGCCCCAGATTTCCTGATCGTCTGTCATAACTCGTCGTCTTTCTGCATGAGGTGATTGAGGACGTCTTCCCACTGGTGACGTTCCCAATCAACGTGCTCCGTCAGCCTCGCAAACATCTCGTTAGCGAACGCAGCAATGAGGGGCGCACCACTGTCGCCAGCGAATCTTTCGATCCGCTTCAACAACTCGTGGCGCTCTTCTTGAATCGCTTCCATGAGGTCAATACTTGGCACTGGACTGCTTCCATTCTCCGGTGCCGAAGCACCCATCGCATCTCGTGAACACCACAGACCCGAGTTCCGACTTCTCGTAGACCCCGCGCCTGCCCCAACACCAAGGGCACCGACGGGTGGACTCCCCCTCCATGTACGCACGCAGGGACGCGTTCGCCCGTTGATACGTAGCAGTCCCTTCGGGAGTCCACCCGGTCGGCGTCATATCAGAAAGGAATCTCTTCAGCGTCCATCTCTGCGAGGTTTGCCTTCGCCTTCGCAAGCGTCTCTGATGGGATCGCATCCGCTACCGGCGGGGTCGCCGCTGGTACTGGCACGCCGGTCGGCACTGCGTCGAACCGCTTCACTGTGTAGCGGTGGAACTGACGGCCAGCCTTCGACATCGCTTCTCCGTGGTACTCCACGTAGATCGACTGCCCAGCCTTGACGGGTCCCTTCTCTGACTCCGTACCCAACTCACGCTTCAACACTGAGCGGGACAGGCGAAGGCGACGCTCGCCATCCAGTGTCCCGTACTTCGTGCGTACTTCGACAAGTCCTACCTCTTCGACTTCTCCGAATGAGGTGATCTCGTCAAAGATTCCGGTCACTGTTCCCGCAAGGAACTCACCCGGCTCGTCGAGGATAACGAACGTTCCCCCGCCACCGGATGACCGTGCTTCGGCACGCATTGCTTCCAACTGCTCGTCGCTGATAGCCATTAGTTGCTCGCTTTCAGATTCTTGGTTTCGTCGTTCGGCTCCGAGAACGGAGTCCAGAACAGTTTCGTGTCGCTTTTCGTTGCCCTGAGCAGGGCGAGACAGGTGAGGAACGAATCAAAGATTTCCTGATCCGTGTTCACCGGGATCACGAACGCACCTTCCGGGCGCACGTGAAAGATCACGCACCCATCCACCTTCGGCATCACCTCTTCGGTTCCGTCGTGATGAATGATGTGCGTGGCCCAACGGTACGACGCCAACTGCGCGGCGTACTCGTCACGCGTCGGAGACTTGCTCGTCTTGATATCGACGAGCAGGTACTTACGTCCGTTCGGCGTGTCCATGTGGACGATGCCATCGAACGTACCGGCGTACTCATGGTCGTGGTTATACGCGGTCTGCTCCGACCGCTCCCACTCCACGTTGAACTTTGTGCACAGTTCGAGCAGGTGATCCCACATATCCTGCGCGAGCGGGGGGAGTTCCTTCCTGATGCGCGGTGCCTCAGCGCGAGGCTCGCTTGACTTCAGGTACTCCTCCATCGCCTCATGCACGAGACGGCCAGCGTTCGCTGCGTCGTCACGCACGTGTCGGTACGCGCTCTTGATCGCTTCGATCGCAACGTCGTCCGACTGAAGCGCGAGCGCGGCAAGCGCACCGCTCTTGTACAGTTCCATCGCTCGCTCGGCTGCCATCTTCGACGCCCAAGGCATAGCCCAAGGCTTCGGCCACATACCCGTGGCTGATGTTGACGACGGGTACTCCTTCTGATCCTCTGCCTCAGCATGGAGTGGATACGGGTAGAACCTACCCCCACCCCTGCGCTGTACTGCGTTACGTGGCGGAGTCATTGTCCCCCTTTTCTATTGCTTCGTCGATCGCCTTGTACATCGACTCGACATCCACAAACTCACCGACCCTTCCGATGAAGTTGTCGATTGACGTTGTGAGTTCATCGATCATCCCCTGCGGGAGTTCTCCCGACCAACGGTCGATGATATGAACAAGCGTTGTCGCGTACTCAATGGCGTGCGTAAGGACGACCCCTACGAACTCGTCCCTCTGCTTCTCGTTACCTTGTATGAAATCTCGTAGGTCCACTACTACCTGTCTGGGTAGGGCTGCTACTGACCGACCGTAGGGCGAGCGATGCTACACCTCTGGGTAGGTTTATGCCAAGCCGTCAGGAAACTTCACGAGGCGCATTGCCTTGTACAGAATCCAGTCAACAAGTTCCTGCATCGCTTCGTCCTCGAACCGATCAAGCGGCCAGTCGAGCCAATCCCGCTTGTACAGGCGCTCTCCGTTGCGGTATCGCGCCTCTGCCTGCATGAGAAACCCCGGCTGTGGACCCTCCAACTGGGCACGTGCCTCGCCCCATGCGTGGGCGATCTCCTGCTCAATGTACGGCCATGGGTCTTCGTTGATGTCCACTAGATCGTTACCTCGTATTCAAACGTCGGGATGTTATCCCTCCCCGATGAGTTCGAGGATGGGCGGATGATGATACGCGGTGGCCCTAGCCCCGCGTCAAGGCGTCCACGGAATCCCTTGAACAACTCGTAGGTTTCCTTCGGAGCGCCCCCCTTCTTCTGGTCAACCGAGCCACGCTTGTACGTCCCGGTTGACGACACGATGCGCGGCCACTCACGAACCCTCGTCTTCGTGATGCTGAGGGATGGGATGATCTGGCCAACACGTGGCGCATGGGAGTGGCCACGGAGGATGATGTCGGCGTTCGAGTTCCCTAACTCCCGCTCCATCCCATTGATGAGATTCCCTGACCCGCCACGCCCTGCTGTCTGCCATCCATGATGGACGTCGATCACAAGCGAACCGATCGTTGCCTTCCCGCTCTGCTTCGACCTGAACGTAACGTGCACGAACCCGCCGTACCCAACTTGGCGGTGGGATATGCCGCACTCCCTCGCAACCTCAGCCGTGAGGTTCCTGCTTTGCGTAACCTCTAGTTTCCGTTCGTGATTACCGGTAGCGATCGCCCAGATTCTTCCCGACTCACGCCATGGTTCAAGAATCTCTAGCGCGTGGGCTACGGACTCACTCGGGATTCCTCCGTCAGAGTTGAGCAACGCATCGGCGTACCGAGATGGGAGTTCCTGTGGGAAGAACCGCTTGTCCCTGTGGTCAATGCACTCCATCAGGTCACCCATCAGGAGGAGGCGTGAGTTCGGTATCTTCGCCCATGCAGCGACGTCTGACCGCAACTTCTCTTCAGCGCAGTCAGCGGCACCGAGGTGCCAGTCACCGGTCGGGATAAGAACTACCTCGTCGCCAGTCTTATCAACCGTTTCCTCAACGTGAACTATGTTCACGAGGGGGTTACTTGGGGTTAGCGGACGCGCCCTTGGCAGCGACTACTGCTGCCTGCGTCATACGGCCAATGACCGTGATTGCGGTGAGGGCCGCGCTAACGTAAACATATACCGCAGGGTTCACTCCGAGAGGCTTGGTTGCCTCCACGAGTGCCCCGATCATTGGGATGACGACGGCAACTGCTGCCGAAACCACCCCGATCCAAGACGCCCAGCCGAACGAAACTTTCATGCTGTCCCCTGTTCCTTAGTTGCTTACCCGGATGAAGCATCCAACCGAGTTCGTGTTCCTATTCCGGAGCATGACTTCTCCTCCGTTGCTGTTGCTACTGACGGAGGTGTTCCCCTCGATAGCCTCGAAGTCTCCGCCAGCGGTGACCTTCCGCGTGACGATGCCGATGTGGTCACACTCGCCATCGCCCTGCCAGTCATAACAAGCGAGGTCACCCGGCACCACGCTTGACGCGGAGACAACCGAGAGTCCACTTTGTCCTGCCCTTGCCGTATGAACATACGACGGTACGTACGCGGCGTTGAATCCAGCGAGCGGTCTTCCCGCACAGCCATATGCCCACGCAACGAATGAACCGCACCAAGGTGCCCCGTATGCGCCAGTCGAAGACTGGTACTTGGTTACCCTCGGCCCGGAGTTGGAGTTCGCCGGGACTTCCTTGACGCCACGCTCATGGACGGCAATGTTCTTTGCCTTCACGCGGGAGGTAAGGCGGGGGGTCACGAGTTTGCGGATGTTGTCACGCCACTTGCCGTCTGCACGCTGCGACCCGAACGCCTTTATCTGGATGCGCCTAATCAGGGTGCGGCATGAAGCGCCACAGTACGGCGTCATCCTCAGGCCGCTCGGAACTGCGACACCGTTGGCGATCGCCCAAGTCTTCATCCGCTTCTTGCGAACAACCCATGCCGGGTTTACCTTCATTGCCTACGTCCACCTTGCGTTTGCAAGCCCGATGATAAGACCGGTCACTATCCCGCCGCCTACCATCCACAAGACTCGTGTCGTTATCATTGCTCCTTGTACTCTAGCGCGCCAAAGTTCAAGTTCCCTTATCCGTCCATTCGTTTCTTTCGCTAGCACCTTGATCTCGGTGACGTCCTCCTTGATCTCGTGGAGTCGCCTCAGCACTGCCAAGATGCTTTCCGGGGAGACGCGCTCTGATGCGGGGGGCGAGTTCGGCATACGACTTATTTCCCCCCGGTGTAATACGAAAGAATCTGGGCGAGGAACCCGCTGCTGTTTGCGCCGAGGTGGAGGTGCGGGCCTCCCCCGGTCGTTGCTTCAAGCCCGCCGATTGACTGGCCACGGGTAACCGAAGAACCGACGCCGACTCCGGGGGCAAGCGCACCAAGGTGCTTGAAGAACGCCTGCTTCCCACCGCCGTAGTCAACCGTGACCCCGTACCCTGCGAACTGCGGGTTGCCACCGGGGTGACCACTGATCCGCGTCACGTGTCCGGCAAGCGGGCTGGTCACGACTGTGCCGGTGTTGCCGCCGAGGTCGTACGCGTTGTCGCTCTGCCAGTTCCCTAGCGCACGGGCACCATGATCTGCTGGGCCACCCCACTGAGATAGCCCCGGCTGGTTCGCCGAACGAGGAAGAGGCGCGTACGTGTAGTTGCTCTGATCCGTCGGCATCCCCCCGCCCGACACCACCTGCGGGGTAGCCCCGCCGCCCTGCTGGGCGTTGCCCATCCCCTGCTGATTAGCGATTGCCATCTGTAGCAGCGGACTGTTGGGGTTCGTTCCCATGATCTGCGGGCCAAGGGCAAGCGCCGCTTCCAGCCCCTGCTGTCTCTGACCCTGTGGCGCTGGTGCCTGCACGCCGCTCGGTACCTGCACAACCTGCGGGGCGGGGGAGCCAGCGTTCGGGGCGGGGGAGCCAGCGTTCGGTGCGCCGATAATCATCTGTGTTGGGTTGCCGCCAGTCTTGCGGCCAATGCTCGTGATGTTCCGGATGTGCTGCGCTGTGTCGTTCTCACTGGGCGGCGAGTAGATATTGATGAACTCGGAGAGGGTGCGGGCGCTCTTGTAGTAACCCTTGGGGTCACGAAGCCCCTTGCCCATCGCCTCAGTCGCTGCTGTCCACGTTGGGAAGCCACGGTTATCGTGTGCGCCGAAGCCGTAGGGGTTGTGGCGATTGGCACCACCGCCAGCGCGACCGAAGTTTGACTCGGCACCGGCGAGGCCAGCGGTGAACGCCGGGTTGATCCCGTATCGCAGCGACGCGTCGTAGATGCCGCGTGCTTCTCCGTACATCGGAGTGCCGCGTAGCGCACCTTGGAACTGCTCGAATGTTGGGACGCCGTTCGCCATTACCGTGCTCCAAGTTTATTATAGAACGCTTGGTTCTCGAGCCTTTTCTTCAACTGCGCCTCCCAAGCACGGACCTTCGCCTGCTCCTCCTTGACCGAATCAAGGAGCGCGTTCCTTGGGTTGTACCTGTACAGCGGGAAGCCAGAAAGGTTTGTTACGTCGTAGCGCCAGTCCTTGGAAAGTGTCCTGCCGCCCGGCCTCTCCGGGGACACAAGGTCTGCTGCCCCGGATGCCGGGCTTCCACTCAGCCTCCATGCCGCGAGCGCCCCTATACCTGCGCTATCAGTCGGGGTACCACCGGCGATCGCACGCCTTGCGAGGTTGTATATCGGGAAGTTCCGCCCGATGATCTGCTCCGCGCCAAGCCTGTTCTCTGCGGGGACGACCTGACCAGTGCTCGGGTCAATCGTGTACGACTTGCCGCTCTGCTTGTCGGTGAAGACATCCCCGCCAGAACCGAAGTTGAGCGGGATGCCCATCGGGGTCTGGTTAGTCGCCGCCGTCACTGCGCCGGTCACGAGCGGGTTCATCTGCTCCCAAACGCTTGCCCCAATGTCGCCCGGTATCTGGCTGATGTTCCCGCTCTGAAGATCACGAGCAACAGACTGCGTGAGTTTCGTTGTTGAACGCAACGTCTCTGCCGGGTTTGATGATCCGGTGCCGAGGTACGAACCACCGCCAACGACAAGCCCCTGAATCGGGTCCATCAGCGTTGACTCGTTGTCGTTGTACATCTCGTACGCCATGCGTGATGCCGAGAACAGCAGGGCCGCACGCTTCGGGTACTTGACGGGGAGCGCGAACGCGAGACGGTGGATCGCCCGCATCCACCCGTAGAACGGGAACACTCGACGAAGCACGGCACGCTCGAACGCGTTGTAGCGAACGTAGTTCCCCATGAACCGCTCTGTCTCTAGCGTCGTCTGGCCGATAAGATCGTCAGCCCACTTCTCGCCGCGCTTTGCTCCTTCGATAACGCCGAGCCATGCGTCGGAGAGGTGAGCGGATGACGCCCCGAACTTGACCATCTCCTCTTGACGCATCTTTGTCTTCAGCGCATGGAAGTACATAGCGCGTCGTGGGATCGACTCGAACTTCGAGTTCCACTTGTAGCCAAAGTTCACTACGCGCTTTATCGCACCCGTGCTTTCGCGCCCGCTCTCCCGCTTGACGAACTCACCGAGGTCGGAAGCAAGCCCGTGCCCTTCGATCTCAGCGATGACGAGATCACGGTACTTAGGAGACGCAGCCATCCTGATCGCCTGAAGATCAAGGCCAGCACCGAGAAGGAACTGACTCGACATACCGACCATGTTCTGAATGTACCAACGCGGGGAAAGCGCCAGCACACCAGCCTTCCAGTACGAGTTGAGGTCATCAAACCAGTTGCGGTTCGGGGCGAGCGCCTGCCTCCACCCTGTCTCGACAGACTTCGGGATGAGGTACTTCGTGTCCTCTGTCCCGACCGCCGCCTTGTAAAGAGCCTCGGCATCGGCGGACTTCTTGTCTCTCCGCGACATCGTGCGGATAAGTTCCATCTTCGACCGCGACACGTACAGGTCGCTTGATTCCTTGGCGAGTTTCACCGCCGCGTCGTTCGTGATCGGGATGCCGTTCGAGTCCTTGATGACGTACTTAGAAAGGATGGACTCAACGGCACGCTGCCGCCCCACAGTGTCGAGTGCATTGCGGAACGCAGACAGCGTTACGTCTGGACCGAACGCAGCCGTACCGTCACGAAGGATGATCCCCTTGTTCAAGTGCTCGTGCCGCGCTGTCATCCGTGGCGTCTGCATCCCGATCGGCTGGCCGAGTCGCTTGCGCTTGACGATCCCCGGCTCTGGCTTACGGACGTTCGGGAAGTAGTTTCCGGGGGACATCTCTGCGCCAAGGGAAAGATCAACCTCTGCCTGAAGCCTTGTTGCTTCCGACACGTTGTGCGCCCTCGCCCGCTGCGCTTTCACAATCTCATTCGCACGCGAGCGGATGTCCCCGGTCAACGTCTGGATGTGGAACTTCGTTTCCTCGGTCATAGGTCCACGTGCCGCTGCCTGCGCTTTGACCTTCACGAGTTTCGCCTGCAACCCAGCGTGCTTCCCCTGAAGAGAGACGATTTCTTTCGCTGCTACGTCGCTCTCGTGCATCGCCTTCTGCATGGCGACGAACTGGTCGCCAACGCCAGCAGCCACCGCCTGATTCCTACGCCCTGCTGACATCACCGACAGCGGGGCGAGAAGGTTCGTCCCCACCTTCATCTCTGTTGACTGTTTGAGCAGATCGATCGACGCATTGGTCAGATCGTTGATGACCTTCGGTGCCTTCGCCGGGTCAAACCAGTGGTCAGGTATCGAACGAAGTACCTTGGCGTTCGCCAGCGCGTCTCTCGCGTGGAGCGGGTTATCCGCCTTTGCCGCAGCCTCTTCGTACTTCTTGACAAGGTTGTCCCGGCCCCACGTACGTGACCTTTTCACGGAACTGAGGTTGTTCAGCCCCATCGCACGGATTGCAGCGGTGTACCCAGCGGCCTTTGCGTTCGCCTTACTCCCGAGAACCTTCGGAAGTTTCCTGACGATCGACTGGAATACCTGCGTACCGGTGACGACATCGTTCTCTAGGGTGGAGATGAACTGCGTACCGGTGTCGCGTACGTCCTTCGCAACGATCCTGTTGTACCTGTTGGCAGGAGACATCGGGTTGAAGTTCTTGCCATGGATAGTGAGCGGTACCTTGCCTGCCGCCTGACGCACCGCGTTGACAACGCGATCGTTTACTGCCCGCTGAATCTCACGTGTGATCGGGTTCGCAGATCGCGGGCGTCGCGGACGTTCGATAGGTGCGCCACGGTCAACAACCTCACGACCACGGGAGTCGAACGCTGGCTGGTGGATTACCTCTGGCGCACGGTGGCGGCGAGGCACAGGCTTCCCCTCGATGGGGAGAGTCCTCCGAGATGCGCCAGCGGCAAGCCGCTCTGCCATTCCCGCATCACCGGCTGCACGTGCTGCTGCGCTACCGACCCTCAGACCACCAGCGACTGCTTCTCCAGCGAGCGGTACCGCAAGCATCGCTGTCGTCGCTGCCCTGAGCGGCTGGTCGTGGACGCGCTTCGCAAGTTCCCCGAAGTTCCCCTGCGCGATCGGCTTACCGACGAAACGAATATCACTGGCAAGGGACTCGGCAACGTTCTTCCCGATGTTTCCAAGGCGTCCAACTGCCTGCGCTCCGCTCCATGGCACACCGGGGATCGGGCCAGTCGCTGCCTGCACGACGTTCTTCCCCACCTCATAGCCAAGGCGGGCGATGCCGGGGATGATCTGCTGCGCTTCAGTCGCTGCGTTGCCGAGCACTTCTCCGCCGATACGGAACGGAGCGGTGATTGCTCCAGTGATTGCCCCGAGGATGCCGCCGTCGTCCTCCTTCTTGTTTACCCTGCGGTCAACACGAACGATTGCAGCGTCAACGCGCTTACGCAGCCTAAGTGCGCGTGCTGCCTCTGGGGAAATATCACGGAGGTAGTTGCTTCTTGGAACAACGACCTTTGGCGCAGATGATGGTGATAGGTAGAGCGCCTTTTTCGATGGCGTCCCTGTCCTTGGTGCAGACGGGCGAGTGGCAACAGCGCCGTATAGATAGCCAGCCATTACCTCAGCCCATCCATCGCCCACTTCAGTGCGACTGCCCACTCGGCATCGGTCATAACTACCTGATCGCCCTCGGCGTTCAGGTAGGTACGCGGCTTAGCAAGCGAACTTTGGATGAAGTCCCTGATGTGCTGCTCTGTCGCCCATTTCTTCGGAAGTTGCCCGGAGTTGATAAGCCCCTTGACGACTGTTGCGATCCTTATCCCCTGCTTCTGTGGGCTTGTGATGCGGTTGATACCACCCGACCCCGGAATCATCGAGTTAGTCACCGGGTCCCACTTGTCTCCGTAGTACTTCTCTGCCAGAGACTTACCTGCGGTATCAATACCCTTTGCAGCATCAGTTGAGCCGCTTGTGGACGGTGGCTTCTTCGGCTGGTACCACTGGTGGCCGTCCTTCGAGGTGACGACGGTCTGGTTGATTATTGCCTGATTCTTGGGGCCAGCGCCGGGCGGAACTCTTCTATAGCCAGAGTTCGAGATAGCGAACTCTGCGTCTGTCTTCTGTCCGGCGTTCTGCGCGTTGATCTTGCTCGTGGTGGCGTTCTGCTGTGCGATGTCCTCGTTCACCAAGTTGCTGCGACCCGTCTCAGCGATCTTTATGTTGCTCATTTCGAGCAGCGCCTTGTTGTAGTCGTCCTTCGTCTTCTGCGCTGCTGCCGCAGACTTCTGCTCAACGATCCACTGATCGAGTTTCAGCCGCTCGGTCAGTCGCTTATCTGCGTAGTTCTTCGAGATGTTCATGGCCTGTGACGAGAGGCCCGAAAGGATTCCCTGCGTCTGGGTGACCGGTGTTGCCGCAGCGAGCAGCGTGTTGTAACGGGAGTCCGCTGCTGCCGACGCGCCCATCGAAGACGCTCGTGCACTACCGGCAGCCTGCGCGTTGGGGTTGTACGTCTGCGTTGCTCCGCCCAAACCACCAGCGACCTGTGCAGGGGCGATGCCAGCGGCGACGTTGGCTGCGTTCGTTACGTATCCGCCGCCTGTCCCTGTTCCGACCGAGCCACCGTACTGCGCGGCGATGTTCGCACCAATGTTGGCGATGTTCTGAAGTCCGCCAGAGACGCCCGGAAGAACGTTCGTCTTCCAGTTCTCTGCGAAGTTCTTCTCCTGAGACTGAAGCCCACGCAGGTATGTGGCGATCATTGGGTAGTCGCCGTACCCAGCGAAGTCATCTGGGGCGGGGATGTTTGACGCGCCACCGGTTGTTGCGGAGCCGGGTTCTCCGGGGGTTCCTGCTGCGGGTGCAGCGCGAAGTGGGACAGGCTTCGCCCCCCTCTTTGTGAGGGCAAGATACTGGCTTCCGGGGTTGCCTGCACGACCGATCGCAAGTTGCGACGCAGGGTTCGCGTACCCGTACACCATCCCGCTTGCGTCAGTAATGACGTCACGGATGCCGTACTTCGTCTTTATCCCGCGCTTCATGCGAAGCCCGCCGACGGACGGCAGTTTCGTACCGAGGCCAGACGTTCTACGCGTCGCCTTGCGGTTGTTCTTCAGGTAGTTGTAGATCGTCTGGTTGCGCTGCTGAGCAGACGGGTCAACCATATCGCCAGAGGGCTGCGGCGGGGTTCCTAAGTACTCAACAGGGATACCTTGGTATCTTCCGTTAGTGGTCACTACGTGGTCCTCACTTCATAACTACCGTTGGGGAGTTTGACGATGACGTACGATCCGGGCGTGTGCTTCAGGTTGAGGTTCGCCCTGTTCGGGAGTTTCTTGTACGTTCCAGCCGGAGTCTTGTAGTCGCTGATCTTCAGCGTTAGCCACGAACCGTCGCCAGCCTTGACAACGTTGAACTCATTCGGGTCAACGTTCGGCTGTGTCGTGAAGCGTTGGATCGTCGGCTCTGGTGGTGTGATCTTGGACAAGGTGTCAAGCATGGCGGTGGAGTCCGCCCCGTACAGGCTGGTGTACTGGGTAAGCAACGCCTGAGACTCCTGCAACTGCTGGGTCGCAAGTCCGTTGATGTCCTGCGAGTACTGGTTCACAACCGCTCGCGCTTCTTCGCTTACCCGCTGAAGCGCTGAGCCGACCAACTGCTCTCCGCCAGTCGAGTAGGCGATTCCCTTCGCTGCGGCTGCGGCGGTCGCGCTCTTGTACGCAGAGTTCTCCTTCTGCCCCATCTGCCCCGACTCATATGACGGGGAAAGAGATTCGTTGACGTCCGTGGTGTTCGGGTCGTCAGCGCCGAACGAGATTCCCCCGTACCCACGAAGTTGGGCAGCAGCGTTCTTCTGCCTCGCCTGCATAAGCGCGTCATAGCGGGCACCGACACTCCCGGCACCGGTGCCGAGTTGGTCAGTGATCTGCCTACGCTGTGCGTAGCCAGCCTGATCCGTGAGTGCGCCGTACTGGGTATCAACCGCGTTGATCTGCTCCTGACCGGGGATCGGGAGCGGGGCACGTGTCACCGCATACGGGTTGACCGTGCTTCGCTGGTTGTACGTAGGTACGTTGAAGTAGTTAGATGGCATTAGGTTTCGCCTCGTATGTTACTTGCCCACTGATAACACTGGAAGTCGTTGGTGTTGCCGACGCCCAAGGCCAAGTAAATGTGACCTTCCTCATGTAGTCGAATGAAAGTTGGTCGATAATTGGTTCCCCGTTGAACGGGTTATATGCACCGCCGCTTGTTCCGAGGTAGCCGAGGTTCCCCAGCCAGAACTCAATACGCGTTGGGGCAATGACGTCACCAGTATCTACGTCTGTTGCGATCGCCATATTCCCCCAAGCAAGACGACCCGGAACAGTTGGGCTGCTCCACTGCTCTAGAAAGAACGTCCCTTGGAAAGTCTGCGCGTACACGTAGTTATTCGGGGCAACGCCAGCGGTTCTACTTGGCAGAGACACCACGGCAGACTCAACAGGGAGGTTGACGTACAGGGAACCGAGTCCGCTTGACGCTGCGTTGTAGTTCGTCATGTGGAAACTAAACGAACATATGACCGTGTTGCCGATCCTTGTGTAACTGCCGAGTTGTTGTGCGCCAACATCAAGCAACGGTAGGTCATCCCCGTCACAGCGCAGTACCGGACTCCACTTCTGCCACTCGCCAAACTTATAGAGGTCGGCGTTCTGGTTCTGCATCACAGACCTGAACGAATCGCTCCTTATGTACGAGTAGAACTCGTCCTTCGTTATGAAGTTACTTTGGTCTGGTCCCTGATACTGCTGCCCGGCCTGCTGCTGCCCTTGCTGCTGCGGAGCAAAGAAGTTGCTCATGTTCCTCTCCGCGAGTCACGGAAAGAAAGCATTACCTCTGGGATGTCGGAACGTACGTTCGAGGAATCCGTTACGGACATATCGACCCTGATCTGGTGGAGGCGACCAGAGCGGTTGACGATCCGCTTGTTACGATCGATACGATCTATTGTGTCTGCGGTGATAGCCGACAGAACCTTTGTCGCGTCGGGCTTATCGTCAAGCCCGTTCCCCGAAACAACCGACACATCAATCTGCGAAGTCGCGGTTGACAAGTCGTAGAGGTTCGTGTGGATGAGCGCATCGCACAGTCGCGTCTCGCCTTCGACGCCGTTCGCCTGCGCCAGAGAAGAGCGCGTCCATGCCTTCATCCGTGGCCCAGTACCGCCAGCGTCAACAGCACTTGCCCCGTTGATAAACGACGGAGCAACGTCGATCACGCGGCCCTGAAAGTTGCTGTCAACTGAGTGGATTGCCGTTGGGCTGATGTCTGACGCAAACGCGAACATATGCTGGGGGTTGAAGTTCGTCATCCTCCCGAGCCAGATGTTCGCCCGCGTGTCGTACACGAACGTTCGTGCGCTCGGCGCGGTCGTGTCGGTCCCGATGATTGCATCGGTTGTGCGGGTTGTGTCGAGTCCGCCGCACGAGACGACGAGGTACCCACCAGCGGCTGCGGTCGTAACCCAAGATGTCCCTTTCACGTACGCACGCATGAGGACCTGCCACTCGGCCCCGATCTTTCCGTTCGTGATGCTCGACACTGCGCCGTTCTGGTAAGTGAATATCCCCTCTTCACCTGCCCAGTACGGAATGGAGCCAGCAGTCACGGCAGACCGAAGGTCGATACACCCCGCGCTGTTTGCGATCCGCGTGATCTCAACGCCAGCAGGGTTGCTCTGGTCGTACGTTCCGAAGATTCCGTACACCGAGTCAGACTTCAGGACGAGAAGCGGGCCGGGGGACGAGAGGATGGCGATGTTCGGTGACGCGTCGTACGGGCCGGGAACGTCGTACGCACCGCATACGTAGTCGTTGACGGTAGTGAACCCAGTCACCGCCGTGCTTGCATACCCAGCGTTGGCGGTGGGATCGACTGGCGGTGCAGACCCCGGAGCAATGCTGATGTCATCGGTCGGTCCGAACACGTAGACACGCGACGGGTACTGGCGCACTCCGGTACCCCAGAGCGAGCCACGGTGGACGGTGGCATCCTTGAACGGGCAGCGACGCAGGATTCGGTACGCCGCGTCAGCGAGATTGAACCCGTTGGTGTTGACGACGATCGTTGTGCCGGTTGCGCTTGTGGCGTTCCCGATCTGGTGCGGATCGCCTGTTGTTGCGTTTGCCGGGTTCAACGCAAGAACTGCATCCGGCCCAATGTAGGGTGCGCCAGCGTGGATGTTCGCCCCGGAAGAAGAGAAGTCTGCGCCTTGGAATGATGCGACCTCAGCAGCGACTCCCGTCATCTTCCCGGATTCGTAGACGGAGACTGCTGGCCATGCGAACCCGACAGGGAGCGCGTACACAGTGGTCCCCGTAACAGCGGCAAACGCTGTCTTGTTCCTCATCGTCTCTAGCGAGAACGTGGTGGTGCCGACGATTTCGACGACGCGTGAGGATAGCGAAGGCTGCTGCGGTCGAGCAGAATACGGGCTTCCGTAGAAAGAGTCGAACGTGAAGAAGCAGCCCTTGTCAATCCCAGCCGGGCTAGTGACGGAAGACGTTGCGATAAAGGTCTGACCTCCGGGGTAGAAGGCGTAAGCCGACGGGTTTGTGACGCCGTTACCCGAGTACGGGAGGAGGCTGCCGCCGTACCGAAGCAACGGGGTTTCCCCATCCTGTGCACAGAGGATCAGGTCCCCGTTGTACATGCACCTCGGGATGAAGTTCGTTGCCACGCCGGTCGGGTTGTTCCAGATGAGAACCTGAGTTCCGTCCTCATCAGTAACGTATATCTTCCCATCGCTAGAACACACGACGGTTCGCGTGCGTTCGGTAACTGGGTACCGCGACCGCGCAACACCGGTCAAAGACACGCCGCCGCTGACTACAGGGTTAGTGCCCCGAAACTCCCATCCGCGTCTCTGCTGTGCGATCCCAACCGGGGTCGCAAGGTCCTGAGCAAACGCCGTCTCGCTTTCTTCCAGCGCGTAGTCAGGGACATCTGATCGGTAGCCGCCAGCGAACGGACGCGGGATAGATACCCGTCGCATCTATGTTCCCAAGATTGACGCGTTGTCCCACCCCGGAGAAGTGACACGGAACGTCGGGGTGTTCGCGGTTGCAAGCGCAGTCCGCATCTCCCTGAACGCCTTCTCGTACTCGTTTGTGTAGCGGTCTGCTTCAACAGCGGCGTCGCTCCCGCCCTCCTGACGAAGCAGGCGGGCGCACGCATAGGGGACGAGGATACGCGTGCGCCACGCCAGTGGTAGCAGCGGAACGTCGGTATCTGCCGACATCTCCTGTGCCTGCGCCCTATAAAAGATTCCGATCACGTACGCGTTGTCAGGACTGGGGAAGAGGCGGATGCGGTTATCCCACTTGGAGAACATCGTCGGCTCTCCCGTCTGCTCGTTGTCCTGTGTGCTGTACGAGATACGTTCAAGCGAAGGCCACGACATTGATGAAAGCGTCCAGCCGCCAGCGCCAGAGTCCATCGTCAATGAGTGGATTTCTTCGACAGATGTCCCGAGTGCAGTCGAGATCGTGTCGTATGAATAGACGTCCTGACCAGACTGGACGATGAACTGGCCCTCCTTCTCCTTCCACTGCCAAGGATCACCAGAGGCAGATACCGAAAGGTATGCCTCGTTGATCGCTTCCTTCGCACGAGCGACATCGAACGTGTCGGTGAGATCACGGCGTGAGCCGTAGATCGCCTTCGAGTAAAGGTCTAGGAAGTCCCCGCTAGCCATCGTTTGCTACTGACGCGGGAACGAGGATTGAGTCATTACGACCAAGGTCCTTCTTCCGAAACGTCCAAACGAACTCTTCTGCGTTTGCCATGTTCTGCTCGACAGCGCGTGCCTGCTTTGCTTCCTCTTCGAGAATCCACATGCGCTGCTGTGCCTTGCGCCAACGCGCCAAGTCCTGACACCTGAACGCGTCAGAACTCTGCTGCTCGTCAAGAACACGAGCATCAGGCTCGCCGTCGAGTGGGTCGTTGGTTTCCTTATCCCGAAGACGACGGGCGATCACCCAAATGTGACCGCCGCCGTCGAAGGGAGCAACAATCCGGCGAGCGAGGCCCAGTTGACCGGAATCATTATGCCGGGCAAGCCGAGCCTCGCTGTCGTACTCAGTCACCCTGTTGGAAATGTTGTAGAGGTCTTCTTCTACAAATCTCCAGTCTTCGTAAAGGACTGAGCCGATTGGATCGCCGAGTTTCATCTAGTTACCGAAGGCAATGAAGCGGAGGACAACGGCTGAGAGATCAGTCGTTGTAGCCACCTCAACTCCGGGGGCACCGCCAGCAGGAATGGTGCCTCCCTTCGTTGAGTTGAACGCCTTCAACTTACCGTTGGTGTAGTCGTACTCGAAGAGATATCCACTGGCCGGAGCGCAGTTGATGAACTCAATGTTTGCGGAGAGGCCGATGTCAGTTGCGACAAGAGCCTCCCCGCCAGTTGCGTACGACGAGTCGAAGGTAACGGTTCCCGTTACCAACTTGGTGTAACGACCAACGGTGTCGGTGCGCGACGTACTAACGGTAAGCGCCATGGCTAGTACGAACCAGCGACTTCGGAGATGTCGGTAAGCACCGCGTGGTCACGCGGGCGAGTCGTCATCATGCCGAGGAAGCCGTCGAGGTACGCCACAACCGATGCGCTGTGACCCTGACCGCTCGAAGCGTTCTTCAGGAAGAACTCCGAACCGCCGAGGTTCACGAAGTTGAGCAGATCGCCCGGCTTCGTGTGCTTCGGACGCACGAACTTCAGCGAGTCCTTCTTCAGCAGGTAGACCGAGTTACGCGGGCAACGTGCGCCACGGTAAAGCGGAACACCCAGCATCTCCAGCGGTCGGCCAAAGCCGATGTCGGGGGTGCTCTCCAGCGTGTAGCGCAGACCCGGAGTGATGATCTGGTGGTACGCGGTGTAGGTACCGAACGAACCAAAGGCAGCGTAGTCACCGGTGGGCTGACGTCCAGCGCGACGAGCAATCTTGTTCATCGTCTGGTGAATCAGTTCCTCGGTAAGCGGACGCAGGGTCCCCGAGTTACCGAGAGTGACAGCCTGCCAGTACGCCTTACCAGCAGCGGCTCGGTCGATACCCATGTAGGTACCGGTGGCCGAGACAGCAGACTTGATGCCGGGGAACTCCAGCGAGTTGAACGCACCGGCAGATGCCCACGTACCGGCGCGGACAACGACGCCAGCGGAGGTAGCGGAGGTCATCGACACCGAGCAGGTCAGCACGTTGGTGGACTCGTTGACGTCGCTCACGGTGAAGTTTGCGACCTGAACGGCACCAGTCGTTCCGTGCACCACGTTGTAGCGTGCGCGGTTAGCGTCATCAACCCAGAGGTAACGGTCCCGGTCGATCTGGGACGTCGTAGTTGCGTCAAGGGTGATGGTGCTGCCGGACGAAGAAGCAACGTTGGCAAGGATGCCAGTACCGTCGCCCCAAGCCTGACGCTCAATGTCCGAAGACATCGACTCCTTGGCGGCGCTCATCTTCTCGGCCATGACCGGGACCGCAGCGGCCTCGGTGGACTCAAGAAGTGCCATCTCCTCCATGGTGAAGGACACGGCGTGCGCGAGATGTGCGAGGTTCAGAGAAGCCTCGTCGTAGGTGGGATCACCCGGATCGGGGTAATCGCCGCCCTGCGAGATGGTTGCCTGACCGAGAGAATCACCGATACGCAACTTCAGGTACGAACGACGACCCTCGATGTCAACGGTAACGCGGCTGTCTGCGAACGAACCAAGCCAACCGAGCAGAGTGCCCGGCTCACTAAGAAGTTCGTAGTTCAAGCCCGGAAGCCAGACATCCTTCGCAAATGCGGAAGACGTTGAATACAGAGACATGGTTTGGAAATCTCCTATGGGTAAAGAAAGGAATGGGAAGCAGGCACATGAAGTGCGCCTTGCTTATGTCCACACCGTCCTCCCGAAGATTATCTTCGCCAGAGCCGACGCCGTGCTTGCGATAAGAATACCACAAGCACGGCATCTCTCAGTGTGCTAGAAACCCGGACCGTTGCTGTAACGGGACTCCATGATCTTCTGCGCCTCAGCAAGACTACGGGGCGGCTGATCCGGGGATGCAGCAAACCCGCTAGGTGCGGAAGTCTGCGGAGCACGCCCCTGCTGCTGTGCGTAGTTGGCAAGCGAGTTACGACGCCATTCGTCGAAGTCGCTGTATGCCTGACTGACGGCGTTTCCAATCGGCTGGTTTGCCTGCAAGTACTCAGCAGCACGCGGTGCAATGAACTGAAGATCAACATCAGAAAGATTGTTATCACTCCGAAGTCTGTCCATCTCTCCGCGAAACTCATCGAACTGCTGGCGCTCCTGATACTGCTGTTCCATCTCGGAGAAACGCTGGTCCATAACCGATTCGATGTCCTGCTGCCAGACACCCCGAAGGTAGTTGGGGTCAACACCCGGCGACGAGTCGTAACCGACAGGCGCTTCGCCCCCATACTCAGGGACGTACGACGGTTCTGAGTACTGCTCTTGGTACTGCGAGTCGTCGTTCCCGAACGGGTCGTTCTTCGCCTGCCAGTACAGGTTGGCTGCCTCGGTGACTTCGTTGAGGCTCATCCCGTCTGGGATTTCGTTCCCCTGAAGCATCCGCTCAATAAGGTGCGGACGCTGGTCACGGTCGCCGAGTGCGTTCCATCCGTCCCAAGCGTTGCGTACGTCAGCCGGGTCGTACTGATTCGGATCAAACCCAGCCTGCTGCCACGTGTCCCACGGGTTTACCTGCTCGTCCTGCTGCTCTTCGGGATCACTCACCGTCGTCCTCCTCGCCTTCGTTGTTCTCATCATCGAAGTCTCTGATGAGTTGCATATCGTCCTCTATCTCACCGAACGGTGTCGGGGGACTGACGACGGGCATCTCTACCTCTGGCATCTCTACCTGATCGTAGATAATCATCCCCGCCTTTGCGAGATTTTCCCGAACCTCACGTGGGTACATAAGGCCACGGTCTGCCGTTGCAAGGATTGCCGCAACGTCCTTCTCGAATCCGGGGCCAAAGCCCCGCTCTACGTCACTACTCAAAGCGTCCCCGCAATCGTCTGACTGCTCATTCCCTTATCCTTTGGAGGAGAAGGCTGTCCCTTTGGCGCAGGTGCAGAACCCTGACCCTGAGTCATTTCCGGTGGAGTCTGTGCGCCCATTGAAGTGAGCGTCCCCGCCAGCATCTTCTTGTGGTCAGCGGCGTGCTCGCGGGCAGCCTGCTTGACGAGAGGATGGATAGCGTCGTACCCGTCGGACAGACGCCAGAGGTCGAGCGCACGGAGGTGGCCCGCGTGGTCGTCGAAGTCCTCAACGGTAGGGACCTGAATCCCTGCATCTCTCAGGTACGTAGTAAGCGACGGAGGACTAATCCCCGACTGGCCGAGCGTTGCGATCGGGTCCCCGCCACTGGAAGCGGCCATGTTGATCGCCTGCGTGTACTGGGCCTGAGTCTGCGTGAAGTCCATCCAGACTTGATCTCGCTGCTGCAACTTACCGAGCGCACCGATCTGCCGGTTCTCACGCTTCTGCTTATCGCGCTGCGATGTCTCTGACGAAAGGAACTCGTCGTAAGAACCCTCGACGAATCGTGCGACATACGGACGAATATCATTTCCGATAAGCGGCGCAAGTTGCATCAGCGTCTGGAACTGAAGCGCCCTGCTCTTCGGAAGGATTGATGCGGTAATGCGGACGTCCTCTGCGTCTCTTATCATCTCGCCAACGAACGCAGTCAGTTCCTCTCCGTCCTCGACGCCAGCAGTCTGGACGAGGCGAGGGATGACGTAATACTGACGTACGAGACGCAACGAGCGGGAAAGCCCCCACTCAATCGTTGAAGCAACCTGCGACGCAGTGCCAGACAACTGCGTCTCTGAGTTCTGGGCCAACGTCTGAATCCCGATGGCACTGTCAACCTGACCGGGCTGAACGCCACGAAGCGCGTCGCTCTGGTTTGCGATCTCTGCCATCTGCTGAACGCACCACTGAAGGTGGTTCGTGAGGATTGCGACAGGCTCGCTCGGGGTCGGCATGAAGTGCGGGTCACCGATTGGGTGTACTTCGGTGTAGCCTTTCTCGTTATACAACTCCTGCCCGCGAATCGAACCGACCGGGACAAGCACCGGGGGACGGGCGACCTTCTCCATCCAGTCAGAGAGGAGGGAGAGAATCCTGTTGAAGCGGATTTGGATCGGGCGCAACTCATCGACCGTGCCACGGCAGCGCATGTAGTGGCCACCGTCCGGCTTCGGGTTGAATGGCCGGTACGGGAGGTCGTAGTCCGTGTACTCCTCAACGATAAGCGGCTGTCCCGGTGCCCTGTCAAGCCACTTCGCATGGCACCCCTTCGGCCACTCTGCGCTGGGGCGCATGAACATCTCGTGGACGATGTACTCCTCGCTGCCCGGAACGATCTTGTCCCCGATGTTCCCCTCGTCCTCGGAGACGACCGGGCCGATCGATAGGTCTGCCGGGCGGGGGCTACCGGAACGACTGTTCTGTTCGCGCAGCATCTTGTCGATGTCGATGTTGTTCTCCAACTCAACCTTTGCGCGTGGGAGAACACGAGACTCAATGACCCAGTTGACGTCCTTCCAGTGGATCGCTGATGGGTCAGTCGCAATCGCGCCGGGACGTACAACGCGCCAGACAACTTCGCCCATCCTGACCCGCTGATCCTTCCACAGCGTCCCGCCAGTCTCGTCCTGCATAGTGAGTGCTTCATACTGCTCACGCGATGCGATCGGCTGACCCGCCTGATCGACGTAGATAACCGTCTCTTCCCCGCAGTGCGGATCGAAGATGACGCTAAGGAACGATACCCCGTCGATTTCCCCAGTCAGTACCATTTCGCGTAGCGCAGCGTCAACTCCCCACCCGCGCTCACCCCACTTCGCAGCGATCAGTTTCTGCGCCTGACGCGCAGCGTCGATTACCTGCTGCTCTCTACTCTTCGGGATAACTTCGTACGGGGGGCGCTGCATGGTAAGCGTCGATACCCGACCATCTGTCATCTGGCGCAAACGGTTGAACGTGTCGCGCTTACGTCCCTTCATCCCGTCAGAGAGAACTTCAAGACGACCGGAGGAGAACCCGGAGCCGGGGCGCGACCTGACCCACTGGTCCCCACGGTAGATCATCCTGTTCTGCTGCCAGCGGCTTCGTTCGGTTCGGGCGATGTTCTTCCCCTGCGTGACCATCCGCTGAATCTTCGTGGACGCGTCACCCTTACCGGTGTAGAAACCACTCCAAGATGCTGGCACTAACTATTCCTTCCAGACGACGGAGATGCTGTTCCGCTCTTTGCGCGCCCACTCTCCGGCTCTGCACAGGTTAGCGCAAGAAGCAAACCTGCGATTGAAAAAACTGCTGCCTGCGCCGATCCTGAAGTTTCCCTACCTGCGGAACTCGATGCAGTTCCACTTGCCGATCTGCCAGACCCTGCTTGCGCTGACCCTGAAGTTTCCCTACCGGGGGAACTCGACGCCGTTCCGCTTGCTGATCTGTGCGAACTCCAGAGGTAAAGGCTCGGAGGAGTTAGGGAAGCAGAGATAAGCGCAGCAAGCGGGTAAGCGAAGATAGCGATAGCAGGGGACTTTGCTGAAGGAGTACAGACAGCAGGTACTGCGTTTACGATCCGTTGCGGTTCGGCGAGAGGCGCTGTAGAAGACGCCGTTGCCAAGCCGAAAGTTGCGGTTACGGATATCGCAACAAGAGGAGGAGTTGACGAAGCAGATGCTCCGCCTGATGCGCTGACAGAAATCGCTGGGACCGGAGCAACTGCTGACGCCGTAGACGACCCAGCCGGGACAAGTACGGAGTCACCGAAAGATGGAGACGTTGCGTCGTATGTCGCAAGCGGAGGCTGAGACGCGACGCCGATCGATGGGGTCGGTGCAGTTGACGAAACGTTTGCTAGTGCAGATGCTGCCGTGATCGAAACCAGTACGGCAGGCAGAGCCGATGACGCAGACGACCCGGCAGCGGGCGCAAGAACCCCAACCGTAGGCACTGCGCTAGTTGATGAGACAGAAACAGAACCCGACGGCGGGGTTACCGATGCGTCAGTGCGCCTCGTCGGAGGTGTCGCGCTTGCGTTTGCGGTGCAAGGTACCGCTACGACTACGGCGTCTACTCCGGGAAGAAGTAGAAGAACTACAGTCATCTCTGGTTAGGTCTTGATGATGTGGTTGAGGACGACAACGGGCTGCACGTTTTCGCGTAGTCCACCTTGCGTGTTGTTGGAAACGGTGACTGTCGCTGCGGTTGAACCTGTCGTGTTTGGTGATCCGGTGGCGCTTGCCAAGCCACCTCCGCCACCAGCGCCGAGCGACCCCCCGTCCCAAGTCAGGAAGGTCGCCTGACCGTTGGGGGTGTGGGAGTGCGCGGTCTCTGTAGCAACGTGGGTGTGAGCGTGTAACCGTTGGTCACCGTCGTACGCGCCGAGCGTGCGAGCGGTGAGTGCCACGCCCCCGGTCGGAGCAGCAGCGCCAGAGATTCCACCACCTGTGCCGGTTCCAGCACCCATCGGGACGCGACCACGCATATCCGGGACATAGAACGTTGTGGAACTTGCGAACCCATACGGACAAGCGGTGATGGTATGCGTGCCGGACTGCGTTCCAGAAGTGTTGATGGCGGTGCCGCCATACGTTGCCGTCAAGGTAAACGTTCCGGCTGCGAAACTTGTGGCGGCAACGAAATACTGGGTGTTCGCCGCCAGCCCGGTGGGGAGTGCCCCGGTCGTTGTGAGGTATACGACGTCACCGACGGACATACCGTGTGCAGCCAGAGTAAACACGCCGGGCGATGCAATGGTGACAGTCGGGTTTCCACGCCTCAGTGTGACTGCCGTAAACAACGACGGGTAGGTAGCACGAACGATTGAACTTCCGTCGCACAACAGGTAACCACCGGGTGCGGTCAGCCCTGCGTACTGGTGGATTACGCCAGAGGGGACATACGGGTTGGAGACGACTGTCATTAGTCGCTCTCGGTCATGTACGTGACTGCACCCGTACCGCTTGCAGCGATCCCGTACACCGCCGCGTTTGCCGCCTCAGTAAGCGTCACAGACGCACCGGGAACAAGGAGGATTCCAGTCGTCGTAGTGACGCCGGACCCGCCGATGAATACGTTCACCGCCCCGGTATTGCTGATCGTGACGGATCGCCGCCACGGACTTGCGCTGACGACTGCGGCAATCTGGACTGCGGATGCGTTCGGAGCAGCAGAACCCTGACCAATCGTTGTGCCGCTGCGCTGGACAATGCGAAGTCCGTTTGCGTCAACGTTTGCTTTCGCGGTTCCGTCAAGCGTCCCGTCCATGATCTTGACGTACTGAACCTTGACGGTGCCAAGAGACGCATCGACGACCTCATCTGCGGCGACAGTGCTGCCACCGGTCATCGCGTTGAGCGTGACGTTATCTGCCATTGCTACGCCGCGACGATCTTCAGGGCACCGTCAGTGGTGTCCCACGTGATAGTGAACGTACCGCTAGTCACCGTCTCATCGCCGCCAAAGTTGACGTACCCGAGAAGGGGAGACGTTGAGCCAGTTCCGGTGTCCTTGTACAGCACGGCGAAACGCGAAGTAAACGTCGCTGTCGTCCAACTCGTCGCCCCAGCGCGGAGCGAAAGCGTGTTGGTCGCAGAGTCGTAGTTCGTCGTCTTGGAGCCGAGGGTTGCACCGCCAGTGGTGTACCCACCGCCAGACGCCACCTCGTTGGTGATGTCGGTGTAGTACGTGTTCGTGTCTTGATTGGGCGCGTACGTCGAAGTGCACAGGGCGCACTTGATCGTGTCAGTTGCCCAGTCGATACGGCGTGCAGCGGTTGCTGAGTATTGCCCAGTAAGGGCCGGGCCGTACCAGAAAGCGGTGATCGCCATCAGTCAGTCCCCGAGAGAGTTCGCAGTGTGTTTGTCCCCGCAGAGTTGACTGCCCAGATTGCCCCACGAAGCGAGCAGTCGCCGGGGTGCGCCTCGGCAACGTCAAGGCGTTCGCCAGCCGCGATGTTGAAGCCGTTCGCCGTAGTGACGTCAGGGCCACCGATGTACGTAATCCCGGTTCCAGTTGCGTTGTGCAGGTGAAAGCGGCGGCGTCGGGGATCGGAAGGAAGAACCTCAACAGCGGTTGTTCCGACCGAAACTGACGATGAAGTGAACGACATCTAGTTGTCCTCCTCGGACAAGATCATCTGAAGGTCTTCGTCCCACGGAAGTGCAGGTAGCGGAACATCTTCATCGGAAGTTCCAGCGGGCATGTTATCGAACGTTTCCGATACCGCACGCATACGCGCAGCGTCTGGAGCCTGAATCCGCGTAAGGAGAAGATCGCGCTCCTTCTGCCCCATGTAGAACACAAAGCAGGCGACGCCAGCGTTGACCACGCACACGATCCCAAGGATGATGACGGCGACGATCATGGGTTGTAGTACTTCTTGCTCACCTTCGGCTTCAGCAGGAGGTAGCGAACGGCGAACTCTAGATCGCGGTTCTGCGATGGGTTGCTTTCACGCGCCCACTTGTGCGACTCCTTGAACGCCTTCGTCGCGTACGCAACGTCAGCAGGCGGGGGCTTCTTGTCTGGCGCTGCGTTGTATGAGGCGTACGCGTTTTGCAGGAACTTCCCGGCCTTCTTCGGGGCGGGGATTCTCCCAAGCGCGTCAGGAGTCTGTGGCCCTCGTACGTTCCGCACGTTCCTTCCCACTGGGGCGGGACGCTGAGACGGCTGCTGCGTGGGGACGGTCAGGGGACCGGCGTATCCGCGCTGCTGGCTTGCGTTCGTTGGCCGGGGGTTAGAGGGCGAGAGTCCACCGCGAGAGAGTCCACCGCGAATGTCATTCACTGCTGCGCGGACCATATCGTTGATATTCATTACTTCTTCCCCGCTACGTATTTCCGGGAGATGTCAGCCCAACTCGCTGCGCCCTTGAACTGCGAGCCTGCGCGTCGTCCTTGATACACGGCACGGTCCTTAGTTGCAGCCCTTACGTCTGCCGAGAACTTCTTTGGGTGGGCCTTCGCGTACCAGTTGTTGCCCTCGCCAGCGCGATCAACCTGAAAGCCCGCTGCTTCAAGCGGGTCGGAGCCTGCGAGCACCGAGACGGCGGCGATGGGGAGCGAAAGAATCCCGCCAACCTTTGCAGCGCCAATGGTGAAACGGGCGACTCTGCTCCTTGTGCCAAGTTTGCCTGCAATGTTCTTGCCGTCAGCAGACCAGCCGCCCTTCAGGAACGCCTTTTCGTTATTCCCCTTGTTCGCGTACTTCAAGATTGCCTTAGGGTTGACAGGACCCTGCTTATTTGGGTTGTACGGGAGGCTGACCTGCCTACCTGTCCGATGCTCAACGACAGTCTCGCTACGGCGTGGCCCCTGCCATATTCTAAAGTTCTTATCTTGGCCAACAACCTTTGCGCCCTTGCCCGTCATGTGGGACTGAAGTGATGCAGGAGCGTCGTGAGTTCCACCGGGGAACATGGGACTTGTTGCCTTCGCCCTGCCGACATCTGAGTACGGGCCGACGTCATGGAGCATCTTTCCATTGGCGTCGTACAAGTGCGTGGGCCGCTGGTCTTTCCCAGTTCGCCCCGCCATGCCGTTCTTCACCAGTGTCCGGTGCGCCTCTGGGCTGTCGTTGTGGGCCTTGCTTTTCAACCCGTACTGCTTCTGCCCGACCATCGGATCGAACGTACGAGCCTGCGGCTCGAACGTGCTTACGAATCCACCGCTCGGCGCCTTCGGGCCAGCGGGCTTGCTCGGGGTGGCGGGTGTTCCACCGGGTCCGGTACCGAAACGCTTGCGCTGCGAGGCGGTGAACGTGCGAGACGCATTGTGCTTGTACTTGTTGTACGACGTCTTTGCAATCTTCTTCTCTGCCCTTGTCGCCGCGTCTGCGGTAGCAGCACGAGCGTTTGCTGCGCCAGTGAGTGCCTGTCCACGGTCCATAAAGATACCGTCCGGTACCGGGCGGCTGGCCATCGGCACTGAAACCCTCGGGTGAAGGTCTTCTGTTCCCCACGCTGGCGAATAGGGATCAACTGAAGACATCAGTATTTTGGGCGGCGCCACGGTGGGGAAACGCTTGCGCTGCGAAGACTTGAACGTGCGTGACGCCGCGTGCTTGTACTTGTTGTACGACGTCTTCGCAATCTTCTTCTCTGCACTCGTTGCAGTCTCTGCGGTAGCAGCACGGGCGTCTGCCCTGCCAGTAAGTCTCGCTCCGCGAAGGCGTGAAGTTCCACCGTAAGGACGAAAGTTCGCTTTCGGCGATGAAACCTTCTCTACCGCAGCAGGGGACGGCGGCTTCGCGGAAGTCGGTGCCTTCGTCTTGTTCTTCGGCTCAACCTTCTTCTTCTCCGCACGCTTTGCTGCGTTATCCGCAGCGTGCTCCGCTACGTGGCGCTCCTTCGTCTGAGCGCGTGTCTCGCCTTCGAGTTTGCCGGGCTGGAACGCACGCTCAAAGGTTGGCTGCGGGGTGATCTCGACCGTCGTTGCGGCGGGAGCCTTCGGGGTCGGAGCCTTCGGCGTTGTCGGAGCCTTCGGAGTCGGAGCCTTCGGCGTTGCCGCAGCCTTCGGTGCGGGAGTCTCCTTGGGGGTGGGGACGGCGAACCTCGAACGCAACCCCTGCTGCATGATCGGCTTCGCAGCAGCAGCAGCCTTGTTCGTCTTTCTCCTGAGCGCGCCCTTTTGCGCCGGAGTCATCTCCTGAGAAGTACCAACCTTGTACCGGGCACCAGACTGCGGTGCGGGGGCGCTCGCGGTCGGGGTCGTCTTGCTCACGTTGGCGCGAGCGGTGGGGAACGTCTTGGGGTTCGGCGCTGTCGGGTCGTAGTTCAGATCAAAGATCGTCCTTGGGACCCTGCCCAAGTCACTCGCTACATTGCGAATAGCGCGGCGCTCGTTGGCAGGAAGACTTACCGAAGCCCGGACTTGCTGGATCGGGGCGTCTGGCTTATAGACAGCCGGTACCTTGGAGGAGGTGGGTGGGGGAGCCAGCACCCTCTTCGGTCCCTTTGTCCCGGAGTTGAACACAACGTCCGCGCCAGTGACCTTCTTGCCGCGTGCCGCGCCTTCGGGTGCCATGGCTGCCTTGGCGCGTACCTTCCTGCGGATAAGCCCTGCGGTAACGACACCAGCACCACCGGCAACTCCGGCGACAACGACCTTGCCAGCCTTCGTTGTCCCAAACGGGAAAGCGTTCTGGAAGTTCCCGCTCGACCCCGGATGCGTGTCGTAGGGGCTTGGTCCGCCACTCTTACCTCGCGGAAGACCGCGAGCGCCGTAACCCATGTTCGCCGGTAACGCCACCTACTTCTTCTTCTTCGCAAACTTCTTATCGCGCACCATCGCCAAGAACTCTGCGCGAGACATCTTCTTTCCCTTCATCGGCTTCTTCTTCTTGCCGCCGACGTACGTGCTCTTTGCGAACGGATTCCCGTACTCAGCCTTCTTAGTGGATGAGGAGTCGGTCTTGCGCTCGTTCGCGCCGCCTTCCTTATCGTTATCTGGGTTCATGGCCATGACAGGTAGTTTGCCATAAGTTCGCTTCGATTCGTAGAGAAACTTTCCATCGCTACTGCCCGCTCCGCATATCCGGCTCCATTACGACCTTGTGCATAAAGGCGTCACGCTTGTTGAGTTGTGCCCCGTTCGCATACACGGGCCACCTCCCCTTGGCGATGTCACTCTTCCAGTACTTATAGAGCGCATTCGGGTTACTGACAATGCGCCCCTTCCCACCACGACCGATGTACCCCGGAACTGATGCAACTCGCCCGTCCGGGAGGTTCACTCCAGTCGCGTAAATAGTGGCGGGTTCCCCGTTCTTGGTTTGGTACGGGGTCGCCATTCGGTTCCGGTGGTACAGAACCTTGTTCATCTCTGGATCGGTGAACTTATACCGATTACGAAGTGCGACAAGACTCGGCTCTGATCTCCAGTCCGTCTGCATTGCTTACTTCGTCACCCTCGGCTTGGGCCTCATCGCCACCGCGATACGCTCCACATCCTCGTCACGCAGGACGATCGGCTCCCGCGCCAGTGCGACAATGAGGTCTTCCTGTAGATCAACGACCTTCGCTTCGAGTTCTTCCACACGGTCGGCCAGTTCCTTCTTGTTCATGTTCGCATCCGCCCATTCGTCTGAAGTAACCGGGACGTAGGGGGAACCGGGCTGGGAAAGCATGTGCTTGATCCACTCACGGCTCTGGTACAGCGTGTTGTTCCGCAGTTCCATGTTGGCTGCTGCGTTTGGGTCTGCGTCGTAGTACGACCAGTTGTGCTCGAAGTACGGTCCGGCCTCTTCGGATGACGTACCGGTGCGATGGCATCGTCGTGGAAGATGCGTCGGAGACTCGACCCAGCGGTCTGACATCGGAGATATACCCCTTGTTGGCTTACGTTCGCTATACAATACAACAGCGAGGATAACTGGGGGATGAATGGACGTTGATGTCTGGGCTGGGTACCACCCGCTTCCTGCTCAGGAGGCGTTCCATCGTTCGACAAGCAAGTGGCGTCTCTACGCTGGCGCAGTAGGCGCTGGTAAGACGAAGGCCGGATCAAGGGAAGCGATCCGTACTGCGATCGAGTATCCCAACAGCCTCGGCATTATCGGACGTAAGGAATACCGCCCGCTGATGGACTCCACGTGGAGGACGTTCCTTCGTGAACTTGACATGACGGGACTCATTGAGGCCGGTCTTGCGAAGGTAACGGGAGGAAAGGCTGCGTCTGCTCCGCCGCATGTCAAGTTCTGGAACGGATCGGAGATCATGTTCCGTAACGCGAAGAGCGAGCAGAACTTCCTCGGCGTCGAGCCTGACTGGGTATATCTGGACGAGGGGTCGGAGATTTCGGACGAGGTGTACGAGATGCTGGGCGCGGGCCGTCTGCGTGGCACGCCGAACCCGCAGGGGAAGACGGCATCGACCCAGATCATCAATGGGAAGGAGGTCGATGTCCGCGTCTCCGGCCCGCTACGTATCTGGGTAACGTGCAACCCCGGCCCATCGACGTTCATCCGCAAGAACTTCGTGCCTCCGGGCTGCGCTGGGAAGCGGACCGATGGGTTCGAGGTGTTCGCTGCGAGGACCGACGAAAATCCATATCTCCCACCCGAGTACGTCGAAGAAATCAAGAAGCGATTCAGCGGGGCACGCCACGCTGCGTACGTACGCGGTGACTGGGGCGCGTTCGAGGGGCAGGTATTCACTGAGTTCGATGAGAACGTCCACATCATCGACGACGTACCAGCAGAATCACTTCGAGGCAAACTCATCATTGAGGGGTGGGACTTCGGGCGTGCCGTTGAGACGGCGGTCGTGTGGATGGCGGTAGACGAAGAAGGCGAAGACCCGATCGTCGTGTTCGCAGACTACGGAGTCGCGGAACTCGAACCATCCGAACACGCGAAGAACGTCAAGGAGATGCGCCGACGGTTCGGGGTCAAGGAGGTCATGGCGATCGGTGACCCCGCTGGGCGTGCCAGAGGCGCATCCGGTTCCTATATGGAGGAGTACGCACGGCAGGGTATCTACATTGCACCGTGCGATAAGGGCAAGCGGCAGGGCGTCCGGGACCAACGACTCGCCCAGTTGCTTGCGTCTCGTCTCGTAAGGCGGGACGGTCGCGGTCCTGCGCTCGTTATCTGCCGGAGATGCGCGGGTTTGGTCGAGTCGATCACCTCCGCACGCTATCGGGCCGGTACAAGGGTGGATCGTGACCGCCCTGACGAGCGCGTAAAGAAGGGAGATCACCGTCTCGACGCTCTGGAGTACGCACTTATGGTGTCGCCACCCCCCAGAGAGAACGCTGACGATGGAAAGTGGCGGGAATACCTCGATTCGGGGCTTATTGCACCGGGAGTGAACGAACTGCGGGCTGCGAGGGCTTAGTTTCGGCGGTTCGTAGGGGCGTTATGGCGGTTCTCAGCCGTTTTTCGGGGGAAACGCGAAACGGGGGCGGGGTTTATGCGCCTAAGGGCATCCATTACATGCGCCCACGCGTACACGCGGAGGGGGGACCCCCCCTCCCCCCCCGTGCGGACGCATACGTGCCGTGCGCGCCGGTGGACCGTCCCGGAATGTGCCGATTTGCAGGCACTTTGTGGCCTGCCATAGTTCAGTTATCGCCGAGCAACCAGCCCGGCACGCACACACGGAGGTTCGCATCATGGCAACTCCCATCACACCCGCCGCACTCACGGCGCTCGCGGTCAAGGCGCTCGCAGAGGACACGGTTCGCTACGGCCGCGACCCGCTCGCATACCCGGACACGAAGGGCGCCCCGTACATCATCGCGGAAGCGTTCGGGATCACCTCGCAGGAGGCACGCGAGCACAAGAAGGCGTTCATGGCCGCGTGGAGGTCCGCAGGCGGCACCGCGCAGGTGAAGCGACTCACGGAGCAGGCGAAGCCTGCCGCACCCGCAGGCGAGGTCGCGGCACCTGCGGCGCAGGTCGTGGAGATCGCCACGCCCACGCCCGCAGACATCCCCGAGGAGGCAATGGCCCTCGCCCGTGCGATCATCGTGGGCGGCGGCGGCAAGCCAACGCTCCCGAAGGTGCGCGACGTTGCACGTGGGATCGTCGCAATGAACGCGGCGGCTGACGCCACGCTGTAGCGCTCGCAAAGCGGTCGGTTTGCGATCAGCCCCTCACGTTCGGACGAGCAGGTGTCCGGGCGTGGGGGGCTTTCTTTGTGCCCAAACGCGGGTACGTGAGGCTCGCCATGCGTACACGTGGGCGCGAGGAATCAGGGGCCAGTGACCCCCACGTTCACACGCCCGCACGTAACCATCGCGGGGTGGCGTAAGCCCCCCGCGTGGTTGCGTCCGGGCGGTGTGCGGGGTCACACGTTGGTTGCGTTGCACTCACACGGGGTCAGGTGTGAATGTGTGACTCCACACTTGTGGATTCACACGTTTGGAGTCACGTTCAATCACGTACCCACGAGTCACAACACCAGTCACACGTGGTAACACATGGTCACGCGAACAACACGCCTGCCGACCCCTCGAACCTGCGCCGCGCACACAATCCAGCGTCCCCAGAAAGTGGCTCTGAGCAGGGGATTACCGATAGTGTAGGCTGGTTGAGATGGCAGGGAATGATCCCTCGCCACGATCACGGGAGGTTACACGATGGACAGTCTCACCGATTACGACACGTACATGAAGCAGGCTCCGTTCACGAACGTGGACGTCGCCGAGAAGTTTCGCCGTGCCGCACGACGCGACAACGCGAAGCGAAGGGATCACCGCACCACCGGCGTCACGTTCGAGCGTGTCGCCGTTCCGTACACGAGGACGGTCAAGCACCGTCTCACGAACAACGAGGAGGCATAGCAATGGCACGCAGCCCGTACCCACACATGCCACACATGTTCCTTACGTGGAGGGAGATGAACCACACGTTGCAGGAGGTCATGCGTTACGCATCCACGATTGACGAGTCCGAGTCACCCGGCACTGTCGCCACGCTTGGCACCGTGTACGAGCGTATCGCAAGGGTCATGGACTTCATCACGGAGCGTTCGTTCGAGATGGACACGTACGAGGATGAGTCCGATCACAAGCACCCCATCCCGTTCACGGACTACGAGTTCGGCGTTCTCACGACCGCGATGAAGCACTACTCCGGCGATGCCCCGGCGCGTAACGGGTGGCCATCGTCGCTCATCACCGAGTTCTACGTAAAGGTGGACGCCGCACGTGAGTTGTTCCCGACCCCGTTCACACACGAGGAGGCATAGCAATGGCGTTCACGTACCTCACGAACACCAACACGCTGGAGCGCGTGATCGTTTCCGTTCGCAACGATCAGTACGGGGGGAGGGTTGGGGGGCGGGTTGACTACACGCTAGAGCGACAGGTCGGAAGCCCGTTCGTGCTCATCACATGCGACGACGACGCCATGTTCACGGAGGATACGCAGGTACATGGCGACCTCGCCGACTTTGAGCGCGTAGCAGAGGCATGGGTTCGCAACTATCACGAGGAGGCATAGCAATGTCATTCACACGTAAGCACTTCGAGGCCATCGCACAGGTGATCGCCGAGAACACACGCAAGGACCGCGACCTCGGGTGGACAATCTCCGCACCCGAGTTGATCGACGCGCTCGTGGAGATGTTCGACGACGACAACGCACGGTTCGACGCCGTGAAGTTCCGCAAGGCGTGCGAGCGGCACGCATTCCACGATGAGGGAGGCAACGCATGAACCGCTGGACGAACGTCGCCATCGCCCCGACCACACGTACGCACACGGCACCACGTGTCCGTGCGTCGGACTACCCTCCCGGACCATACCCGTGGACGGGGGAGCAGGGACGAGCGTGCTTCGAGGCACACGCATGGGGAGGCGGCGCGTCGTTGGCGAACGCACTGCTCATGGCGCACCGTGAGGATCGCCCCCCGTGCTGGCCACCAACACACGTGGTCGATGCGGAAACGGCGCTGCTCGTGTTGCTCAACAAGGCGGCACGCGTGAAGCGTCTCCGCATGGAACGCATGATGAGGGAGGTACACGCATGAACCGCACCGCGAAGGCGTACACGTACCTCGCACTGACCATGATCGCCCTTGTGTTCGCAGTGTGGGCGATCGGGCGTGCGTGGGACTACACGTATGACACGAACAACGCACCGGCACAGGTGCGGGCGCACACGACAGTGGAAAGTGCCGATTAGCAGGCACTTTGCACCATGCTACCTTGTATTCATGCAGCGGGATCGGCCCACTGCATCCGATCAGGAGGTTACACACAATGCCTAGCGTCACACTCACACCGGACGGAGCAGGCAATGCCTGCCTTACCGTGGACGGCACAAGCGTCGCCACCGTGAGCATCGGAGCGAACGGAAACGTCGGGGTCATGCTCCCCTCACCCGACACGACGGACGTCTACGTCACACGTGACATGACGGACAGCCTCACGAACAAGGGAAGCGGCATCGACGCATCCGCAACGCACATTACGGGGCGCAAGGCGAAGCGCCCGGACATTGCGATCCCGATTGAGGACGGCATCCCCGTGTCACCCTCGCCGGGTGCCTTCCCGCTCATCGGGCAGGACGACTACCTGTACGACGTCATGTTCGGGATGCGTGAGCGTAAGCACATGGCGATCTTTGGCGACACCGGGTGCGGCAAGACCGCGAGCATCGAATGGCTCACGGCACTGCTCAACTGGAACCTCGTGATCGTGTCCATCACGCCGGGATCGAATGAGGATTCGTTCATCGGCACGCAGTTGCCTGCCGCACACGAGGTGACGGGCGCACCGACCGTGGAGTGGGTCGATCGGATGATCGCAAGCGCCGTGCGGATGAGCCACGACAGGCCGACCGTGCTGCTCATCGACGAGATCAACCGTATCCGCGACGTCAATGAGTACGCATCGCTCATGCCACTGCTGGACGGCACCGCCCGCCTCACGTTGGCAACGGGCGAGACGATCGACAAGGGCGACCTTGTGTTGGTGGCCACGGCGAACCCGCCGCAGGAGTACGTCGGCACGAACGAGTTGGACCCGGCGTTCGAGAACCGTCTGCCGTGGACCCCATCGATCACGTACCCCGCGTTTGCGGACGAGGCACTGGCCCTGCTCTCCCGTGTCCCGTCGCTGGACGCATCCGTTGCGAAGCGAATGGCCGAGGTCGTGAGCAAGATTCGCAAGGCCGGTGAGATTACGCACCCCGTTGGCTTCCGTACCTTGCTCATGTGGGCCGAGGCCATGGTGTCCGGTTGCTACACGTGGAGCGAGTCGGCGGAGCGTGCGTTGGTTGCGAAGTTCCCGGACGACGAGCGTCAGCCGGTGCGAAACATCCTCGCCATGTGGAACGTGGACGAGGCCGGACTTCCGGTCGCCTAGTCAATCGAACAAGGAGGTAGCACACATGCCATACACACCAACGAGTAGCGTCGCATCAATCGCAAGCCTCACGGTGGACCCCGCAGGATGGGTTGACCCACTGGTTCCGTACGGCGGAGGCTTCGCGGCCTATCTCACGGCACGTGCGGAGCGTGAGGTATCCGCCACGATGAGCGCCATCGTAGGCGACGAGCGGCCCATCAACACACGGCACAATCACGAGGGGCGATGGGCCGTGATGATCGACGAGCACACGAAGCACGAGGTCACCGTCGTGTGGTCGTCCGTCACGGCGAACGAGGCGTACGTCGTCGATCGCTACCACAGTCCGACGCGGCCCATCCTGCGTGGCGAGGCCGTGATGGTGATGATCCACGAGATGGGGCACGTGCTGTACACGACGGAGATCAATCGCCCCGACTGGTGCGACCCCGCACACTGGCGTGAGTTCTTCATGGTCGTCAACTTTGCGGAGGACGTACGCATGGAGGACCTGATGGAGAACGAGGTCCCCGTGTTCGCAATGCTACGCAAGGTAGAGAACGATCGGATGGTCGCCCCGAACGTCGCACAGTGGGACAAGGTAGGCATGGTACGCAGGGTGTGTTCGTATCTCTTTGCGAAGCGATCGTGCACGGGTGGGGCGACGCTGTATCAGCCCGTCGTGAACGCAACTGAGCAGGCCGTGATCGACGAGTGCCACGACGCGTTCATGGCAGCGTGCGACACGCCGGATACGCAAGCGATGATCGACACATTGGAGCCGGTGTACGACGCACTGCTCCCGTACATGGACGGATCGATCATGTATCCCCCGCCGCAGAGCACCCCGACACAGGGCGCTGGCGACCCGGACGAGGGCGAGGACGAGGGGAGCGGAGGGCACGGTGCCGACGAGGACAACGACGAGGACGAGGGAGGCAACGCAAGTGGCGAGGCAGATGAGGATACCGATGAGGACGAGGACGAGGGTGAGGGGACCACGGAGGAGGACGAGGACGCGGAAGGTGACGAGGACGAGGACGAGGACGAGGGTGACGAGGACGGCGAGGACGGCGAAGGAGCAGGCGAGTCGGGCGGGAACGGCGCGGGCAGCGAGGAGGGCAACGATATGCCTGACAAGGTGCGCCCCGACCGTGAGCGTGGCAAGTGGGAGCAGGACAAGAACAACGCACCCATCCCAAAGAACGACCGCACGAGCGAGGTAATGCAGGGC
>Ga0114977_10000183_pt1 | contig 40510 bp, 66 predicted proteins | sample S_130805_MF_Meta_FD_87026 | JGI IMG/M metagenome (GOLD analysis project Ga0114977, IMG submission 87026) | Freshwater microbial communities from Lake Simoncouche, Canada to study carbon cycling - S_130805_MF_MetaG | ecosystem: Environmental > Aquatic > Freshwater > Lake | place: Lake...
ACCGCAAGGAGGAACGCCACCACCACCGCAAGGAGGAACGCCACCACCACCGCAAGGAGGAACGCCACCCCCACCGCAAGGAGGAACGCCACCACCACCGCAAGGAGGAACGCCACCCCCACCGCAAGGAGGAACGCCACCACCACCGCAAGGAGGAACGCCACCACCACCACAAGGAGGAACGCCACCACCACCACAAGGAGGAACGCCACCACCACCGCAAAATGGAGGAACGCCACCTGAAGAAGAAGAAGGATATACTAACAATTATTCAAGCACAACTTACAACGATATTGTTAGTGAAATAGCAACCGAATCTAATTTATCAAATGCAATAGTTTCGTCTTCTTTAAGAGACCAAGACTCTTTGTTAGATTTTATTGAAATAAATAATGTAAATTGGAAAAAAATTGCTAATAAGTTAGGGTTATCTAATAATCTAAATAAATTTGCGAAAGAAGTTTTAAATATAAATAATACAAATTAAATAAATAACAAAATGATTGATAACGACACACAAAAGCAAATAGATAGGCTAAATACAATAATAAGTAATCCGTCCTCTTCTAAAGTTTCGGTTGAAACAGCAAAAAAACAATTGTCACGTTTAGAGTCTATGGGAAATGTGCAAGTGATTGGTCAACAAGCGGGAATTACACTTGACCCAAATGCTCAAGCAATTCTTGACGGCTTAAATAAGGCACTATCAAAAGGATATACAAGTACAGTTGATATTCGCAATGAAATTGAAGAAGTTTTTAAAGTAAGAAAAATTACTGAAAATGATTTATCTGATTCTCTTAGGGCTTTACTTAATTCTACAAGAAAACTTGAACTAACTATAACTCAAATAAGCGGAAACAAAAGCCTTACAACAACAAGTAATAAATTTTTAGGTTTAGAATTAACTCAAATGTTATTGTCTGATTTGAAAGCTCGTAATAATTCTTATTTGTATGGAGGTGCGGGTACAGGTAAAACGTATAATGCAGAAGAAATAGCTTATCTTTTAGATTGGGAATTAATTACCATAAATTGTTCTCAATATACGTCTCCACTTGATATTTTAGGCGGTCAAACAATTGAAGGTTATCAAGAAGGGCGTTTATCACAGGCTTGGTCAAATGTTGTTATTGATTCTTCAGGGCGACCAAAAAATGTAAATGGAGTTGTTTTACTACTTGACGAGTTACCAAAAATAGACCCAAATACAGCGGGTTTGTTAAACGACGCTTTAGCAAAAGTAAAACCTACTAAAACGGACGTAACGACTATGCTACCTATAATGCCAAAAATAAGAAATGGTAGGGGAGATTTATTAACTTTAGGTAATTTATTTGTAATTGGTACGGGTAACGTAAAGTTAAATACTATTGACCCTGATTACGAAGCAAATTTTAAACAAGATTTATCTTTACAAGATAGATTTATTGGTAGTACATATCAAGTAAAAATACCTTATGAGTACGAATTAAATGATATAATGACAGGATTTGCTTTTTTATGGATTTTCTTATCGAAAGTAAGGTTAGCAATTAATAATGTAAAAGGAGGTTCTCAAGCATTTGTATCTTTACGTATAATGGTTAATGCAAAAGAAACATATAGGGTTTATAGGGACGTAATGGAAGATATGAAAACCAATACAGTAGATTTAATTAGCAAACCTAAAACTTTAATTAATACTATGGATAGTTTATTTGATTTATTTAAACCCGCTCAAAAAGAATCTATTATAAATGAAGTTAATTACGACGGATTTAAAATTATTTTGAAAGAAAAAGACAAAATGCCTTATAATCATTCAAGACAAAAACAAATGAATGACTTTAATACAGCAAAAGAATTAAATGAAGCTCAATCATTAATTGTTACACTTAATGAAGAATTATAATGGAGGTAAAAGGAGGGATATTTTCTTATTATAATGATGATTTTTTATTAGGTTGGAATTTCGATACCAAAGAAAAAGTTTTAGAAAATTTTAAATTGGACACTTCCGAGTATGTTGTTAAAAGAGATTTGAGTGGATTTCAAACTGATTATGAACAAAACGTAGAAAAAATTGAAACCGAAACAAATGCCAAACTAAATTTAGGTGGCGAAAACGACAAAGCAAAAATTGAATTTTCTGATAAACCCATAGGTGTATTCGATTTTTCTTTAGCGTCTCAACAATTATTTAGAGTACACGAATTTTACAGCGAGGAAATAAAAAAATTAGACCCTTATTTATTTAAATCTTATGAATTACCTTCAGGTGTTATTCCTAATTATTTTGTTACAAGGCAAGTTGACAACAATATTACAAATTTTTACTACATTGACGATATAAAAAATAAAAGTTATTTACTTGAAAAAAGACAAAAAGGATTAACAAAAATCTTACACGACGACCCATTAACAAAAGTGGTTGTTATGAATGGTATGTTAATTCCTGAAACTCCCGTTAAAGGTGTTGTTTTTAGCTCTAAAACAAAAAAACCGTATGTAAAATATCAAAAAAGGGGAGGTAAGGTAAAGTATGTTGAAATATATTCTTTATTTTATTATACTAAAATGAAAAGTGCTTTTAGTAAAAGTGTAAGGCATTTACCCGCAGTAATGGTTTGTGAATATTTAGAAAAAATGGGTACATTAACTAAATTTTTTGTTACAAGATTTGTACACCAAAATACTCCACGAAATCAACAAATTAAAGAATTTGACATTACAACAGGAATTAAACTCCCACTTTATGAAATTTATAAAAATAAAAAAAATATGACAGGACAATTAGTTGTTCAGCCAATATGTGTAAAGGAATATGGAGAAGAAATAGACAAGGGCTTTGTTTATGGCGCAAGTGGATTGAGAGAAGAATTATACGAATCTACGTACCATTCAATGATTGACAACGAAACAGTAAATGGAGGAAGACACCCTTACGGAAACCCACGATTTGACGAACCTCAATATCAAGAAGGCTTTGAAAGATTTAGACAAAAATACTTGACTTATACGAAATTAGGGATATGGAAGGCTAAAGAAGTAACCGCTCAAGGATTGATTTATTTTCACGATTTGTTTTTAAACAATAATTTTGAATATGAATTTAGCAAATTAAAAGATATTACGGAAAATAAATACAGTTCATACAAAAGTGATTATGGTTTAAGTAACGGCATTTCAAGAGAAGCATTTTTAATTTCATATAGTCCTGAAAACATTAAATGGTTTGAAATATGGATTACAATTTCTGCTAATACAATTCGACATAAGTTAGACATATTTAATTCAAGTAACCCTCGTAAAACTTATCAATTAATTTTTAAAGAATTACAAGATATAAACGACGAAATTTTACAAATGATTGCAAAAGAAACAAATAAAGAATTAAAATCATTTTTTGAAAGTTGGTACGACGACGCTAAAGACAATTATACTTTAAATAACCCAAAACAATATTGTGTTAATAGAATTAACGAAATGACTTTTTACGCTAAGGGTGGTTCTTTTCCAACTCCTGAAGAAGATATAGAAAATAGGAATTTAGAAGCCAAAAGATTAAGAGAAGAATTAATAAAAATGTAAAAATAAAAATTATGGTAAAATTAACAGAATTGCAATCAACTTCTTTAAAAGGAATTTTAGAAAATTTTGTAACGTATGAAAATACTAATTTAGGCAAAATCTATAATATTATTTTAATGACAAATCAATTTTTTAAAGGAAGCATTTTTATTCGTTTTGAACAAACTAATTCTATGTTAGCCCAAGAGGAATACGATTTTATCATTTTACAAATTGAACCCGACGGCTCTTTTAAAAAAATACAAGAAAAATTTAACAATGTATTTGAACGATATTCATTTTTAGGGGAGTGTGTTCCTTTTGAACAAAGTGATATTGTAACGGAATAGTTATGGAAAAAGCCCAAGCATTACCCGTTATTAACGATTGGTTAGAGACAAACAATTCTAAACTGACGGAAATTCGTGACCAAAATCCTGATTTATACAATGCTATGTATTCTGCCTTGAATTATCTAAACAATTATTTGGGTGCAACAAAAACCTTACAACCTGAAATAGTATCTAAAATTGAACCTCAAAAACTAACTACACCAACTAATATTTTAGAATTAAATTGGATAAAAATAAATTCATTTACAGGTATCGTAAATGATTTATTAAATACTTATAAATATTATACAACCTCTCAAGGAGAATACACTTTCAATTCATACCTTTCAGATTTAATAATGTTTTTTGGAACTTCATATTGGATAAGACCACTTGATACAGATTATGACCAAGCAAGAAAATTATTAAAAATACCAAAATCAGAACCCGCATACCCTATTTTTAGATTCATAATTGAACCAAAATATACTACATATTTTAAAAATTTTAAAACAAGATTAGAAAATTTAAACCTAACTCAAAATATAGGTTTTTGTTCTATCGCTAAAAACGAAAAAACTTTTTACGAATCTTTAATGAATTACTTAAAAGCTGATTTATTATTTAATACTTTGTCAATACCCGATATTATAAAAGGTAAAATAATACCCACACAACAAGAAGCTGAATTTGAAGATTTAGCGGACGAATTAGATAACTTAGAAATATAATATGCCTGAACAAAACTCAATAGTAGAAAATTGGATTGTTGAAAACGAATCTAAATTAAAGCAAATTTCTGTTGAAAATAAACCTTTATATGAAAGTGTTTTTTTAGCATTAGAATACTTAAATAATTCATTAGGAGGTAAAGTAATAACCGCTCCTAAAGTAGAAGCCGAAATTATAACCGAACCTGAAAAAATAGTTTATCTTACAAATGGTGTTCGTAAAGACGTTATTCAAATAGGCTCAGTCGGAATGATTTTAAGTGAATCTGAAAACTTGTATCGTATAGCTTGGTTTAAAGATGAATATGAACAATACGACGGAGAATACGATAAAACAATGTTTACAGACGTTAACCCTGAATTTAAAGTAAGCGACAAGGTTGAATTTCCCACTACCCAATTTGGTAGTAAATTAGGAGAAGGTTTACAAAATATTATTCAAGAGGCAAAAAATAATAATGTAAGTTGGCTTTGGATTACAGACCTTGAATATAATGCGTTTAATGATAATAAATGGGTTTATTGGTTGACTTTTGATATGGTAAACAAATATGGAGTTTCCATTGAAGACTTAAAAAAATCAACATTTGAACAAGGCACAACAAAGGTTAAGAAACCAAAAACCTCAAACCCCCGCACAAATTATAAAAAAGTTTATCTTAAAGAAAATTTAAGCAGTAGTATTGGAAACAATATAAGTGTTGGTTCTCTTGGAATGGTTTTAGACGACTCTAACGACAAATATCTTATAGCTTGGGACAAGTCTGAATATGATGTGTACAACGGAAAATACAAAAAAGAAATGTTTACAGACGTAGACCCTATATTTAGTGTAGGCGACAAGGTTGGATTTCCTACTACTCAATTTCAAACTCCTTTAGGCTTACCCGCAATGGCTATGATAACAGAAGCCGAAAAGAAAGGATATACTACACTAAAAATTGTAGATATGGTTTTTGATTTTTTAAAAGATAATAAATGGAAATATGGAACAACTAATGAAATAAGGGAGCGAAATATTGGTTTTAATTTAGAAGATTTAACAAAAGCAAAATCTGTACAAGGCACAATAACGGTTAAAGCAGAAAAAACCAAAAAACCCCGCTTAAAATACAAAATAGGTCAAGAGGTAATTAGTAAAGCCGACCCTACTTCAATTTATGAAATTATAGATTTAATTAATGCTAAATCAACACTACCCAATTATAAATTGTCAAGTAAAACAGACGTTACTAAATTAGACTTTTGGATTTACGATATTGACTTAGAAAAAGATTATAATATATCTCAAAAAAAATCAATATCTTTACCAATTAAACAAGAGACGCAAACCCAACAAGCTGAATTTGAAGATTTAGCAGACGAATTAGATAACTTAGAAATATAATTATGACTTTACAAGAAAAAATAGCTACAATAGACCCTGACAAAACGAACAACCCCGTAGGTGTCAGAAATTACATTAATAAGATTGTTGAAACGTCAACGAAATCTGAGTCACAAGCTATGTCTTTGATTGACGGATTAATTGGTAAAATTACTTTAGAACGTCCCGACGCAATAAAGTCTAATAAAATATCAATTACGGAGGCAAAGAAAAAATTATCAAAGTTAAAGACTTTAAAAAGGATTGTTCCTAAAAAAGCGGACGTAGATAAAATTCAAGCTCAAATTAGTAAACAACACCCTACTTGGGATTCTTCAAAAGTTAAGGCACTTGCTGAACTTAGAATTGAAGCAGAAATTAGCCGTGCTGAAAGTTTTAACAAAATGATTGACACCCTTAGTCAAAGTCAATTTTATGGTGCAAAAGAATTATCAACAGCACAAATAGACAAGGGGCGAAGTAGAAGTTTAGAAAAGGACGCTTCTCAAACTGCGATTACTGAAAAAGACGAAGTTAAAAAGTTTAAAAGAATTTCAAAAAGAGGAGGTAAAAATCAGTTTGGCACAACCAAAGGCGGTAATGTTTATTACGAATATAGAATGAATAGACGTGACGTTGACAATAAGATTAGACTTGAAAAAGGAGGTGGTGTTGGTATTCCAAACGCTAAGAAAATGTATCATTTACCAATGGAAATTGCTATTTACGTTCCTTCGACAAAAGACGTTAGCAATTCAATTACCGCAAGTGAGTTAAGAACAAGGGTAAAAGAAGTTGAAAGCTATCTTGCCGAAACTTTTGGCGGTTTTACAACCTCTGAAAAAGTTGGCGGTTACTTGTCAAGCAAAAGCTCTGTTATTAGAGAAAAAGTCGTTCCTGTTACAGCATTTGCCACAGCAGAATCATTTACAAATAATAAAAGTAAGTTGGTAAATAAAATGTCAGTTTGGGCTAAAAAATGGGGTCAAGAAGCAATTGGATTTGAGTTTGAAGGAGACCTTTATTATGTGCCTCAAAAATTTAAAAAGGGCGGTAAATTAATAGCCACTTATATTCCAAAAAGAGATATTAAAATGTTAACGACTGTTTGGGGAAATAACATTAGGGGTAAAGACTTATTAGACGGAGCATACACAAAGCGCAAAAATATTAAATCCGAACCTAAAATGGCTCGTACAATGTTTGAAGACGAAATGTATGAATACGCAAGAGGCGGTGGCATTTTGTCAAAATATAAAATTATTTTTGAAAACGAAAATGGAGAGACAGAAATGTTGATAACGGAAGCATATAATAAAGCTGAGGCAATGAAAGTTGGAAAGTTTATGGAAAAACAGAATAATCAATTTTCAAGAGGAAATTATAAAGCACAAAAAGTTGAAGAAATACTTGACGAATACGGAGACGGAGGAGGAGTACATACAATGCCAAACGGAGAAGTAATGTTAGATTCAGCACATTTTGACGACGGAGGTAATATTAATTTAAGAGGTGGCGTACCAAAAAAAGGTTCAAAATTATTGTTTGATTTACAATACGGAGACGTATTTAAAGTAACCGCAAAAAATCATACTGCGTCAGGAGAATATTTTATTTTTATTGATTTAGATGAGGCTTATAATGTTTCTTTAAAAGTTAGACCTTTTAATTTGAAATCTGAAAATAAACCTTATGAATTTATTAATGGTATTAAAGACGGAGAAATTGTAATTCTAAGTAGAGAAGAAGCGGGTGCAATGCTTTTAAATTATCAAGTAAATAACTATAAATTTAAGGAAGGCGGTAAATCAAAAGAACCAACAGTAGTAAGAGGTTATTTTGACGACGAACCTTATGAATACGGTGTGGGCGGTATGGTTGAAGTAGAAGATTTTGAAGCCTTGAAAAAAGGCGACTTAATTTCAATTTCTTATTCCTCCCCAATATCAGGTAATAACCAAGCAGATTTAATTGTAAAATCAAAAACAAGAGTTTTAAAAGGCAAACCCAACGAACAAGAAAAAATAACTTTTACTAATACAGCAAATCCAAGAGGAGTTAATTTTTATGCTTATAGGTATTTAAGAGATAACTATATTGGCTTTGCAATTGGAGACTTAGCAATTTGGAACGTTAAATTGATTTAAAATTTTGACTATGAAAAAAAATTCTTTTTTTGAAGGTTGGGGTTATACCGATTCAATGAGGTTACTTATTAAAGGCGAACTCAAAGACCGCAATGAATTTGTAAAAGAATTTAAGAAAACTTACCCAAAATCCCAAATTGAAAAGTCGGGTCAAAAAGGAGTAGAACTTTATGTCAATGAAGGAGAATTGCCTTATGTTAAAAAATTGGTAAAAATATTTAATCTAAAATTTGCATATAACGACGGAGGGAAAACAGAATCACAAGAAATGGCTCGTACAATTTTAAGTCAATTAGGAGGTCAAGGTCGTTTAATTGCTATGACAGGAGCAAATAACTTTATTGCTTTAAAAAACGGTGTAAGTTTTAAAATAAAAAACCGTAAGGTTAATTACATTAAAATAACTCTTAACGGCAATGATTTGTACGACGTTGTTTTTGGTAAAATTATAAGTTATAATTTAAAAGTATTATCTGAGCATAACGACATTTATTTTGACGAATTAATACCCTTGTTTGAAAAACAAACGGGAATGTATTTAAAACTTTTTAGAGAAGGAGGTTATGTGCCTCAAAAAAAATTAATTTACGTTTTATACGGAGTGAAAGACCAAGCAGATAGTATTCTAAATGCAAGTGGAACAAGAAATAGAGGTTGGTGGAGGTCAGATTTGTCTCGTACTGATTCAGATAATTTATTAAAAACTTTAAAAGACCGAAAATTAATCCTTGAAGCAATTATTTACGTTGGAGATTCTACTAATATTAAATTTGATTTAGGAGGTGCGATTGACGACGCAGAAGAAGACTTATTTGCAAACTATGATAAACTTCCAATAAGAGTTCAAAAAGTAATTGCTGATTTTAGTGAAGACGACAATTCTTACGAAGATTGTGAAAGATTTATTGCAAAACTTAATAAAGTTGGATATACTTGTGAATACGGTCTTGACGCTGAACCTTATGGATTAAGAAAACTTAATGCAAACGAAAAATTTGCCGAAGGAGGAACAACCTTTAATAAGCCTAAAATAAACGGTATTTTAGGAGTTGAAGAACAATACGACGCAAAAAAAGATATTTATGTTGAAACTTTATTAATTTATGGTTACGACAATAATTGGAAAAACACAACCCCAAATTCATTAGAATTAAATATTACCAAAAAATTACTTAATGAAGACTTGATGATACTTAAAAATTCTGCTGTTAATTATAGTTTAAGTTATTATCAAAAATTACCTGAAATAAGAATTAAAAATATAAACGGGCAACCCGCAACTATTAATAACTTAAAAAAACTTTTTAATATTAAAATTGAAAAATTATTTGCCGAAGGCGGTATGCCACAAGGAATGTCAATAGCTGACGCTAATCCTTACATAGCGGGTGCAAAAGTAGTTCAAGGCATTGCTCCTGAGTCTGTTTCCGCACTTGATAAAAAAATGGCGGATAGAATTAATCCACCACCCCTTGACCCCAATAGACCTGTATTTTTCAAAAAAGGAGGTATGGTAGTCACTTCAATTACTGAAATACCCAACTTCAAAAAAAGACTTGACGAAGGTAAAATAACATATCGTGGATTAGGTATAGGTAAACTTTATAACGATTTCTATAAAATAGCGGGGGAAAGTGGAACACGAATTAAAGTGGACGGCAAAGAGTATTTTATTACTGACACAGAATTTGATTCATTTTCAAGAGGTGCTGACGGTAGATTGAGAATTAGGTTTGACGCACCATTTAGAAAAAATTAAAATTTTAAATATGGAAGAGAAATTATTTTATGTTACTAAAAAATGGAAGGCTTATTACAAAATAAACTGTCCTAAATCAGAAATAGCAAAAAGAATTTCATATCTTGAAAACACGGGTAAAACAGATATAAATACCCAAGCAAAAATCAAGGCACTTAAATCAATAAAATAATGTCAACAAAAACTTCAACAACAAAAAAAGTAGTTATAACAGGAGCGGTATTGTTGCTTTTGGGATTAGGTATTTATTTATACTTACATTCAAAACCAAAACCCGACCCTAATAAAACATTACAAGACGTATTTGACAATCTTATATTTGAAACAAACAAAGACGTGATTAAACCTGAATCAAATAGTTATCTTAATAAATTAGTAGAGGTTTTATTAGCCGAACCAAAGTGGAAACTTCAAATTGTAGGTCATACTGACAACGTAGGTAAAGACGCATTTAATTTAGACCTTTCAAAGCGAAGAGCAAATTCTGTAAAAACATATTTAACTTCTAAAAACATTCCCGAAACATCAATAACAACAGACGGTAAAGGCGAAACAATACCTATTGCAACAAACGACACGATTGAAGGAAGAGAAAAAAACCGTCGTGTTGAATTTTTTATTGTAAAACCTTAAAATTATTGTATATTTGTTCAAATAAATAAAAATATGGAAAAGGATTTAGAATTAACAGCCGAGCAAAAATTAGGTTTAGAAATTGAATCAGAACTTGAAAACTTGTATAATACAGGAAAAAAAGAATTTACAATTGACGAACTTGAACCTCTTGCTCCAAAAACTTACGACGTTTTGTATGACGTATGTGAGGAAGAAGACTCAGAAAACGGAGTTGAAACAAGTAAATTTAAACTTGTCGAAAACACGAACGAAGAAAGTGAAGAAACAACATTTAAAATCTCAAAAAAATGATTAAGTCATTCAATACAAGTGGGTCAGCCCCTTCAACAACAATGAGTTCAGGCACAACTACAAGTACAGGAGGTATGAATAAAGCAATTATGGTTTTAGCACTTCTTGGCGTAGCATATCTTGGTTACAGATTTGTAGTTAAGCCAATGTTAGACAAAAAGAAGGAAGAAAAATAATGAGCGCAAAACAATTTGACCCAAAAATATTATTTCTTTTAGGGGGAATTGGGGCAATATTAACGGGTACGGTAGCTGTATTAAGTTACATAAATTCAAAAGAACTTAAAAAACTTCAGCAATCAAACGCAGAGCTTGATAAGGAACTAAAATTGTTTGATTTAGAATTAAAGAAAAATGAACTTAGTTATTTTAATAAAACCTTTTAGGTTCTAATATACACTCCAATAATGTTGCCGTCGTGTAATATCTTTCATTTTTCTTATTACTTGTTAAATAATATTTTGCTATTACTTTGTCGCCAACATTAATACTTTCCATTAATTTTTCAAAAACCAAATTCTTAGCAACAATATTAACTTGACGTGAATTTTTATGTCCTACATTAAGCGTTACATTAGAATATGCTTCTCCAATATTTATTTCAACAACCTCTCCTTTTATTTGATTAAAATATAGCTGTAATTGGTTTTTGCTAAATTCATTATTTAATGTCTCCATTCTTATATGTTTTATCAAAAATAACCTAAAAAAGCAACAGAATAGCAATTTTTTTAAAACAAATCTTACGTTTGTATAAATTGTATTAAATTTTATTAGTACATTTACCCAACAAATAAATTACGTTTATAATGAGTATAACAAATAACTCAGATTTAGAAATTAAGCGATTATTGAAAAATATTAACAACGGTGTTAATAAGTTGACCCTGAATAAGTTTAATATAATTATTTCTAAAGCAATAGCAAAACACAGCACAAAATCGGAATACGAAATTACAGAAGTAGTAAAAATTGTATGTAAATACTTTTCAATTACAGAAGACTTACTAAACACAAAATCAAGAGGCGAAGTTTATATGGCTAAAATGATTTGTTTTAAAATTTTAAATCACTCACTTGGAATTTCCGCTCAAAGAATCGGAAATCATTTTAAGCGTTACCCTAACTCTATTACACACGCCTTAAAAACTTTTGAAAAACTCGACCCCAAAAGACGACAAAAAGACAAAAAGGTTATAGAAGATTATTTGGAATGTGACAAAAGAGTAAGGAATTTTATGAATGAAGTAAATAACTAAAAATGGCAATTACAGTTTACGAAAGAAAAGGCAATATTTCTTTAAAAGAAAAAGCAATGGTTAGAGAGGTTGAAAAGGCAATAAGCCTACTACAACAAGAAGACCCCAATTTTACTTTTGACCCCGCTAAAACCCCTTCTGAATTAGAAGATTTGTATAATGAATATGCGATTAGCGACGTTGAATATGAGGAAAGCGAAAAACCCCTTCAATCCGAAGAAAAAACCTCAATAAAAGAAACTCCTTCAAAAACAGAAAATTTAAAGGAGACAACAGAAAAACTTATTGACCCATTTAATAGAGAAGAGCCTATTGTTAGAGACTACGTTTTAGACGAGGAATTTCCTGACGAAACTGTAAAAAGCACAAAAAGTAGTTTTGAAGAGCCTTTGTCTTTTGATGAATCGTTTTCTATTCCCGACTCAGATACAATGGGTAGTCGTCCTCAACCCGCTAATGAACCAAAAGGTTTTGTAGAGCCTGAAATAGTTTCAACGCAAGAGCCAATGAATCCCGCTTTTAATGAAATGGACTCAGCTAAACAACGTAAAAAAACCAAACGTTTTGCAAAACAAATAGTAGCCCTTACTTGTGACCTATTAGAAAAAGGTTTTGAGTGGTACACTATGAGGGATATTACAGAGGCAAAACTAACCGAATATGAGATAAATAACGAAATGGATTTGCTTTTACAATTAGACGTAAGCGAAAACCAACAAATGAGCGTTAAAGATTTCTTTTTAAGTCAACACGCTATTATCAAAGAAGAGGCAAAAATTGACGCAGAGGATAGAGAAGATTTAGCAGACGCTTTAACCGAAGTTTTTTTAGAAAAAGGTATTGCACCGACCCCAATGCAAGAATTATGGTTAGTAGGAGCAAGAATTGTTGGTTTACAAACTTTAAAAGCCGTCGCACTTGCAAATTCCCATAACTCAATTTTAAGTCAATTAAGAGGTTTAAAACAAGAGGAACAAGGAGGTTACGACAATTATCAAGAAGCCCCTGAGCCTACTTATGCGCCACCACCCAAACCAAAAAAGCAAAGACAACCCCAACAACAAGACCAAGAACAAGAAGTGCAAGTAGTACAAGAAGTTCAGGCACAAAGCAATACATTTGAGGAAGTAATGTTTCCTGTTGAAAAAGTAAAAGAGTAATATTATGGCTGAAAGAGAAGCGGGTATGATGATTTGCACGGGCGTACAAGGAGTAGGTAAAACTTTCCAAAATATGCACGTTATTAAAGAATACGTCAAAGATAAATTTTATGTTAAAGTTAAAGGTAGAAAATGCTTAATATTTGACACAAACGGAGAATATACAAAGTCTCAATTTAGCAAAAATGATATTGACAATTTTGACCCTAAAAGAATTGCACTTTCTGATGTAGGTGCTTGGGGGAGAACAGACGTAAAAGAATGTAGAAGAATTGACGCAAAAAGTCTTAGTATTCGTGAAAAAAAAGAAGCAATAGAATACATAATTAAAAACTACCGAAACGGTATGCTTATATTAGAGGATATAAACACTTATATTCTAAATATGACCAATATGGAAGATATTGTTTCAGGGCTTGTAAATTTAAGGCATAGAGCGGTTGACGTGGTTGTTTCTTATCAGTCACTTAGACCCGTTGAACCCCGAATGTGGCAAAATGCTCGTTGGGTAAGATTTCACTATCAAGTAGATAATGTTAATGATATTAAAGGAAAAGTCCCAAACTCTGAAATAATGAAGATAGCGCAAATTATTGTCAACAAACGCTATCACGAAGGAGACAAAAGATTTTTCTTATACATACATAATTTAGGACAAAAGATTGAAGGTAAATTTACTAAAACAGAATTTGAACAGGCTTGTAAAGACTTCTTAAATCAAACTACAAAAAAGGTAAAAGAATTTAAGGCTACAAATAAGGTTTCGCAAGAAGAAGCAATTACGGGCTGTATCAAAGAATTAACCGCTTTATATTATGGAAATTAAATACTTTTTTTATATTTGGTTTTTACTTATTGTATTTGGATTAACTCTTATTTTAATACGTAAAGACTTAGATTCAGTTAAAAGAGAAGGATTATTTATAATGCAAAAAGGATTGTTTTATCATAAATTTTTTTATGTAATAATCGTTTGCTTTTTATTGCCTTTTACTATCCCTTATTCAATAATTAAATTAACAAGAAAATAAAATGGTAAGTGTATCAATGCCTTAATGTATAAAAAGCGAAGAAGAAGTATGTCAGCATATTAAGGGATTGTAAATTCTATGACCTGAGTGGTTTTAATACTTTCCAACCCAACGAGAAAACGTACACTTATTTTTAAACAAGTAAATAAAATAATAATAATAAACCCTAAAAACAATTAAGTATGCAAAAGTTAGAATTTAATGAAAAAAAATTTCCGCATTTAACAAATGTAAAAGACTCAGCGGAGCAATTAACACAGTACATTGAAAAATTAAACAAAAGAAAACTGATAATTGCTACCCAAAATAACGACAAATCGGATTTTGAAAAGAACGAAGACGAAATTCTTTTAATTAAGACTGATTGGGAACTTGGTAAAAGCCACAAAAACTTGGCTGAAAAAACAGATTACATTACAAATTTTACACAAAAATTAGTTGAATATATTGCCGAAGTAAATGAAAACTATGAAGCAATGATTGAAAAAACCAATACTTTTTACAACAATAACCGCACAGCTAAAAACAATGAACAAGTTAAGGCAATTGAAGTGCAAATGGAAAAAGTTAAAGACGTTGACCTTGACGATAATTGGGAGGTCAGAATAACCCACTACATTGTTTTAAGAACTATTTTTGAAAATCCTACCAAAAAGAAGTAATGGTTTTACATACAGCAACTTTTATAGTTTGCTTGGATAAAAATACCCTTCCTCTTTTAAAACTTTTTAAAAGTAACCTTGAAAAATCGGGTGTACGTTATGAGTTGTTTCTAATTGTTGATATTACGGACTTAGAAACAACTTATGACTATTCAGTATTACAACCAAAAATAGTTATTGAAAAAACAAAAACCACGCTTTGTCCTTATGATTTTGCTGAAAAATTTAGTAAAGCATTAGAAAACATTTCTACGTCGAATGTATTTTTTATTTTAGAACCTTTTTTGTGTAATGATAATTGGGCTAAAACATATATTAATGAAAAAAATAATTTACAAGATATTGGGTCTTTCGTAATACCTTTTTCTACCTACATAAACAACCTTAATTTAACATACACCCTTGACCGTAATTTTGATTTAAAAAGTGTTTACGATTTAGAGAAAAATAAATATTGCGGGGTTTATTTATTTTCAACTGATAGAATACATTTATTAGGAGCTATTAATAATTGTAAAACGTTGGAAGAGTCAATTGTTAAATATAGTATAAGGGCTTCAAAGTTAGGGTATAAAACAATTGCTTCGCTTCAATTATTAATTCCCATTAATGAAGCTATAAATATTACGGTAGATTCAATTAATATTAAAAAATTACAAATACCACTTAGGACTTTTACACCAATAGAGGAAATGGCTTACCACGATTTAGATAACTTATTGCACGAAGAAAATTTACCCGCTCAAAAATTTTTATTTGACTTTAGTTGTGTTTTTGGATTTAGGTGTATGTGCCTTAATAAACAAAACTTAGAAAAAATTGATTGGTTTGCTACAAGATTTAATTTAAAATATGAAATTAAGTCTAAGTTTCTAAACGCTGAACAAAAATTAAATAACAATGTATGGGTTATTTTTTCTACTAAAGCGTAGTTTTTATTGTATTTTATTGTATATCTAAAGCCCTTATTTATTAAGGGTTTTTTTGTTTTTATTATTATTTAATACAAATAAATTTCAACTTAAAAGTTTTAAAATTTTAAAATTATACCACTACAAATACCTAAATTTGAATAATTAAAAACATTAAATATCTACAAAATGAAGATGAACGCAGATGTAAAAACAGGAGTAATAGTGCTTATAGCCATTATGGTTGGTTTAGCTGTACACCAAAAATTTGTTGCACCAATGATTGCACCAAAAACAAAATAAGTTTTTTTTGGATTTTTTAACTTTTGAGTTTCGCTCTCTACCTATGTAGAAATCGCCAAATAACATAATTAAAAATAGCCACAAAACAAAAATGTATAACCAAGTGTCAAACAAAAAAAAAGCACAATGAACTCAACAGAAAAAGAAATTTTCGGGTTTATGGGAGACGCAGAGCGTATGTCAGGATTTGACTCATACGATTCATACGACGGAGACGAAATGTCTTACTTTGATGATGATATGTCATATTTTGACGACGACGCTATGTCTTACGCTTCGGGTCAACAAGCCCAAGCTGTTTCTGACCCTTATGTTATTCAGTACGAAAACACAACTTTAGGTACTTTACAAGCGGTTATGTTCGGGTATAACGACTTTTTCGGGGCTTCGCCTCAATTTGGAAATCCTGTCGGTATAACTGTAACTAACTTACAAGGTGGTTCTTATGGTCGTTTACTTGCTCAGTCGAACAACAAGTTCTTCAAAATCGGTAAATGGCGTTTTCAATCTGCTAACACAAGTCAGTTGTCCCAAACCCTTACGTTGACTCATTACGACGCAAATGGTAAACAATATTCAACACCGTTGAATTTGTCTATTATGCGTGACGCATATCAGTTTCAGAATGATATTTTGGACGTTACAAAGCCTGTTACGATTGACGGAAATTCACAAATCACGTTCCCATTATTGGCAACAACGATTTTTGTTATTTCTATCTTCCCTACATCAGTTATTAGCGGTAAAGCAGTTCTTAATGGCGGTACGTCATTAAATTCAGCTCGTGCGCCAAGACTAAGTGGGAAAAACGTAGCACCTGTAATTATCCAAACTACTCAGGGCGTAGCGGGTATTAGCAAGTCGTAATAACCAAACGTTAGAAAATATTAAGGGGCAAAGGCGGGAGTGTCTTTGCCCTTTTTTTTTATTAAAAATTTAAAAATATGCGTTCAGAAGCAAATAGAAAAATTACTATTATGGGACTGTTGGCGGAATGTTCCACCGACGACGCAAGACAATTGCTAAAAAAATACGGGCTACCTGACGCTAAAAACAATCAAGATTTAGAATTAAAGTTAGCAACCCTTTATAAAAAATGTGACGATAAAAAGCAATTAGAAAAAGATTTTGCTGAAATACACCCTCATAAGGAATTTATGAAAAAATATCTTTTATCTATACCTCTTGCTAAAGAAGTTGTAGTAGAAGATTTAACGCCTCCACCAAGTTTAACGGTTGAAAGTGTAGCAATGCCTGAAATAGTTTCAAACTGTGACGGTAAAACTTGCACTTGTAATGGCTCAAATTTTAGTGGAATAGACGGCTCACAAACCAACACTACAAATAATTCAAATGATAAAGATAAATTGATTATCTTCGGTATGTTTGGATTTTTTAGTATTTTAGCGTTAGTTTTAATAAGCCAAAAAAAATAAGTATATGGAAACAACAACGACTATTGACAATGCACCAATTTTAATACCCAATTTAGAGCATAAAAATTTTACAGAAAGTAGATTTACGCTTCCAATTGGCAAAAGAATTACAGGGCAATATAAAGTTATCAATGGTTTACGACGAGGAAAGCCTTTTGATTATAGGGTCTTCGTAACTAATAAAAATGAAATTATTTATTCAAAATATGTTAAACCTATGAAAACAACAGAAGTAACTATGGGAGCGGACGCTCAAGTGTCCTCAACTCAAGTAAATATGATACCCTCTGAAAGAAGCAAAACAATAAAAAATGTAATTGGTTCTGCAACGGGCGGTATCTTAGGTTATGCAATTGCTAAAAAGCAAGGTTGCAATATGACGAAAACTGTTATTTATTCAAGCGTTGGCGCATTAGTAGGATATTTAATAGCAAAACAATACACTAAAAAATCAGGCATTGTAGTACAACAAGCAAAATAAAAAATTATGGAAAATACCACTATTATCAGGTTAGCCCCAAATACTGAATCTTCAAATATAACAGTTAAAACGACTGCAAGTTTTGAGGAGGCTTTTGGCGATTATTCAAATGCTCAAGGAAAAGGAAGAGCAAGACGTAAATCAAGAAAACTTGAAAGAATCACAAACAAACAAGAGGTTAAACAAGCCCGTGTTGGTGGTCGTCAAGAAGCAAGAATTTCTCGTAGAAGTACAAGAAAAAGTGCAAGACAAGAAATGCGAGACAGTCAACAACAAGCAAGAGCTGAAAGACGAGGAAATCGTAGAGACGAACGTCAAGAGTCAAGCGAAGCAAGACAGTTGCGTAGAGATACAGCCAACGAAGGTAAACAGGGTCGCAAAACCTATAATGAAGAACAAGAAATTGAAAGAGAAGGTTTACGACCTGAAGAAGAAGAAGAAACTCAAACACAAGGAGGGTCAGATAGTCAAGAAAATGGCTCTGATAGTCAACAAGGTGGCGGAGGCTCTTCTGAAGACCAACAAGGAGGCGGTGGTTCAAACGATTGGGGTTCAGCACCACAAGGTTATAACGACCAACAAGGTGGCGGAGGTTATTCCGACGACCAACAAGGAAGCGAAGGCTCAAACGATTGGGGTTCAGCGCCACAAGGTTACGACGAAGGAGACCAAGACTCAGGAGACGGTGCTTACGGAGACGATAATCGTTACGATAGTCCTTACGTTCAAGAAGACTCTGAATTTGCTGACGACTCATACTTCAATGTTGAGGGAATGGACGGTAAATCCGTAGTTTCTCCAATGGTAAAAGATAGTGTAGCAAAATTAAGAAATAACCAACGTGCTTTTAGCGACCTAAGTGCAAGACGTAATATTATGTTACAAAACGGAGACAATACAAGAGGTATTGAAATGCAACTTAGAAATTGTCAACGTAGAGTAAATGAATTAAAAAGTAGTCTTGATTCATACGCTAATGCAGACGGAAACCCCGAAAGGAAAAAGCGTCGTCGTGTAGAATTAACTTTAGCTTTAGGTAGAGGTAAAAAAAGAAGGAAAAAAAGAACAACCGACGGTGGTTCAGAAGTGCCTGTTTCTAAAGAATTAAACCCCGATTTTAAATCAAATCGTATTGAAATTCCCGCACAATCAGGTTTTGACGGATATTCTGACTTAGGAAGACCTGTAATTATTGACGGAGTTGAGCAATCTGACAAAAACGATTATACAAATAATTTATACAACGACGATACAGAACCAACAAGAATTGAAATGTTTTCTAATGCTGAAGGAGTTAAAGGTTCTAACACAAAAGTAATTATGTCAATTGCAATAGGAATAGGCGTAGGTGCTTTAGCAATTTATCTCGCAAAGAAAAAAGGTTGGATTTAAAATTTTAAAAAAATGGAGAACGTAAACCTTGCTTCTATAAATTACAATCAATATGCAATGCAAGAGGTTGGCAGAACAATTGCTTCAGACCCTCAAAGGATTATTGATTTATTAGAAAGCAACGACATAGAAGTTGACGCTTCTATTTCTCCTATTAATTTAGGCGACGTGTATTTAGTTGAATTGCCGTTTAGCGACGGATTACAATTAGGTACAGCCTATTTAATTGAAAAGCAAAATTCTTCTTTTACGGGAGCTGTGAGCAACGAAAATATTTATTCAATGTTTGACTCAATTTCGGATTATTGGAACGACGAAGAAGAAGAAAAATCTAATATAGTTGCGGGACTTGTGGGCGGTATTGTTAAAGGCGGACTTGGTGTTACTAATAAAGTATTAGAAGGTCAAAACAAAAAAAAATACGGAGCTTTAGATTTGGCACAAAAACAAGCCGACAGTAGAACCGCCTTAATTACAGGGCTTATGGCTCAGAAAAAAGCCGAAGCCGAAGCAAAACAAAAAAAAGAAGAAGCAAACGCAAAGCAAAAAAAAACATTAATTATTTCAGTAGTTTCAATAATAGGATTTATTGCAGTTATTGGAACAATTATGTATATTAAAAAGAAGCAAAATGGGTAAGATTTTAGGATATTTAGCATTAGCGGGAATTATAATTTTAACTGTTAAAGAAATTAAAAAAGTAAAAGACCAAAAGCCCCCACAAGTAAAAAAGTAAAAAATGAAGAAAACGTACATAATTACAAAAGATATAAAAGTGCCTATTGTTGTATCTCAAGGACAGGCTCATAAACCCGCTCAAATTAGATATAAACTATATCGAAAGGGGGAAATGGTACAAGGAGAGTTAAAACACGCTAACAATAAACCTTCTTTTGTTTTAGTTGGCTCTATGGGTGTAATTCCTTTGAATTGTATTCAAGAAGTTTCGTCTTCGCCAATCACAAGTGGATTTGACGGAGGAGCGACAACAGAAACAGAAGAAGCCAAAAAAGTAGTAACGGTTCAAACAAACCCAAAAGTTAAATACGGGGACGCAATGATTATAGGTGCTTTAGTAGGATTTTTAGGAGTTCATTTTGCACAAAAATATAACTACATTCCCGCAGAAGACAATAAATTTAAATTATACGGTGCTTTAGGAGGAGGATTACTTGGTATGTATTTAGTTTACAGAAATCAAGGCACAACTAAAACCCCAACAAAAATAATTAAAACTGAATAAAATGATAATAAAAACAAACGCCCCAATTTTAGAAGATACTTCAAATGTTGTGGGAAAAGGAAAAGGCACTTTTGGTAAAATGGCTACCGAAAAGTTTAAGGGTGGTTACGGACGGCTGAAAGAATCGGGTGCTTTGCCTGTTATTGAAAATTTGTTAGGCTTAGGTCAAAAACCTCAAGATTTTTCGACAAACCCTAATCTTAATTTACAGCCCGTAGTAGTAACCCCACCTCCCCCTCCAACAATGTCAACAACAATAAAAGTTATTATTGGAGTTGTTGTAGTTGGTTCTATTGTAGGTGCTTATTTATACTTTAAAAAGGCTAAAGGTAATTCTTCTAATAAGTAATATTTTGGAACAAATTTGGGACACGGAAAATAGAGCTATGCGCTTAGAGGTTAGCATTAAATGTACAGGAAAATGTATGTTTAGAGTTACCGCTTCTGATTTCAAACCGTTTTCAAATTACGCAGATAGAAAAATTGAGGTTGACGGTTATAGAACAATATATTTGTCGCTTCCTGTAAGCCCTAAAAAATTAAAAATTAATATAGAGTGCCTTAAAACAGAAAGCGGAAACAATGATTTTATAGCAAATATAAATGAAAAAGACCTTGTAACATACAACATAAATAAGGACTCAGAAACAAGGCAGTTTTTAGATTTAGCGGTATATTTTTGTCAAGTTGCGGGTTTTGAAAAATCTAATCCTGACGGCAGAATTTTTAGAACAAGTGACGGCTCTTTTAACATTAAATATTTTCCTAAAATTGTAGATTTTAGAACGGGAAAAGTTTTAAATACCCCCGCAAGAATAGGTCATAAAACAGGAATAATTGAGGTTTCTCAATTATCAATGTTAAAATACACAGTTGCAATGAGAATGATTATTTTATTGCACGAGTTCAGTCATAAATATAAAAATCCAAAAATGGGCTTAGAAATAAGTAACGAAACAGGAGCGGATATTAACGCTTTATACATATATTTGGGCTTAGGTTTTTCAAAGGTTGACGCAATTTTTGTGTTTGCTAATGTGTTTTTGAAAGCACAATCAGAATCAAACCTAATGCGTATGCGAAAAATAGTTGATTATATTAAAAAGTTTGAAAACGGAGATTTTGCTAAAGTTAATTAAAAATGGGTTGGGACGATAATGATTTATTGGGAGATATGGAAGAGGAAAACCCTCACGAATTTTTCTACACAGATTTTTTGGGGAAAAAGGAGGAAGAGTACGACGACGACGACGACAATTACGACGACAATTTTTTGTCCGTAGAAGATATTGATTTTTCAAATTTAGAAGGCAAAGACCTCAAAAAAGATTTTACAAAAATTAATAAAGCAGTAGCGGGTAAAAAAGTTGTCCCAAGACAAGACGTACCTAAAAAACCACTATCTAAGTCAACCACAAAGCCACTTTTAAAATCTAAACCAAAACCTACTCAACAAACACGTCCAAAAGCAAGAACTAATGTTCCTGTAAATAAACAAGCGGTAATTAAATCAAAATTTGGTAAAAAAACAACCGAAAAAGTAATTATTCCAAACGACAGAAAAGTAATTGTTGAGGGCGTAGACAAATTTATTTTGTCAAACACAAAAGAATCCGAAGCAATTAAAAATATTGGGTATTACAAAGGAGAAAAATTAAAGGAATTAGTATTAATTATTAATAATACAACCCCTAATGATTTTGACTTTGAATTATTTAATCCTTCTATGCCACTTGATTACTTATTTTCAAGTAGTCAAAATTTAAATAATAGAATTTTAGTTGCGGGAGACAATAAAGTAAGTTACAGCGATATGTTGTTTAATATGTTAGCTAACCCTACTTTATTGCCTAACGCTAAATTTAGTTGTACAAACCCAATAAGCTCAACTCAAGCATTTAGGCAATTTAATATTCCACTTATTTTTAAAAATAAAAATATTGCGGGTCACGAAAAAATACACCCAATACAAAATGCCTTGAATACAGATATTGACCAACAACAAGACGAACTTGTATATTGGGATATTATGGGTACTTTGGGTAGGGCTTATATTCCTGACGGTATGGATATTATTTCATATAAAGTTTTAGCGGGTAATAGTGTAGTTTTTGGGTTTTATTACAAACAAGTTTCTCTAAAAAGATTTTTCTTCAAAGAAGCAAGAGATAAGAATATTTTATGATAGGCAACGAAACATTTTATAAAAATACTGTTCGTACAATAGTGGGGTTAATAAACCCTGTTTTTGATAACGACGTTGTGTTGTTATGTGACACTTCATTAGGAGTAGTTAATTTGCAGTTGCTTGAAATTCTTGCAGACCGATTTAGTACACAGTATAAACTTTATATTGTTGACAAATCAAACAATGCGGGTACAAATAATATTACAATTACAGCTCCAATAGGATTTACAGTAAATAATTCCTCAGTAGCCGTAATTAACGTAAACAATGGAGTAGCTGTTATAACTATTTCGAGTAATACTACTTATAACGCTCAATTTAACTATAATGGAGGCGGTGCAATTGTAGTAAAAAACGAAGGGATAGTGATTACAACAAATGCTACAAGTTTTAATTATGTTGGAGCAGACGTTACCGCAACCGCAATCGGAGGCGACGTTACAGTTAGTATTCAACCAAGTTTTGTAATTGTAACCAATGCTCAAATTCAAACTTTAATTACAACAAATGCCTTAGTTCCAAATCAAGATTACTTAATTACAAATGCTGTATTTATTAATTCAGTTATTGAAACTGTTTCTATAATTGTAAAAGCAATTACTACAAATGAAATAACAATTTCAGGTAGCGGAATATTTTTAAATGCAGATTATCAAGCGGTAGGTAATTATTCAAATGTTGTAGGTTTTGCGGGTCAAATAGGTATTTTTTATGTTGGTATTCCTTGTGTAATAGGAAATGTCGTAATATGGAATAATTTACAATGGGTATCGTTAAATGGGACAAGTCTTTTAGCACCCGATATTGACGCATTAAGTTGGTCTTTATTACCTAAATCGTCTACCAAAGGCTATATCACAGAGATAGACATTATTAAATACGACATTACTTCAAATATTATTACTTATAGAGAAGACATAAGAGGAAATCGAATAGAAAATAATGTTGCGTCGTTTCCTTTCTCGCAAGAATGTTTTTATGTTTTTCAATGGGGTAATAATTTTTGTTATGGTAATACGATAGCTGACGAAAGTTTTGCAAATATTATTAATAGTATCGGGACAGTTCGTTCAAATACAATACTTGAAAACTCCAATATTGATATTTTAAATAATGCAGTTGGTTCTTTATTTGAAAATAATCAGTTATATTCAAGAAGTAGCATAAGAATTACAACTATTAATAGTGGTATTATAAATGGTAATATATTAAAAAATTTAAGCGTTATTGTTTTTGATAAAAATTTATCTGAATTTGTGGGTAATGTTTTTAATGTTAGTGTATTTACAATAATAACAAATCAAGGCACATTTAATTTTAATCAACTAACAAGCTCTCTTGTAAATATAATTACAAATCCAACCGACTTCTCATACAATACTTGGAATACAACAACCTTTAGTCTTTCAAATAATTTGGCTTTTGCTGTAAAAAATACTCTCGTTGATAGCGGAGTTTTCAATATGACACAAATAGACTACCAAATAGACGGTGGAATTATACAAAACAACATAGGTACTGTAAAATACGGTTTAGATATGAGCGACCCTACAATTTATAACGTAGGCACAAGAACGTTAACAATACCATTGGGACTTAATCAATTTATTGGCGAATTTACGCTTTATAATGGAGGGGGTCAATTAATTGAATTTATCGTAAATTTAGGGAGAAGATATGCTACTAAATTTTTAAATAGAGACCCAAGTACGACTGTTGATTTTGTAGTAAACAATAGTGTTGCCGTTGCGGGAATTAACGAATTAGTTTCAACTTCATTGATTATCCCCGTAAGTTACAGAATATTTTGTTCTGCAACATTTTTTCAGGATTCCATTTACATAAGAAATAATAATTTTAATTTGAACTCAATTGAACAAGTTTATGTTTACCAATAATTAATAAATAAAAAACAACATTATGAATTTAACACCATTACCATTAGCACCATTTTTTAGTGAAAGGGGAAAGAAAATAGCAATCTTAGTAGGAGTCTTATTAGGAGGATATATTGTTTATCGTTTAGTTAAAGGAGTCGTGAAGGCTTCGGACGAAAGAGAGGAAGTACAACTTGCGACAAATGAATTAGACCAATATAATCAAAACCCCGCTTCGGCTCAAAAAATTACAGATTTTCAGGCACAGCAATACGCAAATACAATTTTTACAGCTGTAAATGGTTGGGGTACTGATGAAATTTCAATACAAAAAGTTTTTTGGAGACTTTATAACAACGCTGATTTTTTAGCGGTTTCTAAAGCCTTTGGAAATAAGCCAATTTCTACGGGTTATGGAAATATTGAACCCAACTACAAAGCAACATTAACGGAAGCTCTACATATTGATTTAGATACAGCGGAAAAGAAAAAATTAAATGATATTTTAATTAAGAAAAATATAAAATACCGTATTTAATGAAAGACTTAAAACCAACTGAAATAAGGTCGTTAATTAAAGTTTTGGACTCAAAAGGGTACAAAGTATTTGACGAACCTTATAAAATTAATATTGTTGGTATAAGGGCGGATATTACAAAGCCTAATTCATTTGACGACAGTATAAATGTTTTTTACAAAAACAAAGATAACCAATGGGAGGGCTTAACTTTTCCCGCTACGACTGATGCGGGTACTTATTGGCTTAATAACCCAATGCAAAGTTTAGGAACGGCTCTACTAAAAGAAGGGCAATACAAAGATTCACATAAACTTGGTCTTCACAGAGGAAAATATAAGGCACTTACCCAACAAAATAAAGTAACTGTTTACAGAGATTACGACCGTAATGCGGTTTTAGACTTTAATAACGGACGAGAACAAACGGGTTTGTTTGGTATTAATATTCACAGAGCAAGTGCTACGGGTACTACAAAGACAATTGATAAGTATTCAGCGGGTTGTCAGGTATTTGCCAATGCAGACGACTTTCAAAAGTTTTTGCAATTAGCGGAGGCTTCTAAAGATAAATACGGAAACAATTTTACATACACCCTTATAGACGAAAGGGCTTATAATCGTAAAACAAAAAGATATTGGGTTTACGCTCTTGTCTCAACGGTTGCGGTTATAGGAGGATATATTGCTTATAAAAAAATAAAAAAACTATTATGAAAAAAGGAAACACAACGGGATTAGATAAATGGCGTAAACACTTAGAAGAGTGTAGAAAAGCGAACCCAAAAAAGACTCTTAAAGAGTGTATGACTTTGGCTAAAAAAACATATCGTAAATAATTTTTAAAATTTTAAAAAAAAATAACTAACTTTACTAATTAATAATAATGAAACAAACAAATTATGGCAAGTTACCAAACAGTAGAAGGAGCAAATTACAGATTATTAACATCAAATATGTTAATGCAAGATTTTATTATAAATCCTTTTGACATAAACGGAAATTTAATTCCTGAAATGATTATTGAAGTAGACACTACGGAGAATTATGCGAATATTTACGTCCCAAGTTTTACACAAGTTGACGACGACGTTCCTTTTAATGTTTATACAAACGGACAAACTAATTTTAATATTAAAATTGTTAAGATTTCAGACGACATAAATTTTGTTAATGTTATTTGCGCACCATTTATGAGATTTAGTGGATATGCGCCTAATTCTTTTGCAGACCGTACAACCTTAAATTTAAGAAGCCAAAAAGATTCATTGGAAATAACGCCAATAGGATTACCAACACTCAATACTTATCAACCTATTTTACTAACACTTCCTCTAAGCTAAACTCAATAATCTAAATAATTACTAACAACTTAAAACTTAAACAAATAATTACTAACAACTTAAAACTTAAACAAAATGTCAAATCTTTTAATTCAAGGAATATCTTATGTAAAACTTGCTCCGTTAGGCGCACAGACTTATGATTTAGTTCCTTCAGACTATAACGGTAACGTTTTTCAATTGGTTACAATCAATGTAGACTCAACAAACGGAATAGTAACAATCAATTTACCTGAAATTGCAACTCTTAATAATAATTGGAATTGTAAAATTGTTGTTGTTCGTACAGCGGGTGCAAACAACGTAGTAATAACAGCGGGAGGCTCTGACAAAATTGGAAGTCTTGCAAGTGAAACGCTTAATGCAATTAACAAATCTATGGTACTTAATCCCGTAGAGGAAATCAATTGGTACGGAGTACATACAGCTTAATAAAAACAAGAAACTATGCCAAGTTTTACAGGAACAATATCAGGAGTCTCTTATCAAAAAATAACCGCTTTAGCACCCAATGAAAATTGGTTAATAGACCCTTATGATTTATCAGGAAATTTACTTTCTGAAATCACAATTGAAGTAGACACTACTTTAGGAGGCGTAGCATTGTTTCCACCCTATTTAACGCCTTATAATATTTTAAATGCACCGTATTATTCAACAAATGGTTCAAATAATATTTCTATTAAAATAATAAAAATAAGCAATGACCCCAACCTTGTCAATGTAAATTTAATTTCAGGAACAATATTTAGCGGTGCGCTTACTCCAAATCAAATGTATTTAGAAGCAATTGGGGACTCTATAACGATTACTCCAATTGGTACTACTGCAATTTATGAGGTATTACTAAATTGGAAAATCCAATAAAATTAAATAATTAAAATCAACCAAAATGATAACAATTAACAAAAACTACACATTGATTAACGTTGAAGAGGAAAACCCCGAATGTTTAATAAACCCATTTGATTTAAACGGAAATTTAATTCCTGAAATGATAATTGCAATTGATACTACATATAATAGAAGTTGCGTTATTTATATTCCTGAATTAATAAGTGGATTACCTAATGCGTCGGTTGTTGATTTCTATAATACAAACGGTCAAACTAATTTCACTTTAAAATTTATTAAAGTTTCAAGTGACGGAAACGTTGTAACTATAGCGTGTAGTAATGCGACTACGTTGAGTGGTTATTCCTTATTAGGCGCTCCATTTCCAAACTTTGAATTAAGAAAACTAAAAGACACATTAGAATTAACCCCAATAGGAATAGCGACTGATAATACATATCAAGTCTTATTAAATGCACAAGGCTCAACTCCCGCTTAAACTAAAAACAAAAAAAAATGGCAAATATAATTGGAAATTCAGTTTCAAAATTACAAAACAACCCTGTTATGGCAATAGGCGGAGGAATAGCAACGTATTATTTAATAAAAAAGAAATTGCCAACAAGTAAAATAGCAACAAACCCTATTTATTTATTAGGGTCAGTATTTGTGGGAGTCGTATTTTCAGCTTATGCAAGTTCTTATTTTAAGCGTATGACAAGTAACCCAACACTTTATTAACTAAAAAAAAAAAACAACAAATAATGGCACTTTCAGACAAATCAAAAAAAATAATACTATGGTCAACTATTGTTGCCGTTTTAGGTGTAGGAGGTTATTTTGGTTACAAATTCCTTAAAAAACGAAAAGAGGAAGCGGAAGCAAAAAGAAAACAAGAAGAGGCAGACAGATTGGCAAGTGAAAACAACCCTAATCAAAACCCCGCAAATTCTAATAATGCAAGTTCTGTAAATCAAGACTCTCCCGCAGACGCACCATTTACAACTCCTGAAGATATTAAGGCGTTTCAAAAATGGGTTTACGACGTTAAAAATGATAAAAGTTTGGCTACTACAAAATATCCAAATGGTCAAGACGGTATATGGGGTAAAAGGTGTGCTACGGCTTGGGCTAAATATTCCGTTGAATATACTAAAGCAAAAGGACTTAACTCTTCTGTTACTGACGCTGAATTAGAGGTTGCTAAAACAATTTTATTAAATTTATGGCAAGGCGACAAAGCAACATTTAAAAATCGTTTAGAGACTTCAAATCGAAACTTTATTAAATTATGGAGTAAAGAAATAACAACAAATAATGGTATGGGTACTAATAAAAGTAATGCGTTCATTTTTGCTAATCAACTCTATTCAATAGCTGAAGGTAAAAGAATTTATAATTCAAATCCTATTAAAAAATATTCAAAGCCATATATTGCAAATAATACTACAAATTTAAGAAAAAGTGCTTCAAAAACAGCAGATTATGTTAGTGGTATGAGGGAAGGTGCGGAGCTTGGAAAAGTTACTTGGTATGTTTGGAATCAAAAAGAAGGTATATTATTTTTCTTTATGCCTAAAGACGCAAATGGTAACGACAATTATTATAAATACACGGCTTCATTTAACGTTAAATTTAAATAAAAAAAAAATGTACAAAACACTATATTTACAAGGCAATCCTAATTTTGAATATCAAAAAAGAAAAGGTGTTTGGTTTAGAAGACCCATTGGCACAAAAGACGTATGGTCAAAACCTGACGCAAATGGAGTTAAAGTTTTAAATGAAGTTTTTGCTAATAAACCCGCAATATTTTTTTATTCAAAAAATGTTTTGATAGGTGGAGTTGTTCTTTTAGGAATTGTTGGTTATTATATTTACAGTAGTAAAAAAACACCCAACCGACAATTAATATAAAAAACTGTTAATTATGAGCGAAATGTGGAAACGAACGGAATTTATTTTAGCAAACGGAATGTCCCAATTGCCTAATTCTTCCTTGACTAATGATATAAGTCCTTACGAATGTTTTGACGGAGGTTTAGGAACGGATATTGATTTAGATTTTTCTGACGCTGTTGGTAAAAGACCACGCAAAAAGAAAAGCGGTAAATCTAAAGGCACTTTTGAAAAGGTTATGTCATATACTCCAATAGGTATGGTTAAAGAGGCTATTGACCGCAGAAATTCTCCTGAAGGACTCGCTCGTAGACAAGCTAAAGACGATACAAAAAAAGCAACAGCGGAAGCGCAAAATAAAGCAGTTGAACAAGCAACAAAAAGTAGTGAGGGCGACGCATTATTATTAGCACAAATACAACAACCGAGTGCTGATTTAAAAACAGCAACAGCCCCAACAGGAATGAGTAAAGGCACAAAAACCGCTCTAATTGTAGGCGGAGTTGCGGTTGCGGGATTAATAGGTTTTATGATATACAAGAAATTAAAAAAATAAATTATGAACATAATAACAAGCCGACCAATATTGACAGGACAAAACAGTAATTTTAGCCATACGTCAAGTTTTGACGATTTTGCTAATTGTTGCGGTATGTCAGGTTTTGACGATTCTTTTTCTAATGCCGACGAAGGAACTAAAGGTGCAAATGTTACAGCGGTAAAAGAATATTTAGGTCAACAAAAACAAGCAAGAGGAAAAGCAAGGGGCGAAGCGGTTGTTGATGTTTTATCTGACAAAACAACGTCAAAAGATTTAAAAAGAACAAATCGTGCAACCGCAAGAGACACAAGACAGTCCGAACGTGCATTGAGAGTAGAAGCTCGTCACACAAGAAGAACCAACCGTAAAGCCTCTAAAAACGCTAAAAAACTAACACTTGTTAAAACGTCAAGAGGAGATAAATTCTTTTTCCCTTTAAGTAGAGTTAGATTAGGTAAGAAAAAATATAAAGACGGAACTGAGGTTAAAGTGAAAACCGAAGACCAAATTACCGCAATAGACCCTATTACTAAAGAGGTTGTTGTTTTTGATAAAAAAGAAGTAGCTACGGCATTAGACAAGCCCGTTTCCACATTGACAACAGCAGACGCAACAAAATTGCTTAATCCTTTACCTTTGGCTGAAACAGATAAGCAAAATACGAAAATTGAAACAGGAGACAAGCCCAACGAAACTCCTTTTGGTGTAATGGTAGACGATAGTAAAATTGAAGTTGTTGCCGACGGAGAACCTTATATGGCAAATCAAACCCAAGATAAAGACAAGAAAGACGAAGATATTAAAGAAAAAGAAAACGGCTTAACCAAAACTCAAAAAATTGTACTTTGGTCTGCGGGAGTAGTAGTAGTTGGTATCGTTGGTTTTTTAATTTACAAAGCGGTTAAAAATAAACAATAATTTAAAATTTTAAAAATATGCCACCACCTTTAGATAATCCATTCGCTAAAACAAACGCTTACGATAAATTCAAACTTCCCGTTACTAATTTTGGAGCAACCCCAAGTGTTGCTCAATTTGGAGACACAACAGTTGTAACTAATAAGCCTATTTTCACTAATGCCTTACCAATAAGTAATTTTAAATTACCTAAATCTCAAGCTGAAATTGATTTTAATTCAAGAATGAAATTTAACAAAGGCTATGAAGATTTCAAAACAAAACAATTAGCAGACGAAAAAAATGTTGTAATAGACGAAACTAAAATAAGTTGGTGGAGTAAAAAAACCAAAACGCAAAAAGGTTTACTAATAGGAGGTGGCGTTGTAGGTATTGGTTTAATTAGCTTTTTAATTTACAAAGCGGTTAAAAGATAAAATATGAAAGACGACGATAAAAAAGCAATTTTAGGATTATCTTTTCCTGTTATTATTGGGGTTGCTTTAATATTTTTTGTTGTTAGATATACACCAAAATAAGGTTTATGTATAATTTAGAACAAATAAAAAGTAGCGTAATTAAAAAAGGTTATGTTTGGTTTAACGACGAATCAAATAAAAACTTTGACGTTAACATTGTAGGAGTTCGGAATACAACAAAAGGAAACGCTGTAACTAATTTGTTTGACGACACTTTAACTATAAGTTTCAAAGAAAATGGAATTTGGCAATTTAAAACTTACCCAATTACTACCGAAGCGGGAAACAAAGGTGTTCAGCATTACCATAATCCAAAAGGAATAGCAACCTTAATACCGAATCAGTATAGAGGTTCACATTGTATTGGTTTACATAAGGGACAATATAAGGCACTTGTTCAAAAAAATGTTGTTTCTGTTTATAGAGATACAAACAAAAATTTAAAATTAGATATGTTTTTAATTGACAAAGGTTTGTTTGGAATAAACATACATAGAAGCAATCCCAAAACTGAATCAACGTATGTTGAAAATTGGAGTGAGGGCTGTCAGGTTTTCAAAAAACTTGTAGACTTCAATAATTTTATGGATATTTGTATTAAGGCAAAAGAAATACACGGGAACTCTTTTACATACACTTTAATAGAAACAAAAGATTTAGTATGAAAATAGCAATAATAACGGAAACAAATAAAATGATTAATACATTCGGCACTATTTTAAAAACGCAATTTTTAGTGTTTATTGGCGTAATAGCAACTTTTTTCGCTCCTGTAATTCCTTTTATAATAGCCACTTTTTGCTTTATTATTTTTGATACTTTAATGGGGTTTTTAAAAGTGAGGTTTTCAGATGAAGTTTGTAATTCAAATAGATTTAAGAGGGGTTTTGTCCCAAAAGTAATTATCTATACGTTAGTTTTAATAACGGTGTTTATAGCTGACAAAACAATTACGAGCGAAGCAATAAAACACTACACTCAATTTGACTATGTTATTACAAAAATCGTAGCACTTATATTAATATTTATTGAATCTTGGAGTATTGACGAAAATTTCAAATCTATTTTTGGAATTTCAATTATTGCTAAATTCAAACAATTTTTAAATTACATTAAATCACTATTTAGAAAATTCTTAGACAATGAAAATAAATAAAAAGTACGCAATTTGGGGTGGCGTTATTGCCGTTTTAGGAGCAACAGCAATATATGTTAACAAACAAATCAAAAAAATTAATGATTTTACACTAACATTTAAAAATATAAAAGTTAACAAATTTAGTTTAACAGTATTAGATTTTAACGCTTTTTATGACTATAAAAATAATTCTGATATTAATATTAATTTAAGTTCTCAGGAGTATGATTTGTACGTTAATGAAACATTTATTACAACAATGACGAATTACACAGAAAACACACTAAAAGCTAACTCTGTCTCTCCATTAGGTTTTAATATCAAAATAAATTTGCCTGATTTAGATAAAAAATTAAGGTTAACTTATTTTACAATGATTGCTGACCCTAAAGCCGTAAAACTTAAAATTGTTATGCGTTGGAAGGTAAGATTTGGATTTGTTAAAATACCCGTAAGCTACATTTGGAACACGGATTTAAAAGAAATTTTAGGTTGGTATTTACCAATTTATAAATAAACAATTCAGTAATTGCTTATTGCAAATTCTTTGCTATATTTGTTAAATAAATTTTAAATAAATAAGTATGTTAGAAGGATTATTAGGAGGTCTCGTAGACAAAGAAAAAGCCACAAGAGAAACGATTAGGGATAGTTTTGAGGACTTTCAAGAAGAATTAAATGTCCCTTTTACTGATATGTTCATAACCATAAAACCAACAACCGATAAATTTGATTTTGTTGTTCATTTGTACAAAATGGAAGACGGTAAACCAAAAGTCGTTCGTGTTGTGCCTTTGAAGGAAATTACAGGATAATGAAAATAGAAATTACTTGGAAAAGTGTTGCTGTATTTTTTATAATTACGACTATAATTTTTGCGAGTTTATTTATATTTTTTTTTTCAATAGATAATTACGTTCCAAAAACCCCATATTTAGAGCAATATTTGAAAACAGAAAATGAAATGCTTACTCGTGAACAAGACAGTTTGTTAAAACAAATAAGTAAGCAACGAAAATCAATTTCAGAAAAGGACAGTTTATTATTTGTTTTATCTAATAAAAAAAATAAAATTAAATTTGTCTATTATGAAAAATATAAAAAAATTGACTCTTATTCTATTCGTCAACTTGGTAATGAGTTTGACTCTATTCTCTCAAAAAACAACATTAATTGACGGAGATACGTCAATTTGTTTTTCTATTCCACGAGCAAAATTTTTGCTAAAACAAATTTACCTTGTTTCTGAAAAAGATACATTATTGAAAATTACTGAAAATCAATATAAAGTATGTATGCAAGAAAAAGTAATTTATCAGCAACAGCTTAGTGAATTTGAAAAATATATTTATAATCAAAATCAAATTACTTCAAATATAACAGCACTTAACACTCAAAAAGACGAAGAAATCAAGGCACTTAATAAAAGATTTAAAACTCAAAAATTAAAAACTTGGGGGTCAATAATTATTGGGGTTGTTTCAACCGCATTTGTTTCGTACCTTTGGATTAGCAACTAATAAAAAATGAAAAGTTATTATCCTGAATTGCCGTTTATAAGTGTACCTCTTAAAACAACTGTTGGTCTTGAAGATTCGGTGCATATTTTACTATCTGAAGCCGAAAGCGAATGTTTAGCAAGGGCTGTTTTTGGTATTATGTACGCAGAAGCAAGTAAAACGTCTGACAAAACCTCTTTTAGAAGTGCGGGGAACTATAATTATTCGGGTATTCAAACAGATAGTGGAAGGTGGAATTATTCAGATACAATCGTTAACAGATTTAGAAGAATTGACGTTGGTGGAAATGACAGAGAGTTTGCGGGGTTTAATAACGACGCAGGATTTTTTAAATTTATGTTAAACCGTATTAAAGCCAAAGGTTTTGACGGTTGTAATGCAGATAATTGGACTCAAACTTATATTCAAACTTGGTGGTCTCCAACAGCTAAGGCACAATACACTAAAGGAACACAAAAATATAATGATAAAAAAGCAATTTTCAATGGAGCAATGACTCGCTTTGATAAATTCAAATTAACCTATAAAGGAAAAAAAAAGCCCAATAGCTCCCCCAATAAAAAAGGTGGTATAAGTATTGGTTATATTGCGCTTGGCATTTTTTTAACAGCGGGGGCTTACGTTATTTACAAATATAGAGCATATTTTAAAAAATGAGTTTTTATCAAAAATATAGAATACCTATTTTAGTTGGAACAACATTATTATCAAGCGTTGTTATTGCTATTGCTATTGATAAATTAATGAAACGTCGTAAAGGAGGAAGTGTTATGAAAGTTAATGGAAGTTTTACCGCAAAAAGTTGTGACGAATTACACGCTTTTGAGGGAACACACGGACGAACAATAGGTGGAATGAATACCAAAATTAACCGTGAATTAGAAAAATTATACAAAGCGGGTAAAAACCCAATTGTCAGTAAGGTTAATGTTGTTATGGACGCTAAAAATATGAAAGTAGATTGGGAGGTTGAAATAACGGAAAGCAAAGACAAAAAGGCTTGGATAGGATTCACAAGTAGAGGCTCGTCAGGTAACGCAAGTGCATTTACAAGGGCTGTATCTCCTTCAACGGGTCAAGACCCCGCAACGATACTTTCTAAATTAAAAAAGTCTTATAACGAACCTTCAATGGAACTTAAAAAAGTTTATGAATTGTTTTATAATATGAGTGACACGGGAAAAGTGCTTGGTAAATGTCCTACAAGACAAGTATTTTACGCTTACACAAAACCAAACGATTATCCGTCACTTTAAAGTAAAATTATATCTTCTTTTTTAACCAACAGATAACCAACCTCTATCGAAACTTTATAAGTCGTTTCTTTTCCTGTTATTATTTCAATAATAATACCTTCTATTGAGTAACTTTTGTGCCTTACTTTGTCTCCAATTTTAAATTCCATTTTTGTCGTCTTTTGTAATTGATTCTAACCATTGTATTAAATAAAATATTCCAATTATTTTCTTAAAAAACCCCCTAATTTGAGAGGGCTTAAATATACATAAAATAATAATCAATGGGTACAATATAACGCCTAAAATAATTACCCCTGTAATAAATAAAACATACGATAGTTTTGTTTTCATTTTTTAATTTTTTAAATTTATACTGTAACTTTTATGTTCGTTTCTTTAACATAGGTATTTGCGTCTTTCCAATACTTGTCTTTAAATAAAAACACGGGGGCTTCTATTTCACTATTTTCAACAAAAAATTGATTGTTGGGGTCAAAACGAGCAATAATTTTTTCCCTAATTTCATTAGTGTCTTCGTTGTACAACTGTCTTTCAAAAGTCATTTTGGTTGTAAAAAAAGAATGAATTGCTTTTCGCTGACTGTTACTCATTTTATAAAAATGAATATTAATTAAATCTTGCAAAACACAAAACTGTAAAATTGTTTGTCCGCTCCAACTTGCTTCTATTAATTTTTCTAATTGAAAAAAGTCTACTTCAAATCTATTGTTTTCTATCATTTTTCTTCATTGTTTAAGGCATAATATAATCTATGTTTAAATCCTTCGTTGTTTGAAGCAAGTATTGTAACTTTTTTTATTTTACCTTTCTTTACTAAATAATGAATACTTTTTAAGGTGCTATCATAATCAATTATTCCGTTAAGATATTTAAAAATCATCTTTGAGGTAAAAGCATTAGAAAACCCCTCAATCTCTTCACAAGCCCTTAAAACTATATTGGCTTTGCTAAGTCCTTCATAGTCTTTTGGGTTAGCTGTATGTAAAACCTTTTTAGGATTACTCATTTTAGTAGGTTTAATAAAAAACCGCTTGAAACATTTAAACATATTATTAATTTTAATTGGTTACTAATTATCCGAAAAGACCCTTTCGTTTTTGGGTTATTTTTTCTACTCTTTGAGCTATTTCTTTTAGTTGCTCTTGAATATCAAGTTTTGTATTAGTTGAAATATCAAGGCATTGATTCACTTTATTAGCTAAAAAAATGTTTTGTTGAGTCAGCGTGTCAAGAATATATAAAACATTACCTAAGTCTTTTTGTCTTTTTTCTTCCTCTTCAAATTGCTCTCTAATATCTATTACACGAAATTTATTAACAGGCTTTATTTCTTCTTTAATCTTTTCGGCTTCGGCTTTATCTTGATTTTTTAAAATAGTATTTGTGAATAGCAGTTGGCTTATTAAAGGCTTTAAAACCAACCCTCTTTTAATTTGTTCTTCGCTTGGAATAACGTCTTCAAATATTGCTCTTTTTAACTTTTCTTTAATTAAAATTTTTGCAAAATCGTCATTAAAATTAAAGTTTGATATTTGAATATAAACTGTTCTTTCGTTATTATAATTTAGTAATTCAGGCATTAATTTTATAATGTCAATTTTGGTCAAATCTATAAAATTTAACCGTTCTAAGTCAGAAAAGAAATCAAAAACCTTTTGGGGCTTCCCTAATCTTTCATTAATTTCACACCATAAATAGATATAATCTACAATATCAGTTGCTAAAAAGTTAACGTGTTTGGTTCTCCTTGATAAAGACATTTGCTTTTCTGTAAGGTCGTGAAATTCATTAATTACTTCATTGTCTACCTCTAAAGGATAATCATTTAATACATAATCTCTTACGATAGGCTCGGCTGAGTTAAAAGGGTCAATTACAGCGTCAAGACTAACTTTTTCTAAATTATCACGCTCAATTTTTAAATCTTTAATTTTTTGCTTTCTTATTTTAGCGTTATATGTTATTTGCGAACACTTTTGAGAGCAATTAAAACTGTCAATTCTTTTAGGGGTAAATAAGGTTTTACAGCCCTTGCATTTTCTTTTAAAAGGGTATTCGTTTTGCGAGTCTATATTTGAATTGTTAATCTTTAAAATTGTATTTTTTTTGTATCGTTTATCATTATTAAATTTTGTGCAACACGTTTTAGTACAAAATACTCTACGGTAAGACCCTCTTTTTTTGTTGTCAATTGAAAATTCTTTTTTACAAGTTTTACATTCTTTTTTTAAAACTAAAAATTCCGCTTCGGATTGCTCAGTTATTTGTTTGTCAACTTTATAATTTACAGGCACATTAAACAATTTATTCTCTATTCTACTACTTGAAATTATTGAAATTTCCGTGTCAGCTTCAAGTATAGATTTCAATTCACTCCTTAATACCTTGTCTCCTTCAAATACATAAAATTTATTATTATTTTGACGTATTGAAAAATGACATTTTGTTTTTGATTTTGGGTATATTTTAACTATTTGCATACTTATTTTTTTTTAAAATTTTAAAAATTATAGGTCTCCAATTCTTTTTGAAGTTTCCTCCCCTCCTCTTCTTCTTTTATTATAGTTTTCGCCCCTTAAATTCGGCTCTTGTTCTTGAATTTTTTGTCTGATTCTCCTAACTGATTCGAAGTGAACATATTTACCGTCAGCTATATCTGTAAGCAAGGCATATCCGCTCATTTGTTTTAGCTTGTCTTTACCTCCAATTTCATAGGCAATAAATGTAGCGTAAAGTTTATAGTCGTCGTCTCTCAAGTGTGGGTGCTTCTCCAATAGAAGTCGCACCCTGTCTTTTACTTGTTTCATTTGTCCGAATAGTCCGAACCCATTTTCATTGCTCATTTTTAAGTTTTTAAGATTAAGAAAATAACATTACTAAATCGTCAATATCTTGGTCTTCATTAATGCGAATCCAAAGTTCATTTAATATAGAAACTTTTTCATTGTCAATTTGAGCTTCATTCATTGTTTCAACAAGGTCTTTAAGAAGTTCAAAAGGTTTTTTCTTTTTGTTCTTTTCAATGTTTTTCTTTGTGGCTTTTTTTATTTCGCCTTCTTTAGCGTCTTTTTGAGCGTCCTCAATAGCCATTTCAATCATTGCAATTTGCAAGGCTTCGTCGCCCTCAAAATCTTCAACAATTTCCATTACTGTAAGTCCTGAAATATAACCTTCCGCAATTAAGTTTTGAATTTTCATTGGTAGGTTTGACAATTTCACAAGATAATAAACGTGAGGCAAACTCCTCCCCATTTTTTTAGAAATATCTTCTACTCTGTGACCAAAATTTGTTAGTCTTTTGATAGCACTCGCTTGTTCAATTTCAGTTAAAGGTTTTTGACCCGTTCCCGTTACCAACATTGACATTACTTGCTCTTCGTCGTTTCCGCTGAAAGTCATAACATCAACATATAAAATTTGGTGTCCTTGTTCAATTGCCATTAAAATAGCTGACATTCGTCGGTGTCCGTCAACAACTTCATATTGTTCCGTTCCCGCTACTTTTTTAGCTTTTAAGGGGACTTGTAGCCCCGTGCTTACAATTGACTCCATTAAGGCATTTAAGTCTCCCATATCCCTTCTGACATTAAAGTCGTCTCTGACAATTAAGTTTGCGGGGTCAACTTTTAAAATTGCTGTTGAATTTTTTGTTTTTAGCACTTCTTTTTCTGTTTTCATACTGATTTGTTTATTTGATTTATTTGGTTAATTTTTTTGATTTGTTTTTGGATTTTCCCTTCACTAATTCAACGGGGTCTAAGGCATATATGACATTGTCAACCGTGTCTTTTATTTGATTGACCATTGACATTTGTTTCTCCTGTGTTGGAAAGTGAAACATTAATGATTGACCGTCTAAACTGACATTGACCAACCATACTTTTTTACCTTTTTTATACTTCATTGTTTTTGGGTTTTTCTAATTTAATTAATTGTTCTTGTTGCCATTTAGCACCTTCGAGAAATCCATAATAAAGCCCACTTCCATAAATAGGGTCAATTTCTATTCCCTTTTTTGCATATATTTCGGCTTCAATTTCAACGGCTGTTTTTGTCATATTTTTTGTTTTTTAATTGATTAAATATACCTCCAATAAGCAACCGCCCACGAAAAATAAAAATCTTCGGACGTGTCCTCAAACCCAACATAAAACATATCTTCCTTTTCAATGTAAATTCCTTGCAAATCTTTATGAATACCGTCAAAGGGTGTGATTAGTTTCCACTCAATTTTTTGCAAATCTTTTGGCTTTTGAACTTCCGTTGAATACCATATTACTTTTTCCATTTTTTCCATTTTATACTGATTTATTTTGAATATAAACCACCTCAACTTTTGGGTGTGTTTCTTTGAATTTAGACAAGGCAACTTCAATTGTAGGGGCTGTTATGTTGACCCCAATTGTCAACTGAATATTTTTGTCAGGGTAAAAACAAATGTGATAAATTTTTTCTGATTCCATTTTATTAATAGTTAAAGATTAATTCTTGAATTATTGAACACTTTGTCTTCCAATCAATGAATAGTCGCATATCTGCGGGTTCTTGCTTTTTTATTTCTTTTAAGGCAATTTCCAATTCAGAGGTTGACGCTTCTTTTAGATATTCAAGTCCGTAAAATTCTAACTCCGTGACTTGTTTGTCGTCAAAATAATACTCCCTCAATTGTGTATTTCTGCTAAAATCATAATGATTCTTGCTTGACATTGTAACATTAAATTTAATAGTTTTATTCATAGCATATTTATTTATTTGGTTATTAATTTTAATTCCAAGAAATTGAACTTTTTAAACAGTCAACTGCAAAAGTAAACTCGTCAAATTTTTCAATATCTAAATTGTGATATTTTGCAATTATTTTTAATTGCTTTACTAATTGCTTTGGGTGAGTGTTTTCAATACAAAATGTGCTGAAAGTAGTATAGGATAATATAACACGCTCTATTGAGACGGTTTCGTTATTCCTGACCACTTTACAAGTGTAAAGTTTTGAAGTAATAGGGCTTTGTAATTTCTGTTTCATTGGTTTTATTGTTTGCTTGTTTCTTATACAAATATACAACTAATTTGCATACTACAATACTTATACACAAAAAAAAGAAAAAAGTTATTAACAATGTTAATTTAAAAAGATTCTAAATAAGAAAAAAGAAAAACCCGATAGGGTAAACAACCAATTAAGGCATAATAAATTAAAGAAAAAACTTATACAACCAATACAAAGAAACTGACTAAAATAAGAAAAACCCGACAGGGTAAACAACCAATTAAGGCATTTATATTAATAAAGAAATTCAGGAAAGAAATAATTAAGAATTAAGAATTAAG